>Ga0137321_1000337_pt1 | contig 9692 bp, 15 predicted proteins | sample EasRivERMZT399_2_FD_104758 | JGI IMG/M metagenome (GOLD analysis project Ga0137321, IMG submission 104758) | Soil microbial communities from meander-bound floodplain in the East River, Colorado, USA - East River MetaG ERMZT399_2 | ecosystem: Environmental > Terrestrial > Soil > Floodplain ... | reverse complement strand
TACCCTTGGCGCGAATAGTAACACGGCTACCAGATATTGTTATCCGGTTTGTTATCTACCGTCCCAGTAGTTACCGTCCAGTATTCGCTTTATCTTCTTGAATAGCTTGTGACGTGGCCAGCCGTGTGTACCTTCAGGAATCATAGCCACGTCTATAGGCGGGTCTGGCCATATACACAAACCGCCCCCGGGTCTGTGTGGCCAGAAATACGCGTCACAGTTGCATGTGGCTGGTGAACGCCAGTGACGATAATTGAACTTGATCCTTTGCCTTTTGAATATGGTGTGAGACGAGCAGCGCTGTTCTCCCCAGCGTGCAAAGGCTTCACAGCGTTCCCCGTCCTTCCGGGTTGCCTGACACTGCCTGACTGCACGCGCCTTCTGGGAGTACATACCCGCGCATTATTGCAGGGGCGTGGGGAAGCGTGCCACTCCTTTTTGTTGGCACGCTGTGTGTAGTAACTCTTTCAATGATACCTGTTACCCTGTCACCTATCTTCTTTCTTCGCATAAACCTATAGGTTAGTTATGGTACTCGGTCAGCTTATAAAACTCGTCACTAATTTGACGTATTTGGGCAATTAAAACCCTTATTACCTGCTCATTGGCTTGAATTTCTGCCAGTGGAAAGCGTTTCAGGGCTCTCAGATCAAGTACCAGATCATCAGCCAGGGCTACAAACTCTGCCACTTCCGCGTCAATGTCAGTCTCCCGCATATCGTTCCCCCAGCCAGTTGTAGAAGTTCTTTATCAGGACTGCTGCTTCTGCAGGGGTAGCCAGGACGATGACGTCATGCTGCAGCAGATCAATGTAGGTAAAGGGGCGTGAGTCTCGCGTGGGGCCCAGTGGCTGTTGACGCAGGAAGCTGGCCAGTCTTCGAGCAGTCAGGCGTTTTTTATAGCCGAATGCGAAGCCATAGACCCCCAGCTTATTGAAGGGGGTAACGTGTTCTTCGAAGAAGGAAATGGGACAGTTTGAGCCTGAATAGAAGCTGAGTTCTATTTCTTTGACTGTCTGCATACCTTCGAGACCGGGGAGAAACAGCCACCAGTCACGGGACAGCAATTTGTCCCTGACCATTTCTCTCAGGTCTTCCAGACGTTGTCTGCTAAGCGGCAGGAAAACGGCTTCGTGGTTCATTTATCAATTGCTCATACTGAGTGCACAGGTGACGAAGTTCGGGAAGCAAACGTGAAAGGGCGTAATTATCTATCTCTGTTTGTTCTCTAAAACTGCCCTTCTCGATCCTTTTAAGCGTTGAAACGACCATGCTGGACAATCGCTGAAAGCGTTCTATGCTCACATGGTTGTCTTCCTGCAATTCCTGCAACCTTGGGACCGGGGGCGATACTGGAATACGTTCAAACATGTCACTCATTTTAAGTCGTCCTTTTTTCGAATATTTATAAGGGCTGACTGCAAGACTGAGACCCAGCTGACCGAGAATATTTTGAATCTCACGCAGTGACCCGGCGCCAAAATTCCTGATCTTCAGCAGTTCAGGCTCTGTCAGCTGCACAATATCTCCAACAGTCCTGATATTGCTGGTTTTGAAACAATGATAAGCCCGTGGGGAAAGCGCCAGTTCGTCTACTGACAAACTAAGGGAATTTTCGTCAGGCTTTAGCTTTGGAGCCCCAAGGCTCCCCAGCATTTTTTCCAGTGCTTTTAATTCTATTTGCGCTACCCGCTGTCTTGATAACTGCATGACGTCAGCGGTTTCACTCAGGGAATGTGGCCTTCCACCCCCCATACCAAACCGAAACCTGATGCACTGTGCTTCACGGGGTTTCAGTCCATTGACCATTTCCTTGGTTATCTCACCGATCTTTTCTACAAGTTCGCTTTTTCTCTGGCTTATCACGGTGCTTGCTCCTTGTGCTTCGAAACATTGAATACTCCTTCAAACTGGGCAAGGGTCATGGGGTTTGCCAGCTTCTGCAGCACACCCTTCTTTGAGTCACAGCCGGGGCAGGTGTGGCTGACTTTCCCCTTTTTCGAAAGCGGGAACAGGACCGCGTTCACCTGACTGCATTCACTGCACTGAAAGACCCCGAAGACACGTGTATCTGGTTTCGGTTGCCATTCGGCTGACATATCATTGCCCCCGTCAGTTCAATTTGGGTTTAGTTGAAAGGGCTGACGGAATTGCACTCCGTCAGCCCCTTTTGTCAGAACGGTATTTCTTCTTCAGCTGGTTTATTCACTGGCAGTGGGCGTGAACGTGCCTGCACAGGTGCTGCTGCCTTGATTCGAATTGAAGGGAAGACGTCACCCTTAAAGTTTTCTTCACCGACAAACAGAGATATGCGGTGATTGATCCAGGCTGTTGACTCGTCAGAGCCTGTAATACTCAGAAGGGCAGTGCAGCGTGTTTTATTGCAGATCAGCCCCTGTTTGATTTCGTGAAACTTGAGCACTGGCTTTTTAAGCCCGTCCTGCATGGGCTCCATTAACACGTCTGAAATAGTCAGGGCAGCTGGCAGTGTGCCCACGTCTTCAGCCTTGAGATATTTGGTTGGAAACATTTCTGAAATTTTCATTTTGTTCTCCTTTGAAGTTGAGTTTGAGTTAATTTCACTAAGAAGTTTTTCAGCGTTCTCCCGCCCCTGCTTCTCCATTTCTTCGAGCCACTTCGTGACTTCGTCATTCATTTCACCCCTATGTGGTCTGCCACGTTGTCTACAGTTTCTTCAGTCCAGGTCAGGCCACGTTCTTTTGCTTTACTGCTGACTTCATACAGGTGGGTTTTGACTTCTTCCCGGCTGTGACCAGCCCTGAGCGAAATTGTCACCCAGCGTGCAACTGCATAGCTTCTTCGTCTTCTTGTACCGTCTCTGGCTCTGGCTTCTTCTATCTGCATATCTGGCCACCAGTCCGAAGTCTCACCCCGTGGGGTGGCTGGCAGTTCGGCTGGAAACTCGTCCAGGTCTGGCTCAGGTGCCAGCAGTCCGGCTTGCTCGAGATCCGCTTTAGTCGTCCAGTGGGCAAGGTTGCGGTACTCAGGTTCAATCATTGGGAACGTTCCGTCTGGCTGCTGATACTTAGGCTTGAAGTTTATGGACCCCGGAAAGCGTAGTGACCCATAGCCCCCGCCATTGGCTTTTGAAGTCTTGCCCAGCTGGGCAAGCAACCGGCTACGAATGCTTCGAAGCTGATCAAGTGGGCCCTTCACCCCCAGCCAGACGTGGTAGCTTCCAGGTGAAGTCTGATACTGAAGGAAGCAGTAGGGTCTCAACCGTTCAATGTCTGCTTCGTTGCAGTCGTCAATCTGGATCAGTGGGCGTTCCCTGCCAGGTCCACTACCAGTCATTCTCAAGATCAGGCTCCAGCCTATAGGCTGTCTTAACACCCACTTTCTGAGCCCTGCTTGAACGTCTCGCGGGACTGGCAGTGGTTCATGTGGCTTCGGTTCTGGAGCAGCGTCTTCAAGAAAGAAGGCTTCCAGTGGTGGCCCTGCTCCCATACTGTCAAACCCTTCCAGGGCCCAGTCAGCAGACTCTGAAGGCTCAGGGAAGTTGGCTTCCAGCCTGCCCTGATAATCGTCCATATCCGGGTGCATATTCCCATTTTGAAAACTCGCATTTTTCGAAACCCCGTTACTGCAAACATTAGGGATAGGTGCCGCGAATAGGACACATGTGTCCGGACTGTTTTCGAGTTTTTGCTCTGTTTCGGGCTCTGTTTCGAGCTCAGTTTTGACAGTAGCTTGAGTCACAGCGGAAGGAGCAGGGCTGACAGTTTTGACACCTTCTTTGCTGTGACTCAGGAAGGTGTCAAATTTGTCACCCCCCCCGTTCCCGAGCCATGCGGCTGGGTCTCGGGTCAGCCCGAGCAGCTGGCTCTCATAAAGTTTCTTGCGGCTTGCCCTGTCTCTTTCCAGTCTTCGAATGGCGTCAACGTAGAACCGGTCAGCTTCGACTGCTGACTGGTATTCATTCAGGACGACATCAGCACGTCTTTCCATTTGACGGGCCACTGCGTCAACACCCTGAGACGTATAGTCACCCAGTGCCATTCGTTCCCGTTCCCTGTTTGTTTCTGAGAAGGGGGGTGCTTTGGGCAGTTGGGTCTGGATCCACTTCACTACTTCCTGAGTCACCTGACTCCGAAGTTTTTTCTTCTTCCAGCGTGGGTCTGCTTTCCGGTTGTCGTTTGCTATCTCAAGCAGGGGTGCTGCCCAGGGTATGAGTGTGGCTGCATTATCTTCGAATGAGAGCCCGACAGCTGTACGTGTCCCAGGCTCACGTTCAAGCACCATGTACCCACACTTGGCTTGCTGTTTATCCAGAGCCGTATAGAACCGTGACACTGTACGCCGTTTGGCTTCTTCGTCACCCTTGGACGTTATGCATTTTGCTATTTCTATTCGGGCCCGTTGATACCCCCCACCTGTGGGTGTGTCCCACATTTTCGAATATGCAGCCAGAACCGTTCGTGTGACAGAGTGTGAGAAGCCACTGGCTGTGCAGAGTTCCAGCAGTATTTCGTTTAATTCGTTCTGGATCCTGACACGTGCACCAGGTTTAAATGTCCCTGTGGTGCAGTCTACGTATTCTGAAATCTGGGTTTCTTCTGGACGTGGTGGGTGATTTTCTTTATTATCCATGTGTTAGTACCAGTTCAACTGCAGCGTTTGAGTTTTACGGCTTCAGAACACTTGCCAGTCTCTGAAGCCGTTTCCATTTCAGCTATTCATTTCCGCCAGAACGTCAGCAGAAGTTCTTCCGGTTTTCCTGCCAGCCGCAATCCACTTGAGCAGGCTTAAACCGAGAATTACGGTTCTTACGCCGTTCTTGTGGCTTCGGTGAGCATTCAGGTATCCAGCTTCAACAGCACGAATAATGGTGGCGCGTGAGACACCCGAGACATGGGCAGCGTGGCTGTACTGGTAAGCCCGGTAAGGCTCTATTTCTTGTAACTGGTGATTTTCTGCTGTTGGCTTTAGGGCAGGTTCGGTTATCATTGGCAAAAGGGCTTCCTTTCGGGCAACCGTTGGGCAGCTGACCGGACTTGAAAGAGTTTTCGGTTCAAGGGCTGAGCAGGCAACCAAATGGAATGGGTGGGCCTGCTCAGCCTTTCTGATTTTCAGCGGTAATATACCACAATCTGCACGGCAACAATACTGCTAAAATGCTCTATTTGTTAAACTTACGTTTACATTAGTGCCGCTGATAGGACAAATTTCAGCTTTCAGGGGGCATTTCTTAAGCGTTGTCTAAAGCCCGCGTGTCTAGGGCAGTTTCTTCACCCAGTCGTCCAGGTCACTCCGTTTGATATTCCAGCCACGCCCCCGCTTTGCAGCTTTCAGCTTGCCTGTCCTGACAGCTGCAAGCAGATAGTCCTTTGACAGCTTTGACAGGTGCGACGCGTCACTCAGTGTCAGGGTTAGCTGTGCTTCGACTGGTACCAGCGGGCGGCTCTTTACCTGTGCTTCCGTGGCTTCAGCCAGGCGTACCAGCAGAGCCATGACACCCTTGTCAGATTCACGGCGCGTCAAAGCTGTCACTCCTGCTTTCGGGTGCTCGTTCTTTCTGGCTGGCTTGGCTTTCTCTTTTGGCTGCAGGTACCGGGCTTGGTTTTCTTTCAGGGTCAGCACTTCGTCTTCGTTGTAGACCCCGACCATTGAGCCCTGAGAGTTCTTACTATAGGTGACTGAGAGTTTTCCGCTTGAGACATAGCGGTTAATGGCACGTGCACTGACTTGGAGCAGCTGGGCTGCTTCGTGTTTGGTCATAAGACTGTCAGCCCCCCTGAGACGCTGTCATACTCGCAGGGGTGTCTATGCTGCCTGCTGTTTCCGCTTCTTCTGCTTCCAGGGTGGCCGGCCGATTTTCCCCCACACCTTAACTTCTTCGAGTACGCTTTCTTCGATTGCATACTCACGCCCTATGCGGTGAGCCTTGATCTTCCCAGCCGTGATCATGGCCACCACTCGGCGCGGGGTCACCTTCAGCCTTTTTGCAGCTTCTGTTGTTCCCAGTAGTTTCATGCCTACGAAGGGTACAGAAAGAAGGGTACACCGTCAAGAGAATATTCCTTGACAGGAAGTTCCTGTAACGGTACATTCTGTGAGTCAGTCAATGTGGCTGAAATGACGAAGGCTCCGGGGGTCTATCGAACACCCGAAGCCTTCAAACTGAAACACCTTCCCGTAGACACAGAAAGGAAAGTCAGCACCATGGATTCTAGGCTTGACCGATACCTTGATCAACAGGATTCGGAGTACAGCACCTACCTTGAAACCGACACTGGCTACCCAGTCACCCCACAGGACGAGAAGACATACTTGCAGCGTGAAATTAGCTGCATTGAAAGACACCTGAGCCTTGACGAGTGTGACAGTCTTGTCACCCCTGACCAGTGGTTAGACAGGCTGACTGAATGCAGGGCCCGTCTCCGTGGCTTATTGGAGCAGGAAGCAGCAGCCCTGAAAGGTACAGCTACCCTGCACTGCGAAGGGCTGATCAAGGTTCACCTTCGTCAGCTTGAGATTGAATCAGAACTCTCAGAACTGGGGGTGGGGCAATGATTGACCATTATGACGAGCACACCATTGATACTTCAAAGCCCTACTACCGGGAGTGTGTGAACTGTGGTCATGCTTTTCGAAAAACTGAGACTGCATTCATGGACTACCGTGGGCGCTTCTTCTGTGACTCAGGCTGCATTCAAGAACGTGAAGAAGGGCTCAGAGCCCAGCACGAAGAAAGACTGTTTCAGGTAGCCAGGGAAGGGGGGTACTCATGACTTTATCTCTCAGGTTTCGCGCATCTGATAACGGCTCCACTATCATTATCACGTGGTGTGAAGGGGAATTGATCAAACGCTACAATGGAAGAAAGCCCTATAGGTCTCTGCTTACAGAAGCCCCCCAGTCTGTTGCAGCCTTTGAGCAGATCTGCAGACAGCGTTTCCTGCTTGGGCAGAAGTGGCAAGCAGTGACCTTGATAGGAGACCGATCATGACGCCTGTGACATATGAGACGCCTGTGACACCCGCGTCACACTTCGAAGAACACGCCACGCCCCCACAAGGGGGCAGGCGTTCTATCACTGCTATCGTGGCAGATCTTTCACGCCCTGTGGCAGATCGTCATATCAGACAGCGTAAACAGGGTGGCTCTGTGTTGTCCTATATCGAATGGCACACAGCTGCACAGTATCTGGACCACTACGCGGCTGGCTGGGGCTGGTCAATTCTTTCTATCAGTGAACACGGTGGGCTGACAGTCGTTCATGGTGCTCTGTCTATTCCAGCTACTGACGGACTGGTGACACGCCACGCTACCGGAATAGAAGACACTGACTCGAAGGGCTATGGTGACGCTGTTTCGAATGCCAGTGCTATGGCCTTCAAACGTGCAGCTGCACTATTCGGACTTGGCAGACACCTTTATTCGAAGACTCAAGACTGAAGGCTGTGGAAACAGAACGTCCATTATCTGACCCACTTTAGTGAAACACTGCCCCCTTATCTGGCTAACCCATTGAAAGCTGGTCAGGGGGCTTTCTTCATGCTCAAAGGTGTTTCCGGTCACCCACCTTAATATCTGCAAGTTTGTGTCATTGCTGAAATGACTTGAGACAAAAAACAACCGCCAGGGCAAGCACGTCTGGCGGTTGAAGTCATTGAAGGGAAAATGCAGCACCTTGGGAGAAGATCATTCAAGCATAGTGTTCAACCGGGGGTGGCCCGTATAAATCAGGGTCTGGTGGTATGTGGTACACCCGGGAAGCAGCAGACTCACTGAGAGTCCTAATAGCCATGATTGCTGTCCGTCTGTCTCGCCTGCCCCCTTCAGTCTCTACCGTGCAGCGTACCTGATAAGTCATATACAGCTGGCCACCACTGAGCCAGACCGTGACCACAAGGTCTGTGTGTGACTGGCTTCCAACCGTCAGCCCTTGATCTACATTAAACGTGACAGCCTTCAGCTTGTCCCTGCCCAGCCACGCTGACCAGTCAAACTGATAATCAAGGTTTGAGCCCGGAGCCTTTTCGAAATAGTGTTTGTCTTCTTTGCAGGTCACACGCCAGTCACTAAGCAAAATGCAGCTGGTCGGCTCCAAACCATGGCTACACGTATTTCCGCCACTATGCTTCTTTGATTTTTTATGAAGTCGTCATTCTGATAGCCGACCTTGATAGTCATTCCTTTGCGTTCTGCCAGCAGTGAGTAGTTTGAGAAGTCACCCACGATTGCAGTGTTTTCTACCACTGCGTCAGAAACTATGACCGGGATTCCCCAGATTCTTGACGGGCCCGAATCCCACGGACTGCCTGCAATGTAAATTCCGTCTGTAGTTCTGAGCAGCTGCACTTCAGCCCAGTCATTAGGGTGAATGAGAACCGCTGAAGGTCTGGCTCTGCCAGTGACCCGGACTTTGGTCATGGCTTTGAATATTGCGTCTGGCGTGGGATCAGCACCCTTAGCCTGTGTCTGCACGCCCACCACGTTCATGATTCCCATTAGGTTCGGGGTGACGCCTGTCCCGTTCACTATCTGTGAATCAAGGCGCTGTCTGACCATGAACGCCAACTGATTTTCTATCCATTCCTGAATGCCCGGGACGTCTTCCAACTGCTCGTCAGTGACTGGAATCCAAACCGGAATCTTCCTGACTGGTGACGTCTTCTCTGTAAGGGCTAAAGTGGCTTCAGGCTTCAGAGCCCCTTCTGCTGTTTCTGCAGCCGTGTTTGTAAACGTGGTCTGCTCCATGTAGACGAAAGCATTCTGGGTAGTGCTCACCGTTGGAATTACGTCAGTTATTTCAGGCTGTCTGGTAGCGTAGGGAACAACCAAGCTGCTACGCGTAGACTCTACTGGCCAGCCTGTTGTGGTCAGCATGAGAGTCTTCAGGCTCACGTCCAGGGTGATTGACGCTGACTCACTGCCACGTGAATGGCTGCGTAAAAAGTCTTGATACTCTTTCGATTCCACCAGCTGTTCACCCACGCCCTTCACAGGCGTCAAAGCACGTTGCCCTAGTGGGTTGCCCCCGAAGTTGGGCCTGTTAACGGGTCTCATATCTTCTGAAACTGACTTATCTGCTGTTGCTGACATATGCTCCCCCGAAGTTGCTACTGCATTCTTGATTGATAGAAGCCGCGTGTCTTCATTCATTCCAACCAAGACAGGGCTCCATTCGAATAGTTCTAACTCGTCCAGGTTGCGCGTGCCCTTCTCTTTATCGCGGGACTCTTTCACGATTGAATAGCCGATAGAAAAAGAGTCGATTATTCCGAACTTGATATTGCTGTAGGCTTCACGCCCTGCTTGAGTGTCCAGGTTGAACTGGCCCTTGATCACCAGTCCTTCAGGCGTCTCTGTGGCTTCCAGTGTCTTGGCTATGGGCTTCGTCCAGTCGTGAGCCCACACGCCCTTGGGCTTACGCTTCTCAAGGCTGGCCTTGAAGGCTCCAGGTCTGACTACTTCCTTGGCACGATCAATGTTATTGAAGACTGAAACCAGCGCCGTAATTTCTCCACTATCACCTGAAGACTGCACACTTGCCTTATAACTTTTGCGTTCAAGTTCCATTGGAGTTTCCTTTCAAGGGGTGGCTACCCTTGGCGCGAATAGTAACACGGCTACCAGATATTGTTATCCGGTTTGTTATCTACCGTCCCAGTAGTTACCGTCCAGTATTCGCTTTATCTTCTTGAATAGCTTGTGACGTGGCCAGCC
>Ga0137321_1000333_pt1 | contig 9855 bp, 7 predicted proteins | sample EasRivERMZT399_2_FD_104758 | JGI IMG/M metagenome (GOLD analysis project Ga0137321, IMG submission 104758) | Soil microbial communities from meander-bound floodplain in the East River, Colorado, USA - East River MetaG ERMZT399_2 | ecosystem: Environmental > Terrestrial > Soil > Floodplain ... | reverse complement strand
TGGAACGACGTGTGGCTGAATGAGTCGTTCGCGACCTGGATGTTGACGAAGATCCTGATCGGCTGGAAGCCGGAATGGCGCCAGGACGTCAACCGGGTGGCGAGCCGCTCCCGCGCCATGGGGCAGGACGAGATCGTCACCGCCCGGTTCATCCGTCAGCCGATCGAATCGAAGGACGACATCGAGAACGCGTTCGACGGGATCACCTACGGGAAGGGGGCCGCGGTGCTCCGCATGTTCGAGTCGTGGCTCGGGGAGAAGCAGTTCCAGGCGGGGGTGCGGCGCTATCTCGTGGCGCATGCCCAGGGGAACGCCACGGGGGAGGATTTTCTCGCCGCGCTCGAAGCGGAAGGGGGTCCCGGGGTGGCGCAGTCGTTTGCGACCTTCCTCGATCAGGCGGGGGCGCCGGTCGTGTCGGCCGAGCTGCGCTGCGCGGACCCGGGGCCGGCGCGCCTCGCCGTGTCGCAGAAGCGGTTTCTGCCGACGGGCTCGCAGGGGTCCGAGGCGCAGCTCTGGCGGATCCCGATGTGCATCCGCTGGAGCACCGGCGGCAAGGAAGACCGCCTGTGCCGGGTCGTCACCGCGGAGACGGCCGAGATCGAGCTGCCGGCGTCGGCGCGCTGCCCCGACTGGTTGCTCGCGAACGACGGCGAGGCGGGGTACTACCGCACCCTCTATCGCGGCACCCTGCTCCAGCAGTTGTTGCAGGACGAGGGGAAAGTGCTGACGCTCGCGGAGAGGGTGGGGGTCCTGCGCGACGTCAGCGCGCTCGCGGGGGGTGGAGCCCTGCCGCTCGGCGAGGCGCTCGCGCTCGTCCCGAGGTTCGGCAGGGACCCGAACCGCGAGATCGTCAGCGCCATGGCCGGGGTCGCGAGCTCACCGCGAGAGCACCTGGTACCGCCCGCGCTGCGGCCGAGCTACGCCCGCTTCATTCAGCAGGTGTTCGGCGAGAAGGCGCGCGCGCTCGGCTACATCGCGAAGCCGGAGGAGGACGATGACACGCGGCTGCTGCGACAGGCCGTGGTGGGGCTGGTGGCGGACGAAGGCGCCGACGCGGAGCTGCGAGCCGCCGCCGATCGGCTGGCGCGTCAGTGGCTGCGCGACCGGACGGCGGTGCCGGCCGACATGGCGTCCACCGTGCTGGGGGTGGCCGCGGCCCAGGGGGGCGAGGTCCTCTTCGAGCTCTATCACGCCGAGGCGAAACAGGCCGCGGAGCGCCACGAGCGCGAGGAGATCCTCTCGGCGATGGGCTCGTTCCGGGACCCCGCGATCGAGCGGCGGGCGCTCGCGATCTTCCTGACCGACGAGTTCGACCCCCGGGAGGCAGTCACGCTGGTGTTCTCCGGCCTCGGGGAGGAGACGACGCGGCCGCTGGTCTACGACTTCGTCAAGCAGAACTTCGACGCCATGGTGGCGAAGCTTCCGCGCGACTCCGGCGCGTGGCTCTCGTACGCGGGCGCGTCGTTCTGCGACGAGGCCCACCACGCCGACGTCGAGGCGTTCTTCAAGGATCGCGCCCCGAAATACACGGGGGGTCCACGCATCCTGGCGCAGGTGCTCGAGGGGATCACCCTGTGCGCGGCGGCGAAGGCGGCCCAGGAGCCCCAGGTGGCGGCGTTCCTGAAGGCGTACTGAGCGCCGAGCCACCGCGCCGGCGCCGATCGGCGGGGCGGATCGGTGTGCTACGCTGCGGCGGCGATGGGTCAATCCGCGGAGGGGAAGGCGATGGGAAGCGATCTGGTACGGGCGGCGGCGGCGCTCGGGCTGCTCCTCGGCCTGGGGGTCGCCGGGGCGGGTTTTCTGGTGGCCGACGGCTTCCACGCGGTGCGCGCCGCCGACCGCTACGTCACCGTGAAGGGGTTCTCGGAGCGCGAGGTGGCCGCGAACCTGGCGATGTGGCCGATCGTCTTCCAGGTCAGCGGGGATGATCTCGCGGCGGTGCAAGGGCGCCTCGACGCGGCCGCCGGGAAGGTGCAGGCGTTCCTGGCCCAGCGCGGGTTCGCCGCGGAGGAGGCGAATGTCTCCTCTCCCAGGCTGACCGATCTGCACGCGCAGCGGTTCGACGCCAACCGCCCCGCCGAACGCTACCTGGGGGAGGCCACGGTCACCTTGCGCTCCCCGCGCGTCGATGCGGTGAAGCTGGCGATGCAGGAATCGGGCGAGTTGATCAAGGAGGGGGTGGCGCTGGTCCGCAGCTACGAGTACCAGACCGCCTTCCTCTACACCGGGCTCGAGCAGATCAAGCCGGAGATGATCGCGGAGGCGACGAAGGATGCGCGTCGCGCCGCGGAGCAGTTCGCGCACGACGCCGGCAGCGACGTCGGAGCCATCCGCAAGGCGCAGCAGGGGTTCTTCTCGGTCGAGGACCGCGACGCCTTCTCGCCGGAGTTCAAGAAGATCCGGGTGGTCACGACGGTCGAGTACTTCCTCGACGAGTAGTTTTGGAAGTACTCCCGGGGTCGGGGAGAGGAGTTCCCCGCTAGAAGAGCGTCGGCTCGCGCGGTGGCGGCGGCTTCGGCACACCGGCGAGCGGCTCGATGCAGGACGGGTCGTCGCGGCGCGCGGAGTTGACGCCGAGCCCCACGGGATAGGCGATCATCGCGGCCGCGGGGTGCGGCACGAGCAGCGGCTGCAGGCGCTCCCGTTCGCGCACCGCGGGGTCGAGCCACAGCGACCACGCCTCGGGCGGCAGGATCACCGGCATACGGTCGTGGATCGGCCGCAGCACCTCGTTCGGCTCGGTCGTGAGGATCGTGCACGACTCGATCGGTTCTCCGTCGGCCGGCGCCCACCTCTCCCACAGTCCCGCGAACGCGAACGGACCGGCGTCCTGCAGCCTGATGTAGTGCGGCTGCTTGCGCTCACCTGTCGCCTTCCACTCGAAGAACCCGTCCGCCGGGATCAGACAGCGTCGTGCCTTGAACGCGGCGCGAAATGCCGGTTTCTCCGCGGCCGTGTCGGCGCGCGCGTTGATCATGCGGGCGCCGAGGCCGCGGTCCTTCGCCCAGGAGGGGATGAGGCCCCAGTGCGCGAGGGACAGGCGTCTGCCTCCCCCTTCGGCCTCCGACCGCACGATCGCCACGTCCTGCGTGGGGGCGATGTTGTAGCGGGGGGGCAGGGCCAGCGCCTCCTCCAGGCGGAACAGATCGGCCAGGACCTGCGCGTTCGTGCTCAGGGTGTAGCGTCCGCACATGACAGGTGGAGGATAGCGGAGGTTGATGGACTGCGTCGACGTCCGTGCCTGTATCTGCGCCCGTCCCACCTGGGTCACCCCGGCGGCCGGCCCCCTCCGTCACCCGGGGAAAAAGGGCCGACCCCCTCCGTCACCCGGGCGAAGGCGGCCGGCCTCCTCGGTCACCCCGGCGGAAGCCGGTCCAGAACAGCGCTGGATGCAATCGCTGCTCTGGATTCCGGCTTGCGCCGGAATGACGGTGGACGTCGCGTCGCGCTGCGCTCGCCGGAATGACGGAGTGGGTTGTCGGCCCCTGGTGGGTCCGCCACGCGCCGGAACGGCGGAGGTGGGAGCGGCTGTGGCAGACTGGCGGCGCGGCGAAGGGAGGCGGGGCGAGCACGGGCCCGGTGTCTCATGCCGGGGAGGGGAGAGGATGACCGCTGTCGGAAGGGGAATCGTCGCGAGAGCCGCAGGGGTGCTGGGGCTGATCGGATGGATCGCGATAGGCGCAGCCGCGGCCGCGGCTCGCACGGACGGCACCCGCACCTCGCCCCCGAATGGCCGCTCCGGAGAGCGCTCGCTGCCGTCGCGCTGGGACCTCAAGACCGGCGCTGGCGTGAGGTGGACCGCGGACCTCGGCACCGAGACGTACGGCGGACCGGTCATCGCCGCGGGAAAGGTGTTCGTCGGGACGAACAACGGGAAGCCGCGCAACCCGGCGGTGACCGGGGACCGCGGCATCGTGATGGCGTTCGGCGCCGCGGACGGGGCGTTTCTCTGGCAGGCGGTCCACGACAAGCTCCCCCAGGAGCTGAACGCCGACTGGCCGCAGCAGGGGGTCTGCTCCACGCCCGCGGTGGCCGGGGATCGTCTCTACTATCTCTCGAACCGGGGGGAGCTGGTCGCCGCCGACACGGAAGGGTTCCTGGATGGCGAGAATGATGGCCCCTTCCGCTCCGAGACGCGATCTGGGAAGCAGGACGCCGATCTGGTCTGGGTCGTGGACCTGCGCCAGGCCCTCGGCGTCCGGCCGGCGAAGATGGCCTCGTCCTCTCCGCTCGTGGTCGGCGACCGCGTCTTCGTCGGCACCAGCAACGGCGCGGGAACCGGTGGGAAGGTGGCAGCGCCCGAGGCGCCGAGCCTCATCGCGGTCGAGCGCGCCACCGGCAAGGTCCTCTGGGCCGATGCCTCGCCTGGAGGGAAGATCCTGGACGGCCAGTGGTCGAGCCCGTCGCTCGGTCGGCTCGGCGGTGTCGAGACGCTCCTCTTTCCCGCGGGAGACGGCTGGCTCTACGCCTTCGACCCGGCGACGGGGCGCAGACTCTGGGCCTTCGACGCGGGAGCGCCGCTCGACGTGGCAGCGGGCGGCCCGCGCGACAGCCTGATCGCGGCCGCGGTCATCGCGGCCGATCGCGCCTACATCGGGATCGGCCAGGACCCGGAGAGGGGAGCGGGGAAGGGGCGGCTCTGGGCGCTGGCACCGAAGGGGACGACGGCGGTCGCGCCGGCGTGGAGTCTCTCCGGAGACGCCTTCAGCCGCACGCTCTCGACCGTCGCGGTCGCCGAGGGTCTGGTCTACGCGGCCGACCTCAACGGCTTCCTGCGCTGCCTCGACGCCGCGACCGGGAAGGTGCTCTGGGAGCATGACAGCTTTGCCGCCGTCTGGGGGTCGCCGCTCGTCGCGGACGGGAAGGTGTACCTCGGCGACGAGGATGGCGACGTCGCGGTCCTGCGCGCCGGGCGAACGAAGCAGCTCCTGGCCGAGATCAACCTCGGCAACGCGGTCTACACGTCGGCGGCGGCGCGCGACGGGGTCCTCTACCTCGCCACGCGCAGCCGGTTGTTTGCCCTCAGCGAGCCGCCGGGGCCGCCGCCGGCGCCGCCGGCGGGGAGATAGCGACGAGGTTTCCGCGGGTCCGGATCAGGATCCTCCCCCCGGCGATGGCGGGGGTCGCCATCATCACCTCTCCCATCGGGTTCTTGGCAATCTGCTCGTACTTCGCGCCCGCCTTGATCACCCAGACGTCCCCATCCTCGCTCGCGAGGTAGAGGCGGCCGTCGCCGGCGACGATGGACGCCGTGAAGGCGCCGCCCGTCCCGCCGACGCGCTCCTGGTAGACCTTCTCGCCGCTGCGCGCGTCGTAGCAGGTTAGGACCCCCTGGTTCGCGAGGGTGTAGAAATGATCGCCGACGACGACGGGGGTCGGCATGTAGGTCCCCCCCTTGTCCTTGTACCAGGCGACGCCCGCATTTGCCGTTTCCCCCTCCTTCAGCGACACGTCGCCGCGCGCGCCCGCGCGCACGGCGACGACCGAGGGGACGGGGCGGTAGCCGTTCGTGAACAGGACGAGCCCCTGGGTTGCGACCGGCGTCGCGACGGTGATCTCGGAACGGTTCTGCATCCGCCACAGCTCCTTGCCGGTCAGCGGGTCGTAGCCGCGCAGGAAGCGTGAGCCGTTCGTCACCAGCTCGGGCCCGGAGGGAGCCTCCACGATGGTGGGGGTTCCCCACGACGGAATCTCGTCGCGTGACGTGCGCCACGCTTCCGTGCCGTCCGCCAGCTTGAAGGCGGCGATGAACGACCCTTGCTGCACATCGGCCTGCACGATCACGAGGTCGCGGTAGAGGATGGGGGAGCTGGCATACCCCCACTGGTACGCCGGGTTGAAGAACCAGCCGGCGTCGAGGGTGCCGAGGTCCTTCCGCCACAGGAGCTTCCCGTCGAGGTCGTAGCAGAACAACCCCTCCGGGCCGAAGATCGCCACCAGGTGCTTGCCGTCGGTGGCCGGGGTGGAGCTGGCGTGGCTCGCCTTGAGGTGGCGCTTGATCTTCACCGGCCCCTCGGCCGCGGTCCGTTCCCACAGCACCTTTCCCGTCTTCAGGTCGAGTGCCATCACCAAGTAGCGCTGCGGCGGCTCGTTCTCGACCGGATCGACATCCCCATAAAGGCCGGAGCGAAACGTCGGTTCTCCCGCGGCCACCGCGCTGGTGAGGAACACCCGATCCCCCCAGGTGATCGGGCTCGAGTGGGCGAGGCCAGGGATGGGAGTCTTCCAGGCGATGTTCTGCATCTGCGTCGCGTCCCAGGTGGAGGCGAGCGGACCGTCGCCGACCCCCTCCGCGCGCGTTCCGTGGAACGACGGCCAGTCTCCTGGCCACGCCGGCAGGGCGAGCGCCGCCAGCAGGATTGCAATCGCGAAGGCGCCGCGCTTCATCTTCCACCTCCTGTGGTCGCCGGTGCGGGGGTTGCCGCCTGGCGCGTGAAGCGGGCCCCGCCGCCCGGGTACGCGAGGGAGAAGGCGCTGACCTTGCCGTCGGCGCTCTCGAAGGTGATGGTGACCGGCCCCTGCCCCACCACCTGGAACTTCGCCTCGCCCGCGGGGGTCAGCTCGAACGGCTCCGGCATCGGGCCGCGGATCCGCAGGTGTCCGTCCTCGAGCACCACGAGGTAGTCCGTCCCCTGGACGTCCTTGTAGGTGCCGAGATACGTTTGCAGCAGCTCTGCGGGGAGGGTGGCCCCGGCCGGCGGCGGGGGAGTCGCTCCCGCCTTCTCCAGCATGGCGACGATCTCGGCGTTCTTGGCCTGCTGCGCCGCCGCCAGGAAGCCGCCGAGCGTCGCCTTGTCCGCCTTACCGCTGTCGATGACGACCTGGACCACCGCGGGGTGTCCGCGATCGATCGCCATGCCGACCACGTCATCGACGCCGGCGACGCCGCGGGCGAGCAGCTCGCGCACGACGTCCGCGTGGCCGTTGTAGGCGGCCCAGCCGATCGCCGTGGAGCCGTAGAACTCGTCCTTGCGGCTGGCGTCCGCGCCGCGATCGAGCAGCAGCCGCACCACCTCGAGATTCCCACGGTCGCAGGCGAAGGTGAGCGCGGTGGCGCCGTACGAGTTCGCCGCGTCGATCGGTGTCCCGGCGTCGAGCAGCGCCTTGACCGCCGCGCTGTCGCCGCGCACCGCGGCCTGCCGCAGGTCCTCGCCCGGATCCCTAGCGAGGGTGAGGAGCGGGAGCAGCAGCGCGGCCCCCGCCAGGAACATTTTCTTTCCGATCCCCATGCCGTCCTCCCCGGCGCGCCGAGCGCGGCGCGGCCGCAGCGCTTCCAACCCTTCCGCTTGGCACAGCTTCCTGGCAGAATGGTAGCCTGCCGCAGGAGGCACCGCATGCCCGAGAACCCGCCACGCCTTGGAGATGTCGTCGACGACTACTGCTCCCACTGCCGTCTGATCACGAACCACGGGGTGATGGTGCTCGTCGGCGGCAAGATCAAGCGCGTGCGCTGCGCCCCGTGTCTCCACGAGCATGCATTTCACCACGCCAAGGTGCCCAAGCGGAAGGACCAGGTCAAGGACCTGTTCGATCAGGTCCTCGCCCGGATCCCCGGCGCCGCCGCCGCCTCGTCTCCCGAGAAACCGGCGCCAGTCGCCCCCCGGCCCCGCCCGCGCACTCCGCACCTGGGGATGTACAACCGCCCGGCGACCGGCAAGGGAAAGCCGCGAGGCGGAAGCGGCGGAGGCTCGGGTGGCGGCAGCGGCGCACGCTGAGCCGGGCCTTCCGCTCAGCTCCAGATCCACTCCGGCCGCGCGCGTAGCACCTCGCGCAGGGCGCGCAGCGTGTGCGGCGCGAGGGGCGGGCCGCCGGCCCCCTCCAGTTCCCGGTAGATCGCGATCAGGTCGTCGCGCGTGTCGAGGTCGCGGCTGGGCGGCAGGATCGCATGCGGGATGCCGCCCTTCCTGAGCCTCTTGCCGGTCTCGCGCATCACCTGCGGCGTTCCCCACGGCATCCGCCGGAAGATCTCCGGGTGGAGGTGGCGGCAGCCGAGGAGCACGTAGCCGCCGTCCGCCGCGGGGACGATCACGACGTCGTGCTCGCGCAGGGTGTTGAACGCGTTCGTCACCGCCTCGGGGGTGAGGGTGGGGCTGTCCGAGCCGATCGCCGCCACCGGGCCGGCGCCGCCGACCAGTCGCGCCTGGAACGCCCGCAGGAGCCGCTCGCCCAGGTCATCCCCCGCCTGGAGAATCGTCTCGATCCCCGCCAGGTCGGAGGCGATCGGCTCGTCGCCGGCGAGCGGCTCCGACAGCGCGACGACCGGGTGGACCGCGCCGCGCGCGGCGGCCATGCGCAGCAGCGACAGCGCGTCGCGCAGCAGCGCGCGGTGGATCCGCAGCGCCTCCTCGGCCGACAGGTCGGGCTGCAGGCGGGTCTTGACGCGGCCGAGGAATGGGGCGCGCGCGAACAGGAGGAGCGTCCCCGACGGCTTCAACGCGGCTTGCCGTGCACCATGGTGCGCAGCGCGGCCGGCATCTTGAAGTCGGCATCGTTCGCGGCGTCGTGGCAGGTGCGGCAGGTGGCCTCGGCCTGACAGGTCGCGCAAGCGGGCGCCAGCCCGTAGATCGTGGCGCGCGCGAGCGACGGGGGGGCGGCCACATGGTCGCTCCCGGGCCCATGGCAGACCTCGCACCCGACGCTCGCCTGCCCCGGGGTTGCCGCGCCGCGGTAGCCGCTCAACTCGCCATACCCGGTGGTGTGGCAGCTGAGGCAGGCCGGCTCCTGGTCCTTGTGCCGCTGCCGCAGCGCGTCGAGCGCGCGCGCGTGGGCGCTTTCCGACCAGGTCCGGTGCAGCTCGGCGTGGCAGGGCGCGCAGCGGTCGGAGCCGACGTACGTCGCGCCGCCATGATAGGTGGTCGCCACCCGCCGGTTGTTGCGCTGCCGCTCCAGATCGGGGAGCCGTTGCGGGGCGTAGGAGAGGAGCCGGTCGGCCGCGGGGGTGGCACGGTGCGACATCCAGGGGAGCGCCGTCTCGAGCGACGTCTTGAGCGCGTACGGGCCGAGGTGGCAGGAGAGGCAACGGGCGGGGTACGGCATCGCCGGAGCCGCGGGATCGGCGACATGACCGCCGCTCGCGCCATGACACGCCTCACACTGGACGTGCGACACGCGCGCGTCGCGGGTCGTGACCCAGCCACCCGGGCGGCGGTGGCCGGTCACGTGGCAGGAGACGCACTCCGCCTTCTCGTAGGCGTTCCCCGGCTCGAGGCTCAGGAGTGCGATGGCATGCGGGGTGCCGAGCCAGTCGCGGAACTCCGCCTCATGACAGACCCGGCACAGGCGCGCTCCGAGGTAGCGACCGGGCGGCAAGGCGGCCGGGTCGGCCGTCCCGAGCAGGACCTTGGCCTCGAGATCGAGGATCTCGATGAGGTTCTCGGGGTTGCCGAACTCGCGCCAGCGCGCCTGGCCCGTCGCGTCGATCCACAGCAGATCCGGGCTCCCCTGCGTGCTCCCGAGCGCGCGCCGGATCGTCTTGTCCGGATCGAAGAGGACCGGGAAGCTGAGGCCGGCGCGAGAGGCGGCCTGGGTCAGCTTGCCGTCCTCGTTCTTGCTGGCGACGGCCAGGAAACGGATTCCCTTCTCGGCGTAGCGACCGTACATCTCGACCACCGCGGCGGTGACATCGGTGCACTCGAAGCAGGCCGCCTCGAAGAAGTAGATGAGGAGCGGACGTCCGAGCAGGTCGGTCGAGGTGACGCTCTTCCCCTCCAGATCGGTGCCGGTGAAGCCGGCGGCCTTCGGAAGGCTTCGCCACGGCAGCTCGAGTCCGGGGAGCGCCTGCAGCGACGCATGCAGCTCGCCGAGCATCTCGCGCAGTGCGGAGCGCAGGGCGCCGGTGAAGGCGGTGTCGAACTG
>Ga0137321_1000331_pt1 | contig 9860 bp, 9 predicted proteins | sample EasRivERMZT399_2_FD_104758 | JGI IMG/M metagenome (GOLD analysis project Ga0137321, IMG submission 104758) | Soil microbial communities from meander-bound floodplain in the East River, Colorado, USA - East River MetaG ERMZT399_2 | ecosystem: Environmental > Terrestrial > Soil > Floodplain ... | reverse complement strand
TCAAGAAGGCGCAGGAGGCCGAAGTCGATCCGGTGACCTTCACGAAGGTCCTGTCATATGCCAAGGTCGACCAGGTAGTGCCGATCCTCCTGACCGGCGTGAAGACCGAGCGGGGAAGGGTGGTCCAGGACGCTCGGACCAACACGCTCATCATCACGGACGTCCCCTCGAAGCGGGAGGCGTATCAGAAGCTGATCGATGTGCTCGACACGCGCACCCAGCAGGTGATGATCGAGGCGCGGATCGTCGAGACCGACCGGAACTACGAGAACGACCTCGGGATTCTCTGGAACGTCTTCGCCTCCGCGGATCCCGCGCTGGGGACGCAGACGAGTCTCGACTTCCCGCACCGCGCCACCGTCACCTACGACGTAAACGTCCCGGCTGCGGCCTCCGCCAGCACGCTCGGCATCAGCCTGGGCAACGTGCTCGACTCGTTCACCCTGGACATCGCGCTGCAGGCGTTCGAGAACGAGGGGAAGGTCCGGATCCTGTCCTCGCCGAAGATCGCCACGCAGAACAACCAGACGGCAACCATCGAGCAGGGCACCCAGATCCCGGTCGTGACCACCACGGCCGTCGAGATCAACGTGCAGTTCATTTCCGCGTCACTCAAGCTCGAAGTCACCCCGCAGATCACGGCGGAGGACACCGTCATCATGAACGTGACGGTCGAGAACAACTCGCCCGACTTCGTCAACCGGGTCGGTGATGTGCCGCCCATCATCACCGAGAAGGCCCGCACGCAGATCCTGGTGCGCGACGGCGCCACGGCCGTGATTGGCGGGATCTTCAAGCTCAGCGAGTCGAACGCGACCGCAGGCGTCCCCGGGCTCAAGGACATCCCCGCGCTCGGCTGGCTGTTCAAGAATCGCTCCATCGTGAAATCCAATCAAGAGTTGCTTGTCTTCCTCACGCCGCGCATCCTGAAGAGCGACGCGTAACGAGGATCTGCCTCCATGACGAGAAAGCCTCTGGAACTCGTTGTCGCCGGCCTGATGCTGGTCGCAGCCGTATTCGTGAACGGCTGTGCCTCGGAGGTCGATGACCCCAGCCAGTCGGACTCCGTGCTGAGCGTCGAGAGCATCTCGCCCTCACAAGTAGTCTCGTTGAACGCCGACCCGACGGACGAGCTGGTGACTGCCCTGGTGACCGCCACGTCCCGGGGGGATGCGAAGGGCTCGCCGCTCAACGATGTGATCATCGACAACTACAGCGTGTTCTACGATCCGCCACTCAACGGAACGGTCGGCGCCCTCAACTTCGCGACCACGCTGGTCGTGAAGTCCGGGGGATCCAGCAGCTTGACCGTGGTGGCGATCCCCGTCGGGATGAAACCGCTTGTCTCGGCGGTGGTCAACGCCACGCTCGAGGTGGAGGGTCGTGACACCCTCGGCAACCCGGCCACCGCCAGCGGCAGGTTCACGATCCTCATCCACTAGGCGGCCGGGGGTACCTGGAGGAGAGTGTCGCCACGGCTCAGGGCGTCATCCTCTCCCTGTCCCCGGTTTCCCACGCTGCGCTGCCGGAGATGGGACCAATTGTCGGGCCCGGGGGTTTTCGCTATCCTGAGCGCCTATGCCCCTTCCATCGGCCGCCCGACTGCTGGAAATGGAGCGCCGCCTCGAGCGTGAGCCGTCGTCACTCCTCTTCGCCCCGCTTGCCGAGATGTATCGAGCCTCCGGTCGCCTCGTCGATGCGGAGCGGCTGCTGCGGAGGGGACTGGAGCGCCATCCCGAGCACCACTCCGCGGCGACGGCCCTCGGAAGAGTGCTTCTGGAACAGGGGAGGCACGAGGAGGCGGGAGCGGTGCTCGAGGAGGTGGTGGCGAGTGTCCCTGACAATCTGCTGGCCGTCCGCCTCCTGGGTGAGGTCGCCACGGCACGCCCTTCTCGCAGGCCCCGGAAGCTCCAGGGGGGAGCCACGAAACCCGCGGCGGCGGCGGCTCGACCTCCGGTGCAGCCCGTCCCGGCGGTGGGGGACCGCCTGCTGAGTGGGACGCTGGCGGACCTGTACCTCAAGCAGGGAGACCAGCAGCAGGGGATCGCCATCCTTCGCGAACTGGCCCGGCGCGAGCCGGACAACTCCGCCTGGCGACTGAGGCTTGACGCTGCGGAGCGCACCGCGATGTTCCCTCCCGCGCCGCTCAGCCCGTTCCCCGGAAGCCATGGTGTTCCCGAACCGCTCCCCGAGGACGTCTGGATCGAGGCTGGAGCCGTCGAGAGCGACGATCCGAGCACGCTCAACCTCGTTGGCCTGCCGCGCGTGCCTGAGGCGCCGGCGCAGACCGGTCCGGCAGACGCGCGCTCCGCGTCCCCGATCCCCGCAACAGGGCCGCTCGCTTCAACCGCTTCGCTGTCGTCCGCTGCCAGCCTCGATCGGCTCCGCGCTCTCCTGGCCCGCGTTCAGCGCTACCGTTCGGCTCATGCTCTCTGACGTCCTGGACGAGGTCGCGCGTCGGCTCCCCGAGTTTCGGGGGGCGGCGCTGGTGGGGCTCGACGGGATGCCGCTGGCGCTTCTCGCCGCCGCCGACGGGCCCGATCTCGACCTGTTCGCCGCCGAGGCTGCGACGCTCCTGAAGCAGGTCGCAGGATCGGGAAGCCAGGAGGCGGCAGGACCGCTCCGCACCCTGGTGACGGTGGGGGAGCGCTGGCACCTGGTCCTGGGCCGGGTGACGGACGAGTACTTCCTCCTCCTCGTCGTGGGGAGCGCGGCCCCGGTTGGACAGGCGCGCTACGAGCTCGACCGCGCCACCCCGCTCATCCTCGCCGAAATCGCCTGAACGGATCCCCCTTTGAGCAAGTCAAGCTGTTTAGTTGCAATTACTTGGACGTTTTCTATGATCACCCTTCGGGGTCGGTTTGGACCCCCTCGCAGGTCGCTACCCGGCGCGGGCGGTGGTACACTCCGGCGTCCCAGCGGGGCCATCTACCGCGGAGGAGCCTGAAGTGGAAGACAAGCAGCTGCGGGAACTGATGGACTACATCGCGGCAAGTGGGTTCGCGGAGTTCGAGATGACCCGCGAGGGGTTCCGGCTGCGCCTCGTCAAGTCCGCGCCGCCGGGCACGGCCCCTGCCGGAGTGGCGCCCGCAGCTTTGGTTCCGGGAGCGTCCCCTTCCTCCGCAGCGCAGGCCCCCCTGGCGGAGCAGGCGCTGGCCCAGGCCTCCACCCCTCCCGAGGCCGGCCTGGAGGTGATCCACTCCCCCATGGTCGGGACCTTCTTCCGCGCCCCCAACCCCAATGCCGATCCGTTCGTCGAGACAGGGGACCGGATCGATCCGGGGCAGGTCATCTGCATCATCGAGGCGATGAAGCTGATGAACGAGATCGAAGCCGACCGGGCCGGCGAGATCGTGGACATCCTGGTCGCCAACGGGCAGCCGGTCGAGTTCGGCGAGGCGCTGTTCCGTATCCGACCGCAGGGTTAGCGGCGATGTTCCGCAAGATCCTGATCGCGAACCGTGGCGAGATCGCCCTGCGGATCCTGTGGGCCTGCAAGGATCTCGGAGTGCGGACGGTCGCGGTGCACTCGCAGGCCGATACGGACTCCCTGCACGTGAAGTTTGCCGACGAGGACGTCTGTGTCGGCCCGCCTCGCAGCAAGGACTCCTACCTCAACATCTCCAGCATCATCGCGGCCGCGGAGATCACCGACGCCGATGCAATCCACCCGGGGTATGGCTTCCTGGCGGAGTCGGCCCACTTCGCCGAGGTGTCCGAGGCGTGCGGGATCACCTTCATCGGGCCCTCCCCCGAGATCATCCGCCAGATGGGCGACAAGGTCCGGGCGCGGCAGACCGTGGCTGCCGCGGGAGTTCCGGTCCTTCCCGGGAGCGACGGAGCCGTCCCCGGCCCCGAGGAGGCGCTCCACCTCGCGGCGGACATCGGCTACCCGGTGATCCTGAAGGCTGTCGCGGGCGGCGGCGGACGCGGAATGCGGATCGTGCGGGACGAGGAGGAGATGGTGCGTTCGTTCGAGGTCGCTCGCCTGGAGGCGAAGGGGGCCTTTGACGTCGCGGACGTCTATCTCGAGAAGTACCTGGAGCGTCCCCGACACATCGAGTTCCAGTTGTTGGGGGACAAGCACGGCAGCCTGATCCAGCTCGGGGAGCGGGACTGCTCGATCCAGAGACGGCACCAGAAACTGGTGGAGGAGAGCCCCTCCCCGGCGCTCAGCCCGGAACTGCGTGCGCGGATGGCCGAGGCCGCGCTGAAGGCGGGGCGCGCCGTGAACTATCACAGTGCGGGGACGATCGAGTTCCTGCTCGACGAGGATTCCGGGCGCTTCTACTTCATCGAGATGAACACCCGCATCCAGGTCGAGCACCCGGTGACCGAGATGGTGACGCGACTCGATCTGGTCAAGGAGCAGATCCTGGTGGCCGCCGGGGAGCGCCTGAGCGTGCGGCAGGACGAGGTGCGTTTTCACGGTGCAGCCATCGAGTGTCGGATCAACGCCGAGGACCCGGAGACGTTCGCGCCGTCCCCCGGGCTCATCACCTCTTTTCACCTCCCCGGCGGTCCGGGGATCCGCGTCGACACGGCCGCCTACCCGGAGTACCGCGTTCCCCCCTTCTACGATTCGCTGCTCGCCAAGATGATTACCCACGGCAACTCGCGCCGGGAGGCGCTGACCCGGATGAAGCGCTGCCTCGAGGTGACGGTGATCGAGGGAATCCGGACCAACCTGGCGCTGCACCAGCGCATCCTGAGCGACCCCGAGTTCCAGGCCGGCCGTTTCAACACCCGGTTCCTCGAGAAGTACTTCGTTCCGGCGGATCTCGCCCGGAAGGCCGACTGACCTCCGGCGCCCGCCGCGCCGATGCCGTTTCGTCCACCGCGCCTCTACCCGCTCACGGATCGCGCCGCCCGCACTGCCACGCCTCGGGACCAGATCGAGTCCCTGCTGGCGGCGGGGGCGCGCTGGGTGCAGGTGCGGGATCGGGCGGCCGCGGACGGCGATCGGTTGGCGACCCTCGACGCGGCGGTGCTGTTCGCCCGGTGCCATGGGGGAATGATCCTGGTCAACGACCGCGCGGATCTCGCCCGGCTCAGCGGCGCCGCCGGGGTGCATCTCGGCGAGGAGGACCTGCCGCTGGCGACGGCGCGGTCGCTGCTCGGTCCAGTCGCGGTGCTCGGGGCCTCCAGCCACGACGCTGCCTCGGCGCGCCGGGCCGCGGCGGAGGGGGCCGACTACGTCGCGCTCGGCCCGGTCTACGCGACTGCAAGCAAGCCGGACGCGGGGCCGCCAGTCGGCCTCGCCAAGCTGCGCGAGGTGCGCGCCAGCGTGCGGATTCCCTTGGTCGCCATCGGCGGGATCACCCGCGACCGCGCCGCCGAGGTCTTCGCCGCCGGGGCCGACTCGGTTGCGGTGATCCGGGACCTGGTGGGCGCGCCCGACGTCGCGGAGCGCGCGGCGGAGTGGGTGAGAACGGTCGGCGGTGGCGAGGAGCTGCCGCGGGGACTGGTCTTCCTCACGGGATTCATGGGATCGGGGAAGACCACGGTGGCGCGCCTGCTGGCGGAGCGGCTGGGGAGGCGATTCGTCGATCTCGACGCCGCGGTCGAGGCGGGCGCAGGATGCAGCGTCGCGGAGATCTTCGCGGTCGCGGGGGAGGAGGCGTTCCGGACGGCCGAGGAGTCGATACTCGCGCGGATCCCGGAGGGGGGGGACGCGGTCGTGGCGCTCGGAGGCGGCACGCTGCTGCGCGCCGCCGCGGCGCGCCGGGTGGGAGCGCTCGGGCGCCTGGTGTGGCTCGACTGCCCGCTGCCGGAGGCGTTGCGGCGCTGCGGCGCCGGCGAGGCGCGGCCGCTGCTGCGCGCTCCGGCCGCGACGCTGCTCGCGGCGCGACTCCCTGGTTATCGCGCCGCCGATTTCCGCATCGACGCGGCGTCCGCCGATCCGGCGGCGGTCGCGGCCGCGGTGGCCGTCGTGCTCGCCGCGGCCTCGCGAGGCGACGCCCCGCACCCGCTATAATGCAGCGGGCCATGCCGCCCGCGAGGAGCACGATGGACACCCTGCCGCCCCCGCCGCATGAACCGACCGCCGTCATCACCGGGATCACCGGCCAGGACGGCAGCTATCTGGCCGAGCTGCTGCTGCGGAAGGGATATCGCGTGCATGGGCTGATCCGGCGGAGCAGCAGCTTCAACACCGACCGGATCGATCACATCTTCCAGGACCCGCACGTGGAGGGTACTCGCCTCATTCTCCACCACGGTGATCTCGCCGACGGCGGGGTGGTGAGCAGCCTGATCCGGGAGATCCAGCCGCGCGAGGTGTATCACCTCGGGGCCCAGAGCCACGTCCGCGTCTCGTTCGACATCCCCGAGTACACCGCCGACATCACCGGTCTGGGGGCGCTGCGCCTCCTCGAGGCGGTGCGGCGGCACAGCCCGTCCACCCGCGTCTACCAGGCGAGCAGCAGCGAGATGTTCGGCTCCTCTCCCGAGATGCCCCAGCGCGAGACGACGCCGTTTTCGCCGGAGAGCCCGTACGGGTGCGCGAAGGTGTTCGCCTACTGGACCGCCGCGAACTACCGTAAGTCGTACGGCCTGTTCGCCTGCAACGGTATCCTGTTCAACCACGAGAGCCCGCGTCGTGGCGGCACCTTCGTGACCCGGAAGACCACGCGGGCGATCGCGGCGATGGTCGCCGGCCAGCAGGAGAAACTCTACCTCGGCAACCTCGAGGCGCGGCGCGACTGGGGATACGCCCCCGAGTACGTCGACGCAATGTGGCGGATGCTACAGCGCGACATGCCGGACGACTACGTGATCGCCACGGGCGAGACGCATTCGGTGCGTGAGTTCGTCGAGGCGGCCTTCCGCCACGCGGGGATGCCGCTGGAGTGGCGCGGCCATGGGGCGGACGAGCGGGGTGTCGAGAGTGCCACCGGCCGGGTGCGCGTGGAGATCGACCCGCGCTACTTCCGGCCTTCCGAGGTCGATCGCCTGCAGGGGGACGCCTCCAAGGCGCGCGCGGTGCTGGGGTGGGAGCCCCGAGTCACCTTCCGGGAGCTGGTGAAGATCATGGTCGACGAGGACATCCGGGCCGTGCGGGAGCGCACGGACTACCGCTTCCGTTGAGCGCGAGGGCGATCGGATGACGGCTCCGTTCCGGCCGAGCGAACCGATCGGGGTGGGCGCGGTGCGCATCTCGGACCTCGAGAAGCGCTACGTCCAGGAGGTCCTCGACTCGAACCGCCTGTCGTACGGCCCCTTCTCGCGCCGCCTGGAGGCGGAGTTCGCCCGCACCCACGACTCCCGCTTCTGCGTCCTGACCAACAGCGGCACGAGCTCGCTGCAGATCGCCGTCGCCGCGCTCAAGGAGCGCGAGGCCTGGGGGGACGGGGACGAGGTGCTGTGCCCGGCGACGACGTTCGTGGCCACGCCGAACGTCATCCTGCAGAACGGCCTGCGCCCCGCCTTCGTGGACGTGGAGCGCGCGAGCTACAATCTCGACCCCGCGCTTCTCGAGGACGCCATCACGCCGCGCACCCGCGCCCTGATGGTCGTCCATCTCTACGGTCAGCCGGCGGAGATGGACCCGATCATGGAGATCGCCGTGCGCCGCGGCCTGCGGGTGATCGAGGACTCGGCGGAGACGATGTTCGCCCGCTACAGGGGGCGCAGCGTCGGGGCCTTCGGCGAGATCGCCTGCTTCTCCACCTATGCGTGCCACATCCTGGTCACCGGCGTCGGCGGGCTGACCACCACCAGCGACCCGGACCTCGCGGTTCTGCTGCGCAGCCTGGCGAATCACGGCCGCGACAACATCTACCTGTCGATCGACGACGATCGGGGGCTGCGCGGGCAGGCGCTGCAGGAGGTGATCGAGGGGCGGTTTCGCTTCGTGCGGCTCGGGTACAGCTACCGGACTACCGAGATGGAGGCGGCGCTTGGGGTGGGGCAGCTCGAGGCTGCGGCGGAGAACCTCGCGGCGCGGCGCCGCGCCGCGGCCCGCCTCCTGGCGGGGATGCGCGTCTGGGAGGAGTGGTTGCAGCTGCCGCACCCGCAACCGGAGCGCGATCATTCCTACATGATGTTCCCGGTGCTCATCCGCGAGGCGGCGCCGTTCACCCGACAGCAGCTGACGTTGTTCCTGGAGGAGCGCGCCATCGAGACCCGACCGATGGTCTCCGTGCTCGATCAGCCGTTCTATCGCGGGCTGCTCGGCGAGGGGTGCGAGGCGGGGTTTCCGGTGGCGCAGGCGATCAACCAGCGCGGCTTCTACGTCGGCTGCCACCCCGAGATGACCGACCCGGTGGTCGACTACGTGGTGGAGACCTTCGACGCCTTCTGCCGCCTGCACGGACGAGGGTAGGGGTGGGGTTCTGGACCGGGACCAGGGTGCTGCTCACCGGCGGCGCGGGGTTCATCGGCAGCCACACCACCGAGCTGCTGCTGCGCGAGGGAGCCAGAGTGACCGTGGTCGCGCGGCTCGCCTCCCCTCCCTTCCTGCGGCTCTTGCTCGCCGACCTCGACCTGAGGATTGGAGACCTCGACGAGCCCTCGTTCTGCCGGCAGGTGGCGGCGGGCCAGGAGATCGTCCTGCATCTCGCCGGGCACGTGGGAGGGCTCGACTACAACCGGACGCGTCATGCGGAGCTGTTCGCTCGCAACCTCCGCCCGTTCCTGAACGTGCTCGATGCGGCGCGCGCGGCCGGGGTCGGCCGCCTGCTCGTCACCAGCTCGGCCTGTGTCTACCCGCGGGAGTGCTCGAACCCGATCCCGGAGCGTGAGGGAACGCTGGGGGAGCCCGAGCCGACGAACGCCGGCTATGGTTGGTCCAAACGGATGCAGGAATACCTCGGGACGGCGTGGATGCGCGAGTCCGGCGTGCCCGTCGCGATCGCGCGGCCGTTCAATGCCTACGGCCCACGCGATGACTTCCGCCCGGAACGCAGCCACGTGATCCCCGCGCTGCTGCGGCGGGCGCTGGCGGGAGAGGATCCGTTCGTGGTCTGGGGATCGGGCGAGCAGACGCGGAGCTTTCTGTACGTCAAGGACTTCGCCCGTGGGCTCCTGCTGATCGCCGAGCGGCATGCGGCGGGGGAGGCGCTCAACCTGGGCGGACGCGAGGAGGTCTCGATCCGCACCCTCGTGGAGCAGGTGCTGCAAGCCACGGGGCGCTCCCCCCGGGTGGTGTTCGACACCTCGCGCCCCGAGGGACAGCCGCGCCGGAGCTGCGATACCGCCCGGATGCGCGCGCTGCTGGGCTGGGAGCCGGCGACGCCGCTCGCTCTCGGGCTGCGCGAGACCCTCGCCTGGATGGAGACTGCCGGCCCGGACTACGGCCGCGCGTGAGCGAGAACCCCGGGTCCCTCCGCCCGGCGGTCAAGGCCGCGGCGGCCTCCGGCACGGCGTCAATCACCTCGGCGTTTGCCGGCGTGGTGCGCGTGAAGCTGTACGCCGTCTTCCTGGGCGCCGCAGGGGTCGGCGTCATCAGCCAGGTCCAGGCGCTCCAGAACACGCTCGCGGTGCTGTCGTCGCTGGGGATGGGGATCGGCATCTCGCGCGAGGTGGCGCGCGCCCGCGCGCGCGCCGACGAGGCGGGCGCCCGGGCCGTCCTGCGCACCGCGCGCGCCCTTGGGCTGGGCATGGCCCTGCTGCTCGTCGCCGGGGTGGCGCTCGCGGCGCGTCCGCTCGCCACGCTGCTGCTGGGAGACCCGTCGTACGCGCCGCTGTTCCTCCTGGCGGTGCCGGCGCTCGTCCCCAATACGCTGTCGCGGATGCTCGGCGATGTCCTGAACGGCCGCCGCGATGTCCGCGCCAACGCCCTCAACGGCATCCTCACGTCCCTCCTGGGCATCGCGATCCTGCCGATCCTGCTGTGGCGGCTGGGAGTGGCGGGGGCG
>Ga0137321_1000325_pt1 | contig 10028 bp, 9 predicted proteins | sample EasRivERMZT399_2_FD_104758 | JGI IMG/M metagenome (GOLD analysis project Ga0137321, IMG submission 104758) | Soil microbial communities from meander-bound floodplain in the East River, Colorado, USA - East River MetaG ERMZT399_2 | ecosystem: Environmental > Terrestrial > Soil > Floodplain ... | reverse complement strand
CGCGATCCGCTACGCCGGCACGACGACCAAGGCGGCCAACAAGCGCGACGGACAGAACACGGTCGGCTGGGCCAACCTCGGTGGGCAGACGCTCGGAATCACGAACTACCTCAAGTACGACCGCACGCGGACCGTTTCCTGCAGCGGGAACCTGTTCGCGAACCTGTACGAGGCGGACGTGCGGATCACGACGGCGTACCGCTGGACGAGCGGCGGCGGGCAGTGCCCCTGCGCGGCCGGGTCGGCGTTCTACCTGAACGGTGTCAGCGAACACGAGTTCGGCCACGTGATCGGACTTTGCCACACGAACCAGCCGTCGTCGCTGATGTACCCCTCGTTCGGCGCCTGCGAGAGCAAGTCGGCGGGCGGCGACGAGAACAGCGGCGAGAACGCGCTCTGCTACTGATCCTGCAAGAGTAGTCGGTGTCGAGTTGCGGGCCGGGGCGTTCCGGGAACGGGGCGTCCCGGCCCGAATTGCGTCATGCCCGCCGCGCCGCGACCCCCGCGACGAACCTCCCCTCGAACTCCCCGTCTCGCTGCCGCAGCACCGCGAGCGGCGCGACGAGCCTGGCCAGCTCGCCATGCTCGAGCAGGAAATCCGGGTTGGTTGGATGCCCGTGTCGCGCCTGATCCACGGTGAACGTCTCGTACAGCAGCAGCCCGCCGGGGCGCAGCGCGCGCGTGAGCGCCGGGAAGAGCGGGCGGTGGAGGTAGTGGGTGGCGAGCACGAGATCGTAGGCGCTCTCACCAAGCTCGGGCGCCTGCGCCTCGAGGTCGAGGACCTCCGCGGTGACCGGCAGCTCGAGCCGCTCGGCGTCGGCGGCGAGCGCGGTGATCTTGGCCTCGTCCCTATCGACCGCCCGCACCCTGTACCCCGCCGACCCGAGCAGCAGCGCGTGACGGCCGCGCCCGCAGGCAAGGTCGAGCACCGTCCCGCCTCGCGGGAGCAGGTCCACGTTCGCGATGAGCCAGGAGGAGGGGCCGAGCGGTGCGAACGGGTCGCCCGCGACATGCTCGCGCGGGCCGCGCCAGGCGGACATCCCGCCGGCCAGGTTCAGCACCTCCGGGAATCCGGCGCGGGCCAGGAAGCGGGCCGCGAAGGCGCTGCGGACTCCGTGCTCGCAATAGACCAGCAGCGGTGCGTCGTCGCGTGGCAGGGTGGCGGCGCCGCAGGCGATCAGATCGACCGGGAGGAGGAGCGATCCGGGGATGTGACCGAGGTTCTGGTGCTCCTCCGCGCTGCGCACATCCAGCACGCGGACCGGGCGGCGGCCCAAGAGCTCCTCGGCCTCGGCGGGTGAGATGGTGCGGACCGCGCCCCCCTCTACCGGCATCCCGGCCCCTTCACCTCCTGCGGCGCGACGTCCTTCGGGAGCAGGCTCGCCGGGAACCCCGCGGGGTCCGCCCGGCGCCGCGCGATCAGCGCCTCGGTCTTCGCGAGGATCTTGTCGCGCTTCAGCAGGCCGTACCCGTAGGTCGCGAACGGCCCGATGAGTGCCAGGTAGTAGTGGTTCGCGGCGTCGTGCTGCTGGGCGCAGTTCGACGGCTTGCGCGCCACGGCCAGCAGGTCCCCGAACGCCGCGGCGAACTCGCCGAGGATCGGCTCCGCGTGCAGGTCCGCAGGGATCTCGGGGAAACGACTGACGAGCTCGGAAACGGTCATCGCACTCCTCCAGCGCGGCTGGCGGCTCAATCCGCGCAGCGCCGGAGTATACCGAACCGCGTGGCCAGCGGGGTCACCACGCTGCCGGTGGACCCCGGCTTCCGCCGGGGTGACGCTGATTGAAACGACGGTGGCCAGAGGGCCGATGCGACGCTGCTCCGCCCAGCCGTCATTCCGGCGCAAGCCGGAATCCACCGGCGCCCCGGCTGCATGGTTGAGCTGGGAGGTACGGTGCCGAAACGCCCCACCATGCGCGACGCGCCCCCCCGCGTCACCCCAGCCGGCGCTGGAACCGGAGCGAGGCGAGCGTCAGCGTGGTGACGGCGAAGGCGGCCATGATCGCGGCCTCGGGCCACAGTGCCTCCAGCCCCGACCCCTTGAGGAAGATCCCGCGCAGCACCACCGCGAAGTAGCGGAGCGGAATAGCGTAGGTGAACCACTGGATCGCCCGGGGCATGTTCTCGATCGGGAAGATGAGGCCGGAGAGGTAGATCATCGGCATCATCAGGATGAACGTCGCCCCCATCATCGCCTGCTGCTGGGTCCGCACCAGGGTCGAGAACAGCAGCCCGAGGCCGAGGTTGTTGAGGATGAACAGCAGCGTCAGCGCCAGCAGCAGGAAGAACGAGCCGCGCAGCGGCACCTGGAACCACCCGATGGCGATCGCGAGCACCAGCAGCGTGTCGACGAGGCCGATGGCGAGAAACGGCGAGAGCTTTCCGACGATGAGCTGCCACGGGCGGATCGGCGTCACCAGGATCTGCTCGAGCGTGCCGATCTCCTTCTCCCGCACCACCCCCATGGCGGAGAGGATGAGCGTCACGCTGAGCAGCACGAGCGCGAGCATCGCGGGGACGTAGAACCAGCGGCTGAGGAGGTCCGGGTTGTACCAGACGCGCGGCACCATCACGATCTGCCCCGGCGCCGTGGCCGGGAGATGCCCACGCGCGGCGGCGACCCGGAGCGCGGCCCCCTCCTCCCCCAGGATGCCGCCGGCATACCCGAGCGCCACGACCGCCGACGAGGCATCGGAGCCGTCGGCGAAGAGGGCGACGTCGGCCGGGCGACCCGCCGTGACCGCCTCGCTGTACCCCGCCCCCACCACCAGCACCATCTGGGCCCGCCCGGAGACGAGCCAGTCCTCGACCCCGTGCGTGCTCGTCTCCGTCCCGGCCAGGAGGAAGTGCCCGCTCGCCGCGAACCGGTCCCACAAGGCGCGGCTCGCGGCGCTGCGATCGAGATCCACGAGGACGACGGGGACGTTGTGCACATCCGTGTTGACCGCGTAGCCGAACAGGAAGATCTGCACGGCCGGGGCGATGAACAGAATCGGGATCATGCGCCGATCGCGCCTGAGCTGCTGGAACTCCTTGACGATCACCCGCCAGAGGACCCCCATGCTCAGCTTCCCTGTCGCGACAGGCGCCACGCGGCGAGCGCGAGGACCACGGTCGTGAAGATCCCGAGCGCCGCGAGCTGCGGCCCGAACGGCCCGAGGCCCGCCCCCTTCAGGATGATGCCGCGCAGGATCACGAGGTAGTGTCGCGCCGGCACGACCAGCGTGAACCACTGCAGCGGGCGCGGCATCGAGGAGATCGGGAAGACGAAACCCGACAGGAGGACGGTCGGCAGCAGCGAGGCCAGCGACCCGATCTGGAACGCCATCGCCTGGGAGGTCGAGACGCTCGAGATCAGCAGGCCCAGCGACAGCGCGCCCGCGATGAAGAGGAGGGTCGCCAGGAACAGCGCGAGCTTCGGTCCGCGCACCTCGACGCCGAACAGCGCGCGCGCGGCGATCAGGATGAGCAGCGTCGCGGCGAGCGAGAAAAACAGGTACGGTAGGGTCTTGCCGAGCAGCAGGTGGAAGGTCCCGAGCGGTGAGGTGCGCAACTGCTCGAGCGTGCCCCGCTCCTTCTCGCGCACCACCGAGAGCGCGGTAGAGAGCACCGCGGTCAGCATCAGGATCACGCCGATGAGCCCCGGGACGAGAAAGTGGCTCGACTGCAGCTCGGGGTTGTACCAGACGCGCGGACGAAAGCGCAGCGGGGCGGCGGCGCTCGTCGCCGTGGCGGCGCTCAGCAGCGCCAGGTTCCGCTCCGCCGTGATCGCGTTCGCGTACCCCAGGATCGTGGTCGCGGTGCGCGCGTCGGCGCCGTCGAGGACGATCTGGACCGGGGCCTTGCGACCGCCGGCGAGGTGCTCGCCGAACCGTTCCGGGATCACCAGGACGACCTGCGCCTCGCGGCGCTGCATCACAATCTCGAGGTCGCTCTCGGCGGGCAGCGCCGCGGCGAGGTCGAAGTAGGTGGAGGCGATGAAGGCGTCGACCAGCGCCCGGCTGGCGGCGGAGTGATCGCGGTCATCGACGGCGAGCGCGACATGGCGGACGTCGAAGTTCAGGGCATAGCCGTAGAGGACCAGCATCAACCCCGGGATCCCGATCAGCATGACGAGGGTGAGCGGGTCGCGCGCGATCTGGCGCAGCTCCTTCCACGCGACCGCCCAGGTCTTCCTCACGCGGCCGCCCCGGCCGCTCGCTCGCCGGCGGCGGTCGCGGCCTCGATCTGGTGCAGGAAGATGTCCTCGAGCGACGGGGTGATGGCGACGGCCTCGACCGGCAGGTTCCCCTGCTCCGCGAGCACGGAGGTGATCCGTTCGCGAGCGGGTAGGTCGGCCCGGGTGACGACGTGCAGGCGCTCGCCGAAGGCGGCAACCGACAGCGCCCACGGTTCGGCCGTCAGGCGAGTGGCCGCATCGCTGGGGCGCGGACAGGCGACCTCGTAGAGAGCGCGATCGCCGAACACCCGACGCAGCTCCGGGATGGTGCCGAGCGCAATCAATCTGCCGCCGTGCATGAGGGCGAGGCGGGTGCAGTGCTCCGCCTCGTCGAGGTAGTGGGTGGTGACGAAAACGGTGACCCCCTCGCTTGCGAGGTTGTCGATCCGGTCCCAGAAGGTGCGCCGGGCGAGGGGATCGACGCCGCTCGTCGGCTCGTCGAGAAAGACGACCCGCGGCCGGTGCATCAGCGCGCAGGCGAGCGCCAGGCGCTGCTTCCAGCCTCCCGGCAGATCCCGCGTGGTGCGCCGCTCGATCCCCTCGAGCTCCGCCAGCCGAACCGCCCAGGCCACGCGCTCGCGCAGGTCGGCCCCGGCCAGGCCGTAGGCGCCCCCGAAGAAGCGCAGGTTCTCCCCGACGGAGAGGTCGTCGTAGAGGCTGAAGCGCTGGCTCATGTAGCCGATCCGCCGCTTGATCTCCTCCGCGGCGGTGGCGACGTCGAACCCCAGGACGTGCGCCGTGCCGGCGGTGGGGGAGAGCAACCCGCAGAGCATCCGGATCGCCGTGGTCTTCCCCGCCCCGTTGCTGCCGAGGAAGGCGAACACCTCGCCGGGCTCGACGCTGAGCGTGAGGTCGTCGACCGCGACGAAGGAGCCGAAGCGCCGCGTGAGGTGGCTGGTCTCGACGGCGGCCGCCACTCAGTCCCCGACGGCGCGCGTCAGGCGCGCGGCGGCCATCCGGGCGCGGGCGTAGGTGGTGGCGTGGTCGAGGCCCGCGAAGAGGAGCGCCGTCTCGGCATCGAGCCGCTCCGAGGAGGGGATGAGTCCGGCGCGAAACCGATCCCCCGCCACGCGTTCACTCTCCTGCGCCGCAACCAGCGCACTGGCGGCCACCGTCGTCCCGGCGCGCGCGGAATCGAGCGCCAAGGCGCTCGTCTCGACCTGCAGGATGATGGCGCGGTCGAGATCGGCCAGACGATAGCGGAGCGCGTCCGCCTCGGCCGTGGCGCGCGCCAGCTCCGCGCGCCGGATGCCGCCGTCGTAGAGGTTGAAGGCGACCCCGAGTGAAACCTCCCAGGTGTCCTCGAACCCTGCCTCCGGAGGCAGGATGCGCCGGTTGGGGTCCGCGAGGTCGTATCCGGCCCCGGCCCGCACCTGCGGTCGCAGGTCGCCGCGCTCGGCGCGCGCCCTCGCCTCGGCGGCCTGCATCCGGGCGGCGACGGCGGCTCGCTCGGGGCGGGCCGCGAGCGCCGTCGCGCGCAGCGCCTCGCGATCGCCCGCGGGGGCGGGGAGGTCGTCGAGCGAGTCGATCGTCTCGAGGGCGCTCTCCGGCGGGTAGCCCAGCAGGCGCCCGAGATTGGCGGCTGCGACCGCGGCCTGGTTTGCCGCCTCGAGGCGGGCCAGCTCGGCACGATCGCGCGACACCTGCACCTGCAGCACCTCGTGCCGCGCCGCCATGCCGACGGCGAGACGATCCTGCGCCTCCTTCTGGTGCACCTCGTACGCCGCGATCGCCTGGCGCAGCACTTCCTCGCGGGAGCGCGACAGCGCCAGGTCCCAGTAGGCGAGGGTCGTCTCGAGCACGAGATCCGCCTCGCCGGCCTCGAGGTCGCTGGCGGTCGCCTCGAGCTGCCCCTCGGCCGCCTCGATCTGTCCGCTGAGGCGCCCCCCGGCGTAGAGCGGGATGCTCGCCCCGACCCGGAGCAAGTAGTTGTCGGGGAGGTCGGGAAAGAGGGTGACGATCCCTTCGCCGGGGATCAACCCGGTGAACTCCGGCACGTGCGACTGGCGCGCGTACCCCGCGGAGATGTCGAGCTGCGGCAGGCGCGCGCCGTGCGCCGCATCGACGCCGGCGGCGGCGGCAGTCTCGAGCGCGCGCAGCTCCCGCAGGTGCGGCGCCTCCTCGCGGGCGCGAGCGATCGCCTCGGCGAGCGTCAGCCGGATGGCGGAGGGGTCTGTGTCTTCCGCCTTGGCGGGGAGTGGCCGGGCGCCGATCAGGACGAGCGCCAGGAGGAGCGCCGCGCGGTAGCCAGGGAGGGTAGGGCTCACGGGATCTCCACAGGGGCCGTCGCGGCCCCCTCGCCGCCCATGCGGGCGATGAACAGGTCCTCGAGGGAGGGCTCGATCGCGCGCGTCGAGGCGACCGTGAAGCCGGCGGCGGTCAGCGCCGCGCCGAGCCGCGCCGCGTCCTCCGCGCCGCGCGCCCGTGCGCCGCCGGGGAGGCGGACATGCAGCCGCTCGCCGTAGGCCTGGACGTCCGCCACTTCGGCTTGCGCGCGCAGCCAGGCGGTCGCCTCGCGGCGCGGGTGCGCCACGACCTCGGCGGTCAAGCCCGGGAGGGACGCGCGCAGGACGCGCGGCGCGTCGAGCGCGAGGAGGCGGCCGCCGCCGAGGAGCGCGACGCGATGGCAGCGCTCCGCCTCGTCGAGATACGGGGTGGTCACCAGCAGCGACAGCCCATCCCGCTGCAGCTCGCTGAGCAGCGTCCAGAAGTCGCGTCGCGAGACGGGATCGACGCCGGTCGTCGGCTCGTCGAGCACCAGCAGCTCGGGGGTGTGGATGAGCGTGCAGGCGAGCGCCAGCTTCTGGCGCATTCCGCCGGAGAGCTGATCCGCGAGGCGGCGGCGAAACGGCGCGAGGCGGACGCGCTCGAGAATCTCGTCGCGCCGCCGCTTCCAGTCGGGCGTGCCGTGGATGGCGGCGAAGAACGCCAGGTTCTCGTCCACGGTCAGGTCGCCATAGAGGGAGAACCGCTGCGACAGGTATCCCAGGCGCCGCGCCAGGCGGCGGCGCCCCCGCCATGGCTCGATCCCGCAGGCCAGGATCCGTCCCGCGTCCGCGACCAGCAGCCCGAGGAGCAGTCGCAGCGCGGTCGTCTTGCCGCCGCCGTCCGGGCCGACGAGGCCGAACATCTCGCCCCGCTCCACCGTGAAGGTCAGCCGGTCGAGCGCGAGGAGCTTCCCGTAGCGACGCGTCACCGCGTCGAAGCGAACGATCGGTTCGGTCGCCATCAAGAGCCCGGGTTCGCGGCCAGGCGGGCCTCGGCCGGCATGCCGGGCTTGAACAGCCCGTCGCCGTTCGGCAGCGTCACCTTGACCTTGAAGACCAGCTTGACCCGCTCGTCGCGGGTCTGCACGTTGCGCGGCGTGAACTCGGCAGCCGAGGCGATGTAGCTGATCCGCCCGCGCCGCATCTGGCCGCCGTCGGTCGTCACCTCGGCCTCCTGCCCGAGCTGCACCCGATCGAGGTCCGGCTCATCCACGTAGACGGTGAGCCAGGGATTGGCGAGGTCCGTCACGACCACCAGCGCGGCGCCGGCCGGGACAATCTCCCCCGCCTCGACGATCTTCTCGGTGATCCTCCCGGTGGTGGGGCTGAGCACCGTCGCATCCTCAATCTGCTGCACCACCTGCGCGGCGCGGGCCTCGGCGACCGCGACGCGAGCGCGGGCCGCGGCGATCTCCTCGGGCCGGCTGCCGGAGCGCAGGCGCTGGTGGCGTTCCGCGGCCGCCGCGACCGAGGCGGCGGTGGCGTCGCGACGGGCGCGGGCATCGTCGCGCCCCTTGGAGGTTCCCGAGCCGCTCGCGAGGAGGGTCTCCTGCCGGTCGAGGTCGAGGCGCGCCGCCTCCGCCTCCGCCTCGGCGCGGGCCAGCAGCGCCGCGGCCTCCTGAACATCCTCCGCCCGTGAGCCGGCGAGAAGGAGGTCCAGCTCGGCACGCGCGCGGCCCGAGTCGGCCTCCGCGGCGGCGAGCGCCAGCTCGAGGTCGATCGTCTCGAGGCGGGCAATCTCGGCGCCGATCGTGATCGCGTCCCCCTCCTTGACCGCGAGCGAGGCGATGCGGCCGGCAATCTTGGTCGCCACGCGCACCTCGTCCGCCTCGACATGCCCCGAGGTCGTGACCCCGGAAGGAGGCGGACCGCCTCCACAGGCAGCCAGCATCGCAGTCGCGAGCAGCGCGGCGAACCGTGGCCGGATCCACGCCAGCACCGGGACTGGCGCGGAGGCCTCTCCTCCTCCGTCATTCCGGCGCAAGCCGGAATCCACCGACCGCCCGGGTGTGGGGTCGAGCGCGGCGCTCCCGTTGTGGCGGGGCAAGTGGGCGGGAGGGGTGACACGCGAGGGACTCGGATTCATCGCGATCTCCGGGGACGGCTGGCCTGCGGCGCGAGACCACGGATCAGCAGCGCTTCCAGATGGTCCACGAACGCCCGCGGCGCCGGCAGCGGCAGGGTCACGCGCCCCTCCTGGATCAGACGAGCGCGGAATGGATGGGTGGCGAAGAAGAAGACGAGGCTGCCCACGATGGTCAAGTGGGTGAGAATCGGGTCGACGCGGCGGAAGGTCCCCTCGCGCGCGCCCTGCGCCACGATGCCGCGCACGGTAGCGGCGAGCTGCAGGAAATACGGCCCCACGACCGCGTCGAGCCGCCGGCCGCCGCCGATCACCTCGCGCAGGAGCATCTGCGGCAGGAACGGCTGGCTCTCGACCGTCTCCACGAACGCCTCGACGAACGAACGCAGGCGGGCGTCGGCGGGGAGCCGCTCGCCGCGGGTGCGCGCGAGCCGCTCGGCCAGGGCTCCCAGGCTCGCCTCGAGGATGGCGCGGTGCAGGCCGGCCTTGCCACCGAAGTGGTAGCTGATCATCGCCTTGTTCACTCCGGCGTTCGCCGCGATCCGATCGACTCGGGCGCCGTCGAACCCGTGGGCGGCGAAGGCCTCGGTCCCGGCGGCGAGCAGCGCGTCGCGGGTGGGCATGGCGACCCTGGCGGTGGGGGAGGTGCGTGCGGCCATCCGGACGTCCCTCGGCGGTCGGGGAGGGGACCAACTAAACGTTTAGTTGAATCCTAGCGCCAGGACGTCACGCGGTCAACTGTCGAGGAGAGGGGGCGGCTGGGAGTGACGGTGGCGCGCGAGTCAATCACGCCGCGACCGGTGAACCCCGCCGCCGGGGTGACGAAGGAGGGTCGGCGTGACGGAGCGATCCGGGCCGGGCGAGGGGTGGCCTCGCACCGGCCCGGTCGCGTGCTCAGTCCTGGGGCGGCGGGGGTGGAGGCGGAGGACCGTCGGGGGTCCCGGCGGAGCCCGGCTGGCGCGGCGCCGACATCACGCGGTCGCGGAACTGCTGACGCCGCTGCTCGTGGTACTGCTCCAGCTTCGCCCGCTGCTCGGCGGTCAGGAGCGATCGGATCCTCGCCCGCAGGAGCAGCTCCGACTTCAGGACCGCGGCGCGCGCGGTCACGAAGCGGTCGATCTGCGGCTCGGCCCGATCGACGCTGGGCGCCGGCTCGGCGTCGATCATCCGCTCGAGGTCGAGCTGCTGGCGCTCCACCTCGGCGCGCAGGCCGATCAGCTCCTGCTGCGTGCGGAACGCCTCGTCGTCGATCTTCTTGCGCGTCGCGTCGTCGAGGGCGAGCGACTCCACGATCTCGGGGTTGTTCCACCACTCACCGCCGGCCAGGAACGGCTGCTCGAAGCCGCCACGCGCCCGCTCCCGGCGAGCGCGCGGGGCCCCGGCGTCCTGCGACCAGGTGAGGCACGGGAGGGCGAGCATCGCGATGGCCGTGGCGACGAGCCAGCGAGTCGATCTGGAT
>Ga0137321_1000324_pt1 | contig 10051 bp, 15 predicted proteins | sample EasRivERMZT399_2_FD_104758 | JGI IMG/M metagenome (GOLD analysis project Ga0137321, IMG submission 104758) | Soil microbial communities from meander-bound floodplain in the East River, Colorado, USA - East River MetaG ERMZT399_2 | ecosystem: Environmental > Terrestrial > Soil > Floodplain ... | reverse complement strand
CGCCTTGCTGCTGCTGTTGCGATATCCGCGCCTTTGATCATAGAAGCTGACTTTCCAGCGATTGAAATGCCGCCAACATGCTACCCCGGCAGCTTTCGACGGCATCGGCTAGAAAGCGTCTAGCAGGCATGCGGAACGTCCCTTCATGCACATACCCGGCGTAGTACATATGGTAGGCAATTTCGCCTTCCAATGTCGCAGGAAATGACATTTGCCCCGAATTCTTCAGCGCTGTTGTATCGACCGGTACCGCAATCTGCGACCCCGTGTACGCGTCGAACGTCGTTTTGCGAATGATGACCGAAACCGCAGGTTCGAACTTCGCGATAACCCGCGCCCAATGATTGAACTTGACTTCGAAACTGACAAATGGTACCGGCATCGCAGAATGCCCCGTAGACGCGTCAGAAACGCGCCTACGCGACGATTACCCCTTCTTACGGCGCAGCGGTTGTCGTCGTTGCTGCTGCTGCCGCAGCGCCTTTTGCTGCCTTCTTCGTGAATTCCGACCCGTCAGCGTATCGAAGAATTTTCGCGTTCGGATGAAATCGAAGCGCAGTTACTGCCGACGCAGATTCCAGAACCGTTCCTGCAAGTACGCCTGCAGGATGCATTTCATCGGGTTCTGCGTAGGTTTCGTAATAGACAACTACGGCTTTGTCTTCCCATTCCGCATTGCCTTCGTCGGCTGCAGTATCCAAAACTACTGCCGGTTCTGCCGCGTTGTCGTTTTCTTTACCGGTATCTTTCGGCATTGGCTATCCCTTTTTCTTCCGGCGATTGATCGAACCATTTGCAACGGCGTTGCTGATTCGTGCCGCCTTTTCTTTGCTGTACCCCAAACCGCGAAGCTTGCGGTACAGGCTAGGCAATTTGATCGACGCATACTTCCCGCCCGGCATGACTAACTAACCTTCATGACAGGAACTGACAGGTTCGTCGAATACGACCCGTACGAAGGATCGCCAACGACTTTATAACGTTCGCTGATCGGGAATTCTTTCCCGAATTCGTACGGCAGTTCAGACGCGACGGTTATTTCGTCGTCGCTATCGACGACAACGTTCTGCTTTTTGATCGCAGTCATCGAAATCTGAACCGTTAACGCTGCCAACGATGAAACGCGGTCGCCCGCAACCCGTTCTTGCGTTGCAAGACCGCCCAACGTAACCCGACAGGGCATCGGTAAAACGTTCTTATCAACCCATACGGAAGGAAGCGACCCGCCCGTAGGCGTCTGCGCTGTCGTACGCGCATGAACAGTACAAAGCGACGGCATCGCCGATTCGTCTAAATCGACCAGATCGGCAAATAGCGCGTCGCTAATTAGTTCTGTCATGTCACGCCTTCAGGAACGTTGTCGTACCCGCGTCGGTATTCGCTGGTATCTTCCGCGTTCATGCCCGGTCGCGATACCGTGAACCCAAGGTAAGACGTACCGCCCGCGCCCGGCCCGACTGCGGTTTCGATTTGCTTTGCCGTATCCAGAAGGGTTTTAACCCGGTCTGAATACGAAACCGAAGGCCCGCCCGGAATAGATACCGAAACCGGCTGTCGCGCGAACTGACTTGCTAATGACCGCGCCAGCTTCGCGGTTGCTACCGATTCGTCGCCGTAGTACGACAGCAGTTCGTCATACGTTTCGTCATACCGAAGCGGTTGCGTTGCGTCAGTGTCGCCAACCGTAGACCGCATGCGGTCGCGCGCAGTCGGCAGCGAACTATCGTACGTAAACGCCCCGGTATGATCCATAGCGATTAATCCGCGATGACAGGATTGTCATACGAACCCGACGCGTCAACGTGGAACAGAACTGCGCCTGTCCGATTGTTGACCCCGACGCCCCAATTCGAAAGGACCGACGCTGCCGCAAGCGGGAAGAAATCACGACTTCGAACGTACGCGCTGCGCCCGCCGTCAGGCAGACCCGGTCTTTCAGGGAAGCGAATCGCAAGCGGGTTTCGGGTATCCAGCGAACCATACGTCTTAAAGACGGCGATGTTCGCGCTGGAAAAGTCGTCGATTGCGTATCGAACCCGAATCGTATTGCCAAGAACGCCAAGATAGACGTTCGGATCGACCAATGCTTCTTCAGCATCAGGCGCAAGGCGAACCAGCGCTGACCCTGTCCGAACAAATTCGGTCATTGCAACAATGGCGTCGATTTGCGTCTGCGGCGCAATCAGATCGTACGGCGCTGCATGACCCTGTTTCTGCAGGGTATCGCGCGCTGCCAGAAGCGCAGCCTGAAGGCCCGCTGTATCGACCCGAATGTAATGCGTGTACCCGCCCGGAAGGGCAGCGCCCGACGGGAACGGACGGTCATAGACGTTCAGCCCTGTACCTGACCCGGCAAAGCCCGGCGACGTCGCCGTAGTCTTACCCGGTTCGACCGGTACTTCAGTCGTATTGAACAGGCGGCGCATGACTTCCTTGCGGAACTTCACGCGATAGCCAAGCAAGATGTTATCAACCGTATTGGTAATCGACGTCAGGCGCTGTTCGCGCAGACCGTCTTCAGTCCAACCGGTAGTAACTTCCCACGCGCGAACGGGCAGCATGTATGCGCCCATCGCTTCGCCACGCTGCAACCGGCCCATTGCGTACTCGCCTGCAGCCTGAACGCTGAAGGCGACCGGCTGCGTGTATTCGACCAATGCTTCCTGCGTGTCAATCGCAAGCGCTGCAATCAACGGATCGGTCGAAGAATTGAATTCGCGCATGCGCGAATCAATTTCAGGCAAAACCTGCGCAAAGGTTAACCCGCTGCCAATCGACATATTTTCGACATAGCTGCGGTCAACGTTTGCGGGAAGGTCGATATATTCCGTATCCAGAATTCCGAACGGCATGATCTTTTACCCTTTCTTTAGGCTGCTACCGCCCGGTCGCCTACGTGAAATTAAAACGAAGGCGCGTAGGCGTCGTCGCTTTAATTCGCAAGGTTGTAGCTGCGACGGCATCTGATTGCATACCGCCTGCGACAGAAGCTGAAGGGTAAATGTCAATGCCCGGCGTGATACCGCCCGACATACCGTACCCGTCGATTTCACCCTGAATCAGAAAGTCGCAACCTTCCTGACCGGCAATGTAGTCTTTCAAAGCAACCCCGTCAGCATCGGTCGCGCCTGCAGCGGTCTTCGACCAGCCCGACGCCCCGATAACGCAAAGTTCGCCTGCGGCGATAACTTCGGTTGCGGTTCCTTTGTCGATGACTTCATAACCCGGCGGCGAACAAAGCTTTGGCTTGCTGTTGCCAGTTCCGCGCGTAAGCTGCGCCATAGTTTTCTAGTTCCTTTCGACCGGTTGACGATTCCAAGAAACGTCGCCTTCTTTCTGGAAGGCGAAAGGTCGCGCGGGTTTCGTCGCCCCGGTATTGCTGCTGCTTGACTTGCGCGAACTGCGCCCGCTTTCGTTATCAGGCGGGTTCTTCGCGACCGACAATTCTTCAGCTAGCGTTTTCGCGTCGGTTTCCAGTTCTTTTTCGGTTGTCCCGGCAAGGCGGTCGATCAGACGATCAGGCAGACCATGTTTCTTGCCAATCGTATGCTTCAGATTCGCTAGTTTACTAGCGGCCAATTCCTGCGCTGCTTTTTCAGCCTTTTCCTTTTCAGCTTCGTACAGCGCCTTAAAATCGCCCTGTTCTTCTAGCGCCTTCTGTCGCGCTTCCGCTTCCAGTTCTTTACGCGCTTCCGACCGCAGCTTTTTACGCGTTGCCGCCTTCCAAGCTGCTAATTGGTCTTCATTTTCAATGGTTTTGAATTTGACTTTTTCGTCGGGTTTTTCTTCGTCGTCGGCATCGTCGCCTGCGGCGTCGTCTTTCCCTTCTTCGGCGTCGTCGTCGTCATCGGCTGCGGCATCATCTGCCGATTTGCCATTTCCGGCATTGTCGCCTTTGTCTGCTTCGAACCATCGAAGGCGCGTCATTCGATCCGGCCCAAGTGTCATTGCCGTTACTCCCATTCGTACGCCCTTGACCAATTCCAAAGGTTTTGTACTGACGTGTAGCATATAACAAAAACGCCTGCCCTTTCGGACAGACGTTTTTGCGCGTTTGGTCAGGTATCTTCTTCAGGAAGATAACTGCAAATAGTCTAGCAGTTCCTGCAGTTCAGATTCAATCGTCGGTTCGTATCGACGACGACCCCGTTTCGTATTGTCATGATGACTGCCGACGTGATATTTCCCGCAGAAATTGCAATGGTAAGGCGCAACTTTCCCGCCTGTATCCTGCCTATTGAACTTGGCGTTCTTCTTCGCTTCCGCAAAGGTCAGATAGGTTCGCTTCGACAGGCAGCCGTAATTGCGTCGGATCGTTACGTAGGCGTTCATGACGTATGAACGATCAATTTCGACTGGATATCGACGGCGCAGGCAGTCGCCCGCAGGTTATGCCGTCGGTAATGGTCGCGCAGGAAATCGCAGGCTTTAACCGCTTCTTCATAGGTTGCGGTTTCGGTATAGAACAGCCCCGGCAATGAAAGGTCGATACGCGTTTCGATTCGGTACTTCATGACAGCCCCGTTCCGTAATAGATGTACGTCAGGTCAGCAACGCCCGGCATATGGCATTCGACGCGGTCTGCGAACGTCTTGACGACGTAGGCGTCTGATCGCTGATAGGCAGCGATGCGCTTGACCGCAAGCGCTTTGTTGACTAGGCGCGATTCGTAGATTGCACCTTTGAACATGGTCACTTCACGAATTTTCATCCTGTTTTTCTCCTGTTCTTTTGTGGTAGGCGGGCGACCCGATTGCCGCCCGCTTTCTGCCGTTAGGCAGTTCGCTTCATATCCTTCGGCCAATTTCCCGTCAGCGTCTTCGCAGGCGTTCCGCCGTAAACATTCTTGAAACAGGTCTGCCCAAGCGCAGCGATTTCGACCGCCTGCGACCGATCCGTAATGAAACTGCGTTCGCTGTCCAGCGGAACGGCAACGTAGTTCGCGGAAAGCGGTTTGCCGCAATGGTCGCAACAGCCAAGGAAATAGTTGTACCGACGGCCCCGACTTACCGACCGTTCCGCAGCTTTGTACATTGCTGGCGAAACTGTGATTGCTTTCATTAGTTCGCCTTTCTGTCTGCAGGCAGAACATGCCCGGAATGATTCTTGACGATCCAATTTCGGTCGCGCACCATATCGCGCCGCGCAGCTTCGACCGACTTGCTTTGACTGCAGATGCCCCAAGCATTGCCGTTGACCCGAACAACCAACGCGTAAGGCTTTACTTCCCGCGAAAAGTTCAGATAGAAGCTGTCGGTTTCTTCCAGCTTGACGACCGCGTATTCGAACAGATGCTTTCCGCGCTTCGTCGTGCCGTCCAGCGTTGCGATGATTTCCATTTTTCAACCTTCCGCGTTCCCGGTCGATCATTCAACCGCTGCGCACAGTATGAATCATGTTTTGACGCCTGTCAAGTCTTGGGTAAAAGAAAACCGGGCAAGCATTGCTGCTTACCCGGTTTTCCTTGCCATACCCCAAAGGTACCCGCCCCGGATAGTAACAGAAAACCCGACGCTTGCGGGCATCGGGTTTCCTGCTGGACGGACTTTCAGTTCGACGTGAAAGACCGACAAAATAATAACAGAAAGCCCGGCAACAATGCCGGGCAATCTGTCATCCTGCAGCCTGCGTGCGATACAGGCAGCGCAGCTAGTTTATCCGACTGCGCCTTCAGGGATCGAAGGGCGCGCAGGAACGTCGCCTGTAATCACGGCATCGTCAGCGAAGACCTGCATGATTAGGAATAGCGCGCTTAGGTCCGACGCCAGATGACGCGTTCGAACGCGCGGCCCTTCATGCGGCCCAAGTTCGACGCCTTCCATTAGGCGCGCTTCATTTAGCACGCGCTGTACGATCCCTTCAGACCCAATCAGGCTGCCGTTATTCCATTCAATACGCATCGGCCCGATACCGCTGCGCAGGTTGCCTTCGAAGACGAACATGCTGTTATCCTACCGCCAAGATTGCCATAATAAAATTGAAATAATCCCGATCCGCCCGGATATTGACAGGCGGCGTCGCGGAAAAAACCGATTCGATACCCATTGTCGTTAGTTCATAAAACGCCCCGCCGTAATCCTTGCCTATGTATAGGTCTAAGAACTGATCTTTACGCGCGTATTCATTTGCTTCGTAGCCCGGCATATGCTTTGCCTGTTCGCCTAGGGTACGACGGGCATAGAACCGCGCTTCCATACCGACCAGTTCTTTATTCGTAAATTCGCGGAAATGTCCGACTTCGTGAATCATCGTGCCAAGCGTATTCTGTTTCTGACCCGCCATAACTTCGACATTGCCGACGCCCGTACGCGATTCGACGAAATCGAAATAGCCCCGCTTGCCTTTTTGCGTTCGAATAACCCTGCCCGCGTTGTTGAAACTTTCAACCCATTCTTCAGGAACGTACCGCATTGCATCATGAACAAACGCTTTCATTGCGTCGTCAGAATCTGCCGTCCATTGCGCGGTAAGACGTCCCTTACCATAGTTCGGTTTCAGTTCCTGCATGACTTCCAAAACCGTTTCGCCTAGCGGTCGCTGCGACGATTGACCGGCAGATAACAGTCTGCTTAGTTCCTGCTGCGTTGCGACCCGTTTATTGTACAGGTCTTCAGTTTTCTTCAGCCTAGCCCGCATTTTTGCGTAATCCGGGTATTTCGCCATACGATCAGTAATCGTCAAGATACGGTCAATTTCCGGGTTTTCGTACAGGTAGCGTTCGTATTGCTGAACCGCTTTGTCGTACGACTTACGCGCTTTAGCGGAAGCTAGACGCGCCTTTTCATATTCGCCGTACAGGTCTTTACCGGCCCGCCGTTCGACTTCGTCGGCAATTGACTTGCCGATGCGCTGCAATTCGTCATCTGCTAAGGAAATTGGCGGTCGCTTCAGCAAATCGTCAATACCCGACGCCCATTGCGGCGATGCAAACTTACCCATATTTGCCGCTGATGCTGCTAGGCGCGCTGCTTCCTGCTGTCGATAGCTTGCATGTAGCAAACGTTCCGCTGCGTTCCGTTGCGCATTCGCAAGACTGCCAATAGTTCGATTCGTACCCCAAACCCGGCTATCGACTTTGCGTATGACGTCCTGAAGCTGAAATTCGCCCGACTTCCAACCCTTCCAAAGCCCAAGATTACCGAACGCCTTCTTCTGCAGCGTTTCATCAGCATTTCGCAGAAAGCTATCAGGATCGCCAAGGTTGAACTTCTGATCTTTTACGCCCGGAAACCCAAGGTCTTCCCAAGATTTCGTTTTCGGCAGCATCGTACAGCGGCAGTTCGGATGCGACCCCATAGGTTCGTCTAAAGGATGTTCGGTTCCATGCATGCCAAGACAGGCGGCGCAGGTATTCGGCCCGACGTGACTAAACCAAATCCAAGACCCGACGATATGATCATTCGCGGCATAGACGCTGCGGTTCGCTTCCCGGTACGCCCGGAACATTTCGGTTCTGGCGATGACTGCCGCCTTGTACGGCATGATATCTAGGCTTTTCAGGATATTTTGCGTAATCTGCTTCGGATGAATACCCTTCGCAAGCCCTGACATCATTTCTTTGTCGATCAGCGCTGCTGCTTCGTCGCCCCATTTCGACGTAATGCGATGCAATGGCGCGCCTTCGTCGAAGACGCCCTGAAGCTGTTCTAATGCCGCTATCGGCATTTTGTTATACGTCCCTGTTATCGCCCAAGGATTCGCGGTCAGTTCCATTAACCCGACGGCGCTGCGCTGCGCATGCTGAATGACGTTATGCTGCAGTTCGCCAAGGTCGCCCCAAACTTGCCCGCCGTACCTTTCGAAGCGAAATTCCGCCTGCTGAATCATGGTCTGCCAACGCTGTTGTTTATGCAGCCAAGAAACAGGTACGTCTAACCCGGCAGCCTGCCGCGCAGCAATCATGCTTTCGACTTGAATCAGATCATACGAAAGGGTATTGATAATCGCGCCGTACGAATCAAACGCCCGCCTGACCGCGAAACTTTCCATATCTTGCAGGCGTTCGCGATGGTCGATAGCGGTACGGGTAATTTCACCCGATCTATTGCCCTGTGTAACAGACATTAGGGCGGCGTAATGGCGGTAATACCCGGCAGAACGTCAAGTATCCCGACGTCGGGCGAATAGATCGCGCTGCTAGCGACTTTCAGGCGCAAGAACCAGAAGTAAACGCCCGGCAGAAAGGCAGCATCGTTCATTTGAACTGCGGTACGACTTACCTGCGCCGTTCCCGACAGGGCATCGGCGACCGCGATACCGTCGGCTGTCCCGCCGTCTTCCCAATACAGCCATAGCTTCGCATCTTCGTCTGCGTCGTCTTCGTTTTCCTTGACAACATACCAAAGCGTCGCGCCTGTCAGGTCATAGGCTGCGCCTGCATCGGTCTTCAGATTGACGCTTTGCGAAAACGAATCGCCGATCCGGTACTGAAAGCGCTTGCTATGCATGAACTTTGTCTTCTTTCCAAGACGCTACAGGCGCGTCTTCATGATTGCTGCTTAGCCCGCCCTGCACTCCCGTCCCCGTAGACCAGCCTGCAACAATTGGTACCCCGTAATCCTGCGGCCCTGTAACGTCTGCGTCTTCCGACAGCGTGACTGCCAGTATATCGACTTCGAAGACGGCAACAACAACGAAGTCGAATTCGCTGATTTCAACGCTGATTTGATCGACTTCGACGACGACAGCACTTAACAAATCCGATTCAGTCAGCGATATATCTAGCGTATCTGTTTCGACAATGTACCGAACCTTCGATTCTGATTCGGTCAGTGTGATAGCAAGGCTGTCGGTTTCGTGAATCGCGGCCCCGACGCTTTCGAATTCGACGATTGGTACGTCTAAGACGTCAGTTTCAGCTAAGACGTTCCTTACGACTTCCGCTTCAGGCAGCGTCAGGTTCAGGCTGTCTGCTTCCGCAATCGCGGCGTTGACCCGGTCTGTTTCGGTCAGCGTCAGCGCTAGGCTGTCGGTATCAGTCTTGCTGATCGTCTTGACGACGGTACTAACTTCGGTCAGCGTCAGGGCAAGACTGTCGCTGTCAATCTTCTGAATGACTGCGGTTACGTCTTCGACTTCAGTCAGCGTGATAGCAAGGCTGTCAGTTTCCGCAATCGCGACGGTAACGCTGTCTGCTTCTGCAAGATCGACTGCCAGCGCGTCAGCTTCAGTCAGCGCGGCGGCAACCGCGTCTGCTTCAGTCAGGGTTAGGGTTAGGGCATCAGTATCTGCGATTGCCGCTGCGACGCTGTCTGTTTCTGTCAGGGTTAGGGAAAGCGTATCGACGTCGTTTTTACTTGCGGTACTAAGCGCTTTATCGACGTCTTCGACTTCGGTCAGGTCGATTGACAGGCTATCTGTTTCGGCGATTGTTGCAGCGACCGCGTCTGCTTCTGTCAGGTCAACTGCCAAGGTATCGACGTCTGCCCGCTGATTGATCCTGAAGACCGTTTCCGATTCGGTCAGGTCGATTGCAACGGCGTCAGCTTCCGCAAGGGCAGCGGCGACGGTATCAGCTTCAGTCAGTATCAGGGCAAGGGTATCGACGTCGTTTTTGAAGGTAACGCCCGGAATGATTTCGATGTTTTCCGATTCGGTCAGGGCGATATCTAATGCGTCTGATTCAGCCTGTAACGCTGCTACAGCGTCCGTTTCGGTCAACGTGACTGCTAGGCTGTCGCTTTCGGCTAGCGTCGCCTGAACGCTTTCTGTTTCGTTCAGGGTTAGTGCAAGGCTGTCGGTATCGACCCGGAACATCTGCCGCAGAATGGTTTCAGCTTCAGTCAGCGTGACTGCTAGGCTGTCTACTTCCGCGATTGAAGCGGCAACGACGTCTGCTTCAGTTATGGTCAGGGCAAGACTGTCGGTATCGGTCTTGAAGAACTGATGCGTAACCGTTTCCGATTCAGTCAGTGTTATTGCTAGGCTGTCTATTTCCGGTTGATAGGCATGCAGGCTTTCAACGTCGGTCAGGGCGACTGCCAAGGCGTCGATTTCCGCGATTGCGTTGCGTACGACTTCCGCTTCAGACAGGGCGACGTCAGCGGTATCG
>Ga0137321_1000315_pt1 | contig 10318 bp, 11 predicted proteins | sample EasRivERMZT399_2_FD_104758 | JGI IMG/M metagenome (GOLD analysis project Ga0137321, IMG submission 104758) | Soil microbial communities from meander-bound floodplain in the East River, Colorado, USA - East River MetaG ERMZT399_2 | ecosystem: Environmental > Terrestrial > Soil > Floodplain ... | reverse complement strand
GCTGTTCCACGGCTTTGGCCAGACAGCACAACCGGATGGCCACGAAGGTTCCCAGGGCGTCGTTCCACTTGCGGGACACCATCGGCATCTCGCACGAGCACGCGCGGTGGTCGCGGTGAAAGATTTGCTCGAAGCGATGGTTGACCATCGGCAGTTGTTCGACTTTCGGCAGTGTTTTCATGTCGGTTCTCTCATGTCGTGAGCTGGGTCGCCGGTCCGTTGGTACGGCTGAGCCAGAAGAGTTCGTCGTCATCGTCCTCGAAGACTGCGTACAGGTGGCCCACGTTCGCCCCTGTGCTGGCCGGCGCGGTGCCGGTGCTCTTCAGCGTGAGCTGGTCGGTGCCAGCCGTCGAAGCTTGCACGTAGGCGCCGCACGCCAGGCCGGTGATCCGCACGCTGGCGTACTCGGTGCCGGCCAGCTTGAGGGCGATCGCCGTGCCGCCCACGCAGTCGATGTCGGCTTCGGTCCCGTCGTGGTCACCGATCCGCAGGTAGTCCGTCGCGGCTGTGGTGTCGCTGTGGATGTACAGCGTGGGGTGAGAGTCAGCCGACACGTTCCAATCAACGGCCTTGTCGGCAACATCTGTGACGTGCAAAGCGCGACTCGCACCCAGTGCCAGTACGGCGGCGTGATTCGAGGCATCGGCAGTGCTCCACAGCAATTCCACATCCAAGCCGGTGCCGATGATGAAGCTGTTGTCGTCAATCAGGTCGATGCCGCCGGCCGTGAGATTGCCTTGCGTGGTTCCGGCAATCTTCAACGCCAACGTGGTTCCACCCACCACATTGATGCTGGCCGTGGTGCCGTCGTGCGCGCCGATCGCCAGGTAGTCGGTGGCCGGCGTGGTGTTCGAGTGAAGGTAGAGCGTTGGATGCGTATCGGCAGAGATGTTCCAGTCGGTCGCCTTCGCCCCCAGGTCGCTGATGTGCAGCGATTGGTTGTCGTCCCCCAGGGCCACCACCAGCGAGTGGTTCGAGGCGTCCGCTGTGGACCACAGAATTTCGGCGTCCGTCCCGGTGCCGAAGATGATGCTGTTGTCGTCCGTGACTGTGGTATCGCCTTCCGCGGCTCCGTCCAGGATGCCGATGACCTCTGTGGCCGCAGCCGGGTCGGCCAGTGCGGCGACGACGTGGTTTCTGGTGTTCTGAGTGATAGCCATGATTCTGCCCCCTTGGAGTGCTGGTTAATCGCCACCGTGCTTGCGGATGATTTCCTTCCGCAGCTCCCGCTTGCTCGCTCTCGCGGCCTTCGGGTCGGCAGCGACCATCGCCGCCATTTTCTCACGAACGTAGTTTTCTTGCAATGGAACATCGGGCGTCGGCTCGCTGTAAAGCGGTTTTTTTACCGTCACCGCACCTTCCAGCGGTATGCCACGCTTCTCCGCCAGCCGGCGCATGTGGTTTCGGCCGCCGGTCGGAGGAATGAAGGCTTCCGGGTCACCGACGCAGTTGGCAATGGTCGCACAGTAAAAGTCGTTGACGCCAGGAGTGAAGCCCTTCTTCTTCGCCTCCTGGATAACACGCTTAAGCTGGCCTTCGTCCCCTTCGAACTGCTTCGCCAGTGTGCCGATGCCTTCAAAGGCGACGGCATCCGTCATGCAGCGTGGCGGACTCCTGCTTGCCAGCAATTCCGCCAACTTCGGAGCGCAGCCGTTCTCGATCGCCTTGTTGTACAGCTCTTCGTATGTCATGCGGCGCTCTTCACTCGGTTCTTCGGCTTACCGCTCCCGTTCGACGAAGGACCACCGCGCGGGGGACTGCCCCCTTCCCCCGGCGGCGGTTCAACGGGCATAGGCGGCGGCAGGGGTGGCAGCAGCATTCCGCTCACGTCCTCATCGACCGCCTTGCCCCACTTGGAAATCAGGTTGTTCAGCGGGTTTGTGTCCCCGGTCATTTGCGCGTAGCCTTGCAGCAGCGGCACGAACATCGGCATGCCTTCGCTGATGTTTGCGACCATGCGGTTCTTGTCCGGCTTCCGCGCGCTGTTCGCCTCGATGCGGTACTCGAACTCCCGCACGGCCAGTTCCGGGTCATCGGTGGCCACGTGCATGTCCCACAGCGTCGCGCCCACTTGCCCCAGGATGTGGGCCACGTTCGGCCCGCGCAGCAGGAGCCGGCTGGCAATGCCTTCCCGGCGGGCACTCTCGGTCATCCACTGTTCGACCTTCTGGGCCATGTAGTCCGGACGCACGGAGACGCTGGCCTGCTTGACGTTCATCTCCTGGGCGCTTCTGGGCTGCGTGCCGCCGGGATTGAGGCCGTACAGCAATTCCGTCAGTCCCACCCGCTTGTCGAAAAGCTGCATCACGGCTTCCAGGATCTTCCACACGTCCATGTTCGTCTGCGGCTGCTGGAGGATCTTGATTACGTTGTCGATGCTCTGGTGGACGCCCTCCAGCTCGATGAACGCCTGATCGTTGCCATCTTCCAGCGTTTTTCGCAGGTTCTCCGAAGCGCTCTTGAGCACCACCCAGAAGTCGCGGCTGGAAGTCCAGATGCGGTTGGCCAGGTGCGACATCATCGTGTTGATGAACTTCAGTTCCCCCAGGCCCGGCTTGAGCGGGGCGATCGGCCAGATGTTCCGCGGCTCCTTGTAGAAGGAAAGCAGGCTGCACGGCCAGCGGTTGTCCCGCCAGTAGGGGACCGGCCAGGAGACAGCCTGCGCAATCTCTTCATCGGTCCCGGTGGACAGCATCTCGGTCGGCAGGTTCAGCGGGAACGGAATGTCGCGGGCGATGACGATATGGCAGTAGTCGCCGCAGACTTCTCGCAAGGCGTCTTTGAGGTCCGTCTTTACTCCGGACAGGCGCTCGCCGATCCCCATCTTGGACCAGATTTTCCAGTACACCAGCGTATCGTTGGTCTTGCCCATTCGTCGGTGGATGTCCTTCATGTCGTCGGTGTCGGCCTGGCTGGCGGCGCTTTCCAGGTTGCCCTTGTCTTGGAGCAGTCCCCGGACGGCCGGGTATTCGTCCTCGACTTGCCAGATCGGATGAATGCACTTGCGGGCAATCCACCAGGCGTCGTCCACCTTCTCGGAATCGGGGTCGATCAGGAAGTAGTCGCACGTGTCCTGCGTCTGCACGACGAGCGGCTGCCCGCCCCCTGGCGGGGTCCACAGTTCCGTCCACGTGATTCCCAGGCCCTTCACCAGCGCTTCCGTGACGGCATCTTCGCAGTGCTCCTGGAGGCCGCCGCCAGGCATCTCGTTGGGCGTGAAGTTGAGCAGCCTGGAAATCAGTTCCGCCCGCGACTTGTCCGTGGCGGCCTGCATTTGCTCCATTTGGCCGGCCTGCTGGAACAGCATCATGGCCGGGTCCAGCGGCATCCCGGTCATGGGGTCCACTGGACCGCCCGGCATCGGTGGCGGCAACCCCATTTGCTGGGCCAACTGCTGGAAGATGAGCGGGTCCAGTTCCAGCGGCAGGCGCGGCGTCACGGTCCGGACGGGATTGCGATGCACCAGCACGGGGCCGAACAGGGCCACCAGCTCGAACGCCTTGGCGACCGTCATGCGGAACCGCGGCGAAACGGTGTTGGTCCAGAACTTGTTCTTGTTCTTCTTGTCCCACATCCAGCCGGCGGACGCACAGAAGAATTGCATGCACTCATCGGCCACGTCTTGAAACGGTTTCTTCTGCTCGTGCGCGCGGTCCAGCAGCTTGGTCCACATCTGAATGATGGGACGGAGCACGTGCTTCGCGTCGTCGAACGGAATGGCCATTACTCGTTAGTCACTTTGGGTGTCCGCAGGTCAACTTTGGGTGGCTTGGGAGGCTTGGCCTCGACGACGTAATCCCACCCGCCGTTTCGATCGGCGGGGTCAGGGTGTTCCTTGTTCCAGGGGTCGTCCACGTGCCGCACGCCCGGCTTGGAGTCCATGATGGGAGAGCCGACGTGCAGCACAGACAGGCTCAACACACCTTTCCCGTCCGAGAGCGTAACGACGGCGGCCCGGGGCGTGCTGTTGCGGTCGGCCTTGGCGTACCACTGCACGACTTGCCCCACCACGGCGGTAGGGCCGGCATACGGAAGGCGTAGGCTGGGCGGGGGCGAGGCGACTCGCGGTTCTTCAGTAGCGACCATAAGCTCCTACGTCGATGGGGGGTCCGAGGTTGATAAAATCTGCCCCGACTTGCTTCTTGTTGGATTCACGCCAGGAGTCCAGGATGTTCAGCACGGGGTTTCTCTGCGCCCGCGGCGGCTCCGGCTTCTTGTACTTAGGCTCGTAGTGGGCCAAGTACTCCAGCGCGTTCATGGCGTGGCTGAAGTTGCGGCTGGCAGGCTTGTCGCCGATATTCCCCTTGGAATCCCGCTCTTTTTTGTATTTGCCGAACTCATTGACCAGATTCGGGCAGCGGCCCACGACGTAGCGGAATTTGGTGGTCAGGTCCGTCCGCACTCGCAGCCAACGGCGTACCGTGCTGCACCGCGCCTCGATCTCCATTGAGCCGGGAATGAACCCGTGCCCCGTGATGCGGCTGGCCACGCGCCGCTTGCGAAGATCGTCGCTGTACTGCTCGCGGACCGTCTTTCCGGTGGCGGCGTTCGTCTGCCGGCTGCCGGGGTCGTCGATGATGAACGCCTCGTAGTAGCGGCCTTCCACCTTTTCGGCCACCTTCTCGGCGAACTTGGCGGCATCGCAGTTCTTGAGGTACAGTTCGTCCTCGATCACGCAGAAGTCGCCGAACTCCGGCGGCGGGATGGCGGCGAACAGCACCGCGCATAGCGTATGGCCGGGGTCCACGCTCATGTAGCGGCACCAGTCCAACGGCAACTGGCCGTTCAGCAGCACCGCTTCGATGGGGTGCTTCGCCTGGATGACCTCTTCGCCCCAAGCGGTCCGCGGCAAGCCGTGAATGCCCTTGTTGAACGTGGGATACACCAGGATGTTGTCCACGCCGAACTGCCCCAGGTCGCGGGCGTTGATTTCGTCGTCGTCCCAGCCTTCGTACCGCTTGGCCTTTTCTTCCTCGGGGATGAACGGGTTGTCCCGGAACGTGAGCACCACTTCCTCGACGTTGGGAGGCTTCTTCTCTTGCTCCCATGCCTCGCGCTGCACGGCGGCCCGTTCCGACATATCCACCAGGGCGTCGTTGTTGTTGTAGGGGAAGGCGGCCCAGATCATCTTGCCGCGGGTGTCGGAAAGCCGGGCCTGGAGTTCGGCCACGTGCCGGCTGTATTTGATGTCTTCGTCAATCCAGATCAGGTCCACCTTGTTGCCCATCGGCGCCTGCTGGCTCATGGACGAGAAACCCCAGATTTCCGTGCCGGCCATCGGCCCGTCTTCGTGCAGGCGGATGACGGAGAAGATGCGCTCCCCCTTGTTGACCCACGACTCACTGGTGATGAGCCGCTGCGGAATCAGGGGCGGCGATGGAAAGCGTTCCTTCTCGCGCGCCAAGTCGGCTGGGTCGAACGGATTCCAGGCCCGCACCTCCCCATCGTGCAAGTCGCGGATGAGGTTGTAGGCCCCGTGCCGAAACAGGTTCAGGTGGATGACGCGCCCCAGGTGGTTCTCATTGAAGCCGATCACCCAGATCATCAGCGGCCGGTCGGTGGGGTACTTACCATGCGGGTCGGTCCCGGTGGCCGCGCGGGCAACCTCGACGGCGGCGCAAAGCGTCTTGCCGGCCCGGTTCCCCCCACGGATGATTCGCTCGCTGGCCCGCGACCGATGAAACAACTCCTGCAAGGGCAGCGGTCGCCACAGCCGCAGCGACTCTTCCTTGCGGCGCATCAGTTCTTCTTGAAGCTCCAAGCACCGCTTGCGCTCCTCGAAGGTCACGTCAACCCCGAACTGGCACTCGGGGTCCGGCGCGTCGTCAAGCTGTCTCGGCTGATCGTCCATCGCTCTCCGGCTCAAAATGCGTCTCGTATAGCCTGATGGCCGTCAAACGCTTGGTCAGTTCTTTCTCCAGGGCTTCTTCGCTCATCCGCTGCACGTCCGGGGCGCTGGAGCGGTGCTGCGTGCTCATGTTCACCAGCTTGGCCACGCTGTACAGCGAATCCATGACCAGCTTGCTGCCCGGTTCGCGGGTTCTCAGTTCGTCGTACTGCTCCTTCCACTCGGCCACGAACTCCGTCAGGCCCCCGAAGGACGCGATCATGTCCTCGCACAGTTCCGACACGTGCGGGGCCTTGATGTTGCCGGCCAGCTTCTTGGCCGCAATCTCCGCGATCCGCTTGTTCTCCCGGACGATGCGGTACTTCCACTCGTTGCGTGTACACGTCGCGCAGGCCCTGCGGAAATACCCGTTGTGGCGCGTGTAGTGCTCTTCGTCCAGCGGCTTCTCGACGTGGCAGCGTTCGCAGGTCCGCTTCCCCGTCTCGGCTTCCAGGGCGGCCTCGGCGGCGTTGGCCTTGGCCGCCAAGTTGGCGGCCACGCCTATCAGGTTTTCATGGTCCGGTATCGCGTCCAACTGCTTCTCCCAGTCAGGGGTGCGCGCCTTCCAGGCTACGAACTCCCGGTGCTGCTGGGCACGGAGCTTCGCTTTGCTCTTTTGCGACATGGCCGTTCCCGTTTTGTTTGAAAGACACGTTCCGCATCTTGAACCGCGAATCCTTGTTGGCCAGCACGGCGGTCTTCATCTTCTCGCCGATGTGGTTGACCGTGTAGAAACTCGGCTTCGTGACCATCTTCGGCTTCCAGTGCCCGGCCCAACTACTCCAGGCGCACCGCAGCGGGTTGTAGCCCTTCTCCAACGCGATGGCCAACGCGATGTCGCGGGTGGCCGTCACGTCCTCGGTGCTCCCCTTGGCGGCCTGATAGATGTCCTGCCACTCGTAGTAGTACCACGGCTTGGCCTTGTACGCCGCCAACTCCGGGTCCATGCCGGCTTCCACCAGCCGGTCGAACGTCCGCTTGGGATCGGTGTACTCGTAGATCCGCATGTCGCTCATAATCAGCCCGGTCGGCAGGGCCGCGCATTCGTGGATGCCGCTCATCTGCGAAGCCTCTTCGCGCGTGTAGGCTTCCAGCGTGTAGTCGTCGTTCGGGTTGTCGGTCAGTCGCCCACGCCACTTAAACACGTAGACGTTCTCCAGCCACTCGGGCGGGCCGCAGTACGGGCTCCCGATCATCAAGGCTTTCTCGTGCCAGTGCTCGTACAGGTAGTCGAAGCTGGCATCCCAGAACGGCACCGCATCCTTGTCTGTGCCCAGCAGGCAGTCCGGTGCCTGGTCGCTATCGCACATCACCAGCACGTCTGCGCCTTCCTTGCGCGCCAGAAGGACCATCGCGTTCCGCGACATTGGGATCAGGGTTTCGGCAATGTCCTTCCAAGCGATCTCCCCCACGCGAGGGTCGGACTTGGCTTTCAGGAGCGTCTTGGCGAACCAGTCGCGCACGTCGGGGTGCTCACTCTTGAACCCGCCGTTGCCGGCGTAGCTGAAGAATCCGAAGAACACGTTCAGCTTTAGTTGAGCCATAGTCCCTCAATAAAAACGGCAGCGGGGGCGTAACTCGCCACCGCTGCCCCAGCGATTTGCGTAACGACTGGTCCGCCGGTTCGGACCACTAAACCCGGTTGATGGAGACTTGGGCCAAAAGTTGGCGGTTTGTTTGCGCGGTCGTGTTTGCCGACATCGCCCGCCCGATGCGGTTGGCGATCTGGTTCCCCAGCAGAAGGCCGGTGATCGCCGTGTCGAAGTCGGCTTGCCGGAGTCGCCCCGCCGTGGTGGCCTGGCTGGTGGCGGCCGTGGCCGCAATCAGGATGTCGCCCTCAGAGAAGTCCGTGCCCGTGTCGCCGGCCAGGTCCGTCCGCAAGAGCGTGTTGCCGTCGATCAGGAGCCAAAACAGGTCACCGTTCGGCACGCCAGCGGGCGGCAGCCACTCATCGACGATTCCAGCCGCTTCGGCCGCCAGGGTGGTCGTGTAGCCATCCACGCGGCGGCCGCGCATGGCGGCCTGCCAGCGGGCCGCGCGCCCCGGCAGCAGGTTGATGCCAGACACATTCCGCACCAGGACGCACGTGTTCATGGCAGCCGAACGAAGCTTGAGCATCGTGGTGTCGGCCACGTAGTCGTAGTCCTTGAAGCGCCGGATCGAGCCCTCGATGTGAATGCCGCCGTAGTCCGCGGTGTCCACGGTGTTGCCATCGTAGAACGTCTTGCCACGAGCGACCGATGCTACAACCGAATCAGCGTCCATAGTTTGCCCCCTTAAGGTTCCGCACAGTTAGCATTCAGGAGCCATGTGCCTAAAGTTCAGTTTCGTGTCGCGGCGACTTCGGTTGCCAGCGAACCCTCGGACTCGACTTCCACCACGTCGCCTTGCCGCAGGTCGCCCAGCACGGCTTCCGCCTCGTTCAGCGTGACCAGGGTTTCCTTGTCGGTGCTGTACGTGGTTTCCGCGCCGGTATGGTCGAAGACGACGAGGTTCGTTCCACCGACGGACCTGACCTTGATGGGAGGCCCGGGCTCTGCGGGAGCCACCTTCTTTTTCTCTTTGGCTTTTTCGGCTGCAGCCTGAAGCCGGGCGGCTTTCCTGTCGGCCTCAGCCTTGTCGGCCGCCCGGTCGGCAGCCGCTTGGTTTTTGGGATTCATGAACGATTCCTCATTGAGATTGAGACAAGCCACGAACGACGAGAGCCGACCACTGAAGCAGCTCGTCGTCGGTCATGTTCGATTTCATGCAATTGACCGCACGGCAAACCAACCGGATGTTGTCGCGGGCGTAGCCGCGGGTGTTGTCGATTCGGTCAACCGATACGTTGGTCATTATCAAGTAGCCCTTGCCGCGAACGTGGGTCATGGGAACGCCGGTCACGGCACACTTGCCGCCTTGCAATTCCCACAGTTCGATGAGCATGTCGGCCGTCAGTTCCGACATTGCCCAAATCGCTTTTCTCCACTTGCTCCCAAGCCTGCATCCGTCGCGGATTGCATTGAACAGTCGCTTCAGGGCAGTCTCGTGGTTCTCGTGCTCCTTGATGGCCTTCTTGGTTGCACAGTCCCTGCACCACGAATAGAGTCCGCTCGTGGTCGCCGGGTTTTTGTAGTATTGATCAACTGGCTTCCAATCGTGGCAACGGCAGCACTGCTTCTTGCCGTCCATGATGACGTGCCGACGTTTGGATCTCCCGTCAAGTTGTTTAGGAGGCAGCATAGTTTTTCAGCTTGCCCTGGAATTTACAGTTCCACGTCATGTTGCCGAAGTAGCCCACGGCGAACAGCCAGCTCAGCACCTTGATGTCCCACTCCGGGCCCTTCGAGTAGAAGAGCTTGTCGGTCAGGCAGCGGAGCTGCACCTGGTCGAAGTTGATGGCGTAGCCGGTGTTGACCGGGATGCCGAACTCCGTCTGGATGCCGACGCCCTCTTGCTGGATCGAGCCGGCGAAGCCCAGATCTTCCATGTCCTTGTAGGGCGTGATGGTGCGGAACTTGGCCGACGCCTTGTTCTCGTAGCCGTAGAACAGGTCTCCGTTCAGCAGGATCACGTCCGGCTTGCCTTCCAGGCCGCCGGTCAGCGTCAGCCAGATGATGAGTTGCCGGATGGCGCGTTCGCAGTTGTCTTCCCACGTCACGGAGCCGGTGCCCCAGGCGTTGCTGGACCAGTTCATGAGCTTGGGCGAGAGGTAGTCGTACTCGCTGGAGCCCGTGCCGCTGGGCCAGTCGGTGGCGATGGCCGCGTTGGGGAACGTCGTCAGGTCGGCCGACCACGTGCCGCCCAGGTTCCCGACCGCCGTGCTCTTGCCGGCATAGGTGTCGGACGGCTGCGCGATGCGGTCGCCAACCACCGTGGTTCCGGTCCCGGTGAACGAGTCCAGGCCGCACAGCAAAAGTTCGTTCCCGCTGGCGTAGCCGTCCAGGTAGACCTGCGTGCCGAATTTGTCGGTGATGCTCTTCGTCAGGCCGGGCAGGATCGAGGCGTAGCGGTCGATGAGCTGCTGGTCGCCCCGGTTCATCAGGGTTTCCATCTCGGTCATCATGTCGGTCGTCGTGTAGCCGCGCCAGTCGATGTTCAACTGCCGGTACTTGTTGTGCCGGGTGAAGTCGAGCTGCGCGCCGTCGGAGAATCCCGACACGGGCGGCTGGAGGGCTTCCACCTGCCAGTTGAGATCCCGGCCCGTCTCGTTGAACGTGATGCCGCCGTGCTTCTTGAGCAGGGCCAGGAACAAGCGAGTGCGGATCGTCTGGTCGCTCGCGCCCTTGAGGTATCGCGGCGCGGTCGTGTTGACGACGCCAGCCCATACGGGAGTTGCCATGTTGCTGCCCCTTCAGTTAGGAAGTCCACTGTCCGTTCAGCCCGGCATCGGCCGCCGCGCTGTAGAGCAATTCCTTCAACGTCTGCTTGTCGTTCTGCGGCAGGCTCGGC
>Ga0137321_1000311_pt1 | contig 10526 bp, 8 predicted proteins | sample EasRivERMZT399_2_FD_104758 | JGI IMG/M metagenome (GOLD analysis project Ga0137321, IMG submission 104758) | Soil microbial communities from meander-bound floodplain in the East River, Colorado, USA - East River MetaG ERMZT399_2 | ecosystem: Environmental > Terrestrial > Soil > Floodplain ... | reverse complement strand
TTCGCCGACGCGGGCGAGGATCGGACCGTCGAGTGCGCGGGGTCGACGACATCCGCCCAGCTCGATGGTCGAGCGTCGGTCTCGCTCGACGGCGGTTCGCTCACATTCTCGTGGGAGGCGGCCGGCATCGTATTCGATGATCCAAGCTCGCCGACGCCGACCGGCGGCTTTCCGCTGGGAGGGACGGCGGTCGCCTTGACCGTGAAGGATCCGGCGGGGGCCGACGCCGACCACGTTACGGTGACGGCGGTCGACACCATCGCCCCGACGATCGCCTGCCCGGCCGACGTGGTTGCCGATGCCACCCAGCCAGCCGGGGCGGAGGTCAACTACCCAGCCCCCGCCGCCTCGGATAGCTGCGGTGTGAGCAGCCTGGTCTGCGCTCCTGCCTCGGGCAGTACCTTTTCCATCGGCACGACCACGACCCAATGCACGGCCACGGACGCGGGTGGCCACACGGCGGCCTGCAGCTTCACGGTGAAGGTCAAGAGCCCAGCCGAGCAAGCTGCCGACCTGATCGCCAAGGTGAGCGGGCTGACCGGCGTGAAGGCGGCGACGAAGAACAGCCTGCTGGTCAAACTGGAGGCCGCACAGGCCGCCATTGCTGCCGGAAAGCAAAAGGCCGCCTGCGGCAAGCTCCTGGATTTCATCAACGAGGTCAGCGCCCAACGGGGGAAGAAGGAACTCACCGAGGCTCAAGCCGCGGACCTCATCGCGGCTGCCACTCGGATTCGGGGCGCTCTAGGCTGTTCCTGAGTTGCGTCGAGGCGCAGCAGGTGGCGGTTTCGATTGACGCGACTGTCGCCGGAGAACCCGTCCACCGACTTTTCACGATGGGCGAACGTGCTGATCGGGTCGCAGATCCGTCCGATATCGGTGGCGCTCCGGCGGTCTCGACCGCCGGAGCGCCTCCACGGGCGGTGACTGTGGTCGCTTTCCGCTAGCTGCCTTCCGTGACCTGGATCAGGTCGTCGGCGAGGAGCCCGTGCGACTCGCGGTGAACGGCGATAGCAGCCTCCTTGCTCGGCGCATCGACCAGGCAGAACACCTTTCCCGTGCTCGCGTCAAACCAGTAACGCAGGTAGTTGACGCCGTGCTTGTCCTGCGTCTTCAGGTCCGCCTCGTGCGCGTGCGAGACGGCCTCGGCGGTCAGGCCATCGATCCGGTTGTGAACGTCCATGAATAGTGGCATGGGACCTCCTTGTGGTAACGTGACCCGCTCACGTTAGCGATGCCTGAAGTGTAGGACGCGTTCGAGGCCAGGAGAATGACCGCGAGTCCGCGTGCCGTTGCCGATCGTCCGGATGGCGCGCCTCGGCGCCCGAGGGTCCGGCGCGCTCGTTTGAGCGCCCACGCAGGGTCGCGATGGATGCGCTCTCCGACGTCCTGAAGGCCGTCCGGCTGCGGGGCGCGGTCTATTTCGACGTGCGCGCCTCGGAGCCGTGGGTGGCAGAGGCGCCTCCGGGACGGAAGATCGTCGAGTGGCTCTTCCCCGGCAGCGACCACCTTGTCTCGTATCATGCGCTCGCGCGGGGCACGTGCTGGGCGGGCATCGTGGGCGGGCCTTCCATCCGACTCGCCGCCGGCGACGTCATCATGTTCCCGCACGGCGACGCGCATGTCCTGTCGAGCGCGTCAGAGGCTCGCGGGAAACCCAAACTCTCGCTCTACCGGCCTCCGCGCGAGGGACAGCTGCCGTTCACCCTCTCGATGAACAGCGCTGGCGTGGACGCCGGCGTGAACCTCGTCTGCGGATTCCTCGGGTGTGATGCGCGGCCGTTCAACCCGCTCCTCGCCGCGCTGCCGCGCGTGATTCACATGAGTGATCGAAAGAACGGACCGCTTTCCGCGTTCGTGCAGTTCGCGGTCACGGAGTCGCGGGAGCGGCGCATCGGCGGCGAAGGGGTGCTCGCCCGCTTGAGCGAGCTGATGTTCGTCGAGGTCGTCCGCCGGCATCTCGAGACACTGCCGCCGGACCGGACCGGCTGGCTCGCGGGGCTGCGCGATCCCGTCGTCGGACGCGCGCTCGCGGCGCTGCACCGGAGCCCGGAGCGGGGATGGACGATCGCGTCCCTTGCACGCGAGGCTGGAGCGTCGCGGACGGTTCTCGCCGAGAGGTTCACGCACTTGGTCGGCCAGCCTGTAGTGCGGTACCTCACCCGCTGGCGCATGCAGCTGGCCGCGAACAATCTGGTCACCTGTGGAGACAGCATCGCGTCGATCGCGGAGCGCGTGGGCTATGGCTCCGAGGCCGCGTTCAGCCGCGCCTTCAAGAAGGTCGTCGGGGCGCCGCCGAGCGCCTGGCGGATGAATCGCGGCGCCGCTCCCTGACCCGGCGACAGAGCTGTTCCACTCCAGCAGCGTGCCCGAACGGAACCGCGCGCCACTCACCGCGGGGGAGACGGCGAACGCCGCCCCGTCGCCGGGAGCGCAGTCGAGCTCGTCGCGCATGCCGTCGTGGTCCGCGTCGGCATAGTCCACCTGATGGATCCTGGCGGATCGGGCAGGGGTGAGGTCCGACCGAGGCCTCGACTTACATTGGCGCGATCCGGCCGCCGATTCCGATCTCTTCTACAGGGAACCAGGGAGCCCGATCGCGCCCGCAGCCGGCAGGGCTGCGCGGTGGGAGGTCCAGCGACATGGAACGAGGGGCGGAGACACGGCTCGACGGCACGCGGGGACACCTTCCCCCGCGGGCCCAGTTCTGCTTGAAGGCCGGCCTTCTGTTCTTGCTGGCCGCGGGCTCATTAGCCCCCCACGTCACGGCGCAGACTGTCGTCCCCGAGCTGAAGGTCTGGATCTGGGCGCCGGTCCTCGACCCGGTCGAGCTGACGGCCGGCACCGACGGCGCGCTCTACGTCGGGCGGGATCTGACGGGTTCCGGCGGCGGTGCCGACAACCCGACGCGAATCCATCGCATTTCCCCGACGGCGGTCGTCGCCCCCTTCGGCCCCAGCGTCGATGACCCGGACACGGTCTGGTCCGACTCCGCAGGAGCCGTGGCGCCGACTCCCGGATCGATCCTGGTGGGTGGACGGGACTTCGGAATCACGCCATTACGGTCCCGGGTGACCGCGATCGCGCCGGACCAGAGCACCACGGTGGTGTTCGGACCGAGCACCCTTGTGATCAACCCTGGGGGCATCGCGATCGACGCGACGGGGACGATGCTGCTCACCGACTTCGACGCGGGCAATGTCGTGAGGATCGCCGGTGGCGCTCCGACGACCCTCGTCGATGGGCCGGTTCGTGGGCCGATCGACGTCGTCGTGCACCCGGTGACGAGCGATCTCTACGTGAGCTGGGGCGACGGCGTGATTCGCCGTTACACCTCCGCCGGTGTCGAAGTGGATGGAGCCTTCGCGATTGGGAGGGCGATGGAGTTCGGGCCTGGGAACGCGACGTTCGGGAGCGACCTCTACACGGTCAGCAACGCGACGGGCATGCTGCAACGGATCGATGCAGCCAAGAACGTGACGGTGCTCGGCAGCGGGTTCCAGGACGTCTGGGGCCTGACGTTCGGGATCGACGGCGCGCTCTACCTCACGGAGTTCTCGCGGGATCGGGTCATGCGCGTCTCCTGCCTGCCGGCACCGGGCGAGGTGCAGAACCTGCGACTGAACACCGCAGACGCGAACGCAACCCTGCAGTTCACCTGGGACGACGTGAGCGGCGCGTCGGACTACGTGATGTTCCAGCACACAGCCGCCGCGGGCCCGTTCACGACGCAGACGGGGTCCACGGCGAGCGGCGCGCCGGGACTGAGCGTGCCGATGCCACCTGGGAAGCTGCTGTTTTTCCAGGTCGGCGGCCGCGATGCCTGCGGAGTCGGCGTCCTGGACTAGCCGGTCGCTGCGGTCAGCAGTCGACCCTGCTTGACCAGCAGAGGCTATCCGCGATAATAGAGGGGCGGATCCCTGGTCTCCCGCCACAGGATAACCATACGCTGAAAGAGCGCCACGTCCATTGCTGACGGGCCTCGCCCGTCTGGAGGTGCCCTATGGGCAAACAGAGTCGTCTCGCGGTGATGGTCGTGGTACTGCTGCTGTTCGTGCTGGGAGCGGTCACGCTCGCCGAGGGGGAACGCGTTCGCGTGCCGGCGGATCAGGGAGTTCTGATCGGAAACTTCCGGTGCACGGCGTTTGCCGGCGCCCCCGGAGATGTCGGGACCCAGATGAGCTTCAGAGGCACGGCCGCGATCATGGGCTCGCAGCTGGAGGTCCACAACAACGCGCGGCCCGCCGATCTGCCCAACGTCGCGGACGTTTGCGCTGTCCCGGCCAGGCGGGCGCTCGAGCAGGTCGAGAGACTGGGATGCACGCACAGCCCGGTTTCCGTGGACAGCAGGCCGCCGGACTTCGAATACCGATCCTTCGACTTCGTGTGCTTCGAGGACCTCAGTGGCCTGATGACCGCACTGGGGCAGCTGAGCCGCGGCATGGTGGCGGAGACGCTCGTAACGGAATCGTGAGCTACCCACTCCACGCCACAACCGCGAAGGGCCGGGGGAGCGCTTTTCGACGGGTGTCCTCCGGCTTCCCCTGCTGACCGGCTCGCAGGCGTATACTGGGGCCAGATGGACGCTGGGGAGCGTCCCACAAGCAGGAGCCGCCATGAACGCTTCCGCCCTTACGGTCGCCGTACTCGCCCTCGCCGCGGGGTTGGCAGTCGCTCCCGCCGGGGCCCAGTCGATTGAGGACCAGGCGACCGAGCCGCTTCCGGTGGAGCCCTCCTCCCCCGCCCCGACGGACATTCCCCCCCCGCCGCCGACCGAGAATCCCGGACCTCCCACCAACCAGCCGCCCCCGGCCGTGCATGGTGCTCCGGCGGGGCAGTGGGTGTACACGGAGCAGTACGGCTGGGTCTGGATGCCCTACGGGAACGACTACACCTACGTGCCGCCCGACGGCAGTGCTCCGAACATGTATGTCTACTACCCGACCGTCGGCTGGTCCTGGGTCATCGCCCCCTGGGTGTGGGGCTGGGGAACCATGCCGTACTACGGCCACTACGGCTATCGGCACTACGGCTGGTACGGCTATGGCTACGGGACCTGGTACGGGTACCGCGGCGGCTACGGTGGGTGCCACAGCGGCTACTGGCACGACGGCCAGTGGAACTACGCCCACCATAACGGCGGGCACTCGAACGGCGGCCAGTGGACCAAGGGGGAGGCGGCGCAAGCCCGGGTGGCGACGCCGCGGGGAGGCTCAGCCTCCGCCGCGAGCGGTTCCCGGGTTGCCCGTGCGCAGGCATCGGGGCAAGCGCTGGGCCGGGTAGCCTCATCCGGATATCAGACGGGCACTCCCGGAACGCAGCGTGGCGGGGCGCAGGCACAATCACGCGGCGGGACCAGCGTGACCATCGTTGGCAAGGGCGTAGGCGGTCAGCCGGCGGCTGGCGTCCCTGGCGGTCGCGCGGGGACCGGCGGCAAAGCCATCGCAGGCGGACACGGCGTCGCGGGCGGTCGACCCGTCGGCGCCATCGCGGGCAGCCGCGGGGTTGGCGGCGGGTCTCCCGTCGCCGGCGGCCATCGCAGCGCGAGTGGTCGCCCGGCTGGCGCCATCGCGGGCAGCCGCGGGGTTGGCGGCGGGTCTCCCGTCGCCGGCGGCTACCGTAGCGCGGGCGGTCGTCCAGCGGGTGCCATCGCGGGCAGCCGCGGGGGTGGCGGCGGACATCCCGTCGCTGGCGGCTACCGCAGCGCGAGTGGTCGCCCGGCTGGCGCCATCGCGGGCATCCGCGGGGGTGGCGGCGGACACCCCGCCGCCGGCGGCTACCGCAGTGGGGGCGGTCGCCCGGCGGGTGCCATCGCGGGCAGCCGCGGGGGTGGCGGCAGCCATGCCGTGGTGGGCGGGCACGGCGGCGGTGGCGGTCGTGCGGGTGGAGGCGGTGGCGCTCGTGGTGGGGGCGGCGGTCGTGCGGGTGGCGGCGGCGGCGGTCGTGGTGGGGGTGGCGGTCACGCTGGCGGCGGCCGCGGCGGGCATCGCTAGCAAACCCGGGGAATACGAGCACTACAGATCATCGCTTCATGCCTTGACCGCCGACCCAGCCGTGGACTGACGCTTGGCTACTCACACGTCGACGGGCCGGCGGGCCGATCGCAGGCGCCGACCCCCACGGCCTCCGGCCGTGGTGCGAGCGTGGAATCCGCCCCATAGCCGCCTTCGTCATTCCCGTCGTAGCCGACGATGACGAAGTACAGCCACTCGCGGGGGAGCAGGACGCCCGGGTCGAACGACGCCGTGCCGTTCGTGCCCAGACCGCAGGCGGAGCCGGTCCATTCCAGGCCGCCCACCCCGATCGGGCCGTGGCCCCAGTACGCCGCATGGTCGGTAGCCGAGCAGGCCGGCGCGAACGACGCTTCGATGTTCGAGCCGACTGCGGAGACCAGCATGCCGCCGCCGCTGGTCTCTCCCGGCACTCCCGTGTCCGCGACACTGCAGTCGGCGGCGCAGGCGTCGCCACCGTCGGCGTTGCCGTCGTCGCAAACCTCTCCCGCCGAGACGTTCCACGCGCCATCGCCGCACGCCGGGACCGTGCAGTCTGCGTCGCACGAGGCGGACTCGCCCGTGTCGTCGCAGTCCTCGCCGGTATCCGTCACGCCGTCGCCGCAGCCGGGAAGCGTGCAGTCGGTGCGGCAGGCGTCGGGCATCGCGTCGGAGTTGCCGGCACCGTCGTCGCACGCCTCGGGAGTCTCTTGGACCCCGTCGCCGCAGACGGAGGAGAAGCTGAGGCCGAACACGTACGCCGACCCGGAGTCGGTGACGGCCGCATCGTCCTCGTCGGCACCGATGACGATCGTTTCCCCGTTGATCGATACGGAACGGCCGAAGAAGTCGCCCGACGCTGCATCCGCGGCGGTCAGCTTGTTCACCTGGCCCCAGTTCTCCGCGCCTCCGGCGTTGCGCTCGAACACGTACGCCGAGCCGGACTGGATACCCGCATCGATGTCCGCGTGGGCGCCGACCGCGATCCTGTTCCCGTCGATCGAGACGGAGCCGCCGAAGCCGTCGCCGCTGGCCGCGTCCGCGGCGATGATCTTCTTCAGGTAACCCCAGTTGGCCGCGCCGCCGGCGTCGCGCTCGAACAAAACAACCGAGGCGAAGCCAAAGTCCTCGCCGTTCTGGGCGACGAGCGTGTTCCCACTGAGCGAAATCGAGCCGCCGAACCCGCGGAACGCCGCCCCGTTGGGGGAGGTCAACTTCTTCACCTGGCCCCAGTTGTTCGTGCCCCCCGCGTCGCGCTCGAACACGTACGCCGATCCGGAATTCGTGCCCAGGTCGTCGTCGCCGACGGCCCCGACGGCAACCTTGTCCCCGCTGATCGCGACGCGACGGCCGAACAGGTCGCCCCCCGCGGCATCCGCGGCGGTCAGCTTCTTGACCTCTCCCCAAAAGTTGCCTGGGCCCCCGGTGTTACGCTCGAACAGGTAGGCGGATCCGGAAGCCGAACCCGCATCGTCGTCCGAGTCGGCTCCGACGACGACCACGTCTCCACTGATCGAGACCCAGGCGCCGAACTTGTCGTTCGCCGCCCCGTCCGCGGCGATCAGCTTCTTGACCTCTCCCCAGTTACCGAGTGCGTCGCGCTCGAACATGTACGCCTTCCCGTTACCACCAGCCGGGTTGGTCCCGACGGCGATCGTGTCCCCGCTGATCGATACGGAAACGCCGAACTTGTCGCCGGGGACCGCGTCCGGGGCGGTCAGCTTCATCACCTGGCCCCAGTTGTCCGCGCCCCCCGCGTCGCGCACGAAGACGTACGCCGATCCGAATGCCCCACTCACACCGCCGTCCCGCCAGGCCCCGACGACGGCCGTGTCTCCGTCGATCGCTACGGAAGCGCCGAACCTGTCGCCGATGTCCGCGTCCGAGGCAAGTAGCTGCTTCACCTGCGTGGCGATCAGCGGGTCAACCACGACCGGGAAAACGGCGCCCGCGATGTCGACCACAATCCGCAGCGACCGCGCGCCGGCGGCAGCCGCGGGGAGGTCCATCCATGCCGAGAGGGTTCGACCCGTGGCGTCGAACGCCTGCAGCCCGCCGTAGGCGAGCACCGTCGTCCCGCCGGCATCGCGCAGCACCAGGCCGTCCGCGCCAGCGACGATGGCGGCGCTCAGGCTGCCCGACATCGCCAGCAGCAGCTCGATCTGGGCCGGGCTTCCGGCGGGTGGGGCGAGCAGCGTGAAGCCCTGCTCCACGCCGCGTGGGTCGTTCACGTACCACTCGATCAGGCCCGGTCGGAGATACTCAACCCGGTTGCCCACCGCCACCGGTTCGGCCGGCGCGATCGCGGCCGGCGCTCCGGCCGGGCCGAGGCCGACGAGCGTCAGTCCCCAGCTCCAGCCCGTCCCGCCGCCGTCGTACCGCCCGACGAGCACGCCGCCGGCTCCGAAGCGCGCCTCGAGCGCCTGCGGGCGGTTCGTCAGTCGCCAGGTCGCCGACGGGTCTTCGGCGGCCGCGGGCCGGGCCTCGAAGTCCGGCGGCGCCAGCTCCTGAACCGGAATCGGGGCGGCCCACGCAGCCATGGCGGCGACGCTGGCCAGCGCCATGCCGCCCAGCAGTCCCCGGGAACCTCCACAAATCCATGGGTTTCTCACGTTTTCGAGCATCGTTTCCTCCCGGGATCGTCCCCCGGCCTCGCAGGCGACCCTCACTCTGAGTATCGGAATCGGAGGGCAGAACCCGACAGGCAGGCGACGAGTCCCGGCACGGTGAACCCGTCCACCGACATTTCCTGCCGCGGGCAGTGGGATCTTGCCGTGCATCGGGGATCTTCAGGAGAATGAGGGCTGGGGCCGCCTTCGGCGTTTCTGAGCGACAGCGGGGTCGGGGGTTACCGGTGAGGCAGCGTACCGAAGAAGTCGCTGGGCCAGTACAGGCCGTGATTACGAGTCAGCGATCTTCCGGTTGGCCGCGAGTCGAGTTTCGAGGTCCAGGATCCTGGCGTCGAGCTCCACGTCCTCGGGCAGCTTCCGCCGCGCCGCTTCGTCCTGGGCCGTCCTCACGCTTTTTGCGGTGGAGCGGCGGCGCGCGGCACGCCTCAGGGCCGTCAAGGCCGCAGCCGCAGCGCCGAAGCCAAAACACCCCAGGACGATCATCGCCTTCTCGGTTTCGGTCTGCTGGGTCTTGAGAAGGATGGCCGCCAGCGCGAACAGGCTGCCGAAAGCGACCCCGAAGAAGGTCAAGACGGTGCGGACTATTTCCCGGACCGGCCGGAGCTTCACCTCGCCCAGGCGGGACTCGAGGGACCGCACCTCGCTCCGGCGGAGGTTCTCTCGCGACACACGTGCGTTGCGCGCGGACTGCAGCTCTTCGGAGAGCCGCCGTATCGCGAGTTCCGCCGCTGTCCTCTCGGCGCCCCGCTGAACGCGGGAGAGCCCCTCGGAGAGGAGCCTTAACCCTGTCCCGTCCGCACTGCGCTCGACGGTGACGGTCGATCTGCAGTACTCGCAGGCGAACGTATCGACGTCGGGGGCCACGGAGAGCCGTCCGCCGCAGTTCGGGCACTTCAGGTTGAGAATCTTGGCCTCGGGCATCACGGCCCCCCACTGAGAATGGTGGGACATTACGACGATTCCCCTGGGTTGCCAAGACACCGGCTGGGCGAGGTGGTCAGCCACACCCACTCGAGGCGACCGTGTGCCGCGATGCGGACGACGATCGAGTGCTCGCCGCGGCGATCGCTGGCGGTGTCCGTTGTATCATCACCGGCGACAAGCACCTGCCAACCCTCGAGGAACATCGGGGCATCCGCATCCTGCCTCCCGACGGATTCTGGCGGTTCGAGCAGCGGTGAGGTGATCCCCCGCAGAGCTGGTTGGGGCCAGCTTCCCGCCGCAGCTCTTTCTCCGCCGGTTGACCTCGACCCGCAGGAGCAACCCACGGAATCTGGAGCCTGACGGAGCAACCGGGAACTGGCGAGGCGGCATCCCGCAGCGATTCGCACCGCGCTGCTCGACCACCGCGTGGACGAGCCAGAGTCTCTCGGAGACGTAAGCACCCTGAACCAGTAGCGGACGAGGAACCGGATCCGGTCGACTGCAGAAAGGAGTAGTACTAGGGCATCCGGCCAGCATATCCGGCCTGCCCCGACCACAGCGACAAGCGCGCCGACGGCCTCGGTCTCGGGCGGGCGGGCGACTCATGAACGGTGTCTCGGTCCGGGGGAGGGGGAAGGTCCATGAGCAGCGTCTCGCGTCGGTGTCCCGCGCGCTTCCGTGCACTCGTCTGCCTGCTTGCCTGCCTCGGGCTGGGCACCGCCCGCTCGGCGGCGCAAGTCGGGATGGCGGCCGACCACCTGTCGAACCGGGTGATCGTCTTCGACGCGGCCACCAACACCGTTCTGGGATTCGTCCCCATACCGCCCGGCGGCACCATCGGCGACTGCTCGATCAGCCACGACGAGAGGCTGGGCTTCGTCACGGACTTCCGCGGGAAGATCTGGGTGATCGATCTGAACACCTCCTACCCGAGGCTGGCAGCCGGGATCAATCCGATCCCGATCTCGAACCCCGGCGAGGACAC
>Ga0137321_1000308_pt1 | contig 10658 bp, 7 predicted proteins | sample EasRivERMZT399_2_FD_104758 | JGI IMG/M metagenome (GOLD analysis project Ga0137321, IMG submission 104758) | Soil microbial communities from meander-bound floodplain in the East River, Colorado, USA - East River MetaG ERMZT399_2 | ecosystem: Environmental > Terrestrial > Soil > Floodplain ... | reverse complement strand
TCTTGCGCAGCTTCTCGTCCTTGAACATGGAGAGCCGCCACAGGTTGAACCCCATGCCCGTCCCGCAGCATTCAACCAACTCACCTACGCGCGGTGCCTGCGGACGAAAATTCATCACAGGATCGGTCGGGTCGCCCCAGATCTGTGGGACTCCGTTCTCGCCCTTACACCAGTACAAGCCACCGATGCACGCAAATTCAGGATGCTCCTCCATGCGCTTAATCAATTTGACTAAGCCATCTACCGGAGGGCAGTTATCCCACTCAATGGATAATATGAATTCCCACTGCCCCAGTTCAGGATGAGCGATGATCTGCTCGATGGCGTTGCTGAACGCCTCCCCTACTTCCATGCCGATCGCGGCCATGCGGTGCGCCGGCTGGTTCGGCGGGAAGATGAGCGCGCAGTGCGAGAGGTAGACCTTCGTCGGGATGGTCGCGCCGGCTGGGATCAGCATGACCGTGCGCTGCTTCTTCCAAGAGCCTCCCTCGATGATGCGCGCGGTGGACTTTGGCAAGTCCTCGTTATGCACGCCTGAGTCGAGTCCTACGAGTTGAGGTTTCATAGTGCTTTCCATCCTCCAGCGGCTGCGCCGACGCTTACGGCGTCCAGCACGAGTACGCGCTCACCACCGCTCGCGATGTTCTGCGTCCCGGAGTTGGGGAACGGGCTGCCGCTCACGGCGGTAAACGCGCCGCTGGTCGGGTTGAAAAGCCGCGCCCTCACGCTCGAGGGCGTCATCGCGGACATGACGACCGTCACCGTCTGCGAAGTCGGTACGTACACCATCGCAAAGCTGCCGTCGCTCGCAAGCGCCGGGCTCACCCTCGTCGCGCCTGTCCCGAGCGAGGACGACACAAGCGAGGTGTCCTGCTTCGGCACGAGCAGCCACCACGCAAAAGCGTTGAAGAGCGGCGGCACGCGGGCCTGATCCTGGGCGCCGGTAGAGTTGAGCGCCGCCTCCCAGTCCCCGCCGCCCGATGGAGTAGCACCGAGACTCCATATGGGGTTATTGCCGAAGAACTGGCCACATGCGCCGGAGAGCAGCGCCTGGTAGGTCTGAGCGCGCAGCCCGGCGGCGGTCATGCCGCCCTCGTTCTCGTATCGCGCTTCGAGCAGGAAGAACGGGGTCGGCCCGCTGCGGGCGTACTCCGTCGCGCACTCCGAGTAAACGTCATCGTTGCTCGAATAGGCGTTGTTCAGGTTGAACCCGGCATATCCATTCCAGTTCGGGTAGGCAGGATCGCCGCGATTCGAGTGCGCGGTAATCAAGTCGGTGGTGCGCACCGAGCGAATCCCGGTCACGATGTTCCACTGCTTGTCGCGCTCGGTGGTGGTTCCGGCATAGTCCCCGCCGAAGCACCAGATCACGTTGCCCTGCGTATAGCGATTCGCGAGAAACGCGCCGTAGGTCTGCAGATCAGCCGCGCTCTCAGCCGTGATCTCCGACATCCAACCCTCGCCGCCGCCGCCTATTCCGAGGTACGCCGGGTTGATGATGCAGGCAATGCCCAGATCCCTCGCCCTGTTGACGATGTAATCGACGCGGTTCCAGTACGCCGCGACCGGCGTGCTGGCGAAGTCCGTCATCGAGGTGAAGGGCGCATCGCCGTCGGCGTTCTCATACGCCGGAGTCTGGTCGGTGTAGAAATGCTCGATCGCGTTGAAGAGGATCGCCTTGAAACCCTTCGCGGCCCGATCCTCAAGGTACGTGTCGATCTGCGCGTTCGTGAGCTGCGCCGCGATCGACCAGGGCGTGTCGCCGTGAAGCAGGAATGGAGAGCCGTCGGCGTCTACAAGGTATCGGCCGCTCTCATGCACTTCCAGAGGAAACGTCGCCATTTAGCTCGGATCGCTGGATTTGTAAGCCACAGCGGCGGCAAGCCAATCGCAACTCGTTCCGAAAGTAGCATCGGCCGAATCCGTGGTGTCCGTTGCTACGGATCGCCAAATCGCCGTGTAGTTGTATTGCGCGTCGTTCTCTTGTTCATCCACCAACGTGAACGCGCCATCCTCAGTAATGGTGATGGTCCCATAGGGGGAGGCTGGCGCGAGAAGACCCGCTATAAACCCGGCTCCTCCTGTGGCCACGTTTCCGGAAGCCCCCGCCGTTCCGGTAGTGGCTGCAGAGGTCGCCGACGCATTGACCCTGGTCCCGCTCACATCAGCAGTTGTCCATTCCTCAAGAACCAAAACGGGGAAGCAATTATCCCCGGCTCCGGTAGCGAATTGAATCGTCAACGACCCAGTGCCGGTGACCGGCACCGACAAGATGGCAATCTTGTCTTTGCCGGTATTTCTTGTCGTATAAGCATCGAGCTGCATCGTCCCGATGGTCGAAGTCCCTGCGGATTTCGTGACCATCCCCGCCGTGATGGATCCGAAATCCGAACTGACAAACATGGAAAGCTTCACCACGACCAAGTTTCCTGCTGTGACGTTCGAGCCAAAGGCCAGGGTTATCGTGTTCGTATTCCCCGCCGCCTCGTTTACGTCGTCTTGCACGATCGTTGGCGCGGTTCCGCCGCCGGCCGTAGTCGTCAGACCTACGCTTGCTTGCGCACTGTCATTCCCCGAAGCGTCGCGGTGCAAGAACACGATTTCATAATTGGTCGAGGCCGAGAGCCCAGTGATGTCGGGGGTCGTTTGCGTCCCCGTGCCGCTGACAACCTGGTTGCCCGCCTTGCCCGCGACGATGTCGCCGCCGCTCCCGGCCTTTAGCTGCGCGTCCGTGCAAGAGCCGCCGTCCGTGAGAACCGCCCAGTACATCGTGCCGTTGCCCTCGTTCGTATCGACGCTGGGACTTGTGGCTCCGTCAGCGGTCGGCGTGCCGTCGTTTGGGTTCGACAGCGTTGGGGCGGTGGTGTCTGCCCCTATTCTGATCCATGCGATGGTGCTCATATCGTCGCGCTCACGAACCACGCGAGCGGCGGGCGAAGGTTGAGCGACCCGGTGCCCTGGATCTGCGTGAAGGCGATGGAGCCTGGAACGCCAGCCGTCGTCGCCGAGTAGAAGCCTTGCCCGAGATAGAACTGCTTGGTCGCGTTGTTTGCAACTCCGTATTCACCGGCATGCGTGGAAGCGGCATCGCTGACGAGGAACTGCGAGAAGCTCTTATTCGCCCCGGCGCTGGCAGTCACAGAGCCGATCCCGAGCCAATAGTCGTTTGCCGTAACGGTCGTCGTCCACGGCACCATGAGGTTGCGCATTCCTGAGAAGAGCGAATAGCTCCCGACCGTGCCGGATGCCGACAGCGCATTGGAGTAGGACGTGCTCATGGCGAGCGAGAGTGTCGATACGTTGCGCGTGTAGAGCCCGATATAGAACGAGAGCGTCGCGCTGCCGGAAGAGTTCGTCGCGTTCGAGTAGTGAATAGGCATCACCACGCGGTCGAACTGGAAGTTAGGCGCGTCGAACAGCGGCTGCACGAAGAACGTGCCCTGCCCCTGATTTCCGACTACCCGCATACCTTGCGAATGCGCAATGAGCCCGCTGTATGTCTTTGCCTCCGGCACGCCGATGCTGATCGTCGAGCCGTTGGTAGCGATAGACACCTGGCCGGTAGCGGAAAGGCTGGAGGTCGCCGGGACGCTGAGATTGAGAACGCTCGCATTCGTTCCTGAGATCGTGAGGTTGATGCCAGAGAGTCCGATAGTCGAGCCCGAGGCCGTGGTATTGCCTGCTGTGTTCGCCCCGAGCGCGTGATGCCAGTTGTTTTCGGCCGCTGCTCCGGGTGCGGCCACGGATAGGCTCAACGCCAGCCCGACCGTGTTGTGCGTCATCGACCCGGAGATGTTCGCCCCGGTAAACCCGGTTGTCGTCCCCGCGTAGCCGCCAGCGTTGAACGACAAGCCCGATGAGTTAACCGTCCACGTCACATTCGTCTGCGCGGTGTTAAGCCCGATAGCGTCGGTGCTCGCGCGCCCGGTCGTTATAGCGTTGTGGCTCGCGGTGATCGCCGAGCCGGCGCTCGTGCCGAAGCTGATCCCATTCGCGTTCGATAAAGAAAGCGTTTGGAAGTTGAAGCCCCCGTTTCCTGCGGTGACGCCGTGCGAGTGGTTGCTCAGCGCAGCGGTCGTGAGATAAGCACCGGCGGTCTGATAATCTGTCTTCACCGTCGCCGTCATCGTCCCGGCGTTCAGGCCGAACGAGATACCGTTGCTGTCTGCAAACGTGATGGCCGACAGCAGGTTGCTCGTGGTGCCGCCGCTCACCCTGATATTGCTCAGTGTCACGGCGTTCGACAGCATCGCGGTCGTCAGCGCGTTGTGGCTCGCAGTCAGCACCGTCGAGTTGCCGGCCGCGCCGAATCCGAAACTGATCCCGTTGGAATTAGAGAAATTGACGGTGCTGGTAGAGATCGTCGCTCCACCGGCCGCTATCCCCCTGATAGCGTCACCAGCCGCACCGCCAGTAGCCCCAGAGATGACGATGGAGCCGTTCGATATCCCCACGCTCGCGCCGCCCGTCCCCTGGAACGTAATCGAGCGCCCGTCGATCGTGCCGCTAGAGGATTGCGTGGTGTTCCCGGTAGCGTAGAAGGAAAGCGGCCCGGCGCCGATGGTCATCGTGTTGCCATCGGTCGAGAGGCTCAAGAAACCTGAGACCGTCAAGTTAGACTGGTTCGGCCCGCTGATGACTATCTGGCTTCCATTCGTGCCAGAAAGAGTCAGGTTGATCCCTGACAGTCCGATGGTCGAGCCGGTCGCGGTGGTGTTGCCAGCGGTGTTCGCGCCTAGAAGATGGTGGGCGTTGCTCTCGGCGGCCGCTCCAGGAGCATTGGCTGACAGCGAGAGCGTGAACCCGGCGCTATTGCTCGCGGTCGTCCCAGACAGGTTCGTAAGGTTAAGTTGCGGATTTCCATGCGAGTGATTCGAGAGCGCCCCGGTCGTGATATACGGCCCGATGCTGACCGAGATGCCGGTACTGTTGATCGTTCCGGAAGCGCTGGTTCCGGCAAACGCAGCGGTCGCCTGCACAAAATCCGTGCCGCGATTGGATGCCATCGCGGTAGTGAGGTAAGCGCCCTGACTCTGATAGTTCGTCGCTACCGTGCCAGTAATCGTCGAGCCATTCAGCCCGAAGCTGATGCCATTGGAATTGCTGAAGACGACACTGCCGATGTTCGAGGAGGTAGTGCCGGCCGAGAAGTTGATCGGGCTCGGCGCGCCGGCAGGAGCTGCGGCGGTGATGAACCCGCCACCATCTAGCCCGAAGGTGACTCCGCCGCCGTTGTCGAACGCACCGCTGATCTCGCTCCCGACGAGGTTCAGCGTCAGAGCATGCGCTGAATTCCAATGCTTCGGTTGGTTCTCATACGCCGGGTTGTCCGGCGTGGTCATCGACAGCGCGTGGCTTACCGTCGCCGGCATGGCCTTACTTCACCTTTACGTCGTAGGTCTGCCCGCTAGGGCTGGTGATAGTCATCCCTGAAATCTGTTGGCGCGATGAGGCGAGCAACTGCGCCATTTCCTCGAGCGATGGCTTGGAAGCCTCGGCCTGTGCGGCGGCTTCGGCCTGGGCAAGTTCCTGCGCCTGCGCCATCGCGGCTTCTTCGCTTTCGGCAGCGCTCTCGTTGCGCGCCTTTATCTCCTCCACCCGCAGCCGCAATTGCTCGGCCTTGTACTTCTCGGCCTCCACAAGCGCATCCAGCCGCGCCTGATTGGCGTCGGCGATAGCCTTGTCCCTCGCGGTCTGCGCCTCGAAAGCCTTGGTCTGGGCTTCCTGATCCTTGATCTCCAGCTCCTTCGCGGCGTTCTGCTGCTTGAGCACCTCTGCCTCATTCTTGTCGGCCTGCGACTTCTCCACGACCTCCGAAGCCTGCATCAACTGTTGCTCCAACTGCACGAGCACCTGCGGCACCTGGGCGAGCGGCAGCGGTCCCTTGTGCGTCTGCACCACTGGCGGCGCTTCGGTGCCGCTTTCGTTCTCTCTCGCCTCGTCCAGCACCGCCTTCGCCTGCGGCGGCAGCATCGACTCGATCATCCTGGTCGCCGTCTCGACGCCCGGCACGTCCTGGTTCTTCATCGCGAGGTAAGTCACGATGGAGTGGATCGCCGGGTCTTTCGCAGCCTGCATGGCGTTGGTGAAGAACTCCGCAGACTCCTGACGCATCGTTGTGTAGCTCGGCCCTGCCGTTACCGTGATGTCGAACTCGCCCACCGTCACGTCGTTCAGCACCGTCTCGATGCCGCCATGCGCCGCCTGGTTGATCCTCGCGAATCCGCCCTTGCCGTCCTCGCCAAGAATTCTCACCGTGCGGTCGGTGTCGTAGTATTTCGGGATCATGTTCACGATGCAGCGCCCGCAGTGGCGAAGGCTTCGTAGTAAGCCGTCGTTGTAGTGCATGTTCGCCATGTCGCCCTGCATCTGCTGGGCGCGCTCCTGAACGCCGGAGGTCGCATTGCCCTTGGCGCCGATGGAGGAGTCGAATAGCCCAGTCGTCTTTTTCTTGTTGTCCTGGGCGTGCATCGCCATCGCGAGCATGCCGGTCGGAATGTCGGCCATCGGCTGACGCTGCGGCGGGGGGGCGAGCTTGCCCTCCAGCCCCACGAGCTTGTACTTGAGGTTAGGGAAGGCGCGGTTATTCGCCTGCGCCCAGTCTTCCTCGTAGCCCTCGTCCTGCCCCTCGGCCATGATGTACGGTGCCTTGGTGCGAAGCGAGACTTCCTCAGTCGCACCGGAAATCATCGTGTTGTAGGCCGCGCACGGGCCTTTCGCGTTTCGCACGATGCCCGAGCGCGTGACCTTGCCTTCGATGTCTATTTCGTCGCCGTACACCGGGAAGACCGGAATCCACTTGCACTTGATCTCGGTTTTCTCCAGCACATCGACGGCGGTGATCTTGTAGAGCATCACGCGCCTGCGCTCACCCTTGCGCGTCTGCACGATCGACACGCCCGGTGGCATCGACACGAGATCGTTCTTAAAGCCGCTCTCCCCATTCGAGAGCAACACCACGTCCTCGACGGTTTTCTTGATGCACCAGTAGCGGCACACCAGCACCGCGTCATTCGTGAGCCACGAGGCGTACTCAGAGACGCCGCTGAATAGCGAGCTGTCGTTCGCTTTCGCTTCAGGGTGCTCGCGCTTGAAGTCCGCTCGCGAGAGAAGTGATTCGATGAACGCGAAATTCATGTCGGAGCCGTCCGGCTCGGTGGAGAGCGGGTCGATCTTCACCGAGAGGGCATTTCTGACGCTGCGGTAGCATATTTTCTGGTTGAAGCTCGACTCCGACTCGTACTCGGTGTCGAGATACCAGTAGCCGAAGCCGATCGCCGCCGCCGAATTCACCGCGCGGTCGTAGGCGACATCCGCATTCGAATCGTACTCGATGTGGCGCACCATGCCCTGCACGACAGTCGCAGTCTTCACGTCCGCGCCGTCGTCCACCGGATGCACGCGGATGCTCGGAGTGTTCTGGCGCTGGTCGTTCGTGACCTGGTGCAGGAAGGTCGGCAAGTCGTTCACCGTGATGATCGGGCGCCCATCGGCTTTGCGGATGGCGACCGCGCGGGCGTCCCACTGGTGCTCGCCGCCCTTCAGGAAGTTGAGATCATCGATGGCGTCGGCGCGGTTCGTGTCCGCGTCCTGCGACATTTTGTAGTGCTTTCGCGCCTGCTCGAGGATCTCGTCCTCCTCGGTGGCGCCTGGCTTTCTGTCTTCGCCTTCTTCTTCGTCGTAGTCGGCCATCAATGCACCCTCTGGATCGCCGGGCGCTGCGGATTTCGCGCCATCAGCACCGCGGCTGCGCCATCGTCGGTCTTGTCCTGGATCTTGATGAAGCCGAATTTCGCGTACCAGCGCTCCAGGCGCTCCTCGTCCATGCCGCGGGAAAAAGGTTTCACGTGGATCAGAAGCGTGATCCAGTGCATGTCGGCCTCGGCGCACGTCTGCCACATGAGCGCGGTGGCGTCGCCCTGGCGCTGCGTGGACGACTGCACGCTCAGGATCTCTCGCACGCGCTCGCGCATGTCCTCTGGCACGCCATCGGCAATCGCGATTCGCAGCGACGCTCGGCGGTACTCGCGAGGTCCGACGTTCATGCTTGCCAGCTCATCGCGAACACGTCCCGCTCCACGGTTTTTTTCTCGCGCTCGAGCGGCCAGATGAGTTTCAGGTCCGGCTCCGCGATGCGCGAGAGAGAATCGAGCATGTCGTCATGCAACCCTGAGGGAAACGGGTAGTACTCCTCCTCGATGAAGTCGTGCACGAGATCTCGCGTCGTCTTCTGCCAGTCGGTCGCGCTGTGGGACTCGGGGAGCCATATGCGCCCGGCCTCGAATAGCGGCACGAGGCGCTTGATCCGGTCATCTTTCGAGGTCTGGCCGCCGACATCGGTGATGTCGAAGCGGTAATTCTCTGATTCCATGCGGCTCTGGTAATACTCCGCGTCGGCCATCATGCCGAACTTCTCGTAGCGCACTTGCCGAGGCTTGTACTTGCGGTGCAGATCGAATAGACGGTCCCCGCGCTCCTTCAGGTTCAGCCTGTCGCGCACCTCCGGTATGCAGTAGTAGTTGCGGTCTCGCCCCAGGCCGACCGCCCACATCGCTGTGTAATCGCTGCCCTTTTTCTTGCTAGAGGCTGCGTCCACCAGCAGATACCAGTTCAGCCCGGTGCGCTGGATCGTCTTGTATTTTTTGATCCACTCTCGCTTGAACCCCTGGAGCGCGTCAGCCTTCGGGTTGAGGAGAATTTGCGCCGCGTAGGTGTAGGGGCCTTGCTCGGCGCGCTTCGACAGATGCGTCTCATCGCTCCAAACGATGCTTTCGCCATCTTCTGTGCCGCCGACCCGGCCTGGGTATTCGCGGGCCTTGAATGTCTTTCGATCAACTACGGTTCGATAGGCGTCGTTGAAGTGATACCTCGTCCCGGCCATGCGCTTCACGCCGCCCGTGGTGCCGAGGTTGTAACTCTGCTCCAAGGCGGTCATGGTCTTTTGAATCATCTCCGGCGTTGAAACGCTTCCCTGGACAACGATGTCGTCGTACATCAGAACGGTCCAGTGTTTGCTCACCGGTTGCCCGTCCACGAGCCCCCACGCCTCGATGGTGGCTTCGTTAGGGTTTGTTTTGCGCTTGAGGATTACCCCGTCATCCTCGGAAAATTTTTGATAACCACGAACATCACTCCCGCAAAGCACGTCCGGGAACGCGGCATGCAGCGCCTGATTGGTTTCTATCTCTCGCATCAGCATGCGCAAGAACGCTTTTGCGATTGGGCGGGTGTGGGACATCAGGCCGATGGTGGTTTCTGGATTTGACAGCACGTTATGAAGCGTCAGGCCGAACGTGATGATCGTGGTCTTCCAATGTTCCCGCGCCCAAAGATCCAAGTAGCCGTTAGGATTCGCCTGAACCTCTCGGCATCGCTCGAAGGCAAACTGGTTGTCTATGTACCCTTCGCGACCCTTGCATGGCAAAAGGTCAATGCGCCCGCACACTCGTACCAGCAGGTAATACAGGTCAGCGATGACCAGCATTCGCACAACCTGCGGCAATTTTCCTTCGCTGCGCCCCTTCTGCTCAAGTTCGTCCCAGTACTCGATCAACTCCTGCACAGGTAGTGCGTGCAGCAGTTTGATCTGCTCTGGTCCCAGATGATTCACGGCATGTCCGGCCAATGCCGGTTGCCCTTAGCCAAGTTCTCGGTCCTAGGAATAACGCGCAGATTGTTGTGGACGTGCAGTCCGCAAACGATTTTCGACTGGAGCGGAACGATGTGGTCAACGTGCCACTGGTGGCCTAGCATCTTCGTGCGCAGCGCGGCTAAGCAATATGCCTCTTCGATGAAAAATTCATTCGCCCATTTAGGCACGGCCATCTTTTTGCGGGCGATACGCTCCATCGTCTTGGCGTAGTAGTAGTCGCTATTCGCCTTCCTGTATTTGGCCTGCGCCTTTTGGACCACCTCTCGATTCTCTGCCGCGTACTTTCTCGAATACTCGGCAATCTTTTCCTTGTTCCTGACGCGCCACTTGGCGTCGTTGCTCCGGTGCCTTTCCTTGTTTTTTAGATACCACGCGGCACGGCTCGCTTTCCCCTGCGCAGCCTTTTCGGCTTCGGTTGGTATGGGCTTAAGAGGCGGCGGGTTTGACAGACGATGTGCGGCGCGTCGCGCGCGCATGTAAGCCGACAGTTTCCCCCTGTTTTTTTCTCGATATTTGCGTTCGTACTCGCGCCTCGACGACCTATGTGCGTGCGGCATCAGATAAAGTCCCGCGTCTTGGGTGCGCCGACTTCCTGTGCGGGCTCCGCCTCGATCGTCACCGGAATCCGGTTCGACTTGCGCAGCAGAAGCTCGCTCGCAAATCCCAGCAGCCCCGCGTCCACCGTCACGCTCACCGAGCGCTCCACCTTCAGCGTCGGCCCAAATAGCGGCTTATTCATCGCTATCGACAAATCCTTCCGATACTCCGACCGCAGCTTCGCCACCCCAACCGTCTCCGGGGTCGCCCCATCCACAATCTCCAACCCCTCTAGCCGCAAATCCACCTCCACCAACTCCCGCACCCGCCGGCACTCCTCGCTCAACTCCCCATTCGCCGCCACGTAAAACAGAAAATCCCGCTCCGGCAGCCCCCACTCCTTCGCTATCCGCGGCAGCGTCAGTCCCCGCTGCACCAGCGCCAAAATCTCCCGCGCCGCCCCCTCGTC
>Ga0137321_1000307_pt1 | contig 10671 bp, 11 predicted proteins | sample EasRivERMZT399_2_FD_104758 | JGI IMG/M metagenome (GOLD analysis project Ga0137321, IMG submission 104758) | Soil microbial communities from meander-bound floodplain in the East River, Colorado, USA - East River MetaG ERMZT399_2 | ecosystem: Environmental > Terrestrial > Soil > Floodplain ... | reverse complement strand
CGTAGTAAAGCTTCTTCTGGTACGCACTCGGCGGCTGCGGCGTATTGCGCGTCGCCGGCCGGTCGTGCCAGTTGCGGTCGATTCGCCCCATCGCGAAGCACGCGGGCCCGCCGCCGTGCGCAATGCAGACCTTCAGGTCCGGGCATTTTTCCAGCACGCCGCCGCAGATCAGCACGCCGACCACGATCGCGTCATCGAGGATCACGCCCAGGCTGTTGGAGAGCCCGTAGCGCTTAATCCGCTGCATGAGGAAGTTGTTCTGCGGCTGCGGATGGTAGAAGAGCACCGCCTTCATCTGCTCGGCGGCCTTGAAGAACGGCAGGAACTTGGGCTCGTCCCACTGCTCGCCGTTCACCTGCGTGTCGAGCGACGCCCCCTTCAACCCGAGCTTCGTCACCGCGCGCTCGAGCTCGTTGATCGCGGATTTCACGTCCTGCACCGGCAGCGTGGCGAGACCGGCGAGGCGCCCGGCATTGCCCCGGACCATGGCGCCGAGCTCGTCGTTGAATTCGCGCGCAAGCGAGAGCCCCTGCGCCGCCTCGAGGTGGTAGCCGACGAAAGGCGTATGGATCGAGAGCACCTGCACGTCCACCTGCTGGGCGTCCATGTCCTTCAGGCGCTCCGCCACGCCATAGCGCAGCTTGGGCGAGGTAAACGCCGTGCGCATGCCCCCACCCACCATCGAGCCCAAGCCCTCGCCCGGCTCGTGGCGAAAACCGTGCCAGTCCTTCTTCGTCTCGATCGCCTTCCACAGCGATTCCGGGACGATGTGGGCGTGGATGTCTATTGTCTTCATGAGCTGCCTTCCCCTCGCTCTTATTGGACGAAACCGCGTGAGGTTAGCATAGCGGACGGAACCCGCCTTCCGGTGGCGCATGGCTGCCTTTGGCGCGATACTTCATGGGAAATTAGCGTGTGCCCGATAAGCCATGGCCGAGAGATTTATTGATTACTACGATTCCATGTCCTCGCCGTGGACCTATCTCGGTCATCTGCGGTTCATGGATCTCGCACGGCGCTTCGGCTTGACCGTCCGCCACAAGCCGATGGATCTGCTCAAGGTCTGGTCGGTTTCGGGAGGCCTGCCCTTGAAGCAGCGCGCCAAGCAGCGCCAGGCCTACCGCCACCAGGAGCTCAGGCGATGGGGCGAGCTGCTGCGGATACCCTGCAACCTGGAGCCGGCGCATCATCCGGTCGCCGACCGGCGGGCTTGCTACCTGGTCATCGCGGCCATGCACCGGGGCCTCGAATGGAGCAAGTTGACTACCGCGATCCTGCGCGCCGTCTGGGTCGAGGATCGCGACATTGCCGATCACCCGACTCTGGTCGCGATCGCCAACGAGAGCGGCCTGGACGGAAAGGCCTTGCTCGCGGCAACTGAGGACGCCGCTGTCCACGCGGAATACCAGTCCAATACTGACGAAGCGATGAAGATCGGCGTATTCGGCGCGCCAACCTATGTGTTCGACAACGAGCTGTTCTGGGGACAGGACCGCCTGCAAATGCTCGAATGGCGGCTCACCCAGAAGCTGGGCGCGCCCAAATCCAATTGAGGAGAACCGGCATGAAACACCTGCTTGCTGCAGCACTCGTCGCCACCACCTTGCACGGCACGGGGGGTGCGATCGCCCAGGGTTACCCGACCCGTCCCATCGTGGTCGTGGTGCCATTCTCGGCCGGTGGGCCCACCGACGCGCTGATGCGCGTGCTGGGCGAGCGCATGCGGGCATCGCTCGGGCAGCCGCTTCTCGTCGAGAACGTGACCGGTGCGGCGGGGACGATCGGGGTCGCCCGGGTCGCGCGCGCGACGCCCAACGGCTACACGCTGAGCGTCGGCCACTGGAGCACGCACGTCGTGAACGGCGCGATCTACCCGCTCACGTTCGATCTGCTGAAGGACCTCGAACCCGTCGCGCGGCTCACCAGCTACCCGATGCTGCTGGTCGCGAAGAACGCCATTCCCGCGAAAGACCTGAAGGAATTTCTCGCGTGGGCGCGCGCGAACCAGGACAAGACGTCGGCGGGCAGCATTGGCGTCGGCAGTGCAGCGCACGTGGCCGGCGTGTATTTCCAGAACCTCACCGGCCTGCAGTTCCAGTACGTGGCCTACCGCGGCGCGGCGCCCGCGCTGCAGGACCTGATGGGCGGACAGATCGACTTCCTGTTCGACCACCTGGCGCACTCCCTGCCGCACGTGCGCGCGGGCAAGGTTCGCGCGTACGCCGTCACCGCCCCCGCGCGCTCGCCCTCGGCGCCCGATATTCCGACGTTCGATGAGGCCGGCGTGCCGGGGCTTCACGTCCTGATCTGGTACGGTCTGTGGGCCCCCAGAGGCACGCCCGCGGAGGTCATCGCCCGTCTCAATTCCGCAGTCAAGGAAGCGCTGGCCGATCCGGGCGTGCGCCAGCGCCTCTCCGACCTCGGCCAGGTGATTCCGCCGCCCGAGCAGCTGACCCCGGAAGCGCTCGCCGCCTACCACAAGGCAGAGATCGAGAAGTGGTGGCCCTTGATCAAGGCGGCCGGAATCAAGGTCGAGTGACGCCTGAGCAACGGCTCTCAGGGATGAATTCCAGCCACCCGGCTGTTAACGCCGTAGCACCCCGTCGAACGACTTTTTCCACAAGGAGGAGTAGATGAAGACTCGCATAACCTGTATTTCCATCGCCGGAGCCGCGGCCCTGGCGCTCGTTGCCTGCGCCGGCGTGCAGCCAACAACGGGCCCGATGAGCTTTTTCGTCACCAGCGTCGGCTCGGGCAAAGGAGCCGACCTTGGGGGTCTCGCCGGCGCCGACACGCATTGCCAGTCGCTTGCCCAATCGGCCGGCGCGGGTGGAAAGACCTGGCGGGCCTACCTGAGCACCCAGGGCAAGGACGGCGCGCAGACAGTAAACGCGCGTGACCGAATCGGCAGCGGACCGTGGCACAACGCCAAAGGCGTGTTGATCGCGCGCAATGTCGAGCACCTGCACAGCGCGGGCAACAACGTGACGAAGGAGGCCGCGCTGAGCGAAAAGGGAGCGGTTATCGCGGGACGCGGCGACAAGCCCGCCAATCGCCACGACATCCTCACCGGTTCGCGCACCGACGGCACGGCGTTCGCGGTGAACGATCCCGACCTGACCTGCGGCAACTGGACGCGCAGCGGCACCGAAGGCGCCGCCGTCGTCGGTCACCATGACCGCGCTGGGCCAACCGCCGACCCGTGGGCCACCTCGTGGAACTCCTCGCATCAATCGCGCGGCGGCTGCAGCCAGAAAGCACTGATCGGCACCGGTGGCGACGGCCTGGTCTACTGCTTCGCCATCAACTAGTTGTTCTACCCGGGGGCAGTTCGGCCTGCCCCCGGCTTTACCTTCGATCTGCTAGGCTCGCAGTTCGAGCTTGGCGCCTTTGAAATCTCCCCTTGTCCTGATCGAGAATTTCCGCGCGGTCTTCTACGCGCCGTTCTATGCTGCGTGCACGCTCGGCTCGTACAAGGCGGAGGGACTCGAGGTCGAGCTGAAGCTCGCCCCGGAGCTCGGCAAGGCGCTCCAGGCAGTGAGTGCTGGCGCTGGTCAAGTGTCGTGGGGCGGCCCGCTTCGGATCATGGCCGCGCTCGATCAGGACCCGAAGTGCGGCTATGTCGCGTTCTGCGAGGTCGTGGGACGCGACCCCTTCTTCCTGGTCGGGCGCACTCCGAACCCGGGCTTCACGCCTTCGCAGTTGCCGCGGTGGACACTCGCAGTTGTTACCGAAGTGCCCACGCCGTGGATCTGCCTGCGCCATGATCTGCGCCGCGCCGGGATCGCACCCTCAACGGTAAAGCTCGCCCGCGGGCGCACGATGGCGGAGAACGCCGCCGCATTGCGCGCCGGCGAAGTGGACGTGATCCAGGTATTCCAGCCCCATGCACAGGAACTGATGGACAAAGGCGCCGGCCACGTGTGGTATGCGGCCGCGAGCCGCGGGCCGACTTCATACACCTCGTTCAACACGACGCGCGCTTTCATCGAGCGGGAACCGGAAATCGTCCTGCGCCTGACGCGGGCGATGTACCGCACGCTCAAGTGGATCGCAGCGCACGACGGGCGCGCGCTCGCCGAAGCAATCGCCACCTACTTTCCTGACGTGCCGGTCGCGCGTCTCGCTGCCTGCTGCGAGACCTACCGATCGCTGGGGTTGTGGAACCGCACGCCCGTCCTGCAGCGTGAGGGGCTGGAGTGGCTGCGCGACGCCATGCTCGCCGCCGGCGCGATCCGCACCTGCTTCGCCTACGAGGACTGCGTGGACACGCGCTTCGCGGAGCAGGTCGTCCGCGAGACCTAGCGCAGCGGCGGAAGGGGGAGCTTCTCGCCCGCCGGCAACGGGGTCTTGTCTACGTTGAGCGCCATCGACACCAGCCCGTAGAACCCGTTCACCGCGATCAAATCCACGACACCGCGCTCGCCGAAGCGCTCGCGCGCGGCCTTGAACGTGGCATCGCTCACCCCGTGGGTCTCGTGCAGCTCGCGGGAAAAGTTGTAGACGATCGACTCGTCTGCATCCATCTTCGCCGGACGCCGTCCCTGCGCGATGTCCTCGCCGATGGCGGGATCGAGCCCGGCCTCCAGCGCAAGGCGGTGGTGCGCGAACCACTCGTACTGGCACGTCCAGTGGCGCGCCGTGATGATGATCGCCAGCTCATTGAGCTTGGCGGGCAGAGAGCTGCGGAAGCGGATTTCCGCGCCCAGGTTTTGGATGATGTCGCCGACCCCCGGGCTGCGCAGCCAGACGTTGAACGGCCCGCCGAGCGGGCCCGGCTTGGCGGCGGAGGAGCTCTTCACGGCGGAGCGCGGTCCCGACCGGATCGCGTCCGCGACCCGCTTCTGCTCCGGCGTCAGCTCCTCGGGCGGGATCAGCTTGAATCGCCGGTTGTCCGTGCCGGACTTGGTGTCAGCGCTGCTCATGGTCATTCCTCGTATCGGAAAGAGCGAAAGTTAGCACGATCCGCCGCGACGCCGAAGCCCGCCCTCGCCTTGGGTTAAACTGGGCCCCCATCACCGTTTCACCCGATCACTGAATCACTGGAGGAAGAATGACGATCAAGTTCATGCTGTGCAGCTTCAAGACCTGCCCCTGGGTCCAGCGCGCCGCGATCGTGCTGCGCGCAAAGAAGATCGAGTACGAGATCAACTACATCGACCGCGACAACCGGCCGGAGTGGTTCCTCAAGGTCTCGCCGCACTCCAAGGTGCCCGTGCTGGTAATAGACGGCAAGGAGTCGCTGTTCGAGTCGAACGCGATCGCCGAGTACCTGGACGAGACCGCCCCGCCCCGGCTGCACCCCGAGGACTTGCTCGCGCGGGCACGCAACCGCGCGTGGACCGACTACGTGCCAGACTTCGCCGAGGCGATATCCAGCACGGCCTATTCCGATTCCGAGGAGGAGTTTGCCAAGAACGCGGCCGGGATCGCCAAGCCCTTTGGCAAGCTGGACGAGGCGCTCTCCAGGAGAGGTCACTCCGGCCCCTGCTTCAACGGCCCGAAGTTTTCGCTCGTGGACGCGGCCTATGCGCCGTTCCTGCAGCGCTACACGTTCATGGACCGCCTGAAGCCGATCGGCGCGATCGAGAAATTTCCGCGCCTTGCCGCGTGGCGCGACGCGCTTCTCGCCAACGCCGCCGTCAAGGCCTCGACCGTCCCGAACATCGAGGCGGTGTGGCAGGAAAACCTCATCCTGCGGAAGCGCTGGCTGGGGAAATTCGTCTCCAAGAACGTGCTCGGCGCCGCCGCGGCGTAGGACTCAGTTCGCTTTGATTCCGGCCTGGCGGATGATGGCGCCGAAGCGGTCCCGCGCGCGCTGCTGGTGCGTCGCGAACTCCTGGGGCGTCATGACGGGCACTGCGTAGGCCGCCATCGCGTCAAGGTGCGTCTTCGCTTCCGGGCCGTGCATGATGCGGGCGATTTCCTTGTTGAGCCGCGTGACGATCGCCTGGGGCGTGCCGGCCGGCGCATAAACGCCGGATATCCAGACGAGATCCACGTTCACCCCCTGCTCGGTCAAGGTCGGCGTGTCGGGGAAGAGCGGCGAGCGATTCTTGTCCGGCACGGCGAGCAGCCGCAGCTTGCCGCTCTTGATGTGCGGAATGGCGGCGCCGAGGTCGACCGTGAAATCCACCTGGCCGCCCAGCAGATCCACCAGCACCGCCTGCGACCCCTTGTACGGCACGTGGACGGCCTGGAACTTGGCCGCGGCCATCATCATCTCGATGGCGATGTGCTGGAGGGTGCCGTTGCCCGCTGAGCCGTAATTGAGCTTGCCGGGATTCGCGCGGGCGTAGCCGAGAAATTCCTTCAGGTTGCGCGACGGGACGCCGGGGCGGGCAATCACGAAGAGCGCCGCGCCGCCCGTTGGAGCGACCGGTAGCAGGTCCTTGCCCACGTCCACTTGCGCTTTCAGAAGATGCGGGTTGACGAGAATCGGGCCGTCGGACGAATGCAGCAGCGTATAGCCGTCGGGCGCCGAGCGCGCCACGATCTCGACGCCGATGTTGCCGGCGGCGCCGACGCGATTGTCCACCACCACCGGCTGGCCCAGCGTTTCGGCGAGCTTCTGGGCCATGGAGCGGGCGATCACATCGGTGCTGCCGCCGGCGGCGAAGTTGACGACCAGGCGCACCGACTTCGTCGGCCAGGCCTGGGCAGAGGCCGGCGGCACGAACGCGAGCGCCGACGCGGCGCCGATCAGGAAACGGGCGAGTGGATACATGATCTCCTCCAGGAATAGCGGGCGGGTTTCCCGAGATTGCACCGTTTCCCGGCCTGCGGCAACGTTGACCTTTCGCGCGCGGCATCCTAGCCTACGCTCGATGCTGAAGACCCACGGCAGATACGATTACTCGGCGATCAGCCGGAGACCGGATTACAGCTGGCCGGGCGGCAAGCGGCTCGCGGTCCATCTCTGCCTCAACGTCGAGCATTTCGCTTTCGGCGAGGGCCTCGGCAACGACTATTCGGTGCCGCAGCCGCAGCCGAACGTCCGCAGCTTTGCGTGGCGCGACTACGGCAACCGCGTCGGCGCGTGGCGGCTCCTGGAGTTCGCTGACGCGCAGGAGCTGCCCTACGCCGTGTTGATCAACACCGAGCTCTATGACTACTGCCCGGAGCTGGTGAAGGCCTACAGCGAGAGCGGGCACGAGATCGTCGGGCACGGCCGCACCAACTCGGAGCGCCAATCCGAGATGACGCCGGAGGAGGAGCGGCGCTGCATATTCGAGGCCACCGCCACGATCGAGAAGCGCGAGGGCCGCAAGCCCATGGGCTGGCTCGCGCCCTACATCGCCCAGACCCACCAGTCGCTCGATCTCCTGAAGGAAGCCGGCTACCGCTACATGATGGACTGGTCGATCGACGACCAGCCGGTCTGGATGCGCACAAAGCACGGGCCGATCCTGTCCGTGCCCTACGCGCACGATCTCAACGACTCGGTGGAATGCGTGTCGCGCCGCACGCCATCGCAGCTCTTTTGCGAGAACCTGATCGACCAGTTCGACGAGATGCTGGAGGAATCGCAGCGCCGGCCGCTCGTCATGTCCATCGTGCTGCACAGCTTCGTCCTCGGCCAGCCGCACCGGCTGCGCCGGTTCCGCGGCGTCATCGAGCACATCCTCAAGCACCGCGAGCGGGTGTGGCTGACGCGGCCGGGAGAGATCTGCCGATACATCGAAACCCTGGCGCCGGGCACCGTGCCCGGCAGCGCCGAAAAATAGCCAGGGGCGAACGAGCATGCGCATCGCGATCATGGGCGCCGGCGCGGTCGGCGGCTACTACGGCGGGCGGCTGGCACAGGCCAGGCACGACGTTGCCATGATCACGCGCGGGGAGCACCTGCGCGCGATACGGGCGAGTGGGCTGGCGCTCAATGGCCCGGCCGGCGATTCCATCGTTTCCGGCGTACAGGCAACCGACGATGCCGCGCAAGTCGCGCCGGTGGACGTCGTTCTGTTCTGCGTGAAGCTGCACGACACGGAGAATGCGGCGCGCGCGATCGCGCCCCTGCTGGTGAAAGGCGGAGTGTGCATCACCTTGCAGAATGGCGTTGACGCACATGAGCGCATCGGCGCGATTGTGGGAAACGACCGCGTGATGGGAGGCCTCGCCTTCGTCTCGGCGCTGATCGAAAAACCCGGCTCCATCCGCTACAAAACGAAGGCGCCCACGATCAAGTTCGGCGAGACCGATGGGCGGATCTCGGAACGCGCCACCCGCTTCCGCGATGCCTGCGTGGCTGCGGGAATCCCCGCTGAAGTGGTGGCGGACATCCGCGCCGCGCTGTGGCACAAGTTCGTGGGACTCGCGGTGAACGCGTCGCTCACGAGTCTTGTGCGCCAGCCCGCCGGGGTCTGTTACCACGATCCCGACCTCCTCGCGCTCGCGCGCGCGGGCTTCAGCGAGGCCGCGGCGATCGCCAGGGCGCTGGGCGTCAAGCTGCCCGAGGACATCGTGGAGTGGCAGATCCGGAACCATCAGAACTTTCCCGCCGACATGTACGCGTCGATGTATCACGACGTGGCGCGCGGCAGGCGGCTCGAACTCGAGAGCCTCTCCGGATACATCGTCGGGAAGGGACGCGAGCTCGGCGTGCCGACGCCGTTCCACGCAATGGCATACGCGTGCCTCAAGCCCTACATCAATGGCGGGCCCGCCCCGCGATAAGATCATTTGTCAGGAGGAACCCATGCCCGACCCCCAGATGGTCGATCCGCACGATGTCGTGATGACCGGGGAGAACTCGTTCATCCGCCTCTCGGACGACGGCGGCAAGACCTTCGTCGATCGTGTCAGCCACTGGCGGGTTCTCTGGTCGCCTGCCGGACAGGGTCACGCGATGCTCATCGAGAGCCCGCTCCTCGGCAAGGGGCCGCGGGTCTACGCCGACAACGCGGGCGTCGCCCGCTTCCTCCAGCGCACGATCGAAACCCTGCTCTACAAGGAGTTCGCCGCCGAGTCGCTGCCCATCATGGACGCAAAATTCGAGCGCACCGGCAACTCGCTCAGCACGGTCGAGGAACGGGTCGTATCCCGCGGGGATGAGATCGTGCTTGCCTGGTGGGACCTGATGACGCCGTTCATACTGACGATGCCGCCGGGTGCGATGAACCGCCCGCTCGGCGTCTACTCGACGTTCCTGCCCGCCCGCAGCGCGCAGCTCTCCGTCAACGGCAAGGCCGCGACCGCGAAGGTCTTCCTGCAGGACCGGTTCGGGAAGCCCGCGTCGAGCTGCTGCCTGGCGTGGTCGGAATCCTGGACCCGGCCGAAGGCGTGAAGGTGCCCGCGCATCGCGGGCGTCCCGTCAGCCGGTTCCCTGTGCCAGCAGCAGGCGCACCACGAACTCGCTGCCCTTCCCCTCCCCCTCGCTGAACGCTTCCACGCTGCCGCCCTGGAGTTCCACCAGGCGGCGTGTAATCGCCAGACCGATTCCCATTCCCGCGGGGTATTTCTGCTTGGCACGCTCGAGACGGGTGAACAGGTCGAATACCCTCGTCAACATCTCCGCCGGGATGCCGATGCCATCGTCTTTCACCTTGAGCACCGCTGCGTCGCCCTCCTCCTCGATCGACACGTGGATGTGACCTCCGTCCGGGGTGTAGCGGGCGGCATTGGCGAGCAGATTGGTCACGATCTGCACCAATCTCACCGCATCGCCCTGTGCCCGCACCGGGAAGGACGGCATGGCGGTCGCCAGTATGTGCCCGTGCCGTTCGATCAGGGGACGGCTGATTTCGATAGCCAGGCGCGCAACCTCCCCAAGATCGGTCGGGGCCGTCCGGACCGGAAAATCGCCCCCCCGGACGCGGGGTAATTCTCCGAGATCCCGCACCAGGCGCTGCATGAATCTGACCTGCTCCAGCACGATCCCGGCGGCCCGCTCGCGGACATCGGGCGCAGTATCCGAGCGAAGCAGGAATTCCGCCGAGTAGCTGACGGCCGCCAGCGGGTTGCCCAGTTCGTGCACGAGCGTGGTCAGGAACTGCTCCCTTTGCCGGTCCGCGTCTTCGAGATCCCGCGCGCGCTGCCGGAGCTGGTCTACCAGCTGCCGCTGGTGCGTCATGTCGCGGACCAAGCTGGCCACCAACAGCCCGCCGTCCCAGGGCATCGGACTGAGCGCGATGTCGATCGGGAACTCCGTGCCGTCCTTGCGCAACCCGAGCAGCGCGGTGCTGTTGCCCATGGGCCTGGGCAACGGGTTGCTGAAGTATTCGCGGCGATGCGCGGCATGCCGCGCCCTCAGGCGTTCGGGGACCAGCATCTCCACGGGCCGGTTAGACAACTCGTCGCGCCGGTAACCGAACAGTTTTTCGGCTTGGGCGTTGAGCTGGACGATCGAGCCTGCTTCATCGACGATAACGACTGCGTCGGAAGCGGCCTCGAAGAACCGGTATTCCGGTATCGCCGGCGGCCGGGGATCGGTCGCGGCCGCTTCGTCACTTGCTACACCGGACTTGGCCTTGATCCAGGTTCGAAAGTCCATTCAGCGAAAATTATCGCTCCGATGATCCTTCCGCTTTTTGATGCGCATCAAGGTTCCTGCGCTGCCAGATCAAGAAAGGGCGCGGTTCACACCAACCCCATGTGTTACTAGCGCAAATAGTCCGCCATCGCCGCGAATCTCCGCCGCGTTTCCCGAGCGTCCGCGCTGATCTCGGGCATGAT
>Ga0137321_1000305_pt1 | contig 10724 bp, 17 predicted proteins | sample EasRivERMZT399_2_FD_104758 | JGI IMG/M metagenome (GOLD analysis project Ga0137321, IMG submission 104758) | Soil microbial communities from meander-bound floodplain in the East River, Colorado, USA - East River MetaG ERMZT399_2 | ecosystem: Environmental > Terrestrial > Soil > Floodplain ... | reverse complement strand
TATAATGTGACTGCGGGATCAACTTGGAAAGACGTTCAGGGAATGACTCCTGGAAAGATTCTTTCTGCTGCCGAACAGGAAAAATCCAACGGTGCAAGCGAAATTTTGCAAATGCTGGATGCCGCGGAAGAACACGGAAAAGCAGCAAAATGGAAAGGGCTTGGCCCAATTGCAGGACGAGTGAGCCGGCAAGCAACGAAATTCGATGCACTCCAGCGGGCAGTTGGAAGTCCTGAACAAGTAGAAAGTGAAATTAATTTTCGATGGTATATCGATAATATCAAATCCACCGTTGGTTTACTTCGCGCTGGTAAAGCGTTTACTGCAAATGAAGAACGTATTCTCGACAATTTTCTTCCTGGACTTTATAAGAGTGAAGTGGAAGCAAAGTTAGCCATTAAAAATCTTCGACAGACAATTCAAAATGCCCGTCTTCGAATGCACCAGCCAGATTCAATGATTCGAGGCGGGTCAAATAATCCGGTTGGCGGAGGATCAAAACTTCCTCCAAAAGTTGCATCTGAAGTTGAAGCTTACGAACGTTCGATGGGACTACGCTAATGCCTTTCGACGCAAGAAAAGTTATCGAAGATCCTGGCCTCTCCCTGGAAGCCAAAAGGGTTCTACTGGACAAGTACGACCCAAATTTTCATGGGATGAGCGGAGAAGGTCAAACTGCTTTTCTTTTGAAGCGGCAAAAACCTGAACAGGTAAGAGCCGTAGAACGTCCACTTCTTGCGCCGCCCGGATCTGAAGCCGCTCCACGTTTACGCCCTGATTTTCCTGTTGACGAAATTCTTTCTTCTCTTCCAGTTTTGGGCGGAATGGCCGGAGGAATGATTCCCGGCTTAAATATTCCTGGTGCAATGGCTGGCGCGATGGCTGGTTCTGGCCTTGAAAGTCTTGGGCGTGGAAGGGGAATTAGTGACGCAATTGACGAAATGATGATGGAAGGAGCAACTTCAGCAGGAATTGAAGGGCTTGGAAATGCTGTTTCTCGTGGCGGAAGAATGTTGTACGATAAAGGTGTAAAAGCGATTCTTCCGCGTTCACGTGATCCTCTAACAACGCTTAATCTTTCTGGGTCTAACTTACCTTATTCTGTTGGACAAGCGACACAATCTCCTTTTCTTCAAGAAGTCGAAAATACATTTGCAGGAGAAACAAAAGAGGGAATCGAAGATGTCCAGTCGCGTCTTTTAGCAGATACTGTTGATGATCTTCGGACACGTTTTGGTACCGTTAAAATCAAACCCGAAAAGGGTGAAGGGACATCGACTTTAGCGCGGCAAGCTCAAGTTGGCTCTCATAAGAAACTTGTCGATTTGGAAGGAAAGGAACGACAGGCGTATCAGTTGGTAGATCGAGATGCACAGTTGTCTCGTGTCTCAATTCCAGTTAAAACGGGAACAGTTAATGTTCCTGATCCAAATAGTCCGTTGCATCTTAACAAAATGATGCAGCAGCCAGTCTTTACAAATCGGGACATTGACGGTCCTATTGTTTATAAGAACGCTTATCAATTTCTACAGAAGAGTAAGGACAAGCTCGATGAATTTTTCAAGTCCCCTGAGATTCAGCTACAGGGACTAAGTAATTTCAAATCTCTTTCTGAAGAACTTTTGGAAGGTCTGGAAACCAATATGGGTCCAGGTTTTCCTCTTGCTTCTTGGGATAAAATCAAATCTTTTCGCACTGAAGTAAACAAGATGATTGCGAATAATGTTCAGCCTACCCGTGTCGAGGGATGGCTTGGAGAACTTTCACGGCAGCTTGGAAAAGATATTGAATCATCTGTAACGACGTGGGCAGCCAAGGATTCCGCTAAACATCTTGCAACTGCCAATGCATCTACGCAAAAGAAACGGCTTCTTTTTGACGACAAAGTCATGAATGCCGTCTACAATCCGAAACGTGTTGGTTTCCGATCAGATGATATAACTTCTAACAAAAAACGTGAGATTTTCAACGATCCTAAAAAGATGTTGGATCTCATCAACGAATCTCCTTATCAGGCCAAGCGAGTCATGAATTCGATGACGCCTGCAAATGCAAAGAATGTTAAGGGGATTCTCTTCGAAGACTTATTGACAAAGTCGAAAGATCCGGCGAATCCTGGACTGTCTGGTGACGCGGCAATTCGAGCGCTGGATTCTGAAACTTATCGAACAGTGTTCTCGCAAAAAGAACGTGCAGATTTGAATAATTTCTTCAGAACTGCAAAAGCTGTTGAGTCTTTCGGAGACCAAGCTGGAAGAAAATATTCGTTGATGTTTCGACAAGGACGTGCGGCGGCGGCTGGTGCGGCGGCTTTAGGAACTTATGCGCTTACGGGAGATATTCCCATCTCATCTAGCGCTTTTGCACTTACAGGAGGCGCTTTAATTATTGCACCAAAAGTTTTCGCAACTCGCATTCTTCTGAATCCTCGGTATGCTAGAATGGCTGCTACTCAGTTGAAACAGCCTCCAAGTGGAAGTGAAGCCTATTTTGGAAGAAAAACTTTGCTTGGAGCGCTTCGTGGAAGTCAACTGATTTACGAACTTGCTTCTGGTGAAGAGGTTCCGGTGAAGGTTAACGCAAACAACCAGATCGAACCGGTAAAACAATGACCGACCAACAACTCCATCTGATCTTTGAATTCATCAAGTTCTTGCTTGCTCGGGAGGGGGAACTTTCCAGCAGGTTAGATTCCGTCAACGTCAAATTGGCGGAGATATTGGCCCAAGGAGTAACAATAACGATGTCGTTAGTAAGTTTGCAATCCCTTTTGGGCGAAATTCGTATCGACGTTCAAGCCGTTGCAACAAATCAGGAAGAAACGGCTGCGGATATCGATCGGATCATCGCTTCGCTTCCCACGGAAGGCGGAATGACGGCGGAAGAAGTTGCCACGTTCACTGCGGAACTTTCCGGTTTCCGCGATGCCTTCAAAACCACGGTTGCACAATCTCGTGCGCTTGCGGACAAAATCCCGCCGGCGAGCAGTCCCGGAGGTGAAAACAGCTAAAAAACCAACTTCGCGCTGATGGTTGATGGAAGTACTCCAAGAACGGGGCGGGAGAAATCCTGCCCTTTTCTTTTATGTATTGCCAATGGCGTAAGAGTCAGGTTCTTCAACTGCACTAACCATGTCAAGTTCTTGTGAAAGAGGTGCAATTGCATTGAGTGTTTTCTTGTCCCAGACAACTGCATCTTTTCCAACATATCCGTATGCGTAACTTTCGGTAACAAGGTTAATTTCTGCAACTTTTCCATTACGTAACTTGTACTTGTCTTTAGGTTTTACCACCGATTCCTCCTTTTGAAAAAATCTCGCGGCAACGATGAGTCATTACATAGCTTTCACCGTCGCGAAAATCTTGTTCGATCAGTCCAGCTTCTGAAAGAGTTTTTACGATCTCATCCAGAACTGCTGCAGTAAAATCTGCCCAATGTTTTCCAAGAATTTGTCGTCTGTTTGCTTCACCTCCAAAAGCCCATAGCGCCGTTAAAAATTTCGCCGTGGCAGCAGCTTTGTCACTTTCACCAATACTCATGGTGTACATCTCATAATTCCGGACAAGCTTCATACACTCATCAATTCCTTGCAAAATGTGCTCTTTTTGAACAACCAATTCATGAGTGTTACAGAGGCATAGAACAACCGAAACTTTGAGCGCACTAATATGGATGCGGGACATAATTCCAATCCCGTCTTCTTTCTTTTCTAGCGAATCGTGTACTCCTTTGTACCACTTATCGAATTCAGCTTTAGCAGCATAAGTAAACGCAATCTTGCCACTTAGCTTAGCTATCTCGTCTAACTGTTTGACTAATTCCCCCTTTTTCTCTTCGTGCATTTTATCTTGCATTTCGATGTCTTCAGAGTCTACTTGAAGTCCTGACCATCCTGGACGATATTCATCAGGTTTGATTAGAAATGTTCTTCCTAGTAATCCTCCTTTCACAGCCTTCGCTGTATAAACAATTTGCAAAAGGTCGTCATTAGATCCTCCCAAGAGAGAAACACAGAGATTAGAAATGACAGTGTTTTCTTCTCCGGATAGTCGTTTTGTGAATTTTTCTTTGTAGTCATAGAAGTCAGTTAGAATAGGTACAAGTTCTTCTGCATTAACTAAAGACGAGGATAGCTCCCCTGATAGAATAATTCCTGATCCACCCTTCTTACGAATTCCTGTATCTCGATCATTATATGAAGAGGATAACTCTTTCATGATGCCTTGAATTGAACTACGTCCTTCGATGAGTTTAGAGGGAGTTTGAATCTTACGTAAAAGGTCGCCGGCAAGATTAATGGGACCTGACTTTCGATGCTTCCCTGATGGCGCATTCAGGAGTACAAACATATTAGGGCAGATTTTAGTTCCTGCCACACGCCACCAAACTGCATCGCGTAAAGCTGCGCCAACTATAGCATAACTTGCCCACTTCCAAAATGATGTGGGACTTTCCCAGTCTTTTGTGAAATCAATGACATTATCAATGAACGTTTTCACAGATTCTCTTTCATCTCCGACAGCATATCAATTACTTTAGAAGCTTCGAAACTTGTAAGCTGTGCAAGAAATGAAAAGGGACGTGAGAATTCCATTGAAAGCCAAGCATTCCGTTGAGTCCGGTTCATGCCGACATCATTGAAGAGAATTTCGAGATAATTAAGCTGTTTAGTGCTTGCGTGTGGTGATCGTGGAATCTTCATGTGCTTGTAAATGACGAAGACAGGCTTGGCAGTTTGCAACTCGCTTTGCTGCGGGATCTTCAAAAGACAAAAAATATTCTTTTGGCTCCCATGTAGACGGAATTCCAGGACGACCACACATTGCGTAGCCGTGCTTTAGAATGTGTACAAGTTTGTTTTTCATTTAGCCTTCTTTAAGAGCTTCGAAAGTACGCTGGAACATCAAATTTGTGAAATACTTGAAGATGTTCCCGTAAATCTTGCTTCTCTGCAAATTGAACTACTGGGTTGCAATATCGACAGATAGCACTGCCAATTACAGCTGTAATTTCGCCTAAAGGATTACAAACTTTGTGAACCTCTTGCATGTGTGCTTCTTGGTGAAAAGAATCAAAAAATCGAATTGGAGGACTACAATGTTCGCACATCATTCTTTTATCTTTCATTTTTCTTTATCCTCCATGTAGCGTTTCCAGTTGGCGTACAAATCATCGAATGCTTCGAAAAGAGTCGGACCATTTCCTGTTATGGTTCTCAGATTCTTTGGAAGAATCCATGATCTCCAGGTGACACAAAAATGACGTACACCGTCATCGTAGGAAAAGCTAATTGTTGGTCCTCCTCCTTCAGCAACATTCAACATTTCTTCGATGTTCTCGTTCATCTTCTTCTCCATAGTTTGAGCCATCCTCGAATTTCCCAAGGAATGATTATCATGGCCTGATTTTGTGAACCTCCAATAAGTGATGCTTAAACTTAGCAAAACTGTCAAAAGGAATAAAAGGATCGCAATAATGACATCCTGTTGCTGATAATACAACTGAACGAAATAGCCCTTCTTCTAACACTCGATGAACTTCTTTAAGATGAGTTAAATAAAGAGAACGATCCAATAAAGTGACTGAAGGGTCGCACCAGCCACAAGTGAATGTCACGCTTTTATTTCTTCTAAGTCGCGCCAATTGTCCCCCCAAGTAAGTTCAGTTGGAATTGTGAGGTTGAAATCACGAGAAAGCGTACACTCCTCAAAATTAATAGGAGTCTCCGTACACTCATGAAAAATTTCACAGTAGTCTGATTTCTGTGATGGCTCAACTTCAGCTAGAAGAGAATCGTGAGCTTCAACAATCATCGATGCCCATGGTGCTTTTTCTCTAATTCGAAGCATCGAGAATTTTAACTGATCGGAAACAGTAGATTGAGGAATGACAGAAAGAGCTTCCTTTATTAGCTTGTCATCAAGACGTTTGAAAAACTGTCGAATACGCCCAAAAGGAGAAACTAGCGTCATCGACTTACGCATCGCTTTTCGAACATCTTCATGGTATATGTTACGAATTTTTGGATTTGTGCTGTGGAATTTTTCCATCAGTTGGTCACAAAGATCTTTATCCAAGTGAGTCATTTGGGAGAGTCTAAACCCACCCATATCATAATGACCTGCATGTCGTATCCGTTTTCCAAGATCGTAGTATGCGATACCAATATCGGGGACAACGGGAAAATCTTTAGTAATCGTTGTCGGGTCAATGTCGAATATAAGTCCCGCAGTTTTTGCGTGTATTTTAGGCTTTTTATCAAAAGATTCCAGGAGTTCCCAGTCTTCAGCAAGGACAGCGACCACACGCGCTTCAGCTTGAGACTCATCACCTTCAATGAAAATTTTTCCGGGCCGCGGAACGAACATCGAACGGACATCTGCACCAATTCGCTGATCTTCAAGAGAGTCAAAAATTTCATCGTCTACCTCAAATCCGTGCTTTGTAAGAGTTTGAAGAGAACGTCCCATGCGAATTTGTTTCAGCTTCCCTTTCGCATCGAGCGTAAAAACAGTGTCTAACGATTTAGAGCAGGAAGTTCTAGCAGCCTTAGTACCAGCCAGATTATATACCCCACGGAAAGTATTGTCGGGATATAAAGGAGTAGCAATATACTCCCTAATCTTGTGGAGTTTTCTTGCGGAGATGATGCATCGGATGGCTTTCTTTCCTTCCAAACCGAGCTTATTTTCCAAGCCGAATAAGATATAAAGCTCATCGAGAGTGTCCTTGTCTGTCTTAAAGGATTGTTTTCCCCCATCAGTTGTCTGATAGCGGGGAGGAAACTTCAGGCGGTTGTATAGCAGATCCCCAATTTTAGTAGGAGAGCGAAGAAATGCATGAACATCCGAAAGAGTGTCAAACTGGATGACGGATTCAACTAGCTTATGAAAACGAAAAGCATTGATGTCGGCAAGTGCTGTGTACTTGTTCTTTAAGGCTCGTCGTTTTTCTAAATCTACTCGCAATCCAGTATTGCTAATTTCGTAGTAAAGATTTAGAAGAGGCATTAACTTCTGGTGATACAGCCCATGAAGCCCAGATTCCTTTAGTTCTTCCTGCTGTGCTTCATCAATTTGCCAGGAAGAAAGTGAATCTTTCGCGTTGTATAGATAAAATTTATCCCTTTCGTGAGACTTAGGATTGTATTGAGTATCTTTAGATTTAGCCTCGTCTTTAAAGTAAGGAAGATCAGTGTAAATTGAATTTTGGAATCCAAGATTCTTAGGAAGTTCAGGGTATAAGAGATTAAAAGTGATAGTAGGGTCAAAGGTAATATTATTAACAGTAAGGCCCCATCGATCACACATCGTCCGATCATGGTTAGCATTGACGTTTCCTTTTGGAATATCTGATTTAAGAAGCTTTGCCATTTCAACCATAAGAAGCATGGCATTTCCGGCATCAACTTCATCTGAGTTCATCGGAACTGAAATAGCTTCTTTTCCATCCAGACAGAAAGAAATGGCAGTCAGAAACCCAAGGTAATGCTCAACATCCCAGTTAAGCTTTTTCTTTGGCATCCGACTAATCCATCTGTGCCAGTCTGAAACTGTTCTACATACCCAAACAATTCCAGCTTTTTCGATTGGACCTGTTTCTTCTCTTAAGCGAACAATCTTTTCAATGTCTAATCGGACAAAAACCTTAGAGGTTATATCCTGCCAAATCATGCGCGGGTGATATGTGGGAATTACGCGAATTACTTTGTGCGGAAAAGCATATTGGAGAGACGGAGCCAAAGGTAACACAGAGCCGCGATACGCAGTAAGAGGAGAATATCCGCTACAAAAACGTAAAGCATGATCCCCCAATGGTACCAAAATATTGGGTTTAACATCCATAATCTCCTCACGTAGGAGTTTGTCAAAGTTGTATGCAGATGATAAGCGCGCAGATTTAATTGCAGCTTCTTTAAGTTTCTTCGATTTTCCGTCGTATTCAATTGAAGTTTTAATGAGAGTAGTACGATAAGTAGCAGATAAGTCATATTTCTGTTCATGAAATAACTCTCTAAGCGTCCTATCCTGCGCCGCTGACAGTGCATTTCCTGACTTTACGTCATCATGCATCGCATAATCTGCAATAAGCATGATTATTGCATTTTCTGGTCCGTGCCCACTAACTAGCATGTATTAGTCCGTTTACTCCATGTATACGCCAACAACGACTGTCAAAGGTCCCATATCAATTTCAAATTTATTTAAGAGGGTTAAGACTCGAAGATTCATCATCATGGGAGAAAACATATTGTCAAGTCCATTTTTAACTGGGCCGTCCCATCCTGCCCAATTTAAGTTTTCATACTTAGGAATTCTAACTTCAGGAAGGATATCTTGACTTTGTGAAAGTTTATATGTTCCATCAATAAAGAGATACAAATGCATATTAATTAAAAGATTTGATCCAAAAGGCTGTAGTTGCGCCTGTGTCATAAACTGGTGTAAGAGATCAGAAAATAACGGATTTCTGGAATACGAGTTAGCCAAATTGATCCACCTAAAATGAAAGTTTTTCAAACTCTAGAGCCTTTGCATAGCTAAACTTCAGCTTGCATCCTCCGATATACTTTATCCATTTTCCACTGGATTTTTCGAATCGCCATCCTTTCTTGAGTAGAATTGCCTCAAAAGTCGGGTCCACTCTGTTGCTCAGTACATCCGGTAGTTGTTCCATCTTCTGTTTCCTCTCTTCCGTCGAATACCAATGACAATTTCTTATTTAAGGTAGAGCAACAGAAAATAGAAACACTACCAGCTAAGAGCGCAATGGAGATGCAATCCCGAATTTGTGCAGCTTCTCTTTGGGTAAATTTAATAGTGATGTGTTCCATAGTGATGTGTTCCATTACAGTTCTTCATCCCTCCGAGTTCCTGCGCCGCACCAATTTGTGACGCTGACAGTAGGAAAAAATCCATTTCGACTTCCTGATCCCGGAATAATTACAGGAGGATCAAAGTGGCAATAACCCATGTTCTTTGAAACCGACATCGGATCAAAAAACATACAGTCCTTGCACAGAACGATTGTTGCACAGTTAGGCTTATTCACGCCACTTTCCTTCCCCGAGAATAGGCTCGTTTGAAAAGACTTCCTTTGATGTTCTTCCGATGAAAGTCAGTGGAGCTAAAAGATTCAAAAGCTTCCCTTCCTTTATCGGTAATGTGAGCACCGACCCATCCACCTGCAATCCACTTACGATACCACAAAGACCACAAAGTCATTTGGTTGAGAGTCCGAACCGTCGCCAGAGAAATTTCCTGATGACGATAGAAAAATTTGAGCATTGCCCATTGACGGGCTGAAACGTTAATCATTACGACTCCTAAAATAAAAATTAGTGTGGACCGCCATTTGTAACCCTCATGGCTTGGGATTCATTATCTCTAACCCACCCCTGAATTAGAGTTTTTCTTGGCCCGAGTATTATTAAATATTTCCCGGGAGTCCACTAGCTCCTTTTGTTATATCAGAGAGGTATGGCAGCCTCTAAGATTTCCGGAGGAACAAGCCGGAATGTCGAAGAATCAGAACGCCGGAGAAGTGTCAGTTTCGATGTGAGAGAATCCGTCGATTTTCGTGCTTGGACGATTCATGTACGTGTCGATGAACGTATGCACCTTCAGTTTTTTGCCTTTGCACGTCTCATCGTCGAATTCCAGATCGCAGTTTGCATCGGAATGTTCGTTCGGCCCGAGAATCAAAGCATCCACGAAAGGCTGCATGAATCCCATCGCTTTCGAATTGAAAAGATGCTCGATGACTCGCCCATCCTTGTCAATCTGAATGTGTACGACGAAATTCGTGGATTTCCGATCCTTGGACGGCGCGGTTTCCATCTTGACAAACACCGCTTCGTACCAATCCGGATCGAGCGGAACATTCTTCAGTAGGTCACTACTGGTGATTTTAATCTTCACGTTTGTTACCTTCCAGAGAGATTAACCCTCTAGGTTTCCGACTACTTCTAATCGAAATCCTGCAAGGCTAGTCCAATACTGCAATTATTGTGATTATTTTTCGCTTCATTTGGTTTTGGAATGCTATATCATATGTTCCTGGAGTGTTCTTAGGATCAAAAGAAGGATGTAAGTATTTAATTCCTTCTTCAAGAGCCTTGTCAAGTGCTTGCCATGCTTTATCATATGTCGAAAAATATGCCACAAGGCTATTAGGTTCTGTATGGTGTGTTCCCCGAATTTCCGCTTTGTAGATCAGTTTTGAATCCTTTCGTAAATCAGGATAAGCCTGTCCAGCTTTCAAAACCTTCCAGAGATTGTCAGCTACGTTTATTGAAATCTCAGTCAGCGGAGTTGCAATTCCCCGAGTATACACAAAATAAGTAAGCGTGGCAGATGAATGAAAATGCGAAATTTCTTCCGCACGAATAACAATAACGTTCTTATGGATATCAGTGAATTCAATCCAAATCGGCTCGTTCATAAGATTTTTTCCTTGGCCAATAATGTTGTACGTCGCGTGCAATACATGGGCGACATTGATGTCCTTTGTAAAACTCAAGCAATTCCGGTGTTGCGAATCCTTCCGCAAACATAGGAAACTTTCGCTTTTCCAAAGGCACAAGGCATTCGCAAGGAGCAGCAAGTAATCTCTTCATTCGAAGGTTTTCTTGATCCAGCGATTGCATAGGAAAACGAGTGCAAAAACTGCCGCAGTCCCCAACAAATTTGAAATCACTTTTTCACGGCCTCTGCTTTCTGAAC
>Ga0137321_1000304_pt1 | contig 10820 bp, 6 predicted proteins | sample EasRivERMZT399_2_FD_104758 | JGI IMG/M metagenome (GOLD analysis project Ga0137321, IMG submission 104758) | Soil microbial communities from meander-bound floodplain in the East River, Colorado, USA - East River MetaG ERMZT399_2 | ecosystem: Environmental > Terrestrial > Soil > Floodplain ... | reverse complement strand
TGAGCAGGGCGGGGAACGGGGCGCACTTCGGCGCGGCGAGCGACCGCGTCTTCTTCTCCGACACCGAGGAGGAGACCCAGCTCGTCCTCAAGAGCGTGAACCTCGACGGGCTCGACCCTCGCACCCACCTGAAGGGGAAGGAGGCGACGGAGTTCAGCCTTTCGCCCGACGGGCGCTGGATTGCCTTCACCGAGAACTACAACGCCTATGTGGCTCCCTTCACCCTCACCGGGAAGACGGTCGAGATCGGCGGCGAGACCAAGTCGATCCCGGTCCGCCAGGTGTCGAAGCGCGCCGGGGAGTTCCTGCACTGGTCCGGGGACAGCGCGACCCTGCACTGGTCGCACGGGGCGAAGCTCTACTCGCGGCAGCTGACCGACGCCTTCGCGTTCCAGGCGGGGGCGCCCGAGAAGCTTCCCGAGCCGGTCGAGGAGGGGATCGACCTGAAGCTGGCCGTCGCGGCGGATGACCCGCGCGGCACCATCGTGCTGAAGGGGGCCCGAATCGTCACGATGCGCGACGCGGGGAAGAAGCAGGAGGTGATCGAGGACGGCGTTGTCGTGGTGAAGGGAAACCGGATCGAGGCGGTCGGGACGGCGAAGGAGATCAAGATCCCGGGCGACGCGGTCGTGTTCGACGTGACCGGCAAGACGGTCATTCCCGGCCTCGTGGACGTGCATGCGCACGGTCCCTTCGCGCAGGAAGGGATCATCCCGGACCAGAACTGGATGCAGTACACGAACCTCGCCTTCGGCGTCACCGCCATCCACGATCCGTCGAACGACACCGACAGTATATTCGCCGCCGCCGAGCTGCAGAAGGCGGGGGAGATCGTCGCGCCGCGCATCTTCTCCACCGGGACGATCCTCTATGGCGCGACCTATCCCGGCGTGACCGCGGCGATCGACTCGTACGACGACGCTCTCTTCCACCTGCGGCGGCTCAAGGAGGTGGGGGCGATCTCCGTCAAGTCGTACCAGCAGCCGCGCCGCGACCAGCGGCAGCAGGTGATCGCCGCGGGTCAGGAGCTGGGGATGATGGTCGTCCCGGAGGGAGGCGCGAAGTTCCAGACCAACATGAGCGAGGTGGTGGACGGCCACACCGGGATCGAGCATGCGTCGCCCCTGGTGGCGCTGTACGAGGACGTGAGGCAGCTCTGGTCGCAGACCGCGGTGGGGTACACGCCGACGCTCGGAGTCGCGTACGGCGGCCTCTCCGGCGAGAGCTACTGGTACGACCGCACCGACGTCTGGAAGGACGAGCGGCTGATGCGGCACGTGCCGCGCTCCGTCATCGAGCCGGCGTCGATGCGGCGCTCCAAGGCGCCCGACGAGCACTACAACCACGTGCACGTGGCGCACGAAGCGCACGAGCTGCGCGAGCGCGGCGTGTCGGTGCAGATGGGGGCGCACGGGCAGCGCGAGGGGCTCGCCGCGCACTGGGAGATGTGGATGATGACGCAGGGGGGCTTCACGCCGTGGCAGGCGATCCGCGCTGCCACGGTCGATGGGGCGCGCTACGTCGGGCTCGATCGCGATCTCGGGTCGCTCGAGAAGGGGAAGCTCGCGGATCTCGTGGTCATCGACGGCAACCCGCTCCAGGAGATTCGCGACTCGGAGAAGGTCGCCTACACGATGTTGAACGGCCGCCTGTACGAGGCGGCGACGATGGCGCAGGTCGCCCCCGACAAGGTCACGCCGAAGCCTTTCTTCTTCACGCAGGAGGGGGGCGACACCATCCACCCGGCGACGCTCGTGTGGATCGAGCGGCTGCGGCAGCGGTTCGGGTGGGAGCACTGAGGGGAGGCGGACAACGCAGCCTCATGCCGGCCTTGCGGCCGGGCCGAGGCTGCGGCTGGAGCGTCCCATGCTGATTCGTCAGTGCGGCATCCAGAGCACCCGGATCTCCCCGGTCCCCGACTCCAGCGGATCGAGCGCCTTGCCGAACACGGCGCCCGCCGCCGGATTGACCGCGCGCATCGCGAGGCCGGGGGCGGGGGAAGTGGTGAGCAGGTCGCCGGGTACGATGGCGCCGCTCGCTGCGTCGGCCCAGACGGTGACGACGCGGCTCGACGCGAGCGCCACGCCATCGTCACTGCTGTCCGCGGCAGCAATCCCGATGAAGCGCGGGTCGGCGATCCCCTCGGCGCGATGCACGCGCTCCGGATCGAGCGGATCGATCGCCAGCAACTCCCCGGCGCGCACCGGCTCGCTGACGGCGAATCGCTCTCCGAGCGATGATCCGGGCGTCACGAGCGGAGCGCGTGGTGCCGGGTCGGTGACGACGTCCGATCTCGCGACATCGCCGTTCGGTGCGGGTGCGGCGAGGGCGGGCGCGCCCGCGCCGGCGCTGCGGTAGGCCGCCGGTACGGAGGCGCTACCGGCCGAGGACGGTGGGCGCGCCGCCGCCGCGGGAATCGGCGGGACCCGGGCCGGCCCGACGACCTGCGCCGCCTCCGGGCCCGGGGCGGCGGGGCCGCCCGTCGCCACACGCGGCCAACGCCCCAGCCCGTCCCCTCCTGGCTCCGCCTCCGGACGGTCCACCGCCGGGTCGAACTCGTGGATCGCCTGTCGCAGCGCGATCGAGGCGGTCAGATCAGGCGGCGCCTCCAGGCCCCGGGCGATGCGCATCCCTTTCACCCTCTCGAGCGCGTTGAAGCGCTGCAGTTCGGGGTGCTCCGCGTAGCGTCTTCGATGGCGGGCGAACGACGGAAGGTACGCTTCCTGCCGCTTCTCCTGGACGATGCTCGTCTCCTCGAACCCGATCCGCAGGCCGTAGACGATGTAGTCGAACTCGAGGTCCGGAGGAGCATCCGTAGGTGCCCGCACCACCAGCTCCTTCGTGGTCAGGGTCTCGACGGCGAGCGGGACGGGCTCACCGTGGGGTGTAAGGTGCGCCGTCAGTCCCAGATCCGGATTCGTGACCCAAGCGAAGGTCTCGCCGAGCGCTATACGTGCCTTCCCGCCCGCCAGCCGTGCAGAGCCCCTGGTGTACGTGGCCACCTCATCCCCCTCGAGGGAGTTGTACACGATGACCCGGTCCTTCTCGGTCGGATGGTTCTGGACGAAGGCGACCGAGCCAGGTCCCTGGATCTTGTAGGTCTCGGTGGCGACGTAGGTGGGGCCGCCAAGCGAGAAGTAATCGAAATACCCGGCCGCCCCCAGGTCGGTCCCGTAGCCCGCGACCGCCACGAGCCCGTTGTAATCGCCAAACGGGCCGGCGTAGAACTCCCCGCCGTCACCCGTTTCCGAAGAGCCATACACGCCTACGTATCCGCCGCGACCAATCACTCCCCAGCCCCCGCCCGTGGCGTCCACACCGACGGAGGGGATGGCGAGCGAGACCGTGCCGTCTCCGCTGGAGTTCGCGAAGTAGCCTCCGTTCGGTCCGAACGCCCGGATGCCGTACCCTGAGTCGGCGAGCCAGACGCTGGTTGCCGCACCCGGCGTCTGGATGTACGCCCCAGTCGTCTGCCCCTGGATGCGGGCGCCGAAGTCGCCGTTCGCGACATAGGCCCAGCTCGAGTTGTCGAGGTCCTGGAAGTAACCGCCGGTGTACGCGCCGAGCGCGTTCACGGCGGTGCCGCCGTAGGCGTAGAAGACGCCCGCCGATCCCGATCCGGGGCCGCTCCACGCCCACAGGCCGTCGCCGTAGCGGGCCAGCTCCGCGAGCGCGCCGGATGTCGATTCCACCCTCGCGCCGATGGTCCCGATCGCCGTCAACGACGCTCCGCCGGGGACGGAGGCGCCGCTCAGCGTGAGTGCTCCCGACTTGACCTGGGGGTCCGGGCCGGTGTCGAGAAACTCGTCCGCGGTCCGGCCGGCGAGCGCCCCGGCGTTCAGCGCGTATCCGGCCGAGGCGAAGCGCAGCCGTGGCGAGAGCGTCTCGCCGCCGATCTCGATCTCGAGCCACAGCTCACCGTAGTCCTGGAACGCCTCGCCCAGGGTTGGGTAGAAGCCAGGCCCCCAGCCGTCGAGCACCTGCCCCGAGCCGATCTCGACGCTGAACAGGCCATCGGTCACGACCACGGGTGGGCTGCCGCCGCCCGCGTGCGAGTCCTGGAGGATCTCGCTGCCGCCGATCTCCTGGTCGAACAGCCGGAAGATCATGTCGAACAGGCCGTTGCGCGGCGCGCCCGCGGCGTCGCGGAGGACCCCCTGGTAGTTGACCCGGTCCGGCGGCGTCGCGGCCGGGAGCGCGAGGCCAGATGAAAGGACGATGGCAAGCGGTACGATGCGTCTCATGGCTATTCCCTCCCTGCCGCTCAGGGGCACGCGGGCGCCGAAGTGCGCGGCGCGTCGCCCGTACTGCTAGAGATCGCGAATGGCAGGGGAAAGACGACAGCCGTTGCCGCGACCGGTATCATGCCCTCCGGGTTCGGGCGGTGCCGAAGCGGGAGGAGGCACGATGGAGATCGGGACGAAGGCCTGCCCCGCCTGCGGGGAGAGCATCAAGGCGGTGGCGGTGAAGTGTCGCTTCTGCGGCGAGGACCTGGCGGCGTTCAGCCGCAAGCAGGAGGTCGCGGAGGAGCGCGTCCTGTTCGAAGGGCGGCCGGCGATGATCTCGAGCGTCGGTCGCCTGCTCGCAAGCGTGCTCCTGCTGCCGCTCCTGGGGTTCTGGCTCGAGCGTCGCTCGACCCACTACCGGATCACCAGCCAGCGGATCGTGATCGAGCGTGGCCTGCTCTCCACGATGCGGGAGAACCTGGAGCTGTTCCGGCTCGACGACTTCCAGACCACGCGGCCGCTGGGAATGCGCCTGCTTGGGTACGGCATCCTGCGGCTGCGCTCCTCCGACCGCAGCGTGCCGGAGCTTGCGATCAGCGGGCTGCGCGATGTCGAGACACTGGCCGAGCAGCTCCGTGCCGCGGCCTTCAAGGATCGCGAACGGCGCGGGGTCCGGACCTGGGCGGAGGCCTGAGCCGTCGCACCCGCGACCGACGGTTCCTGCTAGAATGGCGCCCGTGCCGAAACGCCCCGCCGCAAGGCGGTTCCGACGAAAAGGACGGTGACCCGATGACCCCGACCCTGCTCAACCGATTCGCGCTAACCGCTGCCATCCTCATGCTGGGGGCCCTGCCGCTCGCGGCAACCGCCGCGCCGGCCGATGCGGCCCCCGCGGTGCCCGGCGACCTCTGGGAGGTCACGTCGCAGATGACGATGGAGGGGATGCCGATGGCGATGCCTGCGCAGACCCAGAAGATCTGCGCCGCCAAGGAATGGAAGGAGCCTCCCGGACCCAAGAACGAGCGGGACAAGTGCGAGACGCTCGACTTCACGACCACGCCCGACAAGACGACCTGGAAGGTCCGCTGCGCCGGCAAGCCCCCGATGACGGGTGAGGGGGAGATCAACCGCACCAGTCCCGAGGCCTACTCAGGCACCATCAAGATGACCTCGGAGGACGGCGTCATGACGATCACCCTGAAGGGGAAGCGCCTCGCCGACTGCGACGCGGGTGCGGCGAAGCACTAGAGCCAGCGGCGCGGGCGGTCAGGGTTTCGGCGGCGTACTCAGGAATCGGCCTCTGCCTTCGTCGATCCCTGGACGCCGTCGAACCGCCGCCGGAGTTCCTCCATGCGTCTGCGATTGACTCCGAGATCGTAATAGCCGACGCGCGAGGCGGAGCGGAAGTCGATCCGACCCCTCGCCTCTTCGGCGAGGAACTCCACGTCGTCGACGAAGCCGAACCACCGTGACCGGAACTCCACACGCAGATAGGGCCACGCGTCCGTGGCGACACGGACGCGGGGGAACCCCTGAAGTACGGCGAGGAGGCGCAGGCGCGTTTCATCCGCCGGCCCTCCAGAGTGCAGCGGCGCGACCCCTCCTGTCGAGCCGACGCAGTTCGGGGAGCTCGGGCAGGCGCTGAGCCCGGCGCCGGCCGATCCCAGGGAGGCCGGCGGATTCCGTCGCGACCTGGCCCCCTGCAGGGCGAGGACCAGGACCGGAACGGCCACCACGCACGTCGCCAGGATGAACGGAATCGGCTTCAACGGAATCGGCTCTCCTGGGTTGGGGTCACGAGGGTACACATTTTCCTGGCGAACGTCACGAAGAGGACCGGCATCTGAAGCGCCTTCTCAAGGAACCACTCCTGCACTTTCTCCTGATCGGCGCGGCGCTCTTCAAGGCCCTGGCGATGGGAGTCGACCAGGACGACACGATCATCCGCCAGCGGCTGCGGCAGAAGCTGGAGTTCCTGCTGGAGGACACCGGCGCCCTGGTGGAGCCTACCGACGCGGACCTCCAGTCGTACGTCGCCGCGAACCCGGAGCGGTTTCGCACCGCGGAAGGCGTTCCGGAGCTCGAGGCGATCCGCGACGTCGTAACTCGCGAGTGGCGTCGCGCTCAGCGCCGCGAGTCGAGCCGCAAGCTGAACGCGCGCCTGCGGAGCGAGTTCGAGGTGGTGGTCGAGTGGCCGGCGGAGCAGGAGGGAGCGACGACGGGCGGACCGGGAGGCTCATGAGGCGGGTGTCACTGGCGCTCCTTGCCTGCTTGCTGCTGCCGGTTCCCATCCGTGCTCACGAGCTGCGTCCGGCGTACCTCGAGCTGCGCGAGGTCTCCCCGGAGGTCTACGACGTCCTCTGGAAAGTGCCGGCGAGGGGCGAGGGCGCGCGCCTTCGCCTGGACGTGCGCTTCCCCGAGGGTACCGAGATCCTGGGCGAGCCGGTGGGCGTCTTCGTGGGCGACGCGCATCTGCAGCGCGGGCGCATCCGCCGGGCCGGTGGGCTGACGGGCGGCGCGATCGCGATCGACGGCCTGGCGGAGACCCTCACGGATGCACTCTTTCGTCTCGAGCGGGTGGATGGGACGTCGCTGACCCACCGGTTCACCGCCGATGCGCCGACGTATGTCGTCCCGGCCAGCCCGTCTCTCGGTCAGGTGGCGTGGACCTACCTCGGACTCGGGGTCGAGCACATCCTGCTCGGCATCGATCATCTCCTCTTCGTGCTTGCCCTCATCCTGATCGTGAAGGGGCGGCGGAAGCTGCTCGTCACGGTCACGGCGTTCACGCTCGCCCACAGCATCACCCTGGCGCTCGCCACGCTCGGCTTCGTGCGCGTGCCCGGGCCGCCGGTGGAGGCGATCATCGCGCTCAGCATTGTCTTCGTCGCGTCCGAGATCGTGCATGGGGAGCAAGGGCGGCCGGGGCTCACCGCCCGCTACCCCTGGATCGTCGCGTTCATCTTCGGCTTGTTGCACGGGTTCGGCTTCGCCGGTGCGCTGGCCGAGCTGGGCCTGCCGCAGCGGGCGATCGCGCCCGCCTTGCTCTTCTTCAACCTCGGCGTGGAGACCGGCCAGATCCTGTTCATCGCCGCTGCGCTGGCCCTGGGCCACCCGCTGCGCCGCGTGGCGAGCGCCTGGCCCCGGGGCGTGCGAGCGGTGCCTGCCTACGGCATCGGCGGCCTGGCGATGTTCTGGGTGCTGCAACGGGTGATGGCGTTCTGAATCGCGGTTCTTCCGGCCGCGGTCGCGCCGCCATCCGCAGCGCGACGCCGCTCCGTGGGATGGGTAGTTCCCCGGCGACCGGATTAGGTGCATCCCGACTGGTTCAGGGGGCGGCGAGGTTGTACTAATCGCCTTTGCAGTTGCTCGCATGCCCATCACGACCTCAACCACTCACCATCTCCCTACCGGCCGTCGCGTGGCTCGTCCCTTGCACTGTTCCACGCCGAAGCAGGCTCCAGCTGTCCAGGCTCCCCTGATTGGGGGGGTCGATCGTCCCAGGTTGGGTGAGGCTACTCAGTCCTGGGTGAGGGCACCCAAGCCGCAGTGAGGTGGACCTACGGCGGGTGTAATGAACCGTTCCATCGCCATCGCCTGAGCCGAGTGAGTGGCCCTGCGCCAGCCCATCGGCGCCGCCGGACTCCGCTCGCCGCGATTCGACCGTGGCGTTTCCTGAAGGGGGGGAGTATGCAGCAAGCTCGTCGGTTGTCACCCATCCTGGTCCTGCTCGTCGTGTTCGCTGGCGCCACGGCGCCAATAATGGCCGACACGGTCACGCTCCAGCCGATCAAGGACAACACACTCTACGAGCCAATCTCCCAGGACACGTTCCTGGACAAGAGCGATGGCGCCGGCCCCACGATGTTCACGGGGCGCGTGAAGGACGCCGACGCCGATCCTGGCGCCGGCACCCGCGCCGCCCTGCGCCGCGGGGTGCTGGCGTTCAACATCGCCGCCAACATCCCGGCCGGCGCCGCTATCAACGGCGTGCAGCTCACTCTTTACTGCGACAAGGTGAAGCTCACCACGGCGTTCAGCGTCTCGCTGCGGCGCCTCACCTCGGACTGGGGCGAGGGGACCTCGAACACGGGCAATTCCCAGCAGGGGCGCGGTGAACCCCCGACGACGGGCGACGCGACCTGGCATCACACGTTCTACCCGGGCCAGTTCTGGACCAATCCTGGAGGCGACTACTCCGGGACGATCAGCGCCACGCGCACCGTCGGCAACACCGGCTTCTATATCTGGGGCTCGACCTCCGGGATGGTGGCCGACGTGCAGGCCTGGCTCAACAACCCCTCCCAGAACTACGGCTGGATCGTCATCGGCGACGAGTCGCGCACCGAGACGACCAAGCGTTTCGGCACGCGCGAGAACACCGGTAACAGCGGCGGCGTCAGCTGGAAGCCGCAGCTCGTCGTGACCTACACCCCCGCGACCACCGTCGGGGGGTGCTGCCAGGGCGGCGCGTGCACCCTCCAGACCCAGGCCAACTGCACCACCCTGGGGGGCGTCTACCAGGGGAACGGCTCGTCGTGCTCTCCCAACCCGTGCGTCGTGGTCACCGGAGCCTGCTGCGCGAACAACGCCTCCTGCAGCGAAGGCACCCAGACCGCCTGCGTCACGGGCGGCGGCGCCTACCAGGGAAGCGGGACCACCTGCGGTGACGTGAGCTGCCCCGTGGTGCTGACCCCGTACGTGGACCCCCTCCCAATCCCGGCGGTGGCGACGCCGACCAGCGGTTCGCCCGGGGCGACCGCCACCTACGACATCTCGATGGTCGAGATTGAGCAGCGGATGCACAGCCAGCTCCCGATGACGCGGGTGTGGGCCTACAGCGACGGCGTCCACCCGCCGGGAACTCCCGGGCCGGTCATCGTCGCGCGGACCGGAATGCCGGTGACCGTGAACTGGTTCAACAATATCCGCAACTTCGATACGAATCAGCTCCGCACCAACGACCACTACCTCGAAGTGGACACGCTGCAGGACGGGATGGGGATGACCTGCATCCACGGCGCCGAGGACAGCGCGAAGGCGGTCGTGCACCTGCACGGCGGCAAGGTCCCGCAGGAGTACGACGGGTATCCCGAGTGGACGATGCTGCCGGGAGACCCCCCGCAGACCTTCGTGTACCCCAACGACCAGCAGGCTGGACCCATCTGGTTCCACGACCATGCGCTCGGGATCACCCGCCTGAACGTCATCATGGGACTGGCGGGAGCGTACCTGATTCGCGACCCCGTGGAGGACGCCCTGAACCTCCCGAGCGACGAGGTGCCGCTCGTGATCCAGGACCGCCGCTTCAATCCGGACGGGAGCTACTCCTACCCGGCGATGTGGATGGATCACTTCTTCGGCGACAAGGTCATGGTAAACGGCAAGGTGTGGCCGTTCCTGGACGTGAAGCGAGGCAAGTACCGGTTCCTCGTCCTCAACGGGTCGACCTCGCGCACCTACTCGCTCTCGCTGAACCCGCCCACCGGTCTGCTCTCCTTCACCGTGATAGGGACGGACGGCGGTCTGCTCGAGGCTCCGGTCCCGGGCGTCGGGGTGCTCACTCTGGGACCGGGCGAGCGCTACCAGGTGGTGGTGGATTTCGCCGGTTACGCGGCCGGCACCGAGATCCTGCTGCAGAACAGTGCCGGCGCGCCGTATCCGAACGGCACGGTGGACCTGACGCAGGTGATGAAGTTCCGCGTGACGAGCGCAGTGGGGGACACCGATCCGCTGCCGGCCACGCTACGCCCCATCGCGCGGCTCAACCCCGCCGATGCCGTCGCGACGCGCGATTTCCGCCTGAAGCAGTCGGGCACGGACGGGTGCGGGCGTCAGATTTGGGAGATCAACGAGCTGGGTTGGGACGACATCACCGAGTATCCGGAGCTGGGCTCCATCGAGATCTGGAGGTACGTGAACGACTCGGGCGTCTCCCACCCGATGCACATGCACCTGGTCCAGTTCCAGGTCCTCGACCGCGACTCCTTCACCAAGGACGCGAACGGGCAGATCATCCCCGGCGGCAACCCGCAGCCGCCGCCCGCCGAGGAGGACGGCTGGAAGGACACCGTCATGGTGGGGCCGAACGAGATCGTCCGGGTCATCGCGCGGTTCGAAGGCTACAAGGGGAAATACGCGTACCACTGCCACATCCTGGAGCACGAGGACCACGAGATGATGCGGCAGTTCCAGACGGTGTCCTGCGGCGACGGCGAGATCGACCCGACGGAGGCGTGCGACCAGGGTGCCGCCAACGGCACGGCCCAGAGCTGCTGCACGGCCGGGTGCGACTTCGTGGCGGAGTTGACCGCGTGCGACGACGGCAATGCCTGTACATTGGGTGATCAGTGCAGTGCCGCGGGTGTCTGCCTCCCTGGGCTCCCCCAGGCGCCGCCGGCGGAGGTCGCGAACGTCCTGTTCGCCGACGATGCGATCACCCTGACGTGGGATCCGCTGGCGGGTGCTCCCCCCGGGACCGTCTACGATGCGGCGCGCGGTCTGGTGGGCCAGTTCCCCGTGGGGGCGGGGGCAGGGGAGACCTGCCTGCAAGGGGGCATGCTTGCCCCACCTGCGTCGGATGGGACGCTGCCG
>Ga0137321_1000298_pt1 | contig 10933 bp, 7 predicted proteins | sample EasRivERMZT399_2_FD_104758 | JGI IMG/M metagenome (GOLD analysis project Ga0137321, IMG submission 104758) | Soil microbial communities from meander-bound floodplain in the East River, Colorado, USA - East River MetaG ERMZT399_2 | ecosystem: Environmental > Terrestrial > Soil > Floodplain ... | reverse complement strand
GCGCCAATCGAGCGCCAGTTGCAGCTCCGGGTCGCGGTACAGGCTCGCATTATTCGCCGCATGCCGGGTCGCGGTGTCGGCCAGGCGGCGGTAGGTCTGGGCCGACTGGGCCTCCTCGTCCGCCCAAGTATCGAGCCGTTGCCACACCCGCATCAGGCTTTCGTGTGAAATGTCGATAATCGTCTCTGCGGTCAACGCCTCCCCGGCCGGGGGCATCAGGAAGGAACGGCTCGGCTTGCGGAACACGTCGATCGCTTCGGTGACTTCCGCTGCCGTCGCATCGGCCAGCGCGCGCAGGGTGGCCAGGGAGGTCGGGCGCCGGACGCCGCGGTGGTCGTTCGCTTTGTCGGTCAGCGCCTTGAAGAGCTTCTCGCAGATCTGCTGCTGCCGCGGGGTGTTCAGTTCGGCATACGCCCGCGCGGCATGCTGATCCAGGGCATGGGCCATGGTGCCGATGGCTTCATAGTGCGCCAGGTCCAGCGGCCCCTTGCTACCACTCTCGTTTTCCCAGCGCGCCCAGGTGCGATTCAAGGCGTGCTGCAAGATTGACAGCTGGTCCGGGTTGTCGCCGACGTCGTTGACCAGCCGCGTGACCAGAACCGGCGCGATCTCCGCCCCGCCTACCGCAACGGGGCCCTCGATGGCGGCACGGCGCTCTTCCCGGCTCATCCGCGGCACCAAGTACTGCCCCGCATTGATGGCCTCGGCCAGGCCGGGAAACTGCGTGCAGTCGCCGAGAAAATCCGAGCGCATCGTCAGGACGACGTAGATCGGGCAGCTCGCACGCTGCTTGATCTCCAGCAGCAGGTTCACGAACGCAACGGCTTCCTCGCTGTTGCCCAGGGCATCCTCGCCCTCGGCTGCCGCCAATCGCCGGTAGCGAAACAGTTCCTCGAACTGGTCCACGACCACCAGCAGGTTGACGCCCTCGTCCAGCGCCGCCTGCTCGACGATGTCGATCAGTCCCACCTTGCTCATGCGCAAGCTGGTTTCGACGATCTCGGCCAGCGACAGGCCTGCCGCCGCGTGCTCGCGAAACAGCACGCCGTCCTGTGCCAGGGCGCGAGCCATCCTTCCGATGGGATCAGTGCCGGGACGAAACTGCGCCATGCGCCACGCGGTGCCGGCGCGGGCCATCAGGCCCTGGCGCAGGGCGGGCCGAAGCCCGCAGTTGACGAGCGAGGACTTGCCGCTGCCCGAGGTGCCGACGACGGCCAGAAAACGCGTGTCGGCGAGCTTGTTGACCATGGCATCGACCTGGTTCTCGCGGCCGAAGAACAGGTGCTCCTCATCCTCCCGGAAGGGCCGCAGGCCCGGAAAGGGATTCGTCTGCGGGGCGACCGTTGAAGCGCTCACGAGGTCTCTCCCGTTGCGTTCATGGCCCGCATGAACCCCGCCATCGCCGCCTCCTCAAAGCCTCCCAATGCGTTGATGAGGCCAGGCTCCTCCATATCGATCAGGTCCTCCTTATCTCTCGTTTTGGGCTCGGCCAGGTAGGTGTACCTGGCAAGCAGGGGCTTGCCGCCCCGGTAGCCCGCCAACTTCTTCAGTTCGTTGTCGATGGTGCGTTTCCATGCTTCGTCGCCAGCCCCGTAAAACAACAAGACAGCGTCACAGGTGGCCAGGAGTTGCTGGTTGGCCTGGCGAACCTGGGAGGCGTCGCCGTCGAAGGCCGGGAGGTTGACTTCAACCCCGTGTTGTTTGCAAAACTTGCGGATGGGAATGGTCGCCTTGCGGTCTTTCTCATCACAGAGGAGGTAAATCAGTTTGGCACCGTCTCCAGCGGTGGCCTGCTCGCCGGAGGCGTCGCGTTCCGGTTTCTTCGGTTCCGGCTGCTCGAGCTTCTTCAAGGTAGCGTGGATCGCGCCTTTCAACTCCTCGAGGTTTCCGGTAATCAGGTCGGCGCCGAACTGAGCTTGCGCATCCTGGTGCAGCGCCTCGATGAACGCCTGCTGCGGCGCCTGCTGCGAGCGGGTGCCCGCCGGCAGCCAGATCAGCCGCGCCAAGCCGCCGCTCTTGCAACGCGCCACCGCCAGTTCGTTCTGGTGCACGCCGGTGGACTTCGAGGTCGGTCCATCCGGCACGGCGCCGTAATTCTCCCCCACGAGATGGATCGAGAGCGCGCAGCGCGCCAGCAGTCTCTCCACGGCCGCGACGTATTCCGCCTCATCCGCGGGCAATCGTTGGTCCGGGAGAACCGGGTAGCCCAGGCGCTTCAGCTCGCTTTCGAGAAGCTCCCGCGCCTGCTTTCGGTCGTAGCTGCACTCGGCGAGGTACACAGTCGGCTTGCCCGGCGTCTCTGAATTGCTGCGATCGATCCTGCCATCGCTGTCGCTCGCGCTTCCTTTGGCCTCCAAGGTCTTGAGCAACTGAGCAACGTCCCACGCCAGTTTCGCAACCTTCTGGTTGTAAAGCTGTGCGTACTCCTGTCCATAGGACGGATCCAGCTCGAGCGGAGCACCGTCCTTGTCGGTATAAAAATCGTAGCCCAGCAGATCCTTCATCACTGCCGGCAGCGACTCCTGCTCGTCAACGGGTGTCTTGATCACCTTGAACACCCGCGACTTGTTGTCGACCACAAGCCCGCCGCGCTGCTGCGCACTCTCACAGAATTCGCGCGCCTCGCGCGTGCACCAATCCGAGTTGAGATAGCGCGAGGTCACTATGGAAACGAGTACGGCGGATTGTTTGAACTGCGCGACGATCTCATCGGAAAAAACATCGTTGCCCTGCAGCTTCTCGTCCCGCCAAATCTTCGCCTTGCGGCCCATGCGCATGCTCAACAGGGCCTCCAGCGTTGTATGAAACCGGGTGATCCAGCCCTGCTGCCCGGGTGTCAGGGGCTGATCGTCGATGTGCGCGTAGCTGATGAAGAGGTGTTTTTCAGAATTTGCCATGCCACTCCCTCCTGAATCACGTCCTCCTTCGTACTCACTTGGCGGTTGACTGGCTCATTGCGCCAGCTCATACATCGCTTCAAACATCAACGCTGTCACCGCGTAACTGTCCTGTCCCGCCTCGTCGTTGAAGACGAGGTACGCTCCGGCCTGGTAGTGCGTGACGCCTTCCTTCGTCCTGATCGCACCGTCGCGATCGGCCAGCTCGGCCCAAACCGGAGCCACCTTCCGGTAGAGTCCCGGGCTTTCGGCGCGATAGGTGCGGGCGAAGGTGTCACGATCCACCGTGTACACATCACCCCCGTTGTTCACGATCCAATCGCCTGGCTTGCAGGTCTGCTCGCCACCCCACTTGCGATAGGCGAAGCCGCCTGTCTCGAGGTTCAACTGTATCGCGACGACTTGCGTCCGTGCGCGCTTCACGTACTTCTGTCTCGCTGCCATCGGAGCCGTGCCTACGCCCGCAAATCGAACTGCCTCGGAAAATGCTCAGGTGCGACCTGGCGCACGCATAAGGGCAACAACTTCGGGAGGGTGCTAAGTCGGGTCGGACCAACGCAACATTCTGATTCGGCGAAGCAAGAAGGTCAAATAAGGTCGGCGGAGAGGCTTGGACGCACGTTATTGGGGGCAATTTCGACGCTCTAAGGTCGACGAACGCTTTTCTCTGGACGGAAAATTCTGCAACGGCATCTACTTGGCGTGGTCGGACCCGAGATTCGGGATGGCATGAGTCGCTCCGATGGGAGTCGCGGGTTTTGTCGCCGTCACCACCAGACCGGCGACCGGAAGGCCGGATTCCACGCGCAACTCCGCGCGCGCGATTTCCACCCTCAGACCCGCATCGACGAGCACGCGCTCGACGTACTGAGCCCGGTGGTTGAAACGGCCGTGGGGCTTGATGCAATACGTCGATGGGGCGTCGTCCCCGGCCGCTTCCTCGACGGTGAAGATGAGCCGTCCGCCGGATCGCAATGCTCCGGCCGCAGCGACGGCGACATCCTCGAGCACCCCGAAATAGACGAGCGTGTCCGCCGATACGATCAGATCAAACGCGTCGCGGCGATCCTCAAGGTACGCAGTCAGTTCGCCCGTGACGAGCTCGTCATAGACGTTCTTCGCCCGCGCGTGCCCCAGCATGCCTTCCGATAGGTCCACTCCGACCAGCCGGCGGGCATAAGGTGCCAAGAAGGGTCCACAGAGCCCGGTTCCGCACCCGGCATCCAGTACATCGAGGGCCCGTGCCGCGGGGAGACCGGCATCAGCCAGCGCCGCGGCCACGAGCGCCGGCGCCTGGTAGTGGAGCTGCGCGAGCTTGGCTTCGAAGCTCGCCGCAAAGCTGTCGAACGTCTTCTGCAGGTACGCGTCGGATGCGCGTGTCGGAACGGCGCGGCCCGACACTGCCGCCAGTGTGTGCCGCGCCACCGGATCATCCGGCTCCGACTTCAGCCACTCCTCGCACACGATGACGGCCTTGTCGGTTTGGCCGATGACGCAATATGCCAGCGCCAGCAGGCGGCGCGCTTCCGGATACTGCGGCTTCAGCGTGAGAGCCTTGCAATAGCACGTCACCGCCTCCTGGGTGCGATGGGTCGCGCTCAGCAGAATGGCCAGATTGTGGTAGGCGTCGGGCTGGTCGGGGCTCAGGCGGATCGAAGTGCGATAGGCCTCTTCGGCCTCCGCGGTCAAGCCTTGCGCCCTCAGCAGGACGCCAATGTTGTTGTGCGCATTGGCGTGCGTGGGTTGCAGCGCCAGCGCCCGCCGGTAGGCGACAACGGCCTCCTGCAGTTTTCCCTTGTCTTGGAAGATGATTCCAAGATTGCTGTGCCAGTCAGGCTGATCGGGCGCGAGTTCAAGGCTCCTCGCAATCAACGCGATCGCTTCCTCGCTGCGACCGTGCTGGTGTGCCAGCACGCCTGAATAATGCAGCGCGTCGGGCTGGTCTGGCTCGAGTTCCAGCACCCGTCGATACAGCGCCTCCGCCTCGGCGAGCTGGCCGTTCTTCTGGCACCGAATGGCGATCGCCATCGCCTCGTCGACGGTGACTTCACGCGGCGCGGCGGCCGATTGTTCCATGACCGGTCTCTATTCGAAGCCTGCTCTCACGTCTACTCCAAAAATATGTCAGCGGCTCCCGACCCGCGAAAGTGCGCGTCGCCCAACTTAGCCTTCCTTGTTCATCTTTATGTCGTACTTGAAGTGCACGCCCGCGTCGAGCGATCCATCCGCCTTCTGCGGCTTGTATTCCAAGTCGACTTTCGCGGGTTTCAGGGTCACGCTTTCGAAACCGCCCTCTCCGCCGCTGAGCGAAGGCAAAACGCTCGTGATGAGGATGTCGTTCATCTTGATGATCAGGAAGTCCTGCTGCCCCTTGCCCGCCTTTCGGTTGGTGATCGTGGCGTCCTTGATGTGCCTGCCCGTGGCGCAGGCTGCCATCAGAAGAGGCGATGCTTTGTCGATGTGGTGCGTAAAGTGGAAATCCGAAAAGCTTGCTTTGCCGGATGCGCCTCCACCCCCCTGCCCCGCGATCCCGGGTTGCGAAATGCCCCAGGACCATGAGAGCACCTCGACCTCGCCCTTGTGCTTGGCGTCGAGCGATTCACCTTTGATATCTCCGATTTTTGCGAAAATGTCTGTCGCCATTGCCAGGCCCCTCTTCCCACCCGGTCGGTGAGTGACCGTTACGGGATGTTGAAAAAGAAATAAAATCCACCCTTTGCTGGCGTCCTGTGCCGATGCAACGTTGCAGTGATGCTGCAGCGGTGCTGCGTGCGCCCGTTTGCGCTCGGTCCGGATTGCCGGCGCGCGATCGGCAGCCGGATCGACGCTCTGCCGGCGCGTCGCAACGGACGTTACGGCAAATCATGCGGTCGCCGAGCGCGGCAAGTCAAGCACGGGTGCGCTCAACACGCTCAAGCGATGTCTGGAACAGGATGGCAGGTGCGCCGCAGGCTGGCGTGCGTCGGCCAAGCCGCTGGACCCAGTGGTGAATTGCGTTCACTTACCGGCGACGCCCACTGCCCCGGGTGTTCGACGATCCGACGGATAGAGTTGTCTTAAACCCTTAAACCGGATCGGACCAGCGCAACGTTCTGATACGGCGAAGTAAGAACGGAAAATAAGGTCGGCGGAGAGGCTTAGACGGACGTTATTGGAGGCAATATCGGCACTTAGGGAAAGATCTCACCCCCTGCGCCAACCGTCACTTTCTGCCCGGCCAGCACGGGCACCCTACCCTCGCTGCCGACGGACTTGCGCACTGCGCGAGCCGCGAGGCGCTTGTACGAACACCCTTGGCACCGAAAGCAGCGCCCTGGGGCCGGAAGACATTCCTGCCTGCGCGGAATACCCTGTAGCCGCATGAAATTGGCACGGTCCGACCCGAAATTGGATCAAGCACATCGGCAGATGTAGTATCTCTATCGCGGTTGGATGCTTACAATCGGTCCAGGGGAGGAAATGTCGTGATTCAACTCGGCTCCTTCGACGCCAACGTGCCCGAAGCCGCATGCAAAGCATACGAGAAGCAAGTCTTCGAAGTCACTCGTGCTCCCGCCGCCGAGATCGCGGAAGGAAGTGACAAGCTCAGGTTCAAGCCGTGCGCGCCGGACGCAGCGGAGCCGATGACGGTGGCACAGGTTCAGCAGGGGCTCAAGTCCGCCGGGTTCTTCCCCGGCGGAAAAGCCGACGGCATCTGCGGCTACCGGACCCTCTCGGCGCTGCGGCTCTTCCAAGAGTACGTGCGCTCATACGAGAAGCTTTCCTGTCTTCCGGATGGTCGCTTCGGTCTCATCTCGCAGCAGCATCTCAAGCGATGGGTGGACCATCGAACTGCCACCGAATGGGCACCGACGATCGCGCGCTGGCAGGCTGGCACGTTAGGGCAGACCGAATACACGAACTGGTTTTCGCTGCTGGAAAAAATCAAGAGGAAGTACACCGCCCATCCGAATCGCATGCTGCGCCTGGTGGGCGCCTTCGCAGGTGCGACCGATACGCGAAGCGTTGCGCGATGGGACTTCACCCCTGGCGGGAACATTCACGTGGTCGGCATACGTCGCAGTGAAAGGAGCGGTAAGTTCGATGACATCTTCGTCCTCTTGATCAAGGGACTCGTCTTCAAATTTCAGGGATCGACCGAGCCGGGCGCCTCCAGCAATGCATTGGGCGCCCCGTTCCTCGTCCAGGGCCAGCACGATTATCACTTCGGCTGGCACAAGAAGGAGTACCTCGCCCTGCGGCCGCAGCACCTGGACAAAGGAGTCCTGGTGGTCCGCTCCAAAGGCGATATGCGCCTCGACGAGACGGATCTCAAGAACGGATTGGAGGCCAACGCCTCCATCAACATCCATTGGGGCGGCAGGGGGATGAAGTTCGACGTAAAAACCTGGTCGGAAGGGTGCCAGGTCATCAACGGCACGGTTTACCTCAATGAGAAGAACCAGTTGATCGACTGCTCGGCATTTGCCGCCACCAACAACGCAGAGGTGGCAGGCAATCCGTCGAAAACCCGCGGCGCCTACAACGTATTGCTCGACCTGGTGACGGCGCTTTCGAGCGACCTGCCGGGCAATTCCGTGAAGTACACGTTGCTGACCGAGGAGGATCTGGATGTGGAACCTGCGCTCAAGCAGGGGCTCGCGGACGCGCGCGCAAGGGTGCGGCAGCTGCTGAGCTGACCAACTCACGCTTGAGTTGGCAGTGCTGGGCAAAGACAAAACAGCCGCGCGGCGCAACTGGCAAGGCTCTGGCGGCGGTCCGCGAGACATGGGAAGCGGAAACGACTGCCCGCAACCTGCGCCTGGTTCGGGAGGCGCGCACTACGCGCGGCGCGGCGTATGCTTGGGCAGAACAGATTGAGCAGGCGTTGCTGGCCAAGGCGAAAGGCTGAGTCGCGTTACTGACGGACGCGGACTTGGGTAGCCGCGCCGGGATGGCGGTGAAGATATGCCGCCGGCCCCCCGCCCTTTAGGGGTGCGGCTGCCGGTAGAACGAGCCGTGCTTTGGTCGGCTTGAAAGGAGCGGGCAATGTTCCGGATCGAGATGTTGCCGGCCGGGCACGGTGACTGCCTGTGGATCGAGTTCGGCGACCCGAAGGCCGCGCGACGGGTGCTGATCGATGGCGGGGCGGCGGGCACCTACAAGCGTGCCCTGCGCGAGAGGCTCCGCGGCCTGCCGGAGAACGAGCGGCGCTTCGAGCTGCTGGTGGTCACTCATATCGACGCCGACCACATCACGGGAATCCTGGAATTGCTGGAGGACAGCGAGACGCGTTTCCAGGCAAGGGACATCTGGTTCAACGGCTATCGGCATCTGCCGGACGAAAGACCCGAGACCCTCGGTCCCGTCCAGGGGGAGAGGCTCACCGACCTCCTGGTGAAGCGGCCGTGGAACAGGGAATTCAAAGAGGCCGCCGTCGTCGTGCAGGCGGATGGTGACTTGCCGCGTTTGCAGCTTGAAGGTGGCCTCGTTCTGACCTTGCTCTCGCCCACGCCCGGCAAGCTGGCCGATCTCAAGCCCGAATGGGAAAAGGAGGTGCGCAAGGCGGGGCTCGACCCCAACCAACCTCGTCCCGGGGAAGTGGAGTCGCCGGAGGGCTTCGATCTGCTCGGCTCGCCCGATGTGGAGGCGCTCGCGGCCGAAGCCTTTTCCGAGGACAGCGCCAAGGCCAATGGCAGTAGCATCGCGCTGCTCGCGGAGTTCGAAGGCCGCCGCTTGCTCCTCACCGGGGACGCCCATCCGGGGATCATGACCGCGGCGATCAAGCGGCTCGCCGGGGGCGGCAGGCTCGCGGTGGACGCGTGCAAACTGCCGCACCACGGCAGCAAGGCCAACGTGAATCGACAGTTCCTCCAGGCGCTCGATTGCAGGAAGTGGCTCTTCTCAACGAACGGTGCCTACTTCAGGCATCCCGACCGGCAGACCGTCGCCCGGGTCATCAAGTGGGGCGGGGCACAGCCCGAGCTGGGTTTCAACTATCGCACCCAGTACAACGACGTCTGGGACGGCAAGCCGCTGCGTGAGCAATATGGCTACAAGGTCTCGTATCCGGCGTCGGATGCCGAAGGCATCGTACTCGAGTGGTATTGACCAGGTCCGGCTGCGCGTTGCTCGCCCGGGGAACGGAAACGGAACATGCGCTCACTGCTGCTTGAATTCCTTCGTCTCAACAATCTCGCAACGGGGATGTGGCGTGAGGGCGACCCGTACCTGGTGGCCGCCGGGTCCGAGTATCCCATCCGGCAGTTCAGCTCGCCTCTGGAGCACGAGAAGTTTCTCGACCTGACGCGCGCGCTGCGTTACCAGGGCGATGCCGAGGGGCGCCGGGCGGCCCTGAAGGAGATCGGCGAGATTGCCGCGAATCTGCTCGGATCCCAGAGCCTGAGCGGACTGTCGAACGGCAGCTTTCCGCTGCAGCTCGACCTCGTTGTCAATCCGGCCGAGGTGGCCGCCTTGCCCTTCGAAGCGGCCACGGACGGCGCGGGAAATCCGCTGTTCGCGCGAGCCGACCCGGCGGTAGTGCTCACCCGGCGCGTGCGCGCCGCCTTCGCCGAGGCGAGTGTCCGGTGGCCGGCGAAGCCGCGGTTGCTCTATGCGTGGGCTGCCCCCCCGGGCGCGGGCGATGTGCCGGCCGCAGCGCACGAAGCTGCCCTGCGCAAGGCATTGGGGCCCTGGATGCCGGTACAGCAGGGGGCAGGCGACGGCAGTGGTACGGCGGTGCTCGCGACGCTGGCGAAGGCGACTCTCGCACAGCTTGAAGAGGCCTGCCGGACCGCCGCGACAGGGAAGCAGCCATTTACCCACATCCACCTCCTGGCGCACGGTTATCCGGTCGAACAGGCACACAAGCAGCACTTTGGTATGGCACTGCATGACGAAGGCGGCGATCTGCACGCGGTGACCCCGGAGGAGATCGAGCAGGCCCTGAAGCCGTTGGTCGGTCACGCGTTCGTAGTGACCCTGGCGACCTGCGACGCTGCAAACTTGACCAACACCATCACATCCAGGCGCAGCATCGCCCACGGGCTCCACGAGTTGGGATTCCCGGTCGTCGTCGCTTCACAGTTTCCTTTTACCGTACCCGGGTCCAACCTCATGGTCGAGACCTTTTACAGGGCGCTCCTTGACGGCCAGGACGTGCGCATCGCGCTGCACCAGGCGCGCCTCGCCCTCTATGAGAAGAGGCAGACGACCGGGCACGACTGGGCAAGCCTTGTGGGATACGTGCGGCTTCCCGAGGGCTACGCGGACCACTTGCTCGACGTCAGGCTCGAGTCGGCGCTGGCTTCGCTGAAGTCGATACAGGGTTGGTCCGACAGCCTTGTAAACCAGGGCGGCAGGGACGCCGCAGCTTTCGAACGCGCGGCCACGGAGCTGCAACAGCGCATCAAGGGGCTGCTGGAGTTCCTCGGCGAAAGTGAAAAGACCAGCCGGCGCGGCGTGTTCGAAGAAAACCTGGGGCTGTTGGGCAGCGCCGAAAAACGCCTTGCGGAGGTGTACTTCACGCGCAGCCGGCTGGCCGATGACGCGCAATGGAAGCAATTGATGCGGGAGGCTCTGCAACGTTCACGCGATTGGTATCGGCAGAGTTACCAGCGCAACCTGTCGCACCACTGGACCGGTGTTCAGCAACTGTCTCTAGAAGCGGCGCTCGAGGGGCGCATAGCGAATCCCGGTCACTGGCACGCGGCCGTGGCCGCTGCTGACATAGTTAGAGCGAACGGGAGGCCGGGCGACGTTATCTGGGCGTTCGGATCACTTGCCGAGCTGTACCTGCTCGCACCCCTGGCCGGCCAGAACCTGCCCGCCGATGCGGCGAGGAATGCCCTCGGCCGGATGAAGGCGCTGGTACGGGACCAACCCGGCGGCGACACTTTCCCGCTCGAATCGACGAAGCGCCAGTTCCGGCGCTACATCGACTGGTGGACTTCGGCGAACGGCTTCCTTCCCGGCAGGTCAGACCTCGCCACCGAGGCGGGCGCGCTGGTCCGAGTACTCGACGCCGGCTGAAATTCGTCTGGTCACGGAATCGGGCG
>Ga0137321_1000290_pt1 | contig 11207 bp, 10 predicted proteins | sample EasRivERMZT399_2_FD_104758 | JGI IMG/M metagenome (GOLD analysis project Ga0137321, IMG submission 104758) | Soil microbial communities from meander-bound floodplain in the East River, Colorado, USA - East River MetaG ERMZT399_2 | ecosystem: Environmental > Terrestrial > Soil > Floodplain ... | reverse complement strand
GTCCTGGACGGTCCGCGCCGAGTGCAGCGGCAGACAATCGTGAACGGCGCCGTCTCCGGCGCGACGCAGTTCCTCTGGACGCTGGCCCCCAAGCGAGTCGGGATGCTGGCCGTACCCGCCCTCGGCGTGCGGGTGGACGGCAAGCCGTACCGCACCCAGCGGGTCGACCTGCAGGTGGTCGCGGGGACGGTGGCGACCCGGGTCCCCAGCGGAGGCCGGGGGGAGCGCGGCGGGGAGGCGGAGGTGCTGCTCGTGGGGGAGGTCGATCGGGCGCGCGCCTACGTCGGCCAACAAGTTACCTTCACTCTCAAGCTGCTCACCCAGGCCCGCATCCGCGGCGTCGCCTACCAGACGCGCCCCGACTTCAACGGATTCTGGGTGGAACGGGAGTTCGACGCCATCGAGGATCCGAAGGGATCGGTGCAGGGCCAGCCGACCGTGCGCGACGGGAAGAACTACCAGGAGTTCCTCCTGGCGCGGGTGGCGCTCTTCCCGACCACGAGCGGAGCTCACCAGATCGACCCGGTAAACGTGCAGATGCGCGTCGCCAGTGAGCGCGGCGGCGGGTTCGGATCGTTCTTCTTCGACCGTGAGCAGACGATCCTGCGGCGCACCGCGCCGGTGACGCTCGAGGTGGCGCCCATCCCGGAGGCGGGGCGCCCCGCCAGCTTCACGGGGGCGGTGGGGGACTACCGGCTGGAGGTGAAGGCCGATCGCACCGAGAGCGCCGTCAACGACGCCATCTCGCTCGCGGTCTCCGTCCGCGGGGAGGGGAACCTGCGCGGGGCGGGGGCGCCGGTGCTGCCGCCGCTCGTCGACTTCCAGCCCTTCGACCCCACGGTCGAGGAGGGGCGCTCGTTCCGCGGCGGAATCCTCATCGGGAGCCGGAAGTGGAACTACGTGCTCGTGCCGCTCGCTCCGGGCGACCAGACGATCTCGCCGGTCGAGTTCGCCTACTTCGATCCCGACGCCGGCGCGTTTCGCACCCTGCGCTCGGAGCCGCTGCCGTTGCGGGTGGCGAAGGGGGAACGCCCCGCGGAGGCGGTCGCCTCCGGCAGCGGGCGTCGTGAGATCACCGCGGTCGGCTCGGACATCCATTTCATCCGCCTGCCGTCGGGCCCCCTCGAGGACCGCCGGGCGCCATTCCATCGCAGCGGCACCTTCCTGGCGCTCCTGCTGTTCCCGGTGCTGGTGACCGGGGCGCTGGGCGCCTGGCAGCTGCGGGCGCGCCGGCTGGAGGGGGACGTGGGGCGCCGTCGTGCCCTGTCGGCGCGCCGCAACTTCCGGGCGGCGCTGCGGGCCGCGGAGTCGGCGCGGGGCGCCGGCCGGGCGGCGGAGTTCCACGCGGCGCTCAGCCGCGCGCTGACGCGGTTCGTCGCGGATCGCGGTAACCTCTCCTCGGCCGGGATGACTCGCGACCTGCTGCGGCAGACGCTGCAGGGGACGGGGGTCGGAGCGGAGGCGATCGCCGAGGTCGAGGCGATCCTGGATCAGTGCGATGCCGCGCAGTTCAGCCGGGTCTCCTCCGACCCGGCGGCGATGGAGAGCTTGCACCGGCGCGCGGCGGCGGCCGGCGAGCGTCTGGAAGGTGCGCGATGAGATCCCTGATCGTGGCCTTGCTGATCGTCGCGGCCGGCTCCGTCGCGCATGCCGACGACCGTTCCGGGCGAGCCGCCGAGCTGCTGGCGGAAGGGAACGCCGCGTATGAGCGGGGCGACTACCACGCCGCCGCGGATGCGTACCAGCGGATCCTCGACTACGGGTTCGAGCATGAGGTCGTCTACTACAACCTCGGCAACGCCCGCTTCCGGGAGGGGCGCCTGGGCGAGGCGGTCCTGCGGTACGAGCAGGCGCTGCGGCTGGACCCCGCGGACCGCGAGGCGGCTGAGAACCTCCGTCATGTTTCGAGCTTCTGCGTGGACCAGGTCGAGGCCGCGGACCCCTCTTTCCCGGCGGTGGCGGCGCGCTGGCTCCTGACCCGCACGACGGTGCGCGAGGATGCCTGGCTGCTGGTCGCTGCTGTCTGGCTGCTCGCGCTGATGATCGTCGCCCTGCTGGTGGCGGGGTCCCGGCTGCCGCGGCGCCCCCTGCTCTACCTCGCGGCGATCTTCGCGGGGCTGGCGCTGATCTCCGCGAGCTTCCTGCTCGTCAAGGAGGGGGCCGGCGGAGGCGATCCCGCGGCGGTGGTGCTGGCGGAGACGGCCGACGTCGTCAGCGCCCCGGCGGCGGATGGCACGGCGCTGTTCACGGTGCACGAGGGGCTGCGCGTGCGCATCCGTGCGCGTCGCGAGGGGTGGGCGCAGATCGTGCTGGCGAGCGGCCTGAACGGCTGGATCCCCTCCTCCGCGCTCGGGGTGGTCTGAACTGTGGGACGCACCCTCGTCGTCATGCCGGCGTACAACGCCGCCCGGACGCTCGAGTCGACGTTGCGGGCTATCCCTCCCTCGGCCGCCGACGAGATCCTGCTGGTCGACGACGCCAGCCGGGACGGGACCGCCGAGCTGGCCGAGCGCTTGGGGCTGTCGGTCGTGCGTCATGAGCGTAACCGGGGGTACGGCGGCAACCAGAAGACCTGCTACCGGGAGGCGCTCGCTCGCGGAGCGGAGTACGTGGTCATGGTGCATCCGGACGATCAGTACGACGCGCGCGTCGTCCCCCATCTGGTCGGCCTGCTGCGGCTCGGCATCTGCGACGTGCTGCTCGGCTCGCGCATTCGCACCCGGCGCGAGGCGCTCGATGGCGGCATGCCGCTGCACAAGTACCTCGGCAACCGCGCGCTCACGGTCATGGAGAACGTCCTCCTCGGGCAGAACCTGGGGGAGTTCCACAGCGGGCTGCGGGCCTACCGGCGCGAGGTCCTGGAGGTCATTCCGTTCGAGGCGAACCGCGAGGACTTCGCGTTCGACAGCCAGTTCCTGGTCCAGGCGATCCACTTCGGCTTCCGGGTCGGCGATATCCCGGTGCCGGTCCGCTACTTTCCCGAGGCGTCGACTATCGGCTTCAGCGATGGGATGCGCTACATCGGGGGGACGCTGTCGGCGCTCGGCGACTACTTCACCCATCGGGCGGGCCTCAGGCGTTCCCCGCGGTTCGTCCGCTCCCAGCCGGCCCCGGCGGGGCCGCGATGAACGCCCAAACTCTGGTCTGGCCCCTTGCTCGCGCCTCGGGGTTGGCCTAGATTCACTCGACGGCCGCCCCTTGCGGCCCCCTTCCGGAGGAGTTCCCGCCGTGGCCGCTCCTGAGCCTGTCGCCACCCGGCCGCCGCGCGACGTCTGCGTCGTGGGGGCCGGCCAGTGGGGGCGGAACCTGGTGCGCAACTTCCATGCGCTCGGAGCGCTGCGCATGGTCTGCGACGCCAACGAGGAGCCGCTCGCCGCGGCGCTTGCCGGGGCCCCGGGCGTCCTGGGCGCGACCAGCATCACCACGGCGCTTGCCGACGCGGAGGTGCGCGCGGTCGTGGTCGCCTCCCCGGCGGAGATGCACTACGCCATGGTGCGGGAGGCGCTCGCCGCCGACCGCGACGTCTTCGTGGAGAAGCCGCTCGCGTTGACCCTCGCGCAGGGGCAGGAGCTGGTCGAGATCGCCGAGCGCCGCGGCCGCACCCTGATGGTCGGCCACCTGCTCGAGTATCACCCCGCGGTCGAACGGCTGAAGCAGATGGTCGATGCCGGGGAGCTCGGCAAGCTCCAGTACGCCTACTCGAACCGCCTCAACCTGGGACGGTTCCGGCGCGAGGAGAACATCCTCTGGTCGTTCGCCCCGCATGACATCGACGTCCTGCTGCTGCTGATCGGCGAGCGCCCGTCGCGCGTGAGCGCGCACGGGGGCTGCTATCTCCACCAGGGGATCGCCGATGTCACCGTCTCCAACCTGGAGTTTCCGAGCGGCGTGCGCGCGCACCTCTTCGTCTCCTGGCTCCATCCGATGAAGGAGCAGAAGCTGGTGCTGGTGGGTGAACGGCAGATGGCGGTGTTCGACGATCAGGCGGCGCACAAGCTGGTCGTCTACCCGCACACGATCGAGTGGCGGGGGCGCCAGCCGCAGCCGATCCCCGGGCCGGCGACGCCGGTCGAGATCTCGGCGGACGAGCCGTTGCGGCGCGAGTGCATCGAGTTCCTCGCGGCGCGCGCGGAGCGACGGCGGCCGCGGACGGATGGCGCCAACGGCGTGCGGGTGCTCGAGATCCTCGCCGCCTGCCAGCGCTCGCTGGAGAGCGACGGCACCCCGGTCTCGCTCACCCCCGTCGCGGAGCCGGATCACTTCGTGCACCCGACGGCGGTGGTCGATCTGCCCAGCCGGATCGGGCGCGGCAGCAAGGTGTGGCACTTCTCGCACGTGATGCGGGATGCGACCGTCGGCGAGCGCTGCATCCTCGGCCAGAACGTCCTGATCTACTCCGGGGTCACCCTCGGCAACAACGTGAAGATCCAGAACAACGTCTCGGTCTATCAGGGAGTCACGCTCGCCGACGATGTCTTCTGCGGGCCGTCGATGGTGTTCACCAACGTGCTGAACCCGCGCAGCGAGGTGTCGCGCCGCGACGAATTTGCCGCCACCCCCGTCGGGCGCGGGGCGACGCTGGGCGCCAACTGCACGATCGTCTGCGGGAACTCCATCGGGGAGTACGCCTTCGTCGGCGCCGGCGCCGTGGTGACCCGATCGGTGCCTCCCTATGCCCTCGTGGTCGGCAACCCGGCGCGCCAGATCGGCTGGATGTGCCGCTGCGGGGTTCGCCTCCCCGATCGGGCGGGGGAGACCTCCTGCGCGGCGTGCGGCCGTGCATATCGCAATAGCGACGGGCATTTGCAGGCCATCGCGCCCGCCGTACCCCGGCGCTAGCCTCCGGACCTCCACCCACTCCCCGTTTCTATATTTTCAATGGGTTACGTGCGTTTGGGGCGGCCGACCCTCTGAATCGGGTGTTCAATCTGGCCCGCGATGGTACAAAAGCGTCCCCGGATGCCCTCTGAAGCTGGAACAGTTGCTTGACACGCCGGAGGACCACGGCTAGCTTTGTCGAAGTCACTGCCTGCACGACTCTGGGGACACAGAAAACAACCCGCGCATCGCGTGCGGGATTGGGTTTGTTTGCTCCCTTCGGGGGGACGGGGCACCGCTTTGATCGGGTCACCGAACCGCTCGCGGCAGGGAAGGGATGGGCGCGAGGGGTGGCTCCGCCACGCTCTGCTGTCCACCCTGCTGCTGGCGGGCGCTGCCTCGGTCGTCCCTGCGGTGGAGCCGCTCGACGAGTACGTGATCGGGGTCGCGGACCTGCTCGAGATCCGCATGCCGGAACATCCCGAGCTGGGCGCGAAGGTCCCGGTGCGACCGGATGGGCGGATCACGCTCCCGCTCATCGACGACGTGGTCGCCGCCGGGCTCACGCCGGAGGCGCTCAAGGCCACCCTCGTCGCGGCGTTCAAGGGGTACGTCACGGTCCCGAACATCTCGGTGCTCGTCGTCGAGATCAACAGCCTGCAGATCTACGTGCTCGGCGAAGTGGCCCGTCCCGGGGTCTTCCCGCTCCGCGGCCGCACCCGGATTCTCCAGGCCGTGGCGCTGGCGGGAGGGTTCACGCAGTACGCCGCCAAAGACCGCGCGGTGCTGCTGCGGGACACCGACGGGCGCCAGGCGCGCATCGAGATCAACCTGAAGAAGGTCACCTCCGGGGATGACATCGCGGCGAACCAGCTCCTCCGTCCCGGCGACACGCTGGTGATCCCGTGAGCGGCCGCGCTTCCCATCGGGCCCTGCTGCTGGCCGGGGGCCTCTCCTTCGCAGCACCCGCATCCGCGATCGAGTGGTCGTTCCAGCCGGCGGCGGAGCTGCTGCAGACATACACCAACAACGCGCAGCGGACGGCCACCGGTTCCGAGTCCGACTACATCACCGAGGTGCGCGCCTCGCTCCCGCTCGAGGCGCGCGGCCGGGCCTCACGGTTCGAGTTCGGCTACTGGCCGACCTACGAGTACTTCTGGGACGACGACAGCCTCAACGCGCTGAGCCATCTCGCGCGCTGCGGCTGGAGCCGCGAAGGAGCTCGCGTGCACGCCGTGACCGCGTTCACCTATCAGCACAGCGAGGATCCGCGCCTCACGGGCACGCGGCCCGGGGAGGCGCCGGCGCCGGGGGCGCCCGCCGAGACCCCGTTCCTGTTGGAGCGGACCCAGATGACCCTCGCCGACCTCACCGCCCTGCTGGGGTTCAAGGTAGGCCGCTCGACGACGATCGAAACCTCGGCGACGGCCACGGAACAACGCTATGCGGATCCGGTCCTCGTGGACAGCAACGAGCTCGAGGGGACCGTCGGGTTCACCCACGAGGTTTCGCCCGCGCAGCACTGGGACGCTCGCCTGCGGGCCTCGCGCTTCTCCAGCGACGAGGTTGGTACGCAGTCGTTCGGGATCGCGGAGGGGGGAGGCGAGTTCGAGCTGCGGCGCGGCCTGCAGCTGACGACGCGGCTGGGATGGATCGTGGCGGCGAGCGGTGGGGTTCTCGATGAGCTGTCTGCGGGCAACCAGATCCTGGGAGAACTGCTGCTGGCCGGTGAGTCCCGTTCGGTGCGCTGGTCCGCCGGCGTGAACCGGGACGTCACGACCGGCGGCGGGTTGCGGCTGGCGCTGTTGACCGGGGAGGCGACGGCGGATCTCGACGTGACTCTCGGCGAGCACGACACGCTGGGGGTCTCCGCGTCTCGCTCCCACTCCCGCCAGCCCGTGGAGAGCGGCACGACGCTCGATCTGACCTCGGACCAGTTCAATCTGCGCGTGCGGCATTCCTTCAGCGCCTCCTGGAGCGCCTCGTTCGAGGCGGCGCACCTGCAGCAGGAGTCGGACGACGCCGTCGCGGGCGGGACTTTCCAGGATGATCGCGTCTCGATCGGAGTGCGCTGGGCCGGAAACTCGGGACCCAAGGGAGTCTCACGATGAGCGATGTCTCCGGGAGGGTCGGGGTGTTCACGCGGATCCTGGTGCGCCGGCGCTGGCAGGTGCTCGTGCCGCTCGTGCTGTGCACCGGCGGCGCCGTGGTCGCGCTCCGCTACATGCCCAAGATGTACCGCTCCAGCACGGTGATCCTGGTGCAGGCCCAGAGCATCCCGACCGACTACGTCAAGCCGACCGTGACCAGCTCCGTCGAACAGAACTTGAAGACGATCCAGGCGCAGGTGACGAGCCGCACGCGCCTGGAGCGGGTGATTCAGGACCTGTCGCTCTTTCCCCCGAGCGACGACCCGCGGATCCAGGAACAGTACGTCGCGCACATGCGCCTCCTGATCGACCTCGAGGTGAAGCAGGACAAGAGCTTCACGCTCTCGTACCGCAGCGAGGATCCCCTGCTGGCGGCCAGGGTGGCGAACCGGCTGGCGGACGTCTTCATCGAGGAGAACGCCCGCGGCCGCCGGCAGCAGGCGAAGGCGACCTCGCAGTTCCTCGCCGAAGAGCTGGATCGGATGAGCGCCGAGCTGACGCTCAAGGAGGGGGACATCGCGGAGTTCAAGCGCCTGCACCAGGAGGAGCTGCCGACGCAGCAGGACGCCAATCTGCGCGCGCTCGAAGGGGCGGAGCGCAGCCTGCGGGACGTCCAGATGCAGATCGAGAGGGCGCGCGATCGCAAGACCATCCTGGAGGCGCAACGGGCGGACGACTCGTGGGTTCCACCGGGGGGAGAGCCCGCCAAGCCGGACGATCCCCGCGTGCAGTTGCGCGCGGCGCGGGCCGAGCTCGCCACGCTGCGACAGCGGTTCACCGACCGCTACCCCGAGGTGCTGCGGCTGCAGGCGAGGGTCCAGGAGCTCGAGCAGACGGTAGCCGCGATCCCGCCCCCGACGGAGACCCCCGACCCGGCCAGGCCGTTCGACGAGAGACTGCGGACGGAGATTCGCGCGGTGGACATGGAGATCGCGCACCTCGAGGCCGAGGAGGCGGCGCGCCGCGAGGACGTGACGAAGTACGGGGCGCGCTCCGAGAATGCCCCGCGCCGGGAGCAGGAGCTCCTCGGACTGACGCGCGACTACGACTCCCTCAAGCAGAACTACCAGGCCCTGCTGCGCAAGAAGCAGGACGCGCAGCTCGCCGAGTCGCTGGAGTCGGAGCGCCAGGGGGAGCAGTTCGTGGTGCTCGACCGCGCCCGTCCGCCGACGGTTCCGTACCGCCCCGATCCGCTGCAGGTCATCGGCCTCGGCCTGATGCTGGGCCTGGCGCTCGGAGGCGCCTGGGTCGTGGCCGCGGAGGCGCTGCACCCGACCTTCGGTGACCCGCAGCAACTCCGCGAGGCGTTCGCCGTGTCGGTGCTGGCGTCGGTCCCCTTGATCCGCGCCACGAAGTCGCCGCGGGGCGGTGGCGCGGCGCGCGCGGCGCTCTGGCTGGTGTTCCTCATCGGGCTGGGGACCTCCTGAGATGGCGGAGCGTGGCGGCGGACCCGAATCGAGCCGGCGCGAGTTACGTCCCGGCAGGGGAGGAACGACCACGGCGACGAACCGCTTCCGGGACGACGCGATGCTGCCGATGCTGAGCGATCGCCAGGCGCACCCGGCGGAGGAGTTCCGCAAGGTGGCGGTGCAGCTCGAGTCCCGGGCCCGCAACGCCGGTCGCGTCCTCCTGGTGCTCAGTCCGCTGGAGGGGGAGGGGAAAACGGTCACCGCGACCAACCTCGCTCTCGCGCTGGCGGAGAAGGAAGGACGGCGAGTGCTTCTGGTCGATCTCGATCTGCGGCGACCTCGGGTCGAGCCGTTCCTGCTGGAGCAGGGGCGCGTCGGGCTCGCGGACATCCTGCGGGAGAGCGCGACGATCGACGGCGCCGTGCAGGATTGTAGACGCGAGCACCTGCATGTGCTCACGGCGGGGAAGTCCGCCGGGAGGAGCCTGTCGCGACTCGAGCCCGGGAGGATGGCGCCCCTGCTGCGGCGCCTGCGGGAGGAGTTCGACTGGATCGTGGGAGATTGCCCGCCGTTGCTGCCGTTCGCGGAGACCCGCGCGCTGGCGACGCTGGCGGAGGACATCGTGCTGGTGGTGCGGGCGGAGCAAACGCCGCGCTCGGCCGTCGCCGAGGCGCTGGCGGTGATCGACGAGGAGAAGCTCGCGGGTCTGGTGCTGAACGCGGTGCCCGAGGGACGCTGGATGCGCTACGGGTACCGCTACGCATACCGCTGGCGCGAGCAGGGACCCGCGGGGTCCTGAGGCAGGCTCGGACGCTCCGGCCAGCCGCGAGGCACGGCCCCGGAGCTGCACGGATATCACACGCTGGACGCGGCATTTCACGTGATCGTGGGGATCACGGGGCGGGGGAGTTTCGCCCTGGAGGGAAAGGAACATCATGAGGACACCGGCGATGCTTGGGGGAAGGCCGGCAGCGGCAACCGAGATTCCGATCAATCAGCCGACGCTACCTTCGCTGGAGGAGTTGAACGCGCCACTCCGATCGATCCTGGAGAGCGCACAGGTCACGAACGGCCGTTTCGTGCGCGAGCTGGAGGAACGGGCCGCGGAGTACTGCGGCGTGCCGCACGCGATAGCCGTGTCGAATTGCACGGCGGGACTGATGCTGGCGCTCAAGGTGCTGGAGGTGCGGCGGCCGCGCGTCGTGCTCCCTTCGTTCACCTTTCCCGCGACGGCGCACATCGTGGACTGGAACCGGATGACGCCGAAGTTCGCGGACTGCGAGGAGAATACCTTCAACCTGGCGCCGGATTCGGCCGGGCGTCTGCTGGACGATCAGGTCGGCGCGCTCTTGGCCGTGCCGATCTTCGGCAACCCGGTGCGCGGGGCCGCGCTCCGGCGCCTCGCCCAGAAGCGCCGGATCCCGATCCTCTACGATGCGGCGCACGCGCTCGGGGCGCAGCAGCAGGGGAAGTCGGTGTCGCACTTTGCCGATGTCGCGGTTTTCTCCCTCGCACCGACCAAGCTGGTCGCGGCGGGGGAGGGAGGGATCATCACCGTCCACGACGAGGAGGTGGCGCGCCGCCTGAAGGTGGGGCGCAACTACGGCAACCCCGGTGACTACGATTGCGAGTTCGCCGGCCTGAACGCTCGCATGAGCGAGGTGCATGCCGCGTTCGCTCTCGCGGGGCTCCAGAAGCTGGACGGTGCGATCGCCAGGCGCACCGAGCTCGTGGCTCGCTACCGGGAACGCCTGCGCTCGCTGCCCGGCGTCGGCTTCCAGGAGATCCTCCCCGGGGATCGTTCGACGTTCAACTACTTCGCCATGACGGTCGAGCCGGACCTGTTCGGCCTGCATGTCTCGGAGCTGGCAACCGCGCTCAAGGCCGAGAACATCGGCTGCCGGCGCTACTTCTACCCGCCGCTCCACCGGCAGCGAATCTACGTCAATCGGCCCGAGACCCAGGGCGAGGCCGCCCGCACGGATCGAGTCGTGGAGCGCGTGCTGTGCCTGCCGTTGTTCACGCACATGACGATGGATCAGGTCGACCGGGTCACCGAAACCGTGAGCGACATCCAGCAGTCCGCGGCGGCCATAAGGGCGGCGCTGACCGCTCCGGCCTCGCGCTCCGTGGGGGTGGGACGATGACACAAGCGAGAAACTGGACCGAGACACGGGCGCTTGCCGCCTCGCGCGTCGCGACGCGCGGCTCCGACCGGGAGCCCGCCGTCGAGGACGAGATCTTGACGGCGCGTGAGGCGCAGCGATTGCTCAAGATCGGACGCACCAAGCTCTGGGATCTCACGCGCCGGAGCGAGATCCCCGCCTACCGGGTCGGGAGCGGCGATCGTTCCTCGTTGCGCTACAAGCGCGAGGAGTTGCTGCGCTGGCTCGACGGGAACCGCATTCAGGGTTCCGCCCTCTGACCCTCGCAGGGCGGTTCGCCGGAGCTGGCGTTCTGGCTCTGGCGGGGATTCTCCTCTATGCCGGCGGCTGGGAAGCGCGCCACGTCGTGCGGGAGGTGGTCGACCTGCCTGGGGAGGGCACGCGCCTGCGCCTGGTGCAGATCTCGGACGTCGATTTCGGCGGGGTCGGTGCCCGCGAGCGGCAGGCGGCGAGTCTGATCGCCGCGGCATCCCCCGACCTGGTCGCGGTGACCGGGGATCTCCTGGAGTTTCGGGAGGGTCGGGGGGAGCGTTACCTCGACGCCGCGATTAGATTCCTGGAGGGGTTGCCGGCGCGGTACGGGATCTACTGGGTGGTGGGGAGTCGGAACGCCATCACGTCGGCATGTTGCGTGAGGCGCTGGAGGGGAGTCGGGTGAGGTTGCT
>Ga0137321_1000289_pt1 | contig 11278 bp, 15 predicted proteins | sample EasRivERMZT399_2_FD_104758 | JGI IMG/M metagenome (GOLD analysis project Ga0137321, IMG submission 104758) | Soil microbial communities from meander-bound floodplain in the East River, Colorado, USA - East River MetaG ERMZT399_2 | ecosystem: Environmental > Terrestrial > Soil > Floodplain ... | reverse complement strand
GGGTCGACGGCCGGTTGCATCAGGGGCCGCTGAACTTGTTCGTATGCGTGCGGGGCAACATCGTTGCCGTTGGCGTCAACTTCGTCGTACTCGGGATGCTTGCGCATCGCTTCGACGTCGAACATGTACTCCGGCTTGTAGATCACGCGGTTGCCTAGCTTGCACTTGAAGTAGTAGCGGTCGTTCAACATTACAAATTGTCCTTTTGGGGTTTGCGGATTTACGTGCAGTAGTTGATGCGACGCATCAACTGCTGCGTGAAAATAGGGCTACACCAGCCAAACGAAAGCGGCGCCGGCTAGCGTGGCCGCGATGTCGAGCCAATCGAATTTCGAGCCGAACAGTTCGCGGCCCACTGCTGCGGTGCGGCCGCCAACGCCGGTGACGTTCGTTGCTTCGATGTAGCCAGCGGCGTCTGAGGAGTCTTTAACAGTCCCCGCGACCTTTACCGGGACATAGTCGTACCAAGCCGTGCCAGATGACACGAAGCCGACTTGCCGGTTCTGTAACATGCGAGCGATGTACATTTATCTCGATCGGGGGTTGGAATTTGGTGTAGGGCCTCGCGGCGGCCCTACGAGCCGTTACTAGAAGCCCGGACGACCGATCAACATCTTCCAGGTGGACGATGCCAAGTTGACAGTTGCCGCGCCTTCGTTCTGGAAGCGCATTTCGACCGCGTCAGCGGCTTGAACGTACGCAGTGACCGTGATGTCCTGCAGGTCAAGACTGGACGCAAAGCCGAGCACGATGTCGCCGAGGGCGACGCCGGGCACTGCAATGGTGTTCGTCTCGCCGACTGCATCGGCCAGGGAGGCGGGGTCGAGCGTGAAGCTGACTCCAAAGATTTCGTTAAACAGGCTGCCGAATTGCTGGCGGCCCTGCTTGACGGTGATTGCTGATGCTGCTGCCATTTGTTTCTCCTGAAAACGGTTTCTGTCCGAGAAGCAGCCCCCGAAGGGGCCGCTACTTTTTCAGTTACTGGATTAACCCGGAACTGCTAGGGCGTAACCAGCGTTGTCGCGCATTTCGCCCGCACCGAAGATGGTGTCGGCGACCAACAGGTCGGCCAACGAGTCCAACTGGTACTGCGTTTGGATACGCGGTTTCATCTGCATGCACAACACGACGGCTTCTGTGTGGAACATAAGAGCCATCTTGACGGTCGTGGCGGTGTCCGGTGACGGCAGGTTGCTGGACACGAAAATGTCCACGCCGTAAACGTTGCCCAGGCGACCGTTGCGGATCGTGTTGCTCGAACCTGACTCACCGACGAATGCTTGCTCGGTAAAGCGGGCCAGGCCCATCAGCGTGTTGCGGGTTGACGGGGGAACCACCAGCTTACGGCCCGTTTGGGGCGCGTTCGCGTCGTCCAGACGTTGGATTGTCCGGCGGATGGCTGCGTCTGTAAGGGCGGCTGAGTTGTCCGCGGCGTCGGTGAACAGCGTGGTGCCGTTCGAGCCGATGTAGGCTGCATCCCAGTTGTCATCGGCCGTTCCGCCGTTAAGCGTTACGAAACGATCACCCACGTACGTGTCGATCGCCACGCCGAGCGAGTAACCCGCGTCGTCCGTGTAGAAAGAACGCAGCGCGCTGTTCGCTTGCTTGGTTGCAATGTCTTCGATCAAACGCGCATAGTGCCAATGCTGGTCCAGGTTGACCGAGAGGCCAGTACCCGCACCAACGATCGTGGTGACGCGCGTGTCAGCCGATTTCGCGACTGCTGATCCACGAGTAACGACCGGCAGACGGACGATGTCGCCCTTCTGACCAACCACACTCATGTTTTTAACGAGCGGCGCAAGAACCAGCGACGCTTTGAAGGCAGCAACGATTTCATCACTCCAGATTTCTGGAATGAGTTCCATCGTTGCTACTTGAGACTTGATGACGTTGTCGTCAGCGTAAGCCATAAATAACTCCGAAAAGGTTGAGGGTTAGAGAACTCTTTTCGGAAACAGCAGAGCTACTTGACGCGCTTCTCTTTGTACGCAAGCAGAATTTCTTCGCCCATTTCGTGATACCGCTCGGGGTCCGTGTTCCGCAGGCGCGCTAGATCAGCGCGGTAGAAAATCTTTCCCGTCGGTGCCCCCGTAGGCGATGCGTTGCCGCCGGGCACCTTGCCCGCGGTCAGGGCCGCGGCTTTAGCTGCGGAGGTGTCCTGCTTCGGTGCTGGTGCCGGGGCTGCTGCCGTCTTTGCGGCCTTGATCTCTTTGTACGTGCCGAATAGGTCATCCGCGGCTTCGAAGTCGTAGTTGTTGTTAGCAGCTAGCAGGCGTGCACGGCGAGCGGGGCTCGCATCTATCCACGCGCGAAACTCGGGATCATGAACAAGCTCCGGCGCGTCGGGGTGTTTAGCCTCGAACGCGGCCGCTGCACGCTCCTGTTGAGTCTGCTGCTGCTTACTGTTTAACTCTTTGACTAGCGGGTGATTCGCCACGGCCTTTTCAATCGCGGCCTTGGGGTTGACGAAAAATTCTGTGTCGTCGTCTGCTGTTTCCGTATTGCTTGGTGCCGGCTTTCGTTGCGCGGCTTCCAGGGCGGTCCTGATGTACTGGTCGTGCGTGCTGCGAAGCTCGCCGAGTTCCTGTCCTTGCCTGCCGGTGACTTTTTCAAGGTCGGCATACATCGCGATCAACTGCTCCGTCGTTTTTCCCGCGAATTTTTCGGGGACGCTCGGAGGCGGTGGCGGTGTGGGCTCGGGCGTGGGTGCTTCGGCTTGCGTCGAGGCGGGTGTTGCAGTACTATCGATACTGGGGGGATTTTCGTCCTGTTCTTCTGACACAATGACTGCTGGCATGTTCGCTTGTCCTTCCGGGGCGTTAGATGCTTACTGCTGCGCGGCCGGCGGGATGCCGGTTATCGCGTTTGAAACTAAATGGTTGTTTCGCCACTGAGCACGGAGTCGCGGTGTGCTTTCTCGTGCTGCTGCTCCCACTTCATCGCGGCGCCAGGGAAGGCACCACTCCACCCTTCCAGGGTGAAGCGAGGGGCGCTGACAATTCTCATGTAATGTGTGAGCGTTTCGCCACAGGTGTCGCACGCGCCGAGCAACTCGCCGCGGCCGTGACAGAACTTCTCGGTGATGTGACCTTTACTGCACTCGAAGTCGTATACCTTCACACTATCTCCGCTTCGTTGGGCTCGTCGCCTTCGTCAAATGTCTCGGCCTTCTCGGCTAGGAGCTTTTCGTAGCCCTGGCGAACCGTGTCCTTGAACGCGATGAACGCATCAAGCTCGCGAATCCGGCCCTGCGTCGTGAAAAGGTGCTGTGCGTCTTTGATGTGCGGCACGCTGTTGATCATCGTGCGGTCGCTGATTGCGTCTTCGACCAGGTGGGCCCAGCCGGGCGTGTTGGTCGTTGCGATGACTTCTTCGTAGTAGGTCTGCAGTTCGCGGTCCATTTGTTATTAGATTTTGAAATTGAGTACCCATGGGAAACCATTACCGCCGCCCGTAGTGTTGGAAAACTGCCGCGCTTGCACCACAGGGCCCGTCGTGTTGTAAGCGGTGAACGGCCCTACTGTGCCCGGCCCGATTGCGATCTGACGTAGCTTGAGAATGAAACCTTCGCCTTTGGTCTGCCCTAGTAACGGAAAAGGGACGAACCAAGCTTTATTGACCGCGGTACTGGTTAAGATGTCTGTTGACCCGACCGCACTGGACCCCCATGCGCCGGATGCCGTCCACGCCTGAAAGTAAATCCGATTAGAGGAGCCGTAGTTGGTTCTTATCCCCGCGGTATTGGCCCCCGCGTTGATAGCCGGCGCCTGCCACGTACAAACGGCCGTTGATGTTCCGAAGTTGTTTAATGGGTTACCAACAAACCCCAGGGCGCCCACATACGCGGTGTCCGCAGCGTCTATAAGTATGTTGCCCGCCGCCATTAACCCTAGGCCACTACCGGCTGAGGCGGGATTTGCAAAACCGAAGACACATGCCTCTGCGCTATCGAAGTAGTACGCCTGAAAATTAGCCCCGTATGCAGCGGATACCGTTGGCCCCGTGGCGACTTTCGTACAGTCGGTGTCGTCCCCCATGATCGTGCCGCTCGACGCCGTGAGGTTGCTCGCGGTGTTCACGTTCCCACTCGGGAAGTACGCGATGTAGAGTTGGTTGCTTTGGGGCGTAGTGTCCAGTATTGCGGCGTTATTCCCGGCCGGGGCCGAAGACCAAGCAACGATAAGAATGCGCCCCGCTGCGCCCGACTTCGGCTTGAGCACGATGTAGTACGGAGTCGAGCCGGTGTTGCTGCCCGCGTGCTCCCATGAAAAATCGGCGCCCACGTCGACCGCGTTGATGAGCGTGACCATATCGGCAAACAGGTTGCCGATGGCCGTGCCGGTCTTTGTGCCGTTGCCGCTGTTGTACCAAGTAAGTGTCGCGCTCATACGTAATCAACCAAACCCCATGCTCCGTTTGCTAGTGTTTCGCCCGGTAGTTCTCCTATCGTTTCTTCAATCAGCACATAAATAGGCACGAACGCAAGGCCGATCTGGCCGAAGTTGAGAAACTGTTCCCACCCCGAACCGTTCCACTTCCAGATACGCCCAACGGCGTCGACTTGGTAGGTGTCGCTGACTGCGGGCGAAGTCGGAAAGTTGATCGCCATCTAGAACTCCACCCACTGCGACGAGCTACCATCGTTGTAGTACGTGTAGAGAATGCCGGTGTCGGTATCCACCCACTCGTCGCCCACTACGGGACTGACAGGCGCGGTTGCCGATGCAGTGAAGGCCGGCGAGCGAACTTCCGTCCCCGAGATCGTTATGCCGCCCGCAACCGTCAACTCTTGCGGAGCACCTGCAGAACTGGACTGGCGCCCAAGCACACGCGAGGCGTTAATGTTTGCCATCTTCGCGAGCGTGACGGCGCTGTCGATGATCTTTGCGGTCGTGACCGCGTTGTTGTCGATCGTCCAGACCGTGGCCCCGTCGCTGACGGTGATGTCGCCCTTATCGCCGTCGTCAACGCCCCCGCCCTCGCCGCCTTCGCCCTCGACGATGTGCTCTTGATTCCACTCGGCTTCGAGGATGCGCTCGGCGCTGCCCGGCCGGATACCTTGCACCGTGCGGTGGCGAACGGTGATCGCCATTACTTACTCGGCTGTTTTGCGGCTTTGCGTGCGGCTATCGCCAATTTGCGCTCTTCAAGGCGCTCCTTGTGCTCGCGGTCGCGCTGCTTCTCGGCCGCGGACTGACTCATCTGCATCACGGTGATGCGCTCGTTGGAGTCGCGATCGGCGGCTTTCTCTTTGATTTGCTCGCCTTGCAGTACGACTTGCGCCATCTTGATGCGGTTGTCGAACTCGGCGGCTTGCTGCTCCGCTGGCAGGCCATAGATGCCCTTCGTGGCAAGCTGCATCATTTCGAGTTCGGACGAGTTCTTCGCTTCCTCGGCTTTCACGGTGTTCAGCAGCGTCTCGCTCTGCAGCTTCTCGATCGCGGCCTGCTCTTTCGCTATCGCGAGTTGCGCGGCGTGCGCCTGCATCTGCTGCATCGCCGGGTCGGACTGCGCGGCGAGTGCCTGATCCGCGGCCATGGCCTGACGGCCATCTTCGTCGCGCACCATCTTCATGATCTCTTCGCGGTTTGGGATCGAGCTATTGCCGATGATCCCGAGCAGCACCGCGCGATGCGGCGGCGTATTCGGCTCCATCGTGGCGAGCAGTGCCGTCAACTGCGACGACTCGTACTCGCGCTGCATGATGCCCATCGTCGACGCCGCCTTGAACTTCAGCGCAACGGTCGGATAGCGCTCCGAGTTGTACTGCATGTTCCGGTTGGTGATCTTTTCGAGCGCGGGCATGAGGAACAGGTCAAGAAAGTGCACCATGGTGCGCTTGTACCGTTTGATGACTGGCGCCAATGCCATGGACACCGCCCCACTTCGCGCATCTCCGATGCCAGCCGCGAGCGCAGTTGCGTCCACAGAGCCTGTAGCTTGCTGAACCATTGCTTGTAGAGCTTGTGCATTTTGGAAGTGGTTAGGGTCAAGTTGCCCGAATTTGAACGGGTACAGGGCCTCGCCTGGCGGGCCGGACGTCAGAATCGTCTTGCCGGGCTGCACGGTGAGCTTCATGCCGCGCGGCACGCGCGTGGCGTCCATGCCCATCATCGGCGCCGTGACATACGCCAGCGAATCAAGCCTGGAGCGTATTTCAGCGTCGAGGATGCGAGCGCTGTTGAGCCCCTTCTCGCAGATACCACGTCCAGAAAGGCGTCCAGGAACGCGGTCCCATGGAAAGTGGACGACCGGCCGGTCCTCCATCGCGTATGGGTTCGACTCGACCTTGAGAGCGCTCTTTTTGTTGCAAATGACGACAATCGCTTCAACGTACTCACCGTCTTCGTATTCGGCCGAATCCGACTCTTTTTTCTCTTCGGGGAAAAGCTCTGCAGTGTCTTTTTGCACTGGATTCAGCATTTTCTTCGGCACCAGGCCGTAGTAGCGAATCACGGGCACATGGTCCTCTTCGTACTGCGCGCCCTGCGTGACTTGGTCGCCCTGCAACGTGCGATCCGCCGTTTCGACCGAACATTCGGCCTCTTTGCGGAAGTCGCCTGTTTTCTTCGCCGCCAGGATCAGGTGGAGGCTCATGTTTTCTTCGACTGCGCAGCCGAGCCCGTCGTGCAGGGTCACTGCATTGGGGTCGTACAGCATGTTGCGCGGGTGCACGGGCTCCAGCCCGGCCAGCGGACGCACGGTGACCTTCGACGCCATCATGTCGGTCACGTCGTCGACGATCGCTTCGCGCAACTTGCGGTCGGCGACGCGAATCTCGGCAAATCCGTCACCGAACACGGCCGCGTTCAAGATGCACATCGCGGTGTTCGCGGCGAAGTCGGTCAGACCCAGGTCTTCCTTCAGCGCGCCGCGTACCGTCTCGACTTTGTCGCGATCAGTGGGCGGCGCGACCGCGGCCACGGCCTGCGGCATCGGCGCGAGCATCCCTGGCGGCGCTTCCGCGCCCATTGGCATGCCCGGCGGCGCCATCGTCGGCGCGGCTTCGAGTTTTTGGTTGTGCAGCGGCCCGACGTCGAAATAATCGACGCCGCGACCAAAAGTGGCTTCTTCTATCTCTGCCGCCGCGTTTTCAACGGCCTCGCTGAGCGCCGGCCCGACGATTTTCGAGCGTTCCGACTGCCGCAGACGGTCAGTCGCGGACCATTCGCCGCGCCACTGCCGTTCGTAGGAGTTCCACTTCTGTTCGTACTGCGTATTGCGCCAGGTGCGCCATGCATCCGTCTTCGCGACGACCCAAGTGACCAGTTCCGCGTACTTGTCGGGCTCTTTGTACTTGTCGAGCCCGCCGCCGTCCTGATCGTCAACGATCTTGGCCGTCGTGCCTCGTACTTGTACCGTCGGTGATTGGTTGTAAGACATTTAGCCTCTGCTTAACGCTTCCCGCGGCCGAACAGGCCGCGATCATCGAGTCCTTGAAGTGCGCCGGTCATTGACGCGCCGATATTTGCCATTGGTTCGAAGTAACCCGAGCGACTGCCGCCGTACAGGCCGATGCTGCGCAGCATCTTCTCTGCGTAGGGGCCGACCCCTGGCGCAGCGATCGCGGCTTTCGCTACTTGCTCGGCCGGCGCCGCAACGACGGCGTTGAACACCCCCATGGGGATGTTGTCCTGCATCAGGTCGCGCGAAAATGCGCGCCGATCTTCGAGCGCGAGCTTCTGTTGCTGTGGATCACTCGACGGCAACGCTTTGCGATCCCGCTGCACTTCCCACAGCATTCCTTGCGGCTGCTTGTCGAGCCATTTGTAAAGTAAAGGTCCCATTTAATAACCCGCGATCTCGTCGATGGGCTGCCATTCGGGTTCGTCGTCCTTCCACCCCTCCCACAGCGCCTCAGTAGTTAGCTGGTCGATGTACGAAAGGGCGTCGGGAATGTCGTCGTGTACGGTCTTGCTCGGGAAGTTGAGCAACTGATCTTCGGTTTCGGTCGCCCAGGTCGCGTTTTCTTCGAACGTGATGTTTCCATGCTCGAATCTGCCCTGCAGCGCCCAGATGACCCGGTCGTTCTTGTGCTTGTTGCCGTGCGATAGCTCGGTGATGTGCACCATCGCGTTGTTCTTGCGCATCGACTCCTGAAGGTACGGTTGTACCGCCTGCATGAGGACGCCCTTTTCAATGCCCGTGGCCGCGGGCTCGTACTGCTTGACCGCTTGCACGATGCGATCGGCCGTTTTCTTGACGTCCCACCGCCCGTGAATCACGTCTTTGACGTGCCACTTCGCGCCGTCGGCTTTGACAACGACAATCGCCGTGCTGTCAAGGCGCGACGTCTTCGCCATCTGCTGTTTTTCGACGTCCACGAAGCCGGCAAGGTCGACCGCGATGTAGAAGCGGCCGTTTTTCGGCTCGGGCCCGTACTTGAACCACTTGCGCTGAAAAATGACGCCACCAGTCGACTCAAACGACGCCATGTATTCCTGGCGAAACGCTGAAGTCGAGATAGTTGACGCGGCACTTGCGATCTCCGACGCCGGGATGAACGGGTTCTCGGCGGTGGTGAAGATGAAAAGCTCCCACTCCCCGCTCTCGTCGGCCTTGGCGCGCTCGGCTAGGGCGTAGAAGTGGTTCCGCCCCTTCGGCGTTCCGATGAAGAGCGCTCGTCCACCCCCGTGTAGGGTGGCATCTGACAGCGCGGGTCGCACGATAAGTTCCCAAACATCGACTTTTTGGTCGGCGAACTCGTCGATAACCACAAACCATAGGCCAACACCGCGAAGACTGTCAGGGCGGTCAGCGCCCTTGATGTGAATCTCGACCCCATTCGCCAGTTGCAATAAGCCCAGGTTGACGTTGCTGTTGGTGATGAGCCCGCCGCACATGTCGTGCATGCGCTTCCAGTAAATCACGCGCGCGGACGGGTACGTCGGCGCGATCAGGAACACCGGCAGCTTCTGCACGTTGCGCGGGTCCATGGCGGCCTCGATCGCTGCCACCATCGCCAGCCACGACTTTCCGAACCGGCGCCCCGCCACAACGACGCGGAACCGCTTCTTGCTGTCGAACACCTGGCGCTGCCCCGGATGCAGGGACAGGTTGACTTCGATGTTCTTGCTCACGGCTTGTACGGCAGACAGAACGGGTGCCCGGTGAAGCAGTTCTGAATTTCTTTCGCCCAAAGCTCGACCATCAGGCTCGGTGTCTTCGGCCAGGGCCACGGCGACGTGCGCTCGTAGATCACGTCGCGCATCTGCTCGATGGCCTCTTCCATTTCGGCGCAGCGCGCATCGAGCGCGTCGACGCTCCAAAGCGCGTAGATGTCGCGGGCGGTCGTCACGGCAATTCCTTGAACGGCACGTCGACCGCGTCGACCGTGACCGCGTCGACCGTGACCGCCGGCGCCGCCGCGGTGCTGATGTTGATGGTGATGTTCGGTAGTCGCCCGCCCTCGTCCTCGGTGCGGAACTCGCTCTTCGCCAGGCTCTCGAAGAACGCGATCGGGATCACGCGCTTCGCCATAATGTCCATCGCCCGCTCGTGCAGGGCGTCGGACTTGTCGTCGATCGCCTCTTCGAGCCGCGCCAGGACCTTCGGGAACAGGTGCCCGGCGGCCTTGTACCCGCGCTCGATCAACAGATCGCGCGTGGGCTGAACCGCCGGTGGGCGACCGCCCTTCGCCGCAATCGCCTTGCGCTCCTCGACCAGTGCCGAATGCTCGGCACGGCTGATGCCGTCCGAGCGTAGCTTTTGCTTCAGTGTTGGGTGCGCCGGTGGCGCTTCGCTGACCAGGTCAGCGACGGATGTTAGCGTTTGCTCACTCATTCGGGCAGGGTTCCCTGTTGTCCGCTGGCGGTCGGGACCACCGCCCCTAGCCCTGTGGCCGCCGTTGCGGGGCCTGGGCGTCGGGTAAGTCGCTTAACGGCCCCTGCGATAGGGGCTCGGGCTACGCGGCATTGCGCCGTTCGCTGATTGGAATTGGGTGGCCCGGCAGGGTGGATGGGAGCGTTGCCGGTCCCAAACGGAGTGGTTTTCCCCGTCCTAAAAGGCCGAAATTGGGTGACGCTTTTTGTCACATTGCAGGGGGCAAAAGGGGTATCTAAGTCGTTGTTTTTACAGTGGGTCCAGTAGCCCACACAGCCCACGGCCCGCAGCCCCCCGCACCCCCCTCATGCCCATAGCACAGGGCACACAGCACAGAGCGCACAGCACTGGTGCACCGATGGCATGCACCACGATGGTGCATGCACTGGGATGGTGCATCGAGGGTGTGTGCACCAGCATGGTGCACTGTGCCTCTTACCTATTGAACGTAGTTAGGTGGCTCGTTGTGACATTTGCTGCATTGGGGAAACTGCAGTGGGCAATGGGGGGTGGGCAGTGGGTGGCCTGGTTGAGCGTATGCTTACCGTTCGTCGGCTAGGTGTTGCGTTCGCTAAAGGTTGCGCGTATCGTGCCGTTAAGTTGGATGTAGCAACGTATCGGTCGGCGACGCTCGCGCACTACTCAGTCGCGCTCGCGTGCCTGTCACTCGTCACACTGATTGCTTAATTAACTGAAGGGGCGAACAAATGGAATACAGCGACACTGACCGCGAAGATGATCCGCACGCGCTGCCCGATCTTGAAGTGTTCGAGCTAACGGCGCGTGAAGTAGCCGCGTCTTCGATGTACGAAGACGAACACTTCGAATTCATGAGGCGCCGCGAATTCCGGCTTGCGACGATGAATAGCCGCGCTCGCGATGCAATGCTCGATGCAATGGTCGCCGAGCTTGGCATTAAGGGCGGATTCTTCTATTGGTATTGCATGCCGGGATGCTTGCCGGATAGCGATGCTATCGGTCCGTTCGACACATATGCGGAAGCACTAGCAGCCGCACGTGACGACGCGACGGACGGATTGTCATGACCATCCAACATGACAGCGCTCGTTTGCTTGACCGCGCTGCTAACTGCAATCAACTGAAAGGGGCGAACGATGACCAAACTTTATGTAGGGTTGAAACTCGATTGTACGGGGCGCCGCGAAGTGTTCCGCGCGACGGCAACACCTACCGAAGCATCGCACGGTGCGCGGTTTGGCGCCGTCATCGGACCATTTAGAACAAAGCGCGCGGCGGAATTCATGCGCGACTATGGTCGCGGGAACCCACATTGTTTATGCGTAGCGGATGCTGAACGGCTCGCTAAGGTGCAATCATGATCGAGAACGACGACTACTCACCCGATGACACGTCAGCGGATCGCTACGTTGTGGCGATGCTGCTGGCCGTGTTGGGTATCTGTGGCGGATTACTGGGACTCGCTTACGTCGCG
>Ga0137321_1000280_pt1 | contig 11728 bp, 9 predicted proteins | sample EasRivERMZT399_2_FD_104758 | JGI IMG/M metagenome (GOLD analysis project Ga0137321, IMG submission 104758) | Soil microbial communities from meander-bound floodplain in the East River, Colorado, USA - East River MetaG ERMZT399_2 | ecosystem: Environmental > Terrestrial > Soil > Floodplain ... | reverse complement strand
GCCGCGAGAGCCGCCGACACGTCCGCCAGCGACTGGCCGACGAACGCCTGCTCCATCAGCTGCGCCACGGTCAGCGCGATGATGTCGGCCACGTACATGGCCTGGATCGAGTTGAAGACGAAGTTGTTGTCCTTGCCATACGTCGTCTGGTCCGACACGTACGCGAAGCCGCCCTGCTCCAGGCGGTGGATGATGAGCAGACCCGCGTCGAGGCCCGCTTCGAGCGCATCGTCGTCCTGGTCGTTGAAGTCCTGCGCGGCCTGGAGGGCGCCCGAGATGTTGATCCCCTTGTTGAAGATCGACTTGTAGAAGCCCGCGGCCTGCATGCCCGCGGCCTTGACCGCGTTCATCCAGGGCTGGAACTGCTGGACGCTGCCGTTGGTGCCGAGGTCGCGCACGTCCTGGAACGTGAGCGCGACGCGCGACGAGGCCAGGTTGGCCGCGGTCGTCTTGACGTCTTCGAACGGCGCGCGCTGCGACAGGAACGCCTGGCGATTGCGGCGCTTCTTCAGCGTCGACATCTGAAGGACGTGCGAGCGCGCAGCCGCGTGCACCGACTCGATGGTGTACGTCGAGCTGGGATCGGTCTGGTTGTCGGCGATATCGTCGACCGCGTCGCGCGAGAACAGCGGAATGATGAAGTTGCCGCGGACCATCTTGAGCGCGTCGAGCGCTTCCTGGATGGTGTCGTCCGTGGTCGCGCCCTTCGTGCCGCCCGTGAGGAAGGCGACCGAAGCGGTCGGCGCCGGCAGACCGGCGTCAGCCTGCTCGTTCATCTCGGTCAGGACGCCATTGTCGCGCAGAAGCGTGAACCACTTGTACGCGTCCTGCTTGATGCGACCCGGGGTGGTCGCGAAGGTCGAGCAGCAGCCGAACGTTCCCTGGTCGAGCGTGACGGAAGGCTGCGATCCGAGAACCGCGGTGCCCGGCGTGCACGTAAAACCGTCGAACGAATTGATGTAGGCCGCGAGGTCCGCGATGCTGACGAAGTCCGTCAGCGATACGGTCAGCGTGCCGGGAGTTGCGCCGCCCACCGTGGTGATCACGATGTTGACGCCATCGACGACGGCCGAGGCCGTGGTGCCGACGTAGCCAAGCTTCAGCGCTACAGCGCCACCCGTGAAAATGTCGTTGGTGACGCTATCCATCTGGCGCGCCTCGTCCAGCTGCGCCGAGTACTCGGTACCCGAGACAATCAGGTGGGGGGTCGCGGTCTTCGACACGAAGTCGACCACTTCCGGCGTGGCGCCATCGAGGACGTACAGGTTGTACGAGATGAGGCCGGTACCAGAAGTCAGCTCGTTGATCTCGAAGTTCTTGCCGTAGCCGTCGGTCGGATCGGCCGCGACGAGGAATGCGGTGATGGCGCCGAAGGCCTGAACGTCCGTGGTCGCGACGATGTCGACGGGGGCGACAGTGGCCGGCGCGGTCAGCGCGTTCGGGGCGCCGGACGCGTCGAGCAGCTTGATGGCCGAGATCACGGTCGAGGTCGCGCCCGTCACGATGTACGAGCCGCGGTTCTGGTTCGAGCCGCCCTGGATGACCGAGCCGGACGGGATGTACAGAGTGTCGCCCGCAACCGGGAGCGCGTCGAACGCGATCGAGCGAGTGATGGTCACCGAGTTGCCCGAGACGACCGTCAGGCCCAGCGTGTCGGCGCCAGCGGCCGAAGCGATGAGGGCGACGGCCGCACCACCCGTGATATCGACGCCCGCGACGGCGTTCAGCTGGCCGGCGAAGGTAGTCGGAGTCGCGAGGGCTGCGACAGTGATGGCGGTGGCCGCGCCACCGTTCACACGTACCGAGATATCAGTGGCCGCGATGGGCAGCATGAACGCGAATGCGCCCGTGGTCGGAACGACCTCCGTGGTCTTCGCGGTGATCTGGTACGAGATCAGGTTGCCGAGCTTGCCGAAGTTACGGTCCTCCAGCTCGCCGTAGTCGGTCGAGTCCCAGCGCAGCAGCGTCGCCGACGCCTTCGTCGACGGATTGGTCTTCACCAGGACGAACGCCTGGGGCGCGCCCTGGATCTGTGAATCGTTCGCAGGCACGGCACCGCCGCTGAACGCGTCGACGAGGCGACCGGTCTTGTACTTCGCCTGCACGTCACCGATCTGGTTCGGGCCGAAGATGTTGGACGCGAGGTCTTCTTCCTGCGTGTAATCGGGGCCTGCGTCGGCTTCACCGACGAGCATGATCACGCCCGAAGTCGCGAGGCCGGTGTTCGCCTGCGCCACGTTGATGATCGGGTAGGCGCCCGGGATCTTCAGAACACCAGCGGGGGTGGGAAAACTCTGAGCCATTTTAAGCGATCTCCGTCGTTGAAAAGATTAGGTCTTAGCGGGACTTCTTGCCCTTGGTCGAAACCGAGAGCATAGTGCGGTTGTGATTCACGCCGGACAGGCCCTTGCACATGCCGGGGTGCTCGGCTTCCTTGCAGAGCGCGCAAGATCCCATCTTGGACAGGGCGAGAGCCGCCTTGCTCATCGGAGCCTCGCCGCGCTGGAGCGGCAGCGCCCCGTGGAAACGCGCGCTGGTGAGGGAGCCCTTCTGCTTGGGGAGGAGGCCCTTGTCACCCAGCTCCGCCGCGGTCGGGGAGGGGTTGAGGCGACTGAGGAGGTTGCGGAGCCAGCCCACGCCGCCTCCGCGCAGATCTTGCTTGAGGTTCGCGGCATCGGTCGCCTGCTGGCCACCACCCGCGGGGGCGTTCGGGTTCTTGCCGGCCTCGTGGTTGGCGGTCATCACGCGCGAGACTTCCTGACGGCCGGCCGCCTTGAGTGCGCCGAACTTCTCGTTCGGCTTGGCCGGACCCTTGTCGAAAGCGCTCACGTCGACGTCCACCGATGACGGCTGGCCGGGCGCGGGGGGAGTCTTGGTGCCAGGGCCGACGCGCGGCGCGGGAATGTTGCGTGCGCCGCCCGCGATCTTGTGCGCGTCGCCGCCACCCATGCCCACCGGCTGCTTGCCGGGAACGCCCGCGCCCTCGGGCGCGCGCTGGGCCGACATCGCGTCCTTGCGGAGCGGGTTGGCCTTGATCTGTCCGCCCGCGCCGGTCTTCTTGGCGTCGACGGAGTCACCCGCCTCGGGCATCTTCGCGCCGGGGACCGCCTTCTCGGGGGCTGGCACCAAGCGCTTCATTTCCTTCTCGGCCTTCGCGGTCGGAGCCATGTTGGCCTTCAACGCGGAGGGCATATTCTTCTGGCTCGCGTGGCCGGGGCCACCCGTGCCGTACTTGGAAGCGCTGCCCGGGTTCTTCTCGGACTTCGCGTTCGCGATCACGCCCGACGCTGAGCCGTGCGGAGTCCCGACACCGCCCACGGTCACCTTGCGGCCCATCTGAGCGATGGGCTTGCGACCCAGACCTGAACCGTGGACAAGCGAGGGACCTCCCGCAGCCGGCATGGCCGTCGGGCTGTGCGCGAGCGACTGGAAACCGCCCATCTCCTTGTTCGCCTGCGTGACCGAGGTCTGCGGGCGCGGCGCGGCCGGCGTGGTCGCTGCCATGCTCGACGAGTGCTTCGTGAAATCCCTGCCCGGCTTCGCGTCGGAGAGATGGGGTGTGGTATTCATCTCGGAAGCCTTCTTCGACATCGTTCCGACGTCGCTGAGGCCGCCCGCGTCCTTCTTCATCTTCTCGCTCATGCCCATAGGCTGCGTGCCGCCCGACTGCGGGCCCGGGCTCGGAAGCCCAGATCCGGGAGTGGACTGCGGGTAGCCCTGGACGGCGTTCTTCTGGAGCTTGTGCTCGCACTTCAGCTCGGCGCAAACCTCGCAGGGCTTGCCGTGCTTCGCCAGCTCGCGCTCGCGCATCGCGCGGATGTCGGTCGCAAGCTTCTCCAGCTTGGGCTTGACCGCGGTGAGGAATTCAGCAACAGTGTGGTTTTTTGGCTCGGCCACGTGGATCTCCGATTTGGTAAGGTAAAGATTGGGTAGTGCGGCGGAACAAAACCCTTTACTTCTGGTGCTTCTGGACCCAGGAGCGTAGGACGTTCGCGAGGATCTGGCGCATTTCGCTCTTCGTGAGCGGCGTCCCGCCCTGCATCTCCGTCTGCATCTCCATCGGCATCGTGCCGCGCGCGGGCGTGTCGTGCAGCTCGTCAGTGAAGTGGAGGGTCACGTATCCGCGGCCCGGGAGGTGTGTGTAGTAGTCGCGCGGCTGGTTCGGACTGAAGTGGACCTGCGGGAGGCCGCCGTGTGCCTTGCCGGCGTTCGGACCGTGCGTGTAGAGCATCTCGTGGCGGCCGTCCTGGCTGTACACGACCGACTCCTGGCCGAACTTGCGGCCAAGGCGGAACATCTGCTCGCGCGTCGGATTGTGGACGAGGAACGCGGCGACGCGCTCGCCGTACGATCCGTGCGTCGGCTCATGATGGAGACCCATCGCCTGCATCTCGGCGCTGAGCGAGGCGTTGCCGCCCGCGGCCGTCGGAAACTGCGGCTTCTCCGCGGTGACGATGCCGACCGTACCCTTGCTGAAGAGCGGGTGGTCTGCGACCTCGGGCGGAGTCGTAGAGTAGAGCTGGTGCTCACGTCCCTCAACATAATTTTTTCGCAGTAGAAACATGACTAGATCCCCACACTCGGATAGCGGCTACGGAAGTAAGCGAGAGCCTGCGCGTAGGCAACCGGATTGGAGCGCAGGTCGTAATCCCACACGATAATCTCGGCAATGATGCCGTGAAAGTTCGCCGAGATAGTGCCGCCGCCAGCGTTCCAGCAGTTACCGACCGCGAAGGTCGAGCCGGCACCAGTTCCCTCAGCACCTGCCTGCGTGGTGGTGGGCACGCTGCCCGGAGTCTGTAGCTGTTCGTCGTCACCGCCATTCACCGCGAAAGCAATCTCGGGAAAGCCCGAGGAGCGCCACTCGGACAAGACGTTGACGTCCTGCCAGGTTGCGATCGACGACGTTGGCGCGAGGCGCTGGTTACCAGAGAAGGACCACAGGTTGTCGAAGATGAACCAGGCGTCGTTGAAGGTGAACCAGTTCTCGATCTGGAACAGGCACTCGAAGTTGGGCTGATCGGCCGTCGAGAACACGGGACCGCCAATGCGGGCGACCGAAGCATGCAGCGTCGGACGGATGATAGCCATGACGGTGCGCGGATTGACGTAAGCCATCGGGACACCGTTGCGGTCCCTCAGCGCTGCGGCGCGAGCTGCATATGCACCATCATCACCCGCGGGAAACGTTACCGCGGGGATACCATCGATAGTGTCAATGCCCGTCTGCGGCGCAATCAGAGAGATGACATTCAGGTCCTGTGACTGGCCGCTCTGATCGCCCCAGAACGTGAGGTTCCCTGCCGTAGACGTTAGCTCGGCGTCACCCTTCACCCAGAACACAAGCCCCTCCTCTGGCGGGATTGGCGGCGGTCGCGGCGCCGCCGCGACCGCGGCCGGCAGAGGATTGAAAGGAATTACGCTCCAGGGGTCATTGTCACTAGGCTCCCCGTCAGGACCCACAGGCTCCTCACCGTCAGTATCGTCACCAGCGGCAGAGATCACTAGTCCATCAAACGCAACGTCTGGGTCTCCCCCCAAGTTCACGACGTCGATCATCGGCTTCTTCGTCTTCGGCCACGACTCGCGCACATAGCCGGTGATGTTGATGTAGCGGGAGAAGGCCTCCTCGACGTCGAACTCCATGTTGCGGCGGAAGTCGGTCGACGAGATGGCGCTGCGCTCGAAGCCGCGCGACTCCAGCAGGTCCTGCTTGTACTTGAGCAGGATGAACTTGACGATGGCGTGCAAGAAGAGCAGGTGTGACGGCTCGGACATCACGTGGATACCGATCTGGTACGTCTCCTTGAACGAGAGACTCTCGATGGTCGTCACGTAGCGCGGGCGCGAGCCTCGGATGACGATGTCGGTAAAGTCGCCGAACGTGCGTGGCGCGAGCGCGATCTCATCGTCGCCGAGATTCTCGATGATCATGAACTTCTGGCCGTTACAGTTCACAATGAACATCCCCGGCGCCACGAGCTGGTTACCCATGACGTCGGCCGGCAGGACCATGATGCCCGAGGTCGGCGAGTACCGGACGGGGTTGAACTTGTCGGTCAGCGCGGGCCAGTCACCCTCAGTCTCCTGCTGCGGGACGTAGTGGACGTCGCCGTGGGTCTGTTCCGTTTCGACCGACTCCTGGAGCGAGATCGCAATGCACGGCATCGCCTGCTCGGCCACGCGGAAGTTCATCATCACCGGGATGTTGGTGTCGAGGAACCACTTCTTCGCGATGTCGACCTGCTTTGCGCCGTACTCGTCGCGCGTCAGCTCGTCCTCGACGAGCGACTGGAAGATGTCGTCGAGCAGCTCCGGGTTGTTGTAGAGGTTGTCCAACCCCTGGAGGAGGGCCTTCCGGATGACGACGTCACCCTGAAAAATGCCTTTGATTTCGGTCTCAGCCACGAGTTGAAGATTGCCGCGCGCAATCTCTTAGGTATGGACGCCACCGAGGACATCTCCTTCACCGTCCGCACCTTCCAGAAGGTGCTCAATAACGAGAAGCACAGGTTGGCCGTCGGGATGGCCCTTCGGAACCACCTATTCGAGCAGATCGAGAACGGCGTCGAGGTGAGCCACTACCGACTGACCTGGATGCACAGGGGCGTCATGCGCGCGATCAAGACACTGGAGATGATGGCGCGCGAATTCAACGCAACCCACAAGAGCGACAAGTTCAGCACCGCGGACATGATCGACGTCGCCACGTCGGTCGTCAACACGCTGAAATCGAGGCTAGAACCCGAAGAGAGCTAGCCCATCTCGACGAGGATCTTGTCGATGATGGCGGGCGCGATTTCCTTAGACCAGGTCTCGACCGCCCACTCCGCCGCCTCATCCAGGATGTTCATGGGCGCGTTGCCCGGGTGCTCCCACTTCGCAGACTTGGAGTGATTCGACGAAGCGATGCGGAAGGTAAGGATCGAGCGCGAGACCCTGCCGTTCTTGCCCATCGTCTGTGAGACGGTCACGCCGCGGAGGAACGGGATTTTGGTGTTGCCCTGCATGACCTCGCCCACAGGACCGCGGCGCTGACCCGGCCCCACGTCGTTCTTGCGCGGCCCCTTCTCGATGTCGAAGGTGTGGAGGCGTCCGAGCTTCGCCTGGCCGGCCTGGTCCTTCTCAATGCCGCCGAACGGGATACCACGCTTCTTCAGCTCGCCCTTCACCTCGTTGACTAGGTCTTGCTGCGCCGAGGTCGACGCGGTCTTCCCGCGACCGGGCGAGTGACTGAACGGGACGACGATGTAGCGCGAGCCGTCCTTGGCGCGCTTCGCCTTCTTGCTGCCGAGCAACCCCGCGAGCATGTCGAACGCGGGCTGGCCGTCATCGATCCAGCGAACCTTCGCGTCGAGCGACACGAGGTGGGTGTTCTCGTCGACGCGGGTTACCTTGAGGGCGTCGGTGTACATCTTGCGGCGCGAGTGGAGCTTCGACGCCGCGATTTCCTTCGCCTTGGCGTCGATCATGCCGGCGAGGTCGCGGGCGGCTTCGTCCGCAGCCTTCTTGAGCGACTTGTCGAGATCGAGCAGGTCGTTGACCTCGCTCAAGTCAACATTGATCAAGAACACGCGGGGCTCCCCACGTAACGAAATACGTGCCCACCGAGACCTGACGTGCTTTTCCCGACATATCGCCACTGGCCAGTACGAGGATCGACCAGAGCATAGATGAGGAACCTGGACATTTAACGAGCCCCAGGCTCGCGCGACGAGGTAGGGTGCGAGTTCGCGCCGAACAGCGGAGCGCCCTGGTCCTGGGCCTGAATCATGCCAGCGTGGACTTCCTTCCAGCTCTCCTTGCCGTCGGCGTGACGAACCTTGACCTCGCTCTGGTCGATGGTCCCGACCGGCAGGTCTGCAACGTGATTCATCTGGCGCTCGTGCTTCTCGGCCATGCCCATCTCGCCGCCGGAGGGCGGGCTCGACTGGAAACCGGAATCGTACCCGCCGCCCTTATCCAGCTCGACGTCCCGGTGAAACGCGAGGCCGGTGCGCATGCCGAAGTGGTGCTCATCCTCCCACGCAGGCTCAGTCTCGCCCATCTCGTCCTTCTGGACGGCCTCGGCTGCGGGAGCCGGTGCCTGTTTGGACGCGAGGTCATAGCCGTAGCCGGTGTACGGGAACTTTGCAACGACGTCGTCCTCGTTGTTCGCCCACTTGCCCCACGCGCGGTAGCGGAAGCCGTGCTTGTCGGCGAGGCGCTTGTGGACCTTGTGCGCATCCTCCGAGTGAAACCCACCCTCGACGCGGTTAATCCCCTGCGTCTTTGCGTGCACGTACGAGGCCTCGTACATAGCGGAGCCAATGCCCTTGCCGCGGTAGCGCGAGTCCAGGTCCGAGTGCGGCTCGATCGCCTTGACACCACTACGGCTCTTGGCCGGAGGAGTGACGTGCGCGGTGACGTAGCCGATGTGGTGACCCATCGGGTGCGTGACGATGGCGCGGATCATCTCACCGCCCGCGGGCGCAGGCATGGTGCGCGTGTGCTCGACCGTCATCTTGAGGCCGGCCTTCTGGTGCTCCTCCGGGAGCATGTGCGAGTAATCCGTGTGCGTGGTGAACGTCTTCACACCAGGCTTGCCCGACACGGGCGAGAGCTTCTGGCTGAGAAACTTGCCGGGAACTTCCGACAGAGCCTTCGACAATTCCTCGGCCTTGCCGAGCGCGTTCTGCACATGATCCGGCAGGACGTCGCTCGGCGGCGGGTTCTGCGACATGACCTCCTTGCCGAGCAAGATCACGCCGTGCACGAGATCAAGGACGGCCTGGTACGCGTCGGGCGCGGTCTGCTGAAGCTGAACCAATACCGGCATCTGCTTCTTGATCTTGGCCAACGTCTGCGCGAGCTTCTTCTTCAGGTCCTCGGCGTTGTCGCCCGCCTGCTTCTGATCATCATCGTCCTTCGACTGCTGCGCCTGCGCGGCGTCGTGGAGCTGCGACTCGAAGTCGGACCCCGTGCTCGCCTGCTCGGTGGATTGAGCCGGCGGAGCCGGGTCTGGCCCGGGCTGGCTGTCGCCCGGCTTACCGGACTTCAGCGTGGTGAAATTCGGCTTGTGCTGGACCGCGAACCCCGCGTTCGCTCCCGTGAGCTTCTTCGTGTTGTGCTCCATCACGAGCTGGTCGATGTTGCCGCCGGCCGACTTGTTCTTCGGGCCCTTCTTCTGCTCGAATCCCTTCCCCTTGTGGGTCTCGTTGGCGGCCTTCGCGAGGTACTCGTCCGAGATCTTTTCCCTCTCCGACTTCGGCGCGTTCGCAACCTCGTCGTACTCGGCCTGCATCGACTGGTCCCAGATCACAATCTGATCGCCACCGCGCAGCTTCGCGATGACGAGCGCCATCGCCGACTCGGACAGCTTCTTGCCGACGCCGACCGAGACCGTCGCGCCGACCGTCTCCGAGTAGTTCTCCGCGATGCCGGGAATCTTGCCGAGGTGGCTGGCGTCGATGACGATTCGTCCCTCGTCGCCGCCGATCTCAATGACCGAGCCGCCCACGCTCAGGGCGAGCGAGCGCCATAGCTCGTTGCCGGCGTTGATGGCCTGGTCAACTTGACGCACCTCCCCCACGTCGTCACGCAGAACAGCGCGGCCGACCCTGCGACCGATCTTGTCGCCGTCCCAGCAGACGTAGACGTCCATGTACCGAAGATTACGGCCGAACCGTGTAATGGATGCAGGAGATGTTCGAGCACTCGACGGTCCGGAAGAACACCAGCGCGGGGCGGTGGCACCGCGGGCAATCGTGCGGGAACCTTGGATTCTTCGGATCCTTGCCCACGTCGACCAGATGGTAGGGCGTCAGGCAGTAGTGGTGCCGGCCGGCGCTCAGGCTCACCACCGTGTGGTAGGGCGTGAGATACGGATCCACAGGGAGGTCGGGTTTGACGTCGCACTCGATCAGCAGCTGCGCCATGTCATAGTAGTAGCCAACCACCCTTCCCATGGTCTTCGACCCCTCGTCCACCTCCCGGAACCACACCATCCTGCCCGCCAGCTCGTAGGCCTTGTTCTTGGCGTAGTTCCGCGTGTAGGAGTCGGTCACACATGGTAGATTGGTGTGGGCTCACCGACGGGATTCGCTAGGAAGAGGGTGGAGGTTTCCAATGTCCCATCTACCACTCATTATCGTGGCCGGGAAAGCCGGTTCCGGCAAGGATACGGCCGCCGAACACATCGCCCTCAACTACAACGCCGGCCGGATCGCCCTGGCCGACCCCATGAAGCGGGCCACCAAGCAGCTGTTCGGGTTCACCGACGAACAGCTCTGGGGACCGAGCGAATTCCGCAACCAGGAGGTCCGACCGTCCGGGCTAGTCTTCCCCGAGTCGGACACCATCAAGCGTCTCGCGGCCGAGTTCGTGGACGAGATGGAGCTGCGAGATCCCAGGGTGGCCGCCGCGAAGCTCGACGCATGGTTCTGGGGCCTGGTCGTCAAGGCGGAGGGAAACAAGGGCCTGATCTCCGCGCGAGTGGTCCTCCAGACCCTCGGCACGGAGTGGGGGCGCAGCATCGACAAGAATATGTGGGTGAACTACGCCATCAAGGCCTCGCGCACCCTCCTGGTCGGAAACGCGAGCTACACCCGCGTCGACGGTCTCCAGCTCGGCACGGGCATCAACTACGACTACGTGGTGATCACCGACGGCCGCTTCCGCAACGAGGTATGCGGCGTCGCCGCGGTCAACGGCGTGTCGTTTCGCGTCCTTCGCCACGTGGCCGACACGAAGACCGTCGGGATCGCGGGCCACCAGAGCGAAAAAGAGCTTGACGGGGTGCCCAAGCACTTCTATACTGACACCATCCTCAATGACTTCAGCCTCCAGCACATGTATGACCAGGTGGACACCAATATGGCCGTTCACTTCGGTGACGACCGCGTCCTCCGGAAATAAACCACCAGACTGGAGGTCGATCGTGTTCCACCTCTGGCTCGGCGTCTGGACATTTATCGTCCTGTCCTGGTTCAGCACCGGCTGCGCCACGACCTGCCGAGATCCGGAGGCGCGCGCGGCCAAGCACGGAACGGTACTGGAGTGCAAGAAGATGCTTCAGTACCAGAACGGTCGGCAAGTCGCCCGCTGCACCGTGTCGACCCCCTCGGGCGACAAGCAATTTCACTACGGAGTCTGCGAATGAACTTCCCGACCCTCTACAAGCAATCCAGCGGTGGCGCCATCCAACAGTGGGAGATCTCCACTGCCAGCAACCGCATGCGCGTGTCCCACGGACAGGTCGGCGGCAAGCTCCAGACGAGCGTCGAGTACATCGAAGAGGGTAAGAACATCGGGCGCTCAAACGAGACGACTCCCGCGCAACAGGCCGACGCCGAGGCCAACGCAAAGTGGACCAAGAAGAAGGAGCGCGAGGGCTACGTCGAGGAGCTGGAGCGCGCCAAGGCTGGCGAGGATGACGCCGAGGGCGGGATCCCTCCGATGCTCGCCCAGACCTACGGGGACGCGAACCCGAAGTACCGCGCCTTCCCCGCGCACGGCCAGCGCAAGCTGAACGGCGTCCGTTGCATCGTCGTGGTCAAGAACGGCGCCGTGAGCCTCTGGAGCCGCAAGCGCAAGCCGATCTTGGGCGTGCCGCACGTCCAGAAGGCATACGAGGACGCCTTCAAGGCCGTGCAGGGGTACTACGAGATCGACGGCGAGCTATACCGCCACGGGTGGTCGCTCCAGCAGATCTCGGGCTACGTCCGCAAGGAGAAGACCAAGCCGGGGT
>Ga0137321_1000278_pt1 | contig 11812 bp, 8 predicted proteins | sample EasRivERMZT399_2_FD_104758 | JGI IMG/M metagenome (GOLD analysis project Ga0137321, IMG submission 104758) | Soil microbial communities from meander-bound floodplain in the East River, Colorado, USA - East River MetaG ERMZT399_2 | ecosystem: Environmental > Terrestrial > Soil > Floodplain ... | reverse complement strand
CACGAACAAGGGGCCGTCCGTCGTCCGCATCTACCTCCCCCCGGACGCCAACACCCTGCTGTCGGTGGCCGATCACTGCCTGCGCAGCAAGGACTACGTCAACGTGATCGTGGCCGACAAGCAAAAGCACCTGCAGTTCACCACCATCGACGAGGCGGTCGTGCATTGCACGAAGGGCATGGGCATCTGGGCCCGCGCCAGCACCGACGCCGGCGCGGAGCCGGACGTGGTGCTGGCCGCCTGCGGGGACGTGGCGACGATGGAGGCGCTGGCCGCCGCCGCAATCCTGCGCGAGAAGCAGCCCGACCTGAAGCTGCGGTTCGTCAACGTCGTGGACCTCTTCAAGCTCCAGCCCGCCGCCGAGCATCCGCACGGATCGACCGACGCGGAGTTCGACAGCCTGTTCACGACCGACAAGCCGATCATCTTCAACTTCCACGGGTACCCGTGGCTGATCCACCGCCTGGCCTACCGCTTCCAGGGGCACGACAACCTGCACGTCCGCGGCTACAAGGAAAAGGGCAATATCAACACGCCGCTCGAGCTGGCGATGCTCAACGAGACGTCGCGCTTCCACCTGGTGATCGACGTCATCGATCGCGTGCCCCGGCTGCGTCACACCGCCGCTCACCTCAAGGAAGAGATGAGGGACGCCATCGTCCAGAACATGGCGTACGCCCACGAGCACGGAACCGACCGCAAGGAGATCGCGGAGTGGGTTTGGCCCCACTGAGCCGCGGCATCCACCGGTGGATCGCCGAGAAACGAGTAGGAGCACGGTCATGACCGCATACGAAGCCGCTGTCCAGAGCACGCCGGCCAGCTCGAACCGCGCCGGCCCGGCCCTCGATCGGCTGTGCATCGACACCATCCGTACCCTGTCCATGGACGCGGTGCAGGAGGCGAGTTCCGGGCACCCGGGCACGCCGATGGCGCTCGCCCCGGTCGCGTACTGCCTCTGGCAGCGGGTGCTGCGGTTCGACGCCGCGCATCCCATCTGGCCGAACCGCGATCGGTTCGTGCTGTCCGCGGGCCACGCCTCGATGCTGCTCTACTCGATCCTGCACCTCACGGGCGTCCGGGCCGTGAACCCGAAGTACGAGACGCTCGGCCATCCGTCGGTGGCGCTCGACGACATCAAGCGCTTCCGGCAGCTCGGCAGCCGTTGCCCCGGGCATCCGGAGTATCGCTGGACGTCGGGGGTCGAGACGACCACGGGGCCCCTCGGGCAGGGCCTGGCCACGAGCGTCGGCATGGCCATCGCCTCGAAGTGGCTTGCGAGCACGTTCAACCGGCCTGGGTTCGACCTCTTCGACTACGACGTCTACGCCTTGTGCGGCGACGGCTGCATGATGGAGGGCATCTCCGGCGAGGCCGCGTCGCTGGCCGGCCACCTGGCCCTCGGCAACCTCTGCTGGGTCTACGACAACAATCACATCACGATCGAGGGCAACACCGCGCTCGCCTACAGCGATGACGTGGCGACACGCTTCATCGGGTACGGCTGGAACGTCACCCGCGTGGGCGACGCCAACGACCTGGAGATGCTCGAGCGCGCTTTCCGGACGTTCCAGCAGACCCCCGACCGCCCCACCCTCGTCATCGTGGACAGCCACATCGCCTACGGCGCGCCGCACAAGCAGGACACGAGCGCGGCGCACGGCGAGCCGCTCGGCGCCGAGGAGATCCGTCTGACCAAGCGGCGCTACGGCTGGCCCGAGGAGGCGAAGTTCCTCGTGCCCGACGGCGTCCGCGAGCACTTCGAGGCCGGGATCGGGGCCCGGGGCGCGGCGCTGCACCGCGGCTGGTGGGAGATGTTCGAGCGGTATCGAGCTCAGTACCCGGAGCTGGCCGAGAACGGCTACCGCATGATGCGCCGCGAGCTACCCGAGGGCTGGGACCGGGAGTTGCCGGTGTTCCCCGCCGACGAGAAGGGCGCGGCCACGCGCGATGCCTCCGGCAAGGTCCTGAATACGGTCGCGCGCAACGTGCCGTGGGTCCTCGGCGGTTCGGCCGACCTCGCGCCTTCCTGCAAGACCCGCCTCGCCTTCGAAGGGGCCGGCGACTTCAGCGCGGCGGACCGGGGTGGCCGCAACCTGCACTTCGGCATCCGCGAGCATGCCATGGGCGCGATCCTGAACGGCCTGTCCCTGTCGAAGATCCGGCCGTACGGCTCCGGCTTCCTGATCTTCAGCGACTACGGCCGGCCCGCGATCCGGCTGAGCGCGCTGATGGAGCTGCCGGTCGTCTACGTCTTCACGCACGACTCGATCGGCGTCGGTGAGGACGGGCCGACCCACCAGCCGGTCGAGCAGCTTGCCTCTCTCCGTGCGATTCCCGGGCTCGTCGTCCTGCGTCCGGCCGACGCCAACGAAGTGGTGGAAGCCTGGCGGTTGATCATGCAGCTCCGCCACGAGCCGGTGGCGCTCATCTTGACCCGGCAGGCGGTCCCGACGCTGGACCGGAGCCGGTGCGCCCCCGCCGACGGGCTGCAGCGCGGCGCGTACGTCCTGCTCGACGCGCCGGACGACCGGCCCGAGGTGCTGCTGCTGGCCACGGGCAGCGAGGTGTCCCTGTGCGTCGAAGCCCATCGGCGGCTCGAGGCGGATGGGATCAGGACGCGCGTGGTGAGCATGCCGTCGTGGGAGCTGTTCGAGCGGTACTGCCGCGAGCACCCCGAGTATCGCGAGCAGGTCCTGCCCTCGGCGGTCGCGGCCCGCGTGTCGGTCGAGGAGGGGTCAACCCTCGGCTGGGCGCGGTACGTCGGCGACCGCGGTGTCACCCTCGGGATGGAGACCTTCGGGGCGTCGGCGCCGCTCCAGGAGCTGCAGAAGAAGTTCGGATTCACGCCGGAGAATATCGTGGTCACGGCCAAGCGGCTGGCCGGCCGGGAGAGTTGAGATGCGGGTCGCGATCGGGTCGGACACGCGGGCTTCGAGCTGAAGGAGACCATCAAAACCTTCCTGGCCGGGAAGCACGACGAGGTGCTGGACGTGGGGACCCACGGCCGGGATGCCGTCGACTACCCGGACTACGCCGCGGCGGTCGGCGCTGCAGTGCGTGAGCATCGGGCCGACCGCGGGATCATCTTCTGCAGCGGTGTCGGGGCCTCGATGCCGGCCAACCGCATCCCCGGCATCCGGGCCGGCCTCTGCCACGACACCTACTCCGCGCACCAGGGCGTGGAGGACGACGACATGAACCTGCTCGTGCTCGGCGGCCGGGTGGTCGGCTGCGACCTCGCCCGCGACGTGGTGGACGCGTTCCTGGACGCCCGTTTCACGGGCGAGGCGCGCCACCTGCGGCAGCTCGCCAGCGTGGCCAGCTTCTTCGTCAGCCGGATCGACACATCGATCGACGCGGCGCTCGAGGTGCGGCTGTCGAAGGCGACCGACGCGCGGGAAGAGAGGCGGCTTCAGTCGCTCGGCGGCAAGGTTGCGATTGCGAACGCGAAGCTCGCCTACGAGCGATACCGGGAGCTGTTCAGCGGTCCGCGCTGGCGTGCCCTGGCCGAGCGCGGCGCGCAGACGCAGCGGCTCCCGTGGGCCGGCACGGGGACGAAGAGTGCCAGCCACCGTGACGTGCTGTACGTCGAGGAACTGATCGGGCCCGACACGGTCAACACCATGCCGCCCCCCACGCTCGCCGCCTCCCGGGATCACGGGCGTCCTCGCGCGAGCCTCGCCGAGGACCTCGACGGCGCCTGCGACGTCATCACCAACGGCCAGCTCGCGCACCTCCAGCGGTTCGCCTTGATCCGGGAAGCGGCCCGGACGGAGGGGTTCTCCGCAGTCCTCCTCCTGCAGATCACGTGCGATGAGCCGCTCGACCTTCCGGTTCCCGGCCAGTCGTACACCTTCGGGGTGGTCAAGGCCGCCCAGGCCCGGGGCGATTTCCAGGTCCTCTCTGAGCGCAACCGGCGCGCTCTTCGTGTGCATCTGGGGGCGGAGCTTCAGGGTGCGCTGGCGGCCCTGCAGGCCGCCTCTCGGGGCGCCTTGAGATCGTCAAGGGATCGACTCGAGTGCGGAATGAAAACCAGCCGGAAGACGGGTTCGGAGGAGGTGGGTTATGGACGACAGGACGATGAAGGCGGCGGTAGTCCACGAATTTGGCAAACCGCTGGCGATCGAGGAAGTCGAGGTGCCGCGTCCCGGGGCCGGCGAGGTCCTGGTCAGGATCCGGGCCTGCGGCGTCTGCCACACGGACCTGCACGCGGTGGAAGGCGACTGGCCGGTCAAGCCGAAGCTCCCCTTCATCCCCGGCCACGAGGGCGTCGGTCACGTGGTCGCGGTGGGCGCCGGCGTCGGCCACGTCAAGGAGGGCGACCGCGTCGGCATTCCCTGGCTCCACACGGCGTGCGGCCACTGTGAGCACTGCCTGGCGGGCTGGGAGACGCTCTGCGAGCAGCAGCAGAACACCGGCTACTCGGTCAACGGCGGCTTCGCCGAGTATGCGGTGGCGGATGCCGACTACGTCGGGCACCTGCCGAGCACCGTGGAGTTCGTGGAAATCGCACCCGTGCTATGCGCCGGCGTGACGGTGTACAAAGGCCTGAAGGTCACCGACACCCGACCCGGCAACTGGGTCGTGATCTCCGGCATCGGCGGCCTCGGACACATGGCCGTGCAGTACGCCAAGGCGATGGGCTTGAACGTCGCCGCCGTGGACGTCGACGACGCCAAGCTCGACCTGGCGCGGCGCCTCGGCGCCACTGTGACTGTGAATGCCAGGACCACCGATCCGGTCGCCTACCTCAGGAAGGAGATCGGCGGCGCGCACGGCGTGCTGGTCACGGCGGTCTCGCCCAAGGCGTTCGAGCAGGCCGTGGGCATGGTGCGCCGCGGCGGCACGGTTTCGCTCAACGGCCTGCCGCCGGGACAGTTCCCGCTCGACATCTTCGGCATGGTGCTCAACGGGATCACCGTGCGCGGGTCGATCGTCGGAACCCGCCTCGACCTCCAGGAGTCGCTGGACTTCGCCGCGCAAGGCAAGGTGCGCGCGACGGTCTCCACGGACGCCCTGGAGAACGTCAACGACGTGTTCGCTCGCATGCGCAAGGGCGGGATCGAGGGCCGAGTGGTGCTGGATCTGGGAGCGTGACGAGTGCCTCGGATGGCGGTGACGACAACCCGTCCCGGATCGATGTACCAAGCGGAGACGCCTCTCCGACGCCAGCGTCGGGTGCGCGATCCGGCCGGCCGCGGACGATTCGTCCTTCGCACCGAGCGGACTGGGACCGGGACGTCGAGCCCACCCCCGTCTCCGATGACGGCGAGACCTCGACGTTCACGCTTACAGCGCGGAAGCCGTTCCTGTACTTCAAGCCGTCCTCGGGCGAAAGCACCGGCTTCGCGTCTACGTCCCGCCGGGGTACCGCGAGAGCACCCTGCGTCGGCACCCGGTGCTCTACATGCAGGACGGCAAGAACCTCTTCTTCCCCGAGGGGCCTTCGGCGGGCGCGTATGGCAGGTGGACGAAACACTCCATCTCCTCGACGGCATGAACGCCGTGGATCGCGTGATCGTGGTCTGCATCTACTCCGGGGACCGGGTGGGGGAGTACACGAAGCCGGGGTATGAGGCGTATGCGCGGTCGGTCGTCGACGAGTTCAAGCCCGAGGTCAAGAGGCGCCTCCGCGTCTTCGGCCCACCTCGCGAGACGGGCGTGATCGGGTCGTCGATGGGCGGTGTCGTGTCCTTCTACATGGCCTGGCAGCACCCCCAACCGTTCGGGTCTGCCGCTTGCATGTCGAGTTCCTTCTCCCACCGGGACGACCTCATCGACCGCGTCCTCTCCGAGCCCAAGCACACCTCCAAGTTCTACCTGGGCAGCGGTTGGCCCGGCGACAACCACGAGGTCACGCTGGCCATGGCCCTGAGCCACCGCGACTACCGGCTCCCCGAGGACTTCCTCCATCTCGTCTTCCCTCTCGAAGAGCACGACGAGCGGGCGTGGGGCCGGAGGCTGCACGTCCCGGTAGAGCTCGGCCTCAGCCCAGTCGCGGCGGCCAAGCGCGGGCGGTTCGTCTGAGGAGGTGGCGCGCCATGCAGGGCCCGTCGTCGTCACGCCTGGGGTCCCGCAGGTGGCCTGCTTCGCCACGCGCTTCCATCGCGGGCAGCCGCCGGTCGCCGAGCTCGTGCCGCTGCCGTTGGAGATCCGCCGCTTGGGCGTGCAGCGCTACGGGCTCCATGGCCTGTCGTACGAGTTCATCGCATCCGTGCTGCGGGAGCTGGCGCCGGAGATCGCCCGGGGGCGCGTGATCGTCGCCCATCTCGGGAACGGCGCGAGCGTCTGCGCCCTCGACTCCGGCAGAAGCGTGGACAGCAGCCTCGGCTTCACCGCCGTCGACGGCCCTTGCATGGGTACGAGGCCCGGGGCCCTCGATCCCGGCGTCGTCCTGTGCCTCGTCCAGAGGATGGGAGGTACAAGCTGCGTCCCCGGCGATCAGGGGCCGAGAAGCCCCGATCTGTCAACTTCGCCCGGGATGTCCGGACCGGCGAGGCGCGGAAGGCTGAGGGGGCAGGGGCGATGGAGCGGAGTCCCATCGCGAATTCACGACGAATCGCCTCCACGCACGGGGTGTTGGGCGCGCATTTCCAGCGGTTTTCAGGCGATCGCAGTGAGCGAGTCCGGCGGCACAGCCGTTGCAACAGCGAGCGGGCAGGCTACGACCGTGAGGAGGACGCAATGACGAGTGAAGCTGTTCGAGGGATTCGGTTTGGTCGGACGGGCGAGGTCACCCGCGCGCGACCGCGCGTCGGCCGTTGCGCGCCAGGGCGAGAGAATGGATATCATCAGTGCTCCGCGGCGGCCGGATCGTCGGACTGACCGTTCCGGCGCACCGGTGAGGCCGACCTCGGAGCCCGGTCCTCGGAGCCGTGAGCACGCTGGGGGAATCATGCGCCCCCACTCGGAGCATGCGATGGACGGACGGCCGCGAAGCCACCTACCCGGATCCCGCGAGGTGGTCCGGATGCCGCTCACCACGCGCTCCGGGTTCGTAGGTGTGCGGCGCCGGACCTCGGTTGTTGCCGCGCTGGGCACGTGCCTCGCTTACGGGTTGCTGCTCACAACCCCGGTTCACGCTCTCGATCCGAACACACGTCTCACCCAGTACACGCACACCTCCTGGCGAATGCAAGATGGCTCCGCACCCTCCGGCATGTATTCGATTGCCCAGACCGCGGACGGGTTCCTCTGGTTCTTATCTTCTCGCGGCGAGATCTACAGATTCGATGGCGTCCGGTTTCGTCCCTGGCGCAAGCCGGCAGACGCTGAGTCAATCGGCAGGATCCGGAACCTCGTTGGCGATCAGGCCGGTGGGCTCTGGGCACTCGGAGCTCAAGGGGTCGCTCACCTGAAGGATGACGTGGTCAGCGGGCATGTTGTGTTGGACGGGCTCATGCCGAACCCGCAGAACGTCAGCATCGACGCTGATGGCTCCATCTGGGTCGTCCGCGGCGCTAATGGCACTTCCGAGCCGTTATGCCATGTGACCGAGCAGACGGTCGAATGCTTCGGAAAGGCCGATGGAATCCCAATCACCCCCCTCGATGCTCTGTTGGCCGACGGAAACGGCGGTTTTTGGCTCGGAGGTCAGACCGCCCTTGTGCACTGGCGTGCCGGCGTCTCGGAGACGTACCCGCTCGAGGGTGTGGTAGCGAATGGAGCACCGGGGATTCTCAGCTTGGCACGTGGGCCTGATGGATCCATCTGGGTTGGCGTGTTTTCCGAGGGAGCAGGGCACGGCCTCGCACGACTCGAGGGAGGCGCGGTCCGGTCGTTCGTGACGCCCACCTTCGACGGAAGCAAGCTCCACGTCTTCGCCTTGCGCTTCGACCACGACGGCAATCTCTGGGTCGGCACCGACAGCAACGGAATCCTTCGTGTGCGTGGAAACGTCGTGGACCGCTATGCACGAGCCGAGGGCTTGTCCGGCAGTTACGTCCGCGCCTTCTACGAAGACCGCGAGAGGTCTGTCTGGGCCGCGACCAACGATGGGATCGACAAGTTCCACGATCCACGCGTCACCAGCTTCACGGTGGCGGAGGGCTTGAGCAGCGATTCCGCCGTTGGCCTTCTGGCCAGCAGAGACGGGACCATCTGGGTTGCGAATTCCGACTCGCTTGATCATATCGTCGGCGGCTCCGTCACCTCCGTTCGCTGGCCCGGTCAGCAGGTTTCGTCGCTGCTGGAGGACCGCCGCGGCAACTTATGGGTCGGAGCGAACGACGGATTGTATCTTCTCAAAGATGGACGCTTCCGACGCCTGTCCGAACCCAATCGCCAGCCCCTTGGGCTGATCTTCGGGCTGATCGAGGACACCGACGGAAATGTCTGGGCACACTGCTTTTGCGGTGGCACAGGAAAGCTCCTACGCATCCGTGACTTCGAGGTGCAGGAGGAGTTTTCAGCACCGCAAGTTCCAGGCGGCCGGCTAGCTCCGGACGCGCAGGCGGGGATTTGGATCGGCGGTCGCACCGGCGATCTCATGCTCTTTCGCCATGGCGTTCTGAATCGGATCCCAACGGGTTCTCACGACAATCCGTTTCCCAACCAGGTGGTTGCGCAGCCGGACGGCTCGGTTCTTGCGGCCTTCGACGACGGGCTGGTCGGATTGCGGCAAGGTGCGACGCAGCGAATGACGACGAGGAACGGCTTGCCTTGCGGGGGCATCCTCTCTTTCGTCCAGAATGGCGACAAGCGCTGGTGGCTGAACACTCAGTGTGGCGTAGTGGAGTTTCCGGATTCCGAGCTGCAGCGATGGTGGGCCGATCCGGAAGCGATCATTCGCATCCGAGTGCACGACGTACTGGACGGAGCCCGCCCATCCGCGCGACCACCTTTCAATTCAGCGGCCAGCTCGCCCGATGGACGCGTGTGGTTCGTGAACTCGGGTGTCGTCCAGATGCTGGATCCGGCGCGGCTTTCTCGACCAGCACTTCCGGCACAGACGTACATCGAAGCGATCGTCGTCGACCGTAAGGAACTCCCGGCCACCCATGATCTCGAGCTCTCGCCGCATCCGCGGGACCTGGAGATTGACTACACTTCACCCAGTTTCCTGATCCCACAGAAAGTGAGGTTCCGCTATCGGCTCGACCCCGTTGATCGTGATTGGCGCGACGCCGACACACGTCGGCAGGCTTTCTACACGGATTTGGCCCCAGGGAGGTACTCGTTTCGCGTAATGGCATGCAACAGCGACGGGGTCTGGAACGATAGCGCCACCACGCTCGAGTTCGCCGTCGCTCCCGCGTTTTACCAGACCCTCTGGTTTCGTGCTCTGTGCGCAGCCCTGTCTTTCGCATTGCTGGGGGCAGCCTACCGGCTACGTATCCGGCACCTCCAGCGCGAGTCCAGGAAGCTCCGGGACGTGGTCGAGACAATCCCGGCCATCGTCTTCGAGGCTGGGCCGGACGGCTCTGGTGCCTTCGCAAACCGGCGCTGGCTCGAGTACACCGGTTCCTCGCAGCGACAGCACGGCGAGTTCGCCCCGGAGGATCGAGCCTGGCGCGAGTCGACCTGTATTCACCCTGGCGACCTCGACGGCTACGTGAGCTGCTGGCGGCGGGCCATTGCGACGGGCCAACCGTTCGAGTTGGAGCTCCGTCTGCGCCGAGCCGACGGGGAGTACCGCTGGTTCCTGGCCCGCCACGTTCCATTGCGCGACGAGCAGGGCAGGACACTCAAGTGGTTTGGGACCGCAACGGATATCGAAGATCAGAAGCAGGCGGAACAGGAGCGCGAGAGGCTACGCCAGCTCGAGGCGGACCTCGCGCATATCAACCGGGTCAGCTTGATGGGGGAACTAGCCGCTTCGATCGCGCATGAAGTGAACCAGCCGCTGACGGGCGTGGTTAGCAACGGCGGCGCCTGCCTGCGTTGGCTGGCCGGAGATGCGCCCAATCTCGAAGAAGCAAGAGAGGCAGCCGGCCGTATCGTCCGCGACGGAAAGCGGGCCGGCGAAGTGATCGCCCGGATCCGGGCCCTGACCAGGAGGACTGTGGTTTCCAGGGGATCGCTGGATCTGAATGAGTCAATCCGGGAGGTCCTCGCCCTGGTCGGAGATCAAGCGAAGAGAAACAACGTCATGATCCGGACGCCGTTTGCGGACGACCTTTCTCCGGTTCTCGGAGATCAAGTGCAGGTGCAGCAGGTCGTGTTGAACCTGGTCATGAATGCCATCGAAGCGATGAGCGGCGTAGGCGATCGAGCCCGCGAACTCGTCATCACCACCTCCAACGTCGACCAGGAGCAGGTGCAGGTCACGGTAGAAGACTCGGGGGTGGGTCTCGACCCGACCACGGTGCAGAAGGCCTTCGAGGCGTTCTACACGACAAAGCCGGGTGGCATGGGCATGGGACTCTCGATCTGCCGCTCCATTCTTCAGAGCCATGGAGGCCGGCTATGGGCCACGGCCAGAGACGGCTCAGGCACGCTCTTCCATTTCACTCTTCCCAAGTGCGACGACGGAAAGTCAGCCACAGGGGTCACGGGGGCCTAAAGTGCGTACGATGGACCGCCTTGTTGCAGTCGTCGACGATGATATCTCGGTACGCGAATCGCTCGAGAGCTTGATCAGGTCGGTCCGCATCGGGGTGCGTGTGTTTGCCTCCGCGGAGGAGTTCCTGAATTCAGCCCATCCTCGCGAGGCGGATTGCCTCGTATTGGACGTGCATCTGCCGGGGATGACCGGCATCGAACTGCACCGCCACCTGTTGGCCCTCAATCGCACGGTGCCCGCTCTTTTCATCACGGCGCATTCGTCCGACGAGCATGCGAGGTCGGAAGCCCGCTCGGAATGGACGGTCGCCTACTTGACCAAGCCATTCAGCGAGGACGAATTGCTCGACGCCGTCCACGCGGCCTTGAAATGGAAGCCGAAGACTCCAACGGATTGAATCAGATCATGACAAGTCAACCAAGGTGATCCCATGACCGACACGCAAGCCCTGGTTTACGTGGTGGACGATGATCCGTCCGCGCGCGAGGGAGTGGCAAGCCTCATTCGCTCCGCCGGACTGACGGCGAAGGCATTCACGTCTGCCGAGGAGTTCTTGGCTGCCCCACGCCCCAAGATACCGAGTTGCCTGGTGCTGGACGTGAGCCTCCCGGGGGCGAGCGGACTCGATCTGCAGCAGGAGCTGGCCAAGTCAGATGCTCAGATCCCCATCATATTCCTCACCGGCCACGGCGACATCCCAATGACGGTGCGCGCCCTCAAAGCAGGCGCGGCGACTTTCTTGACGAAGCCTTTCGACGACGAAGAACTGCTGAAAGCCATCCGGCAGTGTATTACCTCCAACGAAGAAGAACGGCTCTACCTCCAGTCGGAGATACGTTCCGAGCGCAACTTCGAGGATATCGTCGGCAGGAGCGACGCGCTGCAGAGAGTACTGGAACAGGTCGCCACCGTCGCACCGACCGATGCGACCGTGCTGCTGTGTGGCGAGACCGGAACCGGCAAGGAACTGCTCGCGCGCGCGATACACAATCTCAACGCGAGGCGGGATCGCGAGTTCGTTCGGATCAACTGTGCTGCGATTCCTTCGGGGCTGCTCGAGAGCGAGCTGTTTGGACACGAGAAAGGGGCTTTCACGGGAGCCCTCATGCAGAGGAAGGGCAGATTCGAACTGGCCGATCGAGGGTCCCTCTTTCTCGATGAGATCGGCGACATCAGTCTGGAATTGCAACCGAAGCTGCTGCGTGCCGTTCAGGAGCAGGAGTTCGAGCGTCTGGGAAGTGCCAAGACGATCCATGTCGACGTGCGCATCATCGCCGCGACCCACCGGGATCTTCGCGCAATGAT
>Ga0137321_1000277_pt1 | contig 11813 bp, 9 predicted proteins | sample EasRivERMZT399_2_FD_104758 | JGI IMG/M metagenome (GOLD analysis project Ga0137321, IMG submission 104758) | Soil microbial communities from meander-bound floodplain in the East River, Colorado, USA - East River MetaG ERMZT399_2 | ecosystem: Environmental > Terrestrial > Soil > Floodplain ... | reverse complement strand
GGGTCTAGTGCCATTAGAAAGCCCTCACATATTCAGGAGGAAAATCACCATAAGTTTGATAATATTTTTCAACTACCTTTTCTACTGCATCTAATTCATTATCAAATCTTCCTAAATTAATAGTTTTTTTATTTATAGATAATTTGGCTGAAAATTTATTTCTTTTTTTATCAAAGAATACTCCACGATATTTTCCAACTCGATTTTTATAAATATTCCTATTTAAAAGCTGTTCGAGATCAGTTGCCCATCTGCAATTTTCTGGGGAATAATCCCCATTAGTGTCAGGGAATCTATCTATAGTCATTCCTTCTGGACGATTTCCCATATCAGATAAAAAATTAATGAATCCGTTTTTTTTATCTAACCATCTTTCACAAACTTTTATTCCGCGACCACCATAATATTCATAATAAGGTTCATTTTTATTGTAACAACGAGATTTTATTCTTCTCCAAGTTCTATGCTCAATCGTTTTAGTCAATCCATGTTTATAATTAGGATTGTTTCGATCTTCATGATTTATTTTCATTTAAAAACTCCTTAAAATGCGCGCATAAATGTGCCTGATACGCTTATAGCATCACCAGATATTGAAGATAATAAAGCACTTCCACCATATGCGGCAACATAATCTGCGGAAGATTGAGCAGGGTATCTTATTCTTAAAAGTGTTCTATCAACAACTTTCCCCATTGGTATTCCACCCCAAGTCGCCGCACCTCCGTACATACCGACCGCCTCTATTGGAATAATAGCTTGATTTGAATAAGGTGCTGCTGCGGTTTTTGAGTTTAGGTTTACCGAACTAACTATTAAATCAGTTCCAATATTATGAGGAAGGTCTATCCAAGCATCTACAATAGGATTAAATTCAGACCATTGAATATTTTTTCTTCCGTTATAAGCATAGGTTATTGTTGTGGCATTATAAGAGGAAGTATCTTTAACATAGGCCTCACCTAAAGAAAGCATTTGAACAGAAGTTAAATTTCCATCTTCTTCAACTTCATATCCCTTCATTTGGGTGATATTAAAAAACCAAGGCTTCTGATAGACAGCAGTTTCAGTCGGCAAAATAGGGGTTAGTTCGTTATAGTAATTAACCATGTTAGGTCTAAATCTAAACTCGTCAATATATCCAGGGGCGGTGTTAGTTTCTGCTAAATAAGAACCTATATCTAGGGAATATATCTGCCACATTTGAAGGCTTGAAGAAACCTCAATGTCCTGAACTCCGTCCACATAAACCACATATCTATTTCCAGTAAAAATAAAATTAATGTAATACCAGGTGTTTATTGCGAAGTTAGTCTTAAGGCCTGGGGAAGCTGTGGCCACATTCCAAGAAGTTCCGTTTGAAGATATATGAAGGGATAGTTTTGTAGCAACCCTTCCATAAGCTAGTATCATTGATAAGTTAGGGGTAGCGGTTACTAGGTCAACTATCCCTGTAAGAGATTGAGGATTCCACCAAAAATCTATACTCCATCTAGCTTGGGTAATTCCCATATTTCTAGGGATTTTAACTTTTGCCCCTGCGGAGGAAAATAGAAGCGATCCTGCTCCAAACTTTTTAGCGATAGTAGAAACTGTAACAGTCCCTTGGGTGGTTATTGATTTATTTCCATAGGCATCTACTATGGTGCTTATTGTTGTTGTGTTATCCCCTCTTAGTAAAACAGGAATGTCCACAATATATTCTGGTTGATATTTTCCATAGACAGGAGCGAATTGTTTAGACTCATAAGAAATCTCACTAGAAAGAGGGTTTCTTCTTAAATAGATATAATTAGTTGCTCCTTTAGTTATTTCAACGAATTTATTTTCTATTGGCAAGGCTATCGTATAATCGTTTTGTCCTCTGGTGGTAAATCCGTCTGCTATAGTAACAACACTCTGGACTTCTGTTAAATTTAGTTCCGCCGATCCTTGAATAGAAGTGGGAACAATACTTAAAAGAGCACACTCGGCTATCATTATGCTTGCCCCACCCTGATTAGTTTTAACAAATAATCTATAAAAGGTGTAAGCGGTTGTGTTTATGAAATCAAAATAATAAGTTTCATTAACTATCCAAGTTTCAGTATCCATCCATTCTTTTATGTCAGTCCATGCGGTGTTATCATTTGAGCCTTGGATAACCCATCTTTCAGGCATTTCGGTTGGTAGGCTTCCTGATGATGATAATTTGACCCTGTTGATTGTTACCGCTAGAGGGAAGGCCATCTTTAGCCATTCGTTTGTTGCTCCTGTTGACTCCCAAAAAGTTCCTGCTGTTCCATCAAAAGCCTTCCATGCACTAGCTGTTCCCTTCTCAGAACTTGCTGTAACAGTATATCCTGCTTGAGCAGATGCGGACATGGTTGGAGATATTTGGGTATAGTCGGTTTTTTTGATAAGGCTTTCAACTTGGGTGGAAACAGTTGGGGTAACAATATCAGATGATTTATACCCATTGTATTTTATTTCGTGAACTCCAAAAACACCACTATAGTAGTCGTAGCCTACACACCGCATGAATTTAGTTAGTGTTAATGGAACGTTCCAAGCAAGTTCTGGCCCTTTGCCGTTAGAACCACCAACACCAGTGACATAAGTAAAATTAACTCCGTCCATAGAAGCGTAGAAATAAACCTCATCAATATCTTTAGTGTGTTGAGGGCCATTAAAATAAACATAATTTATATAAAATGGCTCTGGAAATTCTATTTGAACATAGCTTCCGTTATACATTTCATAACTTCCAGTTACCCCATAAGAGCCTACTTTATTGAAAACGACCCAAGCATTTACAGGACTATGCCCTGGATAAGTCCCTGATGAGGTTACAATATAACCGAAACTATTATTTGAAGGTAATGCCATGGGCGGAACTTCATAATAGGGTGCAACTGTAACGGAGTTATTCTGAGTTTGATAAGGCCCAGTTAAAATAGTCTGCCTAGTTTGTAGTGGAGAATCCCAAGTAGCTATCTCTGTTGCCTTGTTTGACATTAGATGGGTTACTAAATTAACTCCACCTTCTCCTGCAAATACTTCAATTATGTCACCTTGAAGAACCTGTAACGGAACACCTTGAGGGGTTTTTATATTAGCATTATTAATAATTACAGAACCAATATCTTGAAATAATAAATATTTAGATGCTCCTTCTTGGAGGGATTTTCCCATAGCTATAACATCACCAGTTCCAGTAACATGAGCAAAATTTCCACTATGTTCCCACACATTAATATATCCACTCTGGATTACTAAATCATTTCCTCTTTTCTGCCATTGTGCCATAGGGAGAAAATTAGGATATGATTGAGGGGAATAAGATAGGATCGAATAATAGGTATTGGATAAAAATTCATTTATTACTGCATTATCATCAAGGACTACTTTAATTTCTGTTCTATCAAGATCGGCATTATAAATTGATTCGGAGATAAACCCATAGACGAAATTAACCGCCATTTGAAGTTTTACCCTTCTGAATTTATGATAAACCTTTGTTCTATCTCCATTTATATAAAAGGAATTAGCGGATTGGAAAACCCCAATATCTCCTTCGATCCATTCGTTATTTACTTCTTCTTCCTCTCCACCTGTTCCACCGCCAATAGTGAAGTCGTTTATCCCTGATATATTATCGTAAGTCCAAAGAAGGTTGTCGTCCTCGTCCATGAAAACGAATTTATACTTTCTCCCTTCCTGAATCCAAATAGGCTCATCAGGAAGCCCATATTGATTTAAAATAATGGGGTTGGTGTGCTGAACAGTTCCACCCCTATCAGAATAGGTAATTGTAGGAGTAGTGGTTTCTGCCTGGTAAGACCAAATCTTCCCACCCACTATGAGCGTTCCATCTACATTATAAACTTGGCTATTACCTATTGGACTTAATATGATAACCCACCCCCAAAAAGTTCATTACTTTTTAACTGGAAAGCTGCTGATGCCAATAATGGGCAATCAAAAGTTTTATGCCATAATCTTTTTTGATTTCTTTGAATATGAGCAAAATATTTTCCGTTTTTCAATTTAAAGACACCTTTAATTTTTAGTTTTCCATGAGGTCTTTTATTTAGCATTTGTTGACTTTTAGTAGCCCACCTACAATTTTCAGGTGTGTAATCGCCATCATTATCTATTCGATCAAGCTCTAAGCCTTTTGGAATATCGCCCATGTCCTTATAGAAATTTTCAAATATCAACCATCTTTCACAAACTTTTATCCCTCTAGCACCATAATCTTTAAATCTTTTATTTCGAGGGTCGAGGCATCTTCTCTTCATATCAAACCATCTTTGATAGATTTTAGTCCCCGATTTTTCGTGCGACCTAAATACACACCCATGTAATTCTTTATTTTTTTTATTCATATCTCACCTTTTACTTTTGTCCTGTTCTTGCTGCTGCTCCGCCTAATTCAGGGAATAATTTCTGTAGGACAGGTGCAAGTTTATTTAATTGTGGAGAACCCTTTAAAATATTTTTCATAACTACATCAGAGGTTAATCCTTTGGCTGCCAGGTTCGCACCTCCCATCATCCCTAGAATCCCTAATAAACCTCCTGCTGTTCCTCCTGCCAATGACCCTGCTCCACCGCCTAAAAGGGGTAAAATCATGGTTTCCAGGTTTTGAATAGACTTGGTTCTTTCTGCGGTTGGAGAAATACCTTTTAGGAAAGGTTTAAATGTTTTATTTATCTCAGCAGCAATTTCAAGGTCAGGCATTAAATCCTGTCCACCTTTTAAAATCCCTTTCTGCTTGGACTTTGAAAAGAGTTTATTTATATCAACATCACCCGACATTGGTGTAATAACAGAATCTCTTATTCTGGAAACTTTCGCCATTTGAGTTCTAGCACTTTTTAAGCTCTGAACCATGTCGCCTTTGCCCCTAAAGGAAAGATTTCTTTCTGCCGCATCCTCTAGTTCATCACTAAGTTGTCTTAGATAGAATTGGGTTTCCCCTCCGGCATCCCTGGCCATATCTCGAATCATTTTTGTACTGGACACGAAATCGTTGCCGGACATTTTTCCAGTTTCCATTTCTTTAACAACTTTAGATGCCTTTGCGAGATTTCTAAATTCATCAGCAGTTGTTTTCTCTCCTGCTTTTTCCATTTGGTCAGCTAATTTCATTAGTGATTTATCTTCTGGAACAGTAACTTCCTTCTGGAATTTTGCTAACATTTTTTTAACTGTAGGAGATACGCTTTCATCCTTGATTGTTACATCAACTATTTTTTTATTTATATCCTTAACTTTACCTTTAAAGAAACTATCAAGTGTGATTTCATCAACATTACGAAGGTTCTCAAATCCTTCCTCTGCTGTCTGCCATGCTTTATTTAGGAAATCTCCTGTCGGAGCTTCTGCTGCTGATTTTGGGTCTATAGCTTTAACCGCTAGCTTATTATATGCCTTCTGATTTTGCTCTGCTATTTCTGCATAAACTCCTGCCGAACCAGGGGAGCTTCTTAATCCTTCTTCAATAAAGCCTAAAGTCTTATCTCCTGTAACCTGTCCAGGGGTTAATTTAATCCCTAGATTTTCAGCTTGTTCTGCTAATTCTTTTGTGGCGACAGCACCGACTTTTTTAGCTGTAGGTCTGCCTAGTGCGGCTGCTCCCTTTCCAATAAGACCGCCTAATCCTCCTGCTGCTCCACCGATTCCTAGTTGTTTCGCTTTATCTCCCCAAAACCCTTCTGAGCTTTCTGATTTAGTTGGGGTTGCTAAAGCTGATTGTAAACCACCTCTAACGACCGCTTTCGCTATAGGGCCTTTGAACATACTTAATCCTGCTCTACCAACATTGGCAGCAACCGCAGGGGCGGCAGTACCACCACTCAGTAGTAGCTCTGGAATGGATTGGCTTAAAGCTCCTAGAAAATAACCTATCCTGCCAGGAGTAGAATCATATTTTGAGGCTATCTCATTAGCGTGTTGAGTTACCTTGGCGAAATCTTCTTCATTCCCTGCAACCTTGTGATAAATTTGTTTAACTGTGTCTGGAATGTCGGTATAGGATGCCTTAAAGCCTTCCCATCCTTCTTTCAATCTAGGAAAGTCCTCACCATATTTTTCGGCAGACTTTTTATCTTTATCAGTAGGATCAACTGCCCCTGGAACATTTACTTTAGATTGTTCTAATAATGCGTCTATTTCATCTTTTTCTTTAGGCTTTTCTGATTCGGATGCAACTTTTCTTTCCTTTTCTTTTTCAATTAGTTTTTTTTCTTCCTTAGTTCCTTTAAGAAAATTATTTCCCCACCAATGAACAAATTCTTCTTCTTCATCTGGTGGTGGTTCTTCATACTCAGGTTCAGGAGGTGATGCTTGACCAAACGGAGAACGGTGTCCTTTAAATTCTTCTTCTGGTTCTGGCTCTGGTACAGGCATATCAGGGATTCCGCCAGGAGCACGAAAGCCCTTGAACTCTTTATTGATTTCATCTTCGCTTTGAATAAGGCGGTTTCTACCTATATCTTTGGCCATTATTTCCCCCCTCTTTCATTCACTCTTTTTTTCATGGCCTTTAATTGAGAACCTGTTCTTGCACCACCAGGGAACATATAAGTTTCATCATCCTTTAGATTTGAAATGGTCGAGTCTGGAACATTCACTATTGGCATATTAACATTTTTATATTTTTTATTAACTTCATTCCAGTCAATAGGAAGTGGTTTAGCCCCTTGCATATCTTGGGCAAAATAATCTTTTGGAGAAAGCGATAATCCGTTATCTACCGCCACACCTTTAGTGTTATTTACTACGGAAGGATTGTTGCTAGTATATTCTGTCCACGCTTCATCTGCTCCTTCGGTGGTTTGATTCTTTAATCCGTACGCAGTTTTGAATCTTCTATATTCCATTGACCTATCTAAGTCTGATCTCATGTGCTGAATAATATTCCAGTTAGTTTTTGGATTATTAGTCATAGCAGGCTGTGCTTCCTCATACATTTTTCTTTCTGCTTCGGAGTCAAATAGTCTGGACATTCCTTTAGGGATATTTTCAAATGAGAGTCGTCTAAACTGTGCTCTCAGTTCTTCAAACTCTGGGTTTCTCATATACTCGCCTACGATTCCCTTATATTGTCCAGTATCCACATTGGGCATTAAATTTTCACCATCGACTTTTCCGACTGACCTTTGGATTCTATTTAATTTATCTCTATTCGCAGCTTCATCTTTAATAGGAGTCTTGCCAAATTCCTCTTTAAGCTCCTTCTTAATTTCTTGCTCTCTCTTAATTGCTTGAGAGGTAGTCTTAGGTCTAGTCATAGGATTTAATTCAGGGGTAAATCTCTGAGAGAAATTCCACTCTCTCGGATTGGCTATAGTCGCACCAGGAGCTTGACCTATTTGAGCAGCAGGGAATCTTCCTCCGGCATCCATAGCACCACCTGGGCCTGGTTGTATTCTTCCTGGGGCCTGACCTACTTGCGGTCTTTGAGCAACGCCTGGGGCTTGTCCTCCGCCTCCACCACCGCCTAGAGCAGGGATTCCCTCTACAAACTCTTGTTTATGTTGTTGATACGCTTCTTTTCTTTCTCTTAGTCTTTGAGCTTTTACCGCAGTAGGATCAATAGTATAAGTTTTATTTCCTGCTTTAATTACTACTTTGGCATTTTTAGCTTCTGGATGTTTAAGTAAAAAATCTTCTTCTGCCTTTGCATCATCTAGTTTTTTCTTTTCTGCTACTCTGGTTTTTTCAGTTATTTTAGAAAGCTCTAAAGCTGCTTTTGTACTGGCATCTTGTCTGTTCGCTTGAAGTTTAAAGGCATCTTCACCAAATCCATATTTAGTTAGATTAGAAATAAGTTTTGGCTCACTTAATGTTCCATCTTCATTTAATGATTGAGAATATGCTGCTCGTTTAAGACCTTGGGCGAACCTTTCCTCTAAATCTAGTGGTGCAGTTTTTGTTCCTAGCCCTAAATCATCCCTAAGTAATCCACCTTCATAAGAACTTAATCCCCCTCTTATAGCTTCAGGATTAAGTAAGCCTCCCAATAACTCTCCAAAAAATCCAGGCCCTTCTTTTGGCCCTTCTTCTTTTCCTATAGCAGTTTGTTCTTCCTTTTTTTCTGAATCTGCATATTCTGGCTCTGGAAGGCTTTTCAAACCACCAGGAGCACGAAATATTTCTTTAACTGCTTCTGGAAGTGAAGAACCTTGAGTTTGTCTTTTTCTTGCGATAACAGGAGGTGCTTCTTCCATTATAGGAGCACTTTCGGGATTAACTATATTAGTTTTTAAAAGTTGTTCAAAACCGAAAGGCCTTGTTGTTCTTTTAACTCTATTATCTGCACCTTTTTTTGTGAAAAAGGATTCCATAGGGTCGGCTACAGGGTCAGATGAACCTCCAAATAAAGAATCCCAAAAATTTCCAGTCCCTCCACCTGTTAATGGCATATTTTCCCCCTAACGAAAACGATTAATTACATCATTCCATTTACCGCTACTCTTATTTTTCATAAGTTCCCTAGTTATTATTGCAGCTAGGGCATTAGCATTATTTTGTTGTTGCGGTTGTTCTTCTTCTTCATCCTCTGGACTTGGAAACATTCCACCAAAAAGGCCCTTGCCTCCTGCCATCATTCCTAGCTTTGGCATCATTCCCATTAGACCACCACCGCTTTGATTTCTCATTAAATGTTGTAAAAATTCCAACATATTTTACTCCTTAAAACATTCCACCCAATAGCCCACCACCTAGTGCCATTCCGCCGCCTGCTAATGCACCTGGAATCCCACCAGTCAAACCACCTTTAAGACCTCCCATAAGAGTATTACCTATTATGCTTCCGAGGCCTTTTGATTTAGAGGCTAACTGTTGTGCTCTTTGCATCTGAAATTGTGCCGTAGGGTCTTGGCCTCTAATATCTGCGAAGGTATCAGTTTGTTTTCTTCCCCAGTCAAGCATCCCTGTTCTGAAATTTAATTGATCTGAATAGTTTTGGTATGCCCGATTATAAGCATTTCCATATTCTTGAGAGGCCAAATCCTGTCCGAATTGTTGAGAAGCCTTAATAGTATTTCCACTCATTAAACCGCCTCTTGCCATAGCGGAGTTTTCAATAGCTTGCTGACCTTGTTGTTGTCTAAATCCATAACCAGGGTCTATTTGAACTGTGGAAGGGTCAAATTTATATCCGCCTGATTTATAATAATCCCCAAAGTCCTTGACCATTGTATCGCCAAGTTCTTTATATGGTTTATACATACCAAGTTTTTCTTGATATTGTCCCATCATAGTATCTTGGGCCTTTTGCATTTCTGCGGCGGCCTTCTTTTTTCCTGATGAACTAAATAAGCCCATGACTTACTCCTTCTTCAAATCTTCCAATTCCTTAACTAACTCATTAATCTTTTTCTGTAGTTGGTCAAACCATATTAACCAGGACATATCAGTATTCCTCTCTGGTAAATTGTATATGCTTGCTGTTGGTCGTGGAACTAGCTGATCCATTTTTACCTCAAATTTATAAATGCCGAGATTATCCTTCTCTCGACCAAATCAGTAATCTTTAATCGAAAAACTATATCCCTGGCAGTACCTAGCCTTCTCCAAATTAGTCTAATTAAATACTGGCCTAGTTTACCCATCTTTCCAAAAATCTCAGGTGTCCAGGTAAACCCACCATCTTTTGAATAACTTAAAGTGGCAACCGGAGCTTGGTTATAATCGTCGTTTTTCCCTAGCCCTACTTCCATTTTAAATTGGATGGCATCTACTGTAAATCTTTCCTCACCTACGCTTGTATGCCTTCCTATGAACTCAAAATCTTGGAAATAAATATCATCCTTTAGCCCATCAGGGTTTAGTCTATAAATTGTCCCATCAACGCTAGAAGTGAAAAGTTGATCTTCGTATCCATAAACCCCCAATTCATAAATATGACCTGGCATACCTCTAGTTTTTCTCTCTCCCCAAAGACCAGTTTTCCCATCATAAAAATATGATTTTCCATTTTCGTGAAAGGTAACTTGATAGATTGGGGAGCTATTAACATTATATCCAACGGCAACATGAAAATCAGGAAGGTCTAATTTTCTTATTACTTCGGACATTTCAGCATTGGTTATATTAGTTACTGCTTGTCCTCTAATGGAGTAGAAATTTTTTCCTTCTGCGTGGCTATTTCCTAAGAATATTATTTCTTCGCCAAGTCTTACAATATGGCTATCAGGGTTAGTGTCAAGCGAAGCACTCGTTCCATAATTCAAAACTCCACCACTCATAAGGGAGTAGGGAAACTGTGGGCCTCCGTCGTTATACCAAATTTCTATGGTCTGATTTCCCATGAGATAAAATGTTCCAAAATTCCCATTAGTTATAGCAACGATATTATCAGCATAGGTTTCTGCCGTAGCAAAATTTAGACCTTCCCAGGAAAGACCATCAAAAATATTAGAACCATAAAATCTTCCACTCGCCAAAAAGATAGCTAAAAATCTTCCTGTATTATAAATAACCCCTATAGGATTAGGAGGGAAATCTTCATCAGTTATTTTGGTTAAAGTTTCAGCTTCATTCGCTTTTGCTTCCACATCAAGTTTTATAATATATCCTGCTACCCCATCAACAATCATTAATTCGATTCCACTATCGGCCATTTGAATAGGAGTATCGGTGGTTTCTATAGTTCCAATTAATAAAGAACCACCACCTCGAATTATTTTAAAGACTTGATTCCCTACTACAGCGTAAACTCCGCCTGTCCTATTTTGAGTTGAATAGATGGCACGAATTTTTTCTGCTCCCAAATAAGTGAATTTTTCAGAGCCATGAAAGCCCATCAAAACTTTGCCTCTTTCCAGAGCAGGATCGACGATATAATGACAATTAATATGTGCCATAGAGGAAACTATGGGGGAGATAGCTTTAAGGTCTTTACCAAATAAATCTATCTCCTGCATTTTATTCCCCTGTTCTTATATTAAAGTTGGCCTTCGTAATTTCACTCATATTAGGAATTTCTGTTTGAGATAGGATAGGCTTGATGTTCATTCTCTTTACTGCCGCCAAAGAATCGGTTGCCGATTTAATAACCACTTCTGAAAGTTGAAGTCCAAATTCTGGTGCTATTTCTAATGCTAAATTATATGCCAAGGCCCTGTCCCATCCAGGAGGAATTATCACTTCATCAGAGGCATTATCTAGTTTTGTTATCTTCTTGAAAACGGAAGATTCTATCGTATATGCCATGTCTGGATTTGGGTATAAATAAACTTTTCCCAGAGGATAATCAGGACTATAATAAAATCTATCGGGAGTTCCTGTGCCCATTTTATCGCAGATTGGATCATAGAAATCTTTCTCAATTTTAGATAATTCGTAGGTTGCTCCGTCTGGATGGGTAACATACATTCTAAAAATTTTGTCAGGTCTTTCAGAATCGAAATCTCCGCCTACTCCCCAGGTAAAATAGGGAAGCCCAGGAACATTGGTGTAGCTCTCGTTAGTTTTTGTATAGATGGTTAGAGCATCTAAAGACCAGGAGGAAAGTAGTTGGTTAAGAGCAGTTAGGCAATCGGATGTTTCCTCTGCTGTCGGGGCTTCTCCGACTCCTAGAGCACCAATTAGCCTCATAGCCCTTCTAATTAGTTCTAGGCCTGTCATAATTCCCCCTTAAAAAAAGGGTGAGCAGATGCCCACCCTCAATTAAAAAATTAAGCCAAGATTCTAACGGCTTGAGAATTTCTTAGTGTCTTGTATCCATAAAGAACATCAATACGACAAGGGAACAAGTCATTATTAATGTCATAGGCACGAACAATTCTCATGGAGATTCCATCCATTACTTCTCT
>Ga0137321_1000269_pt1 | contig 12135 bp, 8 predicted proteins | sample EasRivERMZT399_2_FD_104758 | JGI IMG/M metagenome (GOLD analysis project Ga0137321, IMG submission 104758) | Soil microbial communities from meander-bound floodplain in the East River, Colorado, USA - East River MetaG ERMZT399_2 | ecosystem: Environmental > Terrestrial > Soil > Floodplain ... | reverse complement strand
GAGTTACTTACTCAAGTACACGATTCGGTTAGTATTCAAATACCGTTGAGCTTACCACTTGCAGATCACGCACGAATTCTATTAAGTATTAAAGCTTCTCTGGAAGCTCCGTTACGGTATCGTAACGTGGAATTTGTGGTGCCAGTTGATTTAGTAGTTAACTTATGCCTAAACAAGCATTTAGGTATTGAATTGAAAGGAGACAAATTTAGTAATGATCCGTATGTATTGGAAGCATATCTACAAGATGCAATTTTAACTTTAGGAATATAACTATGGAAAATCCGAACTGGCTCAAACGCGTACCAGAACAGAAGTGTCCAACCTGCGGTCATATACTCAATGCAGTAGTTGAAGCAGGAACAGTTGCACCAGCAATGCCACAAGAAGATGACATAACTATGTGCGTTAAGTGCCGTACACCACTGCTTTTTAATAAGGATTTAAGTATGCGATTATTGAATAAGTTTGAGAAAGAAGCATTAGGTGAGCTGATTAAGGAGATGGCTAATCACATAGCTTCATTGAAAAGAGGACGTCGATGAGCAGACAATTAGGAGATTTCCTAGATGCGTATATGCTATTTACAGAAGAGACTGAACCATGCGAGCTTTATCGTAAGTGGGTAGGCATAAGCATAATTGCAGCAGCATTACAACGTAAGTGTTATTTGCACTGGGGATCGCAAACGTGGTATCCTAACTTATACATTGTGCTTACTGGACCACCAGGAGAACCACGTAAAGGTACAGCAATGGCTTCAGGTTATAGCATATTAAGACCGCTTAATTTGAAACTGTCTGCAGATAGGCTCACACCAGAGTACTTTATTAAAGAGCTGAGTTTGTGTGCTACAACAACGCAGTTTGATGCCGGTAAGTTCATGAACCACTGTAGCTTAACGGTGTTTAGTAAGGAATTAACAGTCTTCATTGGCTATAAGAATAGTCAATTCCTGGCAGATTTAACTGATCTTTATGACTGTGCAGATAACTGGTCGTATAGGACCAAAGGAGGCGGTAGTTTTGAAGTAACAGGTGCATGGCTTAATATGCTAGCTGCAACTACACCGGAACAGATTCAAGCAGCATTACCAGCTGAAGCTATAGGTGGCGGATTTGCTAGTCGTGTGCTGTTTATATATGCTGAAAAGCGAGGTAAAACTGTTCCGATTCCAATTGAGAATCAAGAGATTAAGCAGAAACTAATAGCTGATTTAGAGGAGATTTCGTTACTTGCAGGGCCATTTAGGGCTACTAATGAGTACATAGAAGTACGTACAGAATGGTACGTGAGTCAGTCACAAGATACTCAAGTAATACAAGACGCGAGATTTGCAGCGTATTACAGCAGGAAGGCAAGTACGGCAACTAAATTGAGTATGATAATGAGTGCATCTAGATCTGATGAAATGAAGCTTCGAGCTGAGGACTTTGTTCGTGCAGTAGAAGTGTTAGATGAAGCAGAAATTCCTATGATGCGTGCGCTAAGTGGAGTAGGTAGAAGTGATTACGCAGAGATATTACCTGCAGTAATGGAGGAAATATTAAAGCACAAAGAAGTAACTTTGCGATACTTGATGAATAGGTTCTCACATGACACTACACAATTTCACTTGATGAAAATGGTAGAGACATTAGAGCTTATGGGAGTTCTGGTGTATGCACCTATAACAAAAAAGGTGCATGTTAATCCGGATTTTAGTAAGAAACAACAAGGCGGACAAGAAGCAGAAGTAAACTAAGTTACGAGTTGCGGAACTCTAACGTACTAGAATTTCAACGCGTCTGTTTTTAGGCTCATCTTTTCCTGGAGAATCAATAAGCGGTGCACGTGAGCCGCGTCCTATAACACGTACAAAATCTACGTATATTCCATCATTCTCAATAGTACTTCGTGCCAGTTCAGCACGAGATAATGAAAGCTGATCATTATTAGCATAATCGCCAGTCTGGTCTGCATGTCCGGTTATCTCAATCTCAACAAATTTACGTCGTTCAATTTCAGCTTTTATTAAAGGTATCTCATGTAAGCTCTCTGGTGTAAGCGTTGTAGTACCAGTAATAAAATATAGTGTGAACAGCGTCCCTGCTTCGGGAGTCGTGGCAATTAAAGTACCATATTGCTTCTGAAACTCTTCTGGAGTAATTGTGCCAGCTTTTATATTTCCACTTGTAGACACTGATGCCGTAGAGTAAGGAATTGTTAGTATAATTTCACCCTCAATTAGAGTAAACTTATCTTTTTGGTGCGAGCAAGAACTAAGTAAAAAGAGAATGACAAACAAGTGAATTATATTGCTGTGGTTAAAATCTATCCAAAGCAAATTAATCTCTAGCACGTCTTCCACCTCTTTCTCGCCTAGTGCCTGTATCTTCACTATACCAGCCAGTGATAGAATTATACCAACCTTCTCCGCGGTTCCTGGCACGTAAAGTTTTAGCTATTTGCTGCGTGCCTGGAATACCTGCCATTTTAGCTAGTGATTCATAAGGACTTGGTGCCAGCGGAGAACCAGCTAATCCACGAGTAAAATCGCGCCCTACTTCTACTGCAGGACCTGCAATACTTTTGCCGTATCTAGAAGCACCAATAACTGGAATTGGTTCAAGTATGCCGGATGCTAAGCGCCATGCTATCTTCAAAGGATCGCTGTCATTATCCGCTATTGCAGATTTAGCATCTTTAACAAACGTTGGAAATGGAGACTGCACGTTAAGTACATTCTCAAAGAGAACATTGAATGCTGCGGTCGTACCTACAAACCTTGCCGCATTCATAGCAGTATCACCCCAAGTCATTTTAGGATCCTTTAATCCCAGCACTTCACGTTGCAGAAAGTTCCAATCGCTAATTAGGAACGTTTGGAATTGAGTGAGAGCTTTACCTGCTACACTACGCTGAATGCCAGCTAAGTCCCCAGGCATAGTAGAACCTTGGGTCTTAACCACTAAGTCATCAGCAATTCTAATTGCCTCACGATCAGTTTTACGCAACGCTTTCGTTGCATGATCGTACGCTGCATTCCAGCTCACATTAGCACTTACCATATCCATTACTTCTAAGAACTTCATACCAGCACCTGCGGCTGCACCTTGTATTTCAGTGAATCGTCCTCTAGTAATTGCACCTACTAGTTCCCGTGGCCGAAATCCAGTTAAGCTAAATTCCATACCAGAAAATGCATCTTGATAACGCCGTCCTGATAAAATTTCTGATTTATCGAGTGCTCGCTTCCAGCGTTCACCACCAGCTGCAATATCACCTATAGAACGAGTAACACCCTCTACTGTTGGAATGTATCCTAATGATTGGAAGGTATTACGCATCGTACTAATTTGCACACCGGCTGAACGCAAGTTAGCAGACAGCAGTGAATATGCTAGATTATTACCAACTACTGTAATGAAGTTCTCAACCTTCTGTGGCAACTTGTACTGATTTGTGCCAGTTGCAAGATATTCCTTCCAACTATGCAGTACATTATAAGCATTTGCGTTCTGCTCTTTTAGGGACCAGTTTACATCACGCTCAGCCCAAGGCTTGCTAGTTTGAGTAGGATCAGGCAGTTTAGTTTCGATTAGTTCATTGAGCTTCGAGATAAATGGAGCAATATGTATTTGCTTCAATGATGAGCTTGCATATCGGTCCATCAAACGAAAGGCATCAAATTCAGCTGCGTATGTACTGCCGCTTCGTAAGCGTGCATGCGGGAACGGTGTAATTGAGTGATTCGTGAATTGAGCATTGATGTCAGCTGGAGGATGACGCAGCATATCTGGCACTATTCCAAGCCGCTCCATTACAGAGAAGCTACGAGCCATAGTAAAGTAATTGTCTACCTTTATTAGCGGTTCGTGACCGGTCGCCTCACGCACTTCATTTATGCGGTTATAGAAATCCTCATATATACCGCGCATTTCATTGTACGCACGCATCTCAGCTGGATTGAGAGTAGGAACTTCTGTCTTAGCACGCTCTAGTAATCTCATACCCTCAGGCGTTGTTGAGTACGCATATGCGCCTATTCTCTCACGCGATGATGGACTGAAGTATTTGGTCATTGACTTCAAGTCTTTACGCATTGCATTGAGTGCTAAATTATACTCGTTTTGCGCGGTGCGATATGCGTAGTAAATTGGATCCTTCAGTCCCATTCGCTCCATTAAATAGATAGGAACTTCTAGTCCACGAAATGTACTTCGACCTGGGTTAGCTGCATCATATATAGGAATAACATCACTTTCCCACAGTGGTGGACCTTGAGGAATACCTTCAGTATTTACTCTATGCTTAACTACTTGATCGCCACGTGCAATAGCATCAGGGTCAAGCGACATTCGCTGCGGTCCTACACCCTTTGGTGGTTCAGGATTAGATATACCTTCTAAGTAGCGCTCAAACATTGGTATCTGTTCTGGTGGAAGTGTACGGCGAAAGAGATCAGTAAAGCCTGAACCAATACGGCGTGCGTCAGCTTCGAGTCGCTGAGCTGCCATTCGCCGTTCTCGATTAAAGTTGAATGGTCCACGTCCACCAATAGCACCTGATTCACCAAGTAAAGTATTTACGTCCTTCAAAATGTCTATAAAATTACGGCGTTCTGATAAGTTAATTCCTTGTCGCTCAGCTTCAAGTAGTGTGCGATAATGCGGAGCAAGTTCGCTCGGTAAACTATTGCTTATATCTATACCTTTCTCTGATGAGTCAATAATTTCCTTCAATTGCTCCGGTCCTATTGGAGCAGATCTGAAATCAGCAAGTGCTGCAGCTTCATCCTTAGTAACTCCAGATGGAGTAGTAACATCACCACGATTAAGCTTAGCATCAGCAGCAACTACATCACGCGGAACCTGTTCATAATTCTTACCTTTCTTTACGTACAAATCTATGCCTAACATATCAGCCATTAATGTTGCTTCACGCTGCAATCGTTGGCCATTATACTCATGTGCATTAGCTAGAGTTGTATCTCCTATTTCTGCCTGGCGGCGTAAATTAGCAATCATTGCCTCGCCAGTCTCTCTACTCATTCGACCACGTGAAATTTGTTTCTCAATTTCTGCGAGTGTAGTTAAGGTATTTAGACCAGTAGTGTCGAGAAATAGTGCATCAGGCTTAGCACCCACAGTGTTAGTACGAACTTGAATAGCTGCACGCTCAGGAGCAATTGTGCCAGCCTCAGGAATAGCATTACCTAAACGCTCACCTAATTCAGTCATTGAACGTACTGGATAATAACTTACTGCACTACTGCGGGCAGGAGTAGGGCCCAATTCTACTCCTGCATCCGCAGCGATCCCAGCAACTGTATCTTGAGCAGTCACTGGAGATTCTTCTTTAGCTTTCACAATTTTACGTTGACGTTTAGGCTTCTCTAATACCGGAGCTGTGTCTACTATACCCGGAGCAGGAGGCAAAGTGACGGTTTCACCAGGAGCTGCTCTTGCAAGCTCAACTTGAGCCGGTAATTCAGTAGCCTTAGCTACTACTTCTCCTGTAGGCTTAACATATGATAGCTCACCTTCTGGAGTTTGTGTTAGCTGCACATCAGGCTTAGCAACTTCTGTAGTTATGCGTTTACCTTCTTCAAGTTCACGCTTCAAATTATTATAGTATTCTGCAACAGGTTGCCTAAATGCTTCACCACGCAAGCCTTGTTCACTGGCAATAGCTCGTATTTTTTCAATCTCAGTAATCATACTATCAAATCGAGAACGCGGAATGTCAATACCTGCATCTTTAAGTGCTTTGGCTACCTGCAAACTAAGCTCAGGAACGCGTGCTGTATTTTGGACGGAGCCTTTTCCGTACTGATCCCACAGCATATCTTTAAAGCTCCCACCAATAGCACCAGCTAAGTCACTAAACATTCCTCCAAAATCAAGCTCACCACGCACTGCAGAAACAGGAGTTTCAACGCCAGCTGGTATTTGAGTACTTGCTGAGGTAGCAGGCACAGATTCTGCTGATTTTGTTGCACGTACCTGTCTGAGCCTAGGTTCAACAGCTGTAATCTCTTCTGGTGAAAATCCTAATCGTTCAAGGCCTATACGTGTAGATTCATTATTACGTAATCCTTCACGTGCTATTGATTTAAGCTCGCCAAGTGCGGAAGTTTGTACGGATTTAGGTGCCTCAGGTGACATAGCGTTGTTATATAAGTGTCGTGCTGAACCGCGTCCATCAGCAGTAACTTCTCTATATCCTAAGCCATAATTACTAGCAGCATCAGAAGCTGGCTGCATACGTTCAGGTGCAGCAGCTGCTACAGATACGTCCCCTAAAGCTGGTGCTGGAGCAACTTCACGGGGTGCAGCAGCTGCTACTTCTGGCGCTCGCACGCTGTCACCAGGAGCTGCTCCTAATTGCTCTTGTCTACGACGTAATACATCAGCTAATCCTGTAACTGGTTCTTCAGCACGAGTTCGTAAGGTATCAGTTAGCTGAGTAACAGGCTCACGTAAAGTAGTTGTCAAGTCCGTGATAGGACGACGCAGAGTTTCTACTAATCGTGCACGTGCTGCATCAAGCGCAGGTCCAGCTTCTGGATAACGGTTCACAGATTCGGCAAGTCGTGTAGCTGATTCTAAAACTGGCGCTGAAAGCAATTCTCCATCAGTGCGAGCATTGCGTACTTTTGTTCGTAAATCAGATACTCGCGAACGCAGTTCTGGTGCAGCTGCACGCACACCTTTGTCTAAGCCGTAAAATAAAACTAGCTCCATTCCAAAGCTGAGCAATCTAGCTTTGTCTGGGTCCATGCCAATTTTAGTAGCTTGATCAGCAATAAAATCAGACGTTGCTTTAATTGCGTGTGGAACAGTGTTAATCAATTCCAGTGTCTTCTTTCCAGTTTCTGATTTAGGTTCATAACTCCAGCCTTTTGTTGCTTCTTCTGAACGCTTGAATATATCGCGGAAATGTGTAGGAGATTGTTCAGCTGGTGTGGCAAAGACATCAGGCATAGATGCTCGTTGAGTTGCTTGTGTAGGTTCAACAAATGGCGAGCCTGCAAATGGACCCTCACGAGCAGTACGTGCGGCATACGTGTTTAGTACGTCCGAAGCTGAAAGTGCCATACTAGCTGCACCAGTTACTAGTCCAGTTGCAGCTCCAAACATACCTTCACCAACATCGGTCAAGAATTTAGTGTGCCCACGAATTGCTTGATTTAGGTAGCCTGCACCAGTATCTGCTAATTTTGCTGCAGCAATAGGTAAATCACCTGCTTTAGATAGAGTAGTTCTGCCTGCTTGTATTGTTTCAGGAGTTTGTGACACTGGTGGAGGAAGCTGATCGCCAACAAGCTTAGTTTCGCTAGTTGCATTATAGTGATTATTTAATGCTTCTTCAAGATCGGGTTTAGCAGGCGTAGTCAAAGGAGTAAGTGGATTAAACGCTGGCTTTGGGTCAAGTATATTAAAATCGTCACCAAGCCCAAAGAGTTTATTTACGCTAATTGGTACAACTGTAGACACTTTCTATTACCTCCGTAAACAGCTTTCGCAGTCATTTCCCTACGGTGGCCTAGGGAGTTTACTCCTTACAGCAGAACCTGTCAAGACTCACTACGTTCGGCCTCCTTACAGTCGGCAACTTGACAGAACCTGCTTCCTCTCGTTCACTCGGATGTCCACCTGCGGGAAAATGCCTGGCCGCGCTGAAGTACAGGGAATCACTGACCTCGCGTTGCTCGGCACCACAGTTTTACATTGTTGCTTTGGTTAAAATGTAACCACACTAATTCTTGTGAGCAACTATTGAGTTGTTTTAGGTATACTAGTTACAGCAGTTTTCCATGGAACTGGTTGTTGAAGCTTAGGATAAAATACTTGTTCCATGTACTGCTGAACAGTCATACTACGAGCTTCAGCTTTATCATATATTTCTTGTGCAGTGTAGCTATGGCCACCTACTGTAGGCAAATCACGCTTTTTCATGCGTGGTGTACTGCCGTAAATATTTCCAGGCTCGGATTCTAGTATATACACATATGGCTTCTGGCTTGTAGCGTGGAACATATCCGCATCAGTTGCTAGCTCGCCTTCATCCTTCTCAATCTTATAGCCACCGGGCTTCTTAGCGAGAATATTCTGCTCGGCTCTAGTGGAAGCAGTAAGCGCTGTTTGTGCATCCTTACGAGCTTCACGCTTCAAGCGCTCAGCTTCTTTGTAGTTAGTAATCATTTGCTGGCGTGTTTTGGTTATGTCATCAAGTAATGCTGGACCCTTCATCTTAAATGTCTGCTCAGAATCAGGCCCAGTCTTTAGCTGCATAGTTACATACTCATCAATCTGATTCTGTAATAATTCAGCTTCTTTTGGTGCGGTTGTTGCAACGCGTGCCGCATTAGCACGTGAATATCCAGCTGCTGCAAGACTTTGCTCGATATTAGCATCAGCTTGGCGCTTCTCATAAGCAAGCATTTCTGTTCGCTGTCTGGTGAGAGCATCAGATGAACGTGCTGCCGCATCACTCTGTCGAACATTAGCACGTTGTGCCGCAACTTGTTCTGGTAGAAGTGTTCTGTTACTTAGTGTTTGCTGCTGGCGTTCAGCAGTCAATGCTCTGTTCGCATCAATTTCAGCTAGTCGTCTTTGTGCTATATGCGGCTGCTCAGCACGTAGCGAGTCTGCCTGTGCGCGATTCAATTCGCCTGTTGCTTGACGGTATGCAATCTGCGATTCTACATCAGCACCTTGAATTATGCTAGATACTGATTGCTGGCGTAGATTCTCAGCTTGATTCTCTACTTGTAATGTTGTAGCTATTTGTTCTGGAGTAAGCCCAGCAAGTGAACCACCACCAGCTGGGCTCATAAGAAAGGGATTATGCTCCTTATATCAAAAGGTCTAGAAGGAGTAGGAGTAGACTGAGTAACAGGAGTAGTCTGCACGGGCTCTCTTTGAGCAGTGACAGTAGTTCCTTCTAAAGTAAGTGGATTTGCACTTGTTCCTTGATCAAGTAATTCCGCACCCGCTGGGCTAACAGCAGGAGAAGGAGTATTAACATTGCTCGTACTTGTTTGTAGCTGTTGTGGTGCAGCTTTTGATGGAGTAGTTTGTTGGGCAGGCCCTGGTAAATCAGCATCAATTCGTACGCTGCCGTCACTGTTAGCTTTAACTCCCGTAACACCTTGCTCACCTTTAGGAGTAAGCAAGTTGCCTTGAGGATTAGCCATATTCTCTAGTGTATAAAGCAGTACACGCTGCTGGTGCTTGCGTGCTTCTTCTTGTGTTTGAGCACGATTAGCTGCAATCTGTGACTGATTATATGCAGTTGTAGCACCTCCTAAAGCACCACCAACTCCCTGAGGATCTAATTTCATACCTATACCAGCGAGTAGATTTTGATTCTCAGGCTTCTTTAGCCAGTCACTCATACTACCGAACATGCCAGTTGTTGCCATTGCTTAATCTCCAATGCTGCGGTTAGAATTTAACCAAAGTAATTATTGCAAGTATCCACCAACGCCTCCTAACACAGCACCTGCAACCGCACCTATTGCCGTGCCGTAGCCAGGAAACGCACTACCTACCGCCGCGCCAGTTGCAGCACCTGAAAGTGCTCCTGAAAGTGCGCTTACTGCTTGCGATGGTCTTTTAGTGCTCGGTGCAGTACCACCGCTAATGCTGGCCATTAAATTAGCTGCTTTCTGGAAGAGATCAATTTCCCAGCTGGATGCATGCTCAGCTATCTTTAAGTTTTCATCTGATTCTTCTTTTCGTGCAAGTACTATAAAAGCATTTCCTTTTACTGAACCATCAATTAGTCCACGTTGCATCTCAAGCTTAGTGGTAATAAGCCGCGACATTTCACCAGCTGAAACTATTGCGTTCTTCCATCGGTTAATCTTAAAGTTTCCATCTATCTCATTCTTTTGCAGCTTGAATCGCATGTTCTGATCACTAGCAGTAAGTTTGAGTTTTACTGTATTGTCCTGAAAATTCAGCTTGAATTTCGTGTTCTGTTCACTGGCAGTAATTACCAGTTGTGTATTACGCTCACCAGCCGAAAGCTTAAATCGCGTAGTCTGTTCACTGGCAGCAAGTTTGAATCTAGCATTTTGGTCACTGGCAGTAGTTTTGAGTTGCACTTCCTGATTACTGTGAGCAATTTTTAGCTGTACAGTCTCACTTGTATTTGCTACTTTGAATCTGGAGTTCTGTTCGCTGGCAGAAACTTTATACACGCGTGTTTCTTCACGTACAGCAAGATTCTCTTGTGCATTCAGCTGATTTGCCTGACGTATGAATTCAGCATTTGCATTAAGTTCTGCAACTTGCAGCTGTGTATTCTGTCCGCTGGCGGCTACAAGTAATTGTGTATTCAGCTGGTCTTGAGCAAGTAAATACTTAGCACGTTGTTCTGCTGCATATCGTGCGACATCTCTATCGTACATGCCATAAAGTATGGCTTCACCTATTACAAATGCACTTGTAGTAATAGCATTAATATTAAGCATTCCTGCCTTATAGCGCGGCAGCACTTCATTCTCTAAATTGTCAAGTAGTGCTGCAGCGTACGCTGCAATATCAGCTGCAAGTGCAGTTTCATCGACATCTATTGTATCGGCAGTAATAGCAGGAGCTGTTATACTACTTGCAACATACGTGTATGCAACAGCCGCTACATCAGCTACTGCTGTACTTAGTGCAGTAGTATCTAATGTAACTGTGTCAGCAGTAACGGTGTCAGCAGTTGCAGCATCAGCCGTAACAGTAGTTGCAGTGACACTATCTAATGTAACGGTGTCCAATGCCGCTGATTCTAGCGGTGATGTGTCTAAAGTAAGTAATACAAGTGCAGCTGCAAATGCTGTTTGAAAGCTCGTGATTCCATCAAAAGCATTAATTGTTGCACTAACTGTAGATAGTAAGTTTTCTACTAGAGACACTTGATCCTGTGGATCATACGCATTCTCGCCGTCAAATGGACTATTTTCATTAGCACTATTTATTGCGTCTGCAAATGAGCGCGTAATTACAGAACCGCCAGCATGATTTAGAAGATTCTTATGAAACTCTTCTAAATAAGCTGGATAACTTACTTGGCCACTGCTGCCTCCTCCACCTCCACTCATTTATTATGTCCTTTCTTACTTTCAGCTATCATATGACGCCAGGCCATTTGAGCTTTCATTATCTACATCTAGGAGCTTACTTCCCTAGTTCAAAGTACAGTATTCGCCAGTTACTAGTTCCACCTATTCTCTCTACTAAATTAATGACCTCCGGCTGTTCTGAGTACGCAATGATATTCTTGCAGTTGCGGCTACGTGCATATCTAGCTAATACTCCATACGATACTGACCAAAGGTCTTGACTGTGCGGTGCAATTGTAGTTGCAGTATAAATAAGCAGGTTTTTGGTTAAGCTAATTTCATCAGTTACAAAGCACGTAGTTGCTATACCTAACGTTTTTGTTAAGTCGCGTGTTTCACTAGCAACCCAACACTCGAGCCGGCCAAGAAGTAAACTTTCTTGCACTCTTAAAATACTTTCTGCATCCGCACGAACAAGTGGCGGCAAACTTACCTCAATACACTCGCGTATTTGGGGCCAGTATTCCATAACTTGCTCTGGTGTAAGCTTGGTTAGTTCTATACTCATCCCTCAACTCCTCGATTAGCTTGAGTTGGAGAGATGCCACGCTTGAAGCGTTGATCGCTATACTTTATGTTTGGCGTTAAATAATCTACTCGTGAATCTACGTAATTGCTTATCTTCATCTTTATCCTAAATTCACGAGCACCTACATGAATTCCAGCTTCGCCATTAATCCCTAATGTAATCCACTCAAAGTCAGTAAATGGTTCGTTCGCTGACATACGCCAGTCAACAGACGCGAATGACTCTGTAAGCTCATGATGATCGAGTCCTACTAGCATGCTTTCTACGTGCTTAATTCCGCGTGAACCAAAGTCCATACTATCACTAGTTATGCGCGCTTCTAAATCCAAGTCATCCATAAAGCTTCCATAAAGCACGCCATTAGGAGCTACAGCAGCACCAGCTACTTTCTGATGACACTGATACGCACCATACTTATTAATTATAAGGCATTCAACTGAGTTGCTTACATAAAAGCGGTAATCTTTAGGTAAATAACTTACTATTATACGCGGGTCCT
>Ga0137321_1000266_pt1 | contig 12287 bp, 8 predicted proteins | sample EasRivERMZT399_2_FD_104758 | JGI IMG/M metagenome (GOLD analysis project Ga0137321, IMG submission 104758) | Soil microbial communities from meander-bound floodplain in the East River, Colorado, USA - East River MetaG ERMZT399_2 | ecosystem: Environmental > Terrestrial > Soil > Floodplain ... | reverse complement strand
TGGGGCATGCTGCATCACGATTGCGACTTCGAGGGGGAGAAATCCTATCGCCTCTCCACTTGACAACCAAGAGAGTATCTTTCGCCGGGGTGACGGGGCGGGTCAAGGTCTTCGCCATACTCCCTCTTGGGGAAACCTCTCGCCGGGGTGACGGGGGTGTGCGGGGCGATGATCGTCAAATCCCGGAAACAGGTGCCAGCTGCCGCGTGCGCCGCGGGGCGGCTCCTCGCCGCTTGCGTGCTCGCAGCCGCGACGCTGACGACGACCTGGGCCGCCGGGCAGGAGAAGCCCGATGCAAGCCCGCCGCCGAAGCGCGCCGCGAAGAAGGCGTCCCCCCCGAAGGTCTCCAACGCGGAGATCCAGCGCCTTCTCGACGAACAGCGCGCCCTTATCGACGAGCAGCAGAAGCTGATCGCGGAGCAGACCGCGCGCATCGAGGAGCTGAAAACCAAGTCCCAGGGGCAGGACGCCACGATCGACCAGCAGCAGGGGAAGCTCGCCGAGCTGGAGCAGGAGCTACTCGCGCTGACCCAACGACTGGACGAGCTGCAGGGGAAAGTCCCCGACCAGGCGATCCTCGAGGAGCGGCTCAAGAAACTCCAGGAGGCGGCGGAAAAGGAGCCGGAGATCCCACCGGACGTCGTCTCCGCGGGGGACTTTCCCGGCTCGATCCGTATCCCGGGCACCGACGCCGCGATCAAGTTCGGCGGCCGGATTCGCATGGCCGCCGTGTTCACCCTGGAGTCGCTCGGGTCGGAGGACCGGTTCCTCACCAACTCGATCCCGGTGGAGGACGACGATCAGGCGGCGGGGAAGGGAGCGCGCACGAGCTTCTCCGCCAACACCAGCCGCTTCAACTTCGAGATGCGGACCCCGACAGGGGCGGGGCAGATGCGCGCCTTCATCGAGGGGGATTTCTTCGGCGCGAACGAGAACGAGGTGCGGACGAACTTCCGGCTGCGCCATGCCTACGCCCAGTTCCACGGCTTCGTCGTGGGCCAGACCTGGTCGACCTTCTCCGACCCGGCCGCGAACCACCAGGACCTCGACTTCGAGGGGATCAACGGCGAGAACCTGATCCGCCAGGCGCAGATCCGCTACACCTGGACGGTGCGGGACGACCTCAACGTCGCGCTGGCCGCCGAGACGCCGGAGGTCTCCCTCACCGGAGGCGAGGGGGTGAACCTGGTGCCGGACCTCGTCGGCCGCACCGTCTGGACCTTCAAGGAGGACGGCCACCTGCAGGCGGCCGTGGTCCTGCGCCAGATCCGCGGGGAGTCGGACCTGCAGCCGGAGGAGACCCAGGTCGAAGCCGCCTGGGGCGCCAGCCTGAGCGGCGTCGTCCCCTTCCGGGTCCTCGAGCTGAGCGACAGGTTCATCTTCCAGCTGAACCTCGGCGAGGGGAACGCGCGTTACATCAACGACCTGAACTCGCTCGGCGGCGGGGACGCGGTGTTCGATCCGGCGACCGGCGATCTGCACGCGCTCCGCGCCCGGGGGTTCTACCTCGACTACGAGCACCAGTGGAAGAAGTGGGAGCGGATACGGGTGATGAACCTGCGCTCCTCGATCATCTGGAGCTTCGTCGCCGTGGACAACCTCGCCTTCCAGCCCGACGACGCCTACCACGTCACCAACCGGCTCTCGGCCAACCTGGTCTTCTCGCCGATCCCGCGCATCGACGTCGGGATCGAGTACATCGTCGGGTCGCGGGAGAACAAGGACGGCAACCGCGGGGACTCGTCCCAGTTCCAGGCGGTGGGGGTATTCAGATTCTGATGGGGGCTACTGCGCCGGGATCGTGATCAGCGGCATCTGCTCGCTCCCGCCCGATCCCGCCAGCGTGAAGAAGAACATCACCGCCGTCAGCGCGCGCTTCGTCTGCCAGTCGCCGTCGTCGATCCAGAACCAGTAGTCGCGGTAGCGCACGGCGGCGAAGGCGTTCTCGGGTGGCTCCTCGCCGCTATGAATCGCCACCCCCTGCCGACCTTCCGGCGCGCTCCCCTCGACCGCGGGCATTGCGCTGTGGCTTTGCAGGTGCGCCTCCGGAACGTCGATGTAGGAGGCGAAGGCCCCCATGATCTGCAGCATGGAGCGGCTGTTCACGGCCAGCTCGTCATCCGCCCCGCGCACGGGCGAGTAGGTGAGAACGAGCTTCTGCTGGTTCGGCGGCAGCTTGAGCAGCCGCCGGATCTCGGCCGTCTTTTCCACGATCTCAGCGGACACGTCGTCACGCCGGAAGAACACGACGCCGGTCGCTCCCTTTGCCTTGTCATCCTCGATGCGCAACCCGACGGCTCCCGCCATCTGCACCTCGCGGAGCAACTGCAGCGCGCGGACGAACTCCGGGTCCGCCTCGCGCATGACGCCGCCCGCCGTCGAGCGATTGCGCACCCCGTTCAACGACTCGACCGTCAGGCCCAGGATGAAGTCCGCCGCGTAGCCGGTCTGCAGCATGGAGAAGATGTTCTTGGGGTCGATCGGCGTGATCAGGCTGCGCAGGAACTTCTCGCCGGTCAGCGGCACGTAGGTGATGGTGGGCCGGTCGGTGTAGACCGCCTGCCCGCCCGCCGACAGGTAGTTCCCCTGGACGGCTCGCGGGGAGGAGACGACGCCGCCGACGTTGACCCCCGTCTGCAGCGAGTAGCCGGCGACGATCGACGCCACGTCCACGAACACCGGCAGGTCCATGTAGCGCAGCTTGACGATGTTCAGGAGCGTCTGCTGCTTCCACGAATCGGCGATCGACGAGCTGTAGTCGAAGCGGTCCACCGGGATGGTCTTGGGGCCCAGGTGCGCGCAGCCGGCGAGCAGCGCCAAGGACAGGAGACACACGCCCAGCCTCGTTCGGCAGCCGCCCACGGGCTACTCAGCCGCCTGCCGCGCAATCCGCGCCTGCTGTAGCTCGTCCAGGCTGGCGGCAGCCAGCTTCACCGGCCCAACCTCGACGACCACCTTCCGGATCGTTCCCGTGAAGGCGTTGTCACCTTCCTTGTAGTCGCTCGACACCGGCGTCTCACCATCCAGGCCGACGTCCGCGCCTTCGTCGGCCGAGAAGATCATGGCCTGCGTGCGGTCGATCTTTCCCGCGGCGACCTGCTTGCCGTTGACGAGGATCGTTCCGGTGCCCCCCTTGCCCATGCCGCCGCCATCGTAGGCAAACTCGAAGCGGATGGTCGCCTTGCCGGCGGGGACGGCCTCGGCTGCGGCGACCTTGTACGTGCTCAGGCCGAGGAAGTTATAGGCGTACGTCGGCTTGCCGTCCTTCAGATACAGGCTCCAGCCGCCGAACCGGCCCGCCTGAGAGATGATCACCCCGCTCGCCCCGCCCTTGGGGATCTCGACCTCGGCCGTAATGGTGTGCGAGCGGTTCTTGGTGTTGATGAAGACATTCTCCGTCATCCCGATCATGCCTTCGTACACCGTCAGCGAGGTGCGGCCGCCCATCAGGTCCGGACGCCCGACCAGCGAGGCGTTCGTGCGCTCGAGGAAGCGGTCATCCAGGGGCAAGGCCTGGTTCCTGGCCGCCTCCGTCAGGAAAAGCTCCTGCAGCTCCTTGAGCTTGGCGGGGCTCTTCGCCGCCAGATCGGTCGCCGCGCTGAAGTCCTCCTCGACGTGGTACAGCTCCCACTTGTCCTCGGGGAATGGATGCCGTGCCTTGCTCTCCCAGGGCGCGCGGTGGACCGTGTGCGCCAGCCAGCCGTCGTGGTAGATCCCCCGGTTGCCGAAGATCTCGAAGTACTGCGTGGTGTGCCGCCCCTTCGCCCTGGGATCCCCGAACGAGTAGACCATGCTGACGCCCTCGATGGGCGTCTGCGGCGTCCCGTTCACCGACTTCGGCTCGGGCAGGCCGGCCGCTTCGAGAATGGTCGGGGCGATGTCGATGACGTGATGCCACTGCGATCGCACTTCACCCTTCGCCGCGATCCCCTTGGGCCAGTGGACGACCAGGGGGTTGCGGCAGCCGCCGTAGCTACCCGCGACCTGCTTCGTCCAGGTGAACGGCGTATCTCCCGCCACCGCCCAGCCTGCGGCGAAGTGGGGGAAGGAGTCCGGTCCGCCCAGATCGTCGATGTGCGCGAGAATCTCAGCGACCGTCTCGGGAACGCCGTTGAAGTACGTTGCCTCGTTCAGCAGGCCGTTCATGGTCCCTTCGGCGCTCGCGCCGTTGTCGCCGACCTCGTAGAAGACGAGGGTGTTGTCGAGTTGTCCCAGCTCCTCGATCGCCTGGATGAGCCGGCCGATCTCGAAGTCGGTGTACTCACCGAAGCCGGCGAAGACCTCCATCTGGCGTGCGAAGAGCCGCTTCTCGTCGGCGCCGAGCGTGTCCCAGTCCTTGATCGCCTCGGGTTTGGGGGCGAGCCTGGTGCCCGCGGGAACGACGCCGAGCTTGATCTGACGGGCCAGCGTCTCCTCGCGAAGCTTGTCCCACCCCTGGTCGAACCTCCCCTTGTACTTGGCGATCCACTCCTTCGGCACATGATGGGGTGCGTGCGTCGCGCCCGGCGCGAAGTAGGTGAAGAACGGCCTGTCCGGCGTCAGCGCCTTCTGCGCGTGCGTCCACTTGATCGCCTGATTCGTCATGTCGGTCATGAAGTGGTAGTTCGGGTCCCTCGGCAGCTCGATCCGGCTCAGGTTCTCGTAGATGGCCGGCGCCCACTGGTTCGTCTCGCCGCCGATGAAGCCGTAGAAGTGGTCGAAGCCGGAGCGGGTCGGCCAGCGATCGGTCGGACCCGAGGGGCTGACCTCCCAGGCGGCGGTCTCGTGCGACTTGCCGAACGCGGCGGTGCTGTAGCCGTTGAGCCGCAGCATCTCGGCCAGCGGCGCCACGCTGTTGGGGCGCTGCCCGGTCTGACCTGGAAACGCGGTCGCGGTCTCGGTGATCGAGCCCATGTTGTTGACGTGGTGATTGCGGCCGCTGAGCAGCGCCGCGCGGGTCGGCGAGCAGAGTGCCGTGGTGTGGAACTGGTTGTAGCGCAGTCCGCCCTTCGCCAGCCGCTCCAGCGTCGGCATGTAGACCGGCCCGCCGAAGGCGCTGGCCTGGCCGAAGCCCATGTCGTCGATCAGGACGATCAGCACGTTGGGCGCCTTCGCGGGCGCCCGGACCTCGAATCGCGCCGGGGCCTTCGCGTTGCGTGCATCGAGCTCGGTGACGGGAGCGGGTTTCGGCTCCGGGATCGGCAGCACCGTGCGATCGAGGGGGTCCGCCGCACTTGCGGCCAGGCACGGCGCCAGCCCTGAGAGGAGCACGACGGCAAGCAGGACTCTACTGCAGTTGGTTTGCATGGCTTGCTCCTGACGCGACGGTTGCGACGCTGGTGTCGTGAATGCAATTGGCAGGAGGATAAGCGCAAGCCGGTGGATCGTCAACTGGCAGGGTTGAGGTGTAAAGTGTAACCCCTATCGTTGTCTGATCATGGCTCGAGGCCCCCATGGGGATCAACTGGCAGGACGTGCGTTATCGCGGCGATGTCCGCGACGTCGAGGAGATGTTCGAGACCTACCGGGTCGGGGACTATCTCGAGACGTTCGAGGAGAACGCGCGCCAGCGGGACGAGGGGATCCGCGGGCAGCTGCTGCGTGACGGCATTCGCCTGACCGCCAAGCTCTCCCCCCGCATCTTCTCCCTCTTCTACCAGGTCTGCGAGCGCCTCGAGCTGAAGGCCACGGCGGACGTCTTCTGCCTGTCGAGCCCCGAGATCAACGCCTTCGCCGCCCGGGACATGCGCGGCACGGAAACCACCTACCTGGTCGGCGTCACCGCCCGGGCCCTCGAGCAGCTCGACGACGCAGAGCTCAGGTCGATCCTCGGACACGAGGTCGGCCACTTCCTCTACGGGAACAACCGCTTGAACGCGCTGATCTCCATGGATCAGGGGAACCCGTCCGCCACCGTCCTGCCCGCGCTCGGGGAGAGCCTCTTCCTGCGCTGGCGCAAGAAGGCGGAGATCAGCGCCGACCGTGCCGGCCTGCTGGCGAGCGGCGACTTCGGAGCCTCGGCGCGCTCGCTGCTCAAGGCCACCTTCGGGCTGAGCGAGAAAAACCTGAACCTCGACGTCGGCTCGCTGCTGGCGCAGGTCGAGGAGATCAAGGGGAAGCCGGAGCTGGTCGAGGAGGCGTTCGCCTCGCACCCGCTCCTGCCGATCCGCCTCAAGGCGCTGGAGCTGTTCTCCACCTCGGAGAAGGCGAGTCGCAACGGGTTCCCCGCGAGCGGACCCCTGCTGACGGACGACGCTCTCGAGGGGCAGGTGGATGATCTGATCCGGCTCACGCGCCGGTATCCGCACGATCCGCTGCACGAGGACCTGATGCGCCTGGTCGCGCTCGGCGGCGCCCTGCTGCTGAGCGCGGACGGGGACGTGAGCGACGACGAGGTCAAGATCCTCGTCCGGATCCTGCACCAGTACTTCACCGACGAGCCCGAACAGGAGATCGTGACCGACCGGCAGGAGATTCAGACGCGCCTCGCGGAGGTCACGAAACGGGTCCGCGAGAAGGGGGACGACGGCGACGCGCGGTTCGTCCTGTCACGCCTCGCCGAGGTCGCACTCGCCGACGGGGCCCTGCTCGACTCAGAGGGGACCGTCATCCTCGAGATCGCGGAGATGCTGGGAGTGCCAAGCAAAACCGCCTACGGCATCCTCGTGGGTGCGGCGCAGGCGTTCGGGTTCCGCGCGGACGTCAAGCTGAACCGGATCGCCGAGCAGCTGCGGCGCAACCTCCAGACCGGCTTCAAGCACGACCCGGCGCCGCCGCCCGGGCCCGCGCGCTAGCCGTCTCGCTACCCCGCGAACAACCTCACCACCTTCACGACGCCCCAGGCCACCCCGAAACAGACCGGGAAGGTGAGGATCCAGGCGGTCACGATCTCCCCCGTCACGCCCCAGCGCACCGCCGAGGCGCGACGGCACGATCCCACCCCCATGATGGCGGTCGAGATGGTATGGGTCGTGCTGAGGGGGATGCCGAACCTCGAGGCGAACTCGATCGTGGCGGCCGCGCCGATCTCGGCGGCGAACCCCTGGTGCGGCTCGAGCTTCGTCATCCGCATGCCCATCGTGCGGATGATCTTCCAGCCCCCCGTGGCGGTGCCCAGAGCCATCACGCCGCCGCACAGCAGGATCACCCAGAGCGGGATATCGAACGTGGGGAGCACGCCGCTGATGACCAGGGCGAGCGTGAACGCCCCCATGAACTTCTGGCCGTCGTTGCTGCCGTGGCCGAACGCCATGAAGGCCGACGACATGATCTGCAGCACCCGGAACAGCCCCCGCACCTTTCCCGGCGCCTGGCGGCGGAAGCCCCAGTAGATCGCGATCATCACCAGGAGCCCCACGCCGAACCCGAGGAACGTGGAGAAGAAGAGACCCAGCAGGACCTTCTGCCACCCCGCCCACAGCAGCACGCTGGGGCCCGCGGTCGCGAACCCGGCGCCGGCAAGCCCGGCCACGAGCGCGTGCGACTCGCTGGTCGGCAGTCCCCAGCGCGCCGCGAGCGTCGACCAGAGGATGAGTCCGACCATGGCGCCGCCGACGGTAACCAGGTCCACCGCCTTCGGATCGACGATTCCCTTGCTGATGGTGCTGGCGACGGCGGTCCCCGACAGGGTGCCCAGGAGGTTGAACACGGCGGCCATCAGCACCGCCTGACGCGGCGACAGCGCGCGGGTCGAGACGACCGTCGCGATCGCGTTCGGCGCGTCGGTCCAGCCGTTGACATACTCCGCCCACAGGATCAGGAAGAGGACGAGAAGGAGCCCCGGCTGGAGAAAGCTCATCGGCGGGAAGCCGCGCTCAGCCTTGCTTCACGATGATCGACTCCATCGTGTTGGCGACGTCCTCGCACTTGTCGATCGCCGCCTCGGTGACCTCGTAGACCTCCTTCCACTTCATCACCTCGAGCGGGTCCGGGGTCCCCTGGAACAGCCGCCCGAGAGCCAGCCCGAGCGCGTGGTCGCCGGCGTTCTCGAGCCGGTTGATCTCGATGCAGTAGTCGAGCAGCCGGCGTTGCTTCTCGGGCGCCTGCATCTCCCGCACCGCCTTGCGGATGTTCTCGGTGCTCTGCAGCAGGATGTCGGCCATCTGCACCAGCTCGTCCGAGCTGTGGTCGATGCGGTAGAGGAACATCCGCGAGGAGATCGCCTGGATGATGTCGACGATATCGTCGAGCTCCGAGGCGAGCGCGTGGATGTCCTCCCGATCGAACGGCGTGACGAAGGTGCGGTTCAGGCGGTCCTTGATCTCGTGGGTGGTGATGTCCGCCTCGTGCTCGATCTCGCGCAGCCGATCGAAGGCGGGCGACTCCAGGCTCCACTTCTGCACGAGTTCCTTGAAGACCCGCGCGGCCTCGACGTTGTGCGCCGCCTGCGCCTCGAACAGCTCGAAGAACTTCTGCTCCTTCGGGATCAGGCTGAACGCCATGCGGGCTCCCGCACAGGCGAATCCGGCTTCGAGCGCGCACGTCTGCGCGGCCGCGTCGGCGGGAGTCGCCAGGTTGTCCGTCGTTGCCGTGGAAAAAACCAGCCGGGCTGATGACACCTCGCCGGCCGGCGTCGCCGGGCCCTTGTTCCCGGCGACGGGGGCATTCTAGCGCAAGAACCCTCGGTGTCCTCCCAACTCTCCCCCATCCCTGCCCACCTACATCACCTCGGCCCACCTACCCCACACCAACACAAGTGCCCCACCCCAACCCACCTTCCTCACCCCGGTCCGCCTCCGTCACCCCGGCGGAAGCCGGGGTCCAGAGCGGGGATCGGAGTCACGCCGGAAACCTAGCCCTGACGCCACGCCAGGATCCCCGACTATTCCTCACAGCGTGCCGACGCTTCTCGCTCGCACGGCGGCGCACGAGTGACAGTCTGGGCCACGACGGTCCAGCCGTGGATGGGCGGCGGTGTGGTAGGGTCGCGCAACCGTACGGAGAACGGCAGCATGCCCTCGACAAGAACTCCCTCGGACGCCGGGCCCGCAGAGCCGAGCGACGAGACCTTTCGCCGGTTCCTCATGCGCGAGCCCGAGGCGCTGGCGCGGGTCGCGCGGGAGATCGACGCGGTCGTGCGGCAACGCGGCTACTTCATCCCGGCGGACCACCGTGCGGATGTCGCGCAGGATGCCCAGGTCAGCCTCTGGGAGGAATGCGCCCGCCCCGGCTTCGCCGTCCGCGAGGGCTTCCTGCATTTCGTGCGCACCATTGCCTACCGCCGCTGCGTCGATTGGCTCCGCAAGCAGCGCCCGGTAGCCTCGCTCGATCCCGAGACCCCGGACGGCGACCCCCGTGCCGACCAGCGCCACCTGGCGCGCGAGGACGCGCGGCTGGGGCTCCTCGTGCTGCAGGGGCTGCGCGAGCCGTGCCGGGAGCTCCTGCGCTTGCAGATCGTCGAGGAGAAGGGATACGCCGAGATCGCCGTTCTGCTCGGCCGCAGTGAGGGGGCGCTGCGCACCCAGATGTGCGAATGCCTGAAGCAGGCGCGGGCAGCGCTGGCGAAGCTGCAGGGACAAGCACCCACGGAGAGGAAACGACCATGAACCACGATCAGGCCGCGCTGCTCCTGCCGGAGTATCTGCAAGACCGTCTGGCCGCGGGCGACCGCGACGCGGTGGCCGCGCATCTCCGGGGATGCGAAGAATGCGCGGCGCTCGCTCGCACGCATCATCTCCTGACGGGGGCGCTGGCCGAAGCGGGCGTCGCCGGCGTATCGGCGCATCCCGGCAGCGACGAGGTGGTGGACTACGCGCTCAACGGAGCGCAGATGCCCACTCCCGACCTCGCCCGGATCGGGGCACACCTGCAGTCGTGCGGACCCTGCCGGCAGGCGGTTGACGCGACCCGCGAGGCGGAGACGAGCCTGCGCCTGAGGAACGGCGGGGGACGGACCGGGTTGGCCGGGCTGCTCGCACGGTTCCGGGGACATGGGGGGCTCGCGATGGCCGCCGGGTTGACGCTGCTGCTCCTCGGCGGCGCGACGCTCATCCCCTTCTACTGGGCGCCGCGGATGAACGCGGTGATCGAGGAGCTGCGAGCCGAGAACCAGCGGCTGGGATCCGAGATCCTCGACCTGCGGGGAGTGCTGGCGCGTTCCCCCCGGGAGTGGGGCGGCGCGATCCACCTTCCGGTGTTCGCGAGCCCGCAGCGCGGGACCAGGACCCGGCTGCGGGTCGAGGTGCGTGAGGGGCAGTCGTCGATCCCGGTCGTGGTGGTACCGCCGGACCTTGAGCAGCTCCCCGCTGCCGCCTCGTTGCGGCTGGAGATCCGGCAGGACTCGGGCCGGGTCGCGTGGGACTACACCCAGACGGTGGGAGAGGCTCGCGCGGCCGTGGCCAAGGCGAATCTCCTTGCGTACTCGGTCCCAGCCTCGCGTCTGACGCCCGGCTCGTACGTGCTGACGCTTGCGACCGGCTCCTCCCCCACGTCGCCGCTGCTGCTGGTTCCCTTCGACGTCGTCCCTGCGAGCTGAGCCTTCGGCTACCCTCGTCGTCCCGGCGAAAGCCGGGACCCAGGAGGCACCATGGACCGCGGCGCAATGCTCATCGCCAGTCCCCCGCCGCCACGAACGCGCCCCAGGTGAACGGGTGCGTGGACTTCCCCGCACGACGCAGGGCCTGGATCGTGCCGACCTGGGCCGCGCGCACCGCCGCGTCGGTCGCCGCACCCGACAGCCGCGCCTCGTATAGGCGGCGCATCCAGCCACCTGCCGAGTCGTCCTGAACCTGCCAGAGGCTGGTCGCGACCGTCCGAGCACCGGCCGTCTGAAAGGCGCGGCGTAGCCCGAGGATCCCCTCCCACGCCTGCTGCTCCCCAAGCCCGGTGTCGCACGCAGACAGCACCACCCAGTCGGTTGCGCGCAGGTCGAGCGAGGCAATTTCCTCCGCGGTCAGCAGGCCGTCCTCGCCGGTCCCGAGGTCGGCGCGCCGGTTGGCGCTGGCGAGCGCCAGGCCGGAGCGAAGGAGGGGGCTCTCCGCCACCGCGGGCGGCAGCGTCTCGGAATCCCACGGCCCCGCGCGGCCCGCGGCGGCCAGCGGCGGCCGGTCGCAGCGGTCCTGGAGGAGGAAGCCGTGAGTGGCGAGATGCAACAGCGAGTGCCCAGGGGACTGCGCTTTCACCGCCGCCTCCGTCGCCGCGCCGGCGACGAGCACCGCCAGATCGCCAGCACCAGCGTGGGCACTCCAAGCCCCAGCGACCGCCTCCGCCTCCGCCCGCGCCTGCGGCAGGGGGTCGAAGCGCAGGGTATCGTCGCGCAGACACGGCTCGGACTTCGGGGACCGCATCGCCAAGTTCGGAGTGCCAGTGTGCGCCGCCTCCAGGACAGTTGGCGCCCCGGCAATCGCCTCGAAATCGGGTCCACCGACCGCGAGTAGCCCCCGGGCCTTCACCTCACGCGGGCGCTCGGCGGCGTCGCGCTCGGCAACCAGCAGGTGGATGGTCGGCCCGTTCTCCGCCAGGAAGCCGCCGCGGCGTGCCGGGAGCGCCGAGAAGTTCACGAGCGAGAGCGCACCGTCGGGCACGACCAGGATCCGGCTCACCTTCCCCACGGCCCGTATGACCGGATCCCATACGACGCCACGCAGCGCCTCGCCCGCCACCCGGCAGCGCTCCTCCGCGGCGCGGGCAAGCTCCGGGATCGGGCTGGGCGACGTCGAGGCCTCGTGCCGCCAGCGATCCACGAGCGACGCAATGACCGGGGCCGGCCCCAGCGACAGCGCGAGCGGCTCCGTCGCGGCGGGAGGCAGGACCAGGGCCACGTAGGTTGGAACGGGTGCAGCCGGCCCGCGCGGCGAACCCGTACCATTCGGGGCCGGAGTGCGCTCCAGGTGCACAAAGGAAACCAGTGCTGTCCCTTCCGGGAGCGAACGCGCAACCTCGGAAAGACCGACCTCCGCGCGCGCTTGCGAGTCGCGGAACACGCGGCTCCGCTCCGCAAGCGCCCGCTCCATCTCCTCCTTCGTACGGCGCGCCTGCTCGAGCTGGGCAAGATAGACCTCCGCGGTCATCTCGGCTGGTCGTCGCAGCGTCAGATGCGCGAGGCGCTCGCGCGCCGCAGCGAGTGCCTGGCGCAGATCCTCGGCGTCTGAGTCTGCCAGGCTGAGCGTTGCCCGCTGTCTCCCCGCCATCTCGTCCAGCACAAGCGCGCGCGTCCTTACCACGGCGTCAAGAGCACGGGCGAGTTCGGCGGGACTGCCGCTATCCAGCGCGATCGACAGAGCCAGATCGATCCGCCCGGAATGGAGCACGGCGAGCCGAAGCACCTGGCGCTCGGCCAGGGCCTGTCCGACCATTCGGAGCTGCCGTCG
>Ga0137321_1000259_pt1 | contig 12597 bp, 9 predicted proteins | sample EasRivERMZT399_2_FD_104758 | JGI IMG/M metagenome (GOLD analysis project Ga0137321, IMG submission 104758) | Soil microbial communities from meander-bound floodplain in the East River, Colorado, USA - East River MetaG ERMZT399_2 | ecosystem: Environmental > Terrestrial > Soil > Floodplain ... | reverse complement strand
CTTGCTAGTGGCTTGAATCTGAAGTTTGCCACGGAGTTGATGAACAAGAACAAGGATGCGGCTGTATTCAATCGGCAGTCACACTTGGGCTTGTCTGAATCCATCAAGGTCTTCACCCAGGGATTCAAAGACGAACTTTCAACGCTCACCGATGCGACGGGCGTTTCAATCAACTACGGCCGAGCCCTTGAGGGCACTTTCAAGCTCGCTAAGGCAGGACAGATTGATTATACCCAATATCGTAACATCCTAAGCAGCACCGAAATTGAACACGTCAAGCTCGCCATCGCGCATACCAATTCAGCTGACAAACTAGACAAACAGTCGAAGAGCATTCTTGCTGGAATTGGCTTCCTCAAAGAGTTGGGCTTATTCTCTGGCAACGCTGCGAGCGCGTCTGAGGACTTCGCTATCAAGCAGGCACAACTCCAGAATCAGATGGAGCTGACCAGAGCGGCTATCGGCGAAAGATTGCAGCCTGCCTATCTCGGACTCCTCGCAATCACTCTTGATGTCCTAAAAGCTACCAAAGACTTATTTGAGTTTTTTGGTAGCACTGGAGGCATCAATGAATACACGGGGGCCATCGGCGCAGGTGCTGCGGCTTGGGCGCTTTGGAGGTTCGTGCCTTGGTCAGCAGGCGTCACTCTAATTGCTAATGCAGTTAGCTTTTTAGCTCTGGCTCTCAAGGGCCTTGCTGCTGGTGAAGGCTTGACAATTCTCGGGCTTATAGGAGCGAAGCTGGCGCAAATCACTGCAGGTAGCGCGGCAGTGAGCGCGGCCGGTCTGATTGGTCTAGGCGCTTCGTTTGGCGCGCTCGCAGGAACAGGAGTCAGCGCGTACAAATCTATCAAGAACGAAGACTTAAGCAGGGCTCAATCCATCGAAAGCCTAGTAGGTCTCGTCAATACCCTCCAAAACCGCGGCATCAATGCCAAGCCCTTTCTCCAGCAGTTCAATGCCGGAAAGATTTCTGAAGATGAAGCAAGGCGTCAGCTCGGAATCCTCGCTAATGAAGACTTCAAAGCAAACCGCAGTCAATACCCAGGCGCGCCGCCGTCGAGAGCCGGCCTAGCCGGAGGAGGTACGGTTGATCCAGATGCCTTCAAAAAGATTGCAGCGGCTCGTCAGTCGGTAGACGAGCAGATTGCCTCACTCAATAGAAAGGCTCTGAACGGTATCGCTGCTCAGTTTGATGAAATAGACCAGCGATTCAGGAAGATTATCGAAGCCGAGCAAAAAACTGGCGGTGCCGTTCGTCCAGGTACCATCACGGCCGCAGAGCAAGCCGCCACAGCCGCCAAGATTGCCGCACGCAATGAAGTGTTTGCCAAGGCGGGTCTAACGGTTTCCGAAGAGGGCGGCTTCGGAACTTTTAGTCTCGCCGCTGGTGCTGCCAAAGGTCTGCCTTCACAGGAAGAAATTCAGAAGGAAATCAACGCGACTCTTGAAGTCGCCAACAAGGCATACGTTATCCAGATCGATAACGAGTTCAAGCTCAAGCAGGCGATGTTTGCAACTGAGAATGAGCGCCTAGCCCGTATCGGCAACATGGAAGCCGAAATTGAAGTCATGGACGCGGCAGCAATGGGACGGAACAAGCATGAGAGCCAGCTTTTTGAATTGTTAGCCAAGCAGAAACAAGCAAGTGCCGCAGTATCCGATCCCGCCGAACTGGCGGTATTAGAAAAGTTCCAAGGCCGGAAGCAACTTGAATTGCTCCGCAATCAATATGACGAAACATTCGACAAGATCAGGACTCAGGCCGAAGGAGTTTTTGATGCCATCTTCCTCCGGGGCAAGAAGGGCTTTGCGGGGCTGCTCGACTACATCAAGGGAACATTCATCACCGGGATGAAGGATCTGTTCGGGAACCTAGTTGCAACGCTCTTTACTGGTGCGCGGCCCGGAGGCGGTGGTGCAGCTCAAAGTGGCGGTCTATTCGGTGGCTTGTTCTCTGGTATATCTGGCCTGTTCGGCGGTGCTCGCCAGGGAGGCGGTGGCGGAGGTCTGTTCAGCGGCCTGGGTGGTTTATTCGGTGGCGGTGGAGGAATCGCAGGGACGCCGCCTTTCCTGCCTGCCAGGGGCGGTTTTGGTGGAGGCTTGGGCAGCTTGTTGGGGCTCGGCGGTACTGGAGCAGGCTTGGCCGCTGGCGGCGCAGCATTAACCCCAGGCGTCGCCGGGGCCCTGCCAACGACCTTTGCTAATACCGGGCTGCTTCCTGCTGGGGGAGCTGCCGGCAGTGCGGCCGGAGGCAGTTCATTCCTTGGCCTCTCAGGAGCGCAACTCGGAGCATTCTTTACCAACCCGTTCACGATTGCGGCCGGTATCGGTATTGCCGCAACCATCGCTTATCTGAAGCTACGCAAGACCAGGGAAGAGAAGTTCCGGGCAGAGATCCTTAGGGACTTCGCCATCAACGTTCCCGACAACAAGATCCTGAAACAGATCAAGAACTATGGCGAAACCGTCTTCGGCAAGGACGCGGACAAGAAGCGCTTCGAAACGCTCAGGCTCGATCAGATTCAAGGCCTGCTCCTGAACTACGCGACAGCCAGCGGCCAGGACCCGTCACGCTTGCCCATCTATCAGAAATTCTATGGCGGTTCGGCCGGCCGGTCGCTGAGCTTCGACCCAAGCCGCGGCGTTCCTGCGTTTGAGTTTGGGACACCCTACGTTCCGCGCACCGGTCTAGCGATGGTGCATCAGGGAGAGGCCATCATCCCCGCTGCGCAGAATAAGGGCACTGTCGGCGGTAATTTCATCTTCAATATCGACGCTCGTGGAGCCACTGCTGATGCTGCTTCGGCTATCAAGTCAGCCGTTCGGCAAGTGATCCGTGAAGAACGACGCTACGTCACAGAACAGGTTGGTACAGCTATCAATAGCGACTACAGGCGGCAGAACATTTTAGGCGGGTTAATCGGCACCTAGAGAGGAATAACAATGGTTGCGACACTGGTTCAGGAAGGGCAGGAATTTGTACTCAAGCAAATATTCCATAAAATTCAGACTGTGACCGAGGTTCAAACGCTCGACATCACGGCAGACGCCGGGACCTACAAGCTGAGCTTTGAAGGCGATGAAACAGCGTCTCTAGCCTTCAATGACAATGCGGCGGCGATTGATGCAGCCTTGGAAGCTCTTGCCAGCATCCCGGCCGGTGGCGTTGTCGTTTCTGGAACCTTCCCAAACTTCATCGTCACATTCGGAGGCTTCCTGGCAAATACCCCACTGCCTCTGATTGTGCTCTCAACGAACGCTCTGACTATTGGGAGCTCGGCTGGAAGCATTGCGATTACCAGGACGGCAACCGGAGCAGGTAGCGTCCCGCAATACTACTGGGTCGGGCTGTCGCAGTCTCTACGGGCAACGCTCACAGAAGCGGTAACGCTGGCTTCTATCAACGAAGTCACTGGCACGGGATACGCGCGCGTAAAAGTCCGGGCTGACTCGACGGATTGGGTTGCGGCGCTCATTGGAGGTTTCTGGCAGGGAACATCAAAGACACTCGCATTTTCCGCAACCGGCACTTGGTCCATTGCGCGTTCGCTGTTCCTGGCAACGACCCAAAACAACGATGGAAAAATAATCGACGTTCGTGATCTGGCGTCTGAATTCACCCTAACAACCGGCCAGAGCCGTAGCTTTAACCTCACGGAAATGTTTGCAGCGGCGGCTTGAGCATCCATGCCCGATGAATCTGTATCCGGCAAGATTTGTATAGTCGGGAATCACAATACTCCGGTTGGGAAGTTCTGCATCGTTGGAACGACTTCTCCCGTTCTTGACCCGCAAGACGGCAAGGTCTGCATCGTTGGAGAGCTCCAGCAACACGATTACTTCGGCAAGATCACGATTGTTGGGCAGGTCCACCAGAGCAGCGTTGACGGCAAGATCTGCATCAAGGGAGAAATACACCAGAGCAGCGTTGACGGCAAGATCTGCATCGTTAGTGTCGTTCGAGAGTTATCACAGCCGGTAGGCCCTCACCCGATCGGCTCATCAACCCCAGCAGGCGTCCTGCCTCAAACCGGCTCGGCTATCTTCACAAGTTGGCAAGAAACCACAGCCAAAGAGATCCTGGCGCATCGACACTGGGATGTTCACGAAACCGGGCGTCTAAACTTTGCCGCCGACCGCAAGGGTTGGCGTCTAGAGATGAATGTTACTGGAACCAAGCAGGCTGAGGTTGCAGCGTTCTTCGTCAGCCACGTCTGGGCAGGGAAGAGCTTCTACTTTTATGATCTTCAGGCGAACGGCTTTCAGTACGACGGAACTGGAGTCTTGTTGACTGGACGCTACAAGGTCCGCTTCGTTGACGAAAATTTCCCGCGCTACCAAATCAGCTCAGCCAGCGGCGCAAGTGCTGGAGGACGGTTTACGATTCCATTCTCGATTATTGAAGTGGATTAGCTTTAGCTCTACGACGAACGAGGCGGTGATACTTGCGACGGATACGTTTAGGCTCTTTCTCGCGGGCCGCTTCGGCCTCTTGTTCCAAAGATATAAGCTTTGCTTCCGCAGGGGAGATAGCGAACCTGCGAAGGATCGACTTAACTAACATCTCCTGGTACTGATTCATCAACGCTGCTTCATCCATAGCGGGCGGTTCACGATTCCGTTTTCGATTATCGAAGTTGATTGATTTTATCGAAGCGAAGTTCTGCTTAGATCGAATCCTTCCGGCCACTTAATCACATGGGTTTCGACGTGAGTTTCTGGCACGCGGCTCGATGCGTGAACAGGATAGGTGACGCGGCGATTTGCAGAATAGGTAACGACCACAGCCTTGATGGGAAAAGGCATGAGATTGAATATGGACGGCGCCGCTTCGGATGGGAAAGCCATGACAGCAGGAACGACAATAGCAGCTCTGAGAAAATCACGTCGATTCATACCGCGCATTCTAATTAATGCCTGACCTTTTCGGCAACTTAATTTCGGTCCCAGATCCGACAATCTCAGGCGTCTACCCTATAGCCCTGGAACCCACGGTCGAACGTTCTTCTGGCGCTGAGTACGTTGTCCATAAAATCGGGTTGAAGAAAGAACAGCGCATCCTCAAGCGCAAGGGCGGCAACCGCTGGCGGCTTCGACATACATTCCTCACCCAGGCCGATCTTGACAACACGCTCAAGCCATTCTGGGAAGCGCATCGCAGCCCGCGGGATCTGTTCTACTTTTACGATCCATTCGAGCAGCCCTGCCCAGACGATACTGGCGCGGAAACGGTTGGCCGCTATGTCGTTCGGTTCCTAACGACCGAGCTGGAAACGACCTACCTTCGGGACGGCGCCGCTGAGGTTCAAGTTGAGCTGATTGAGGTCAACACCTCAACGGTTGCTGAATTTGTTGGCGTCGGTTGGCAGTATTACAACTGGCGGCATCCTGGCGAGGCACTACCCAATTATGCTCAGGCAGAAATAACCAGCAACGTCGGTCTTGTCCACTTCTGCAAGATCCATCCGGCAGAGAATACGCTTACAACGCAGGCGATCAAGGTATCAGACCGCCGGGTTGAGTTGCTTCAAACCTCTGGACCAAACCCAATGGCGCGATCAGGAACCTACCTTCCGCGCCTGCTTGCCTGGGACATTCAACAGGAAATCGGCTCGGGCGATCAAGCGTCATTTGTCTTTGACGATGCCGATGGCGTTTGGCGCGCCTATTCGGAACAGATTGACCTTTATCGTGCCGACTTTGATTTCACGACCTATATCACTCCAGGCTCGCATCTCGGCCAACTCTGGCGCGGCTATGTAGTCGATTGGGAATGGGATCAGAAGCAGGGCACCTTCACCTTGCAATGTGAAGGCGGCATCCAGCAGTTGCAACAGCAGTTTCCTAAGCGGCTCGTTTCGACTACCTGCCCGCTCCGATTCAACGATGGCGGCGAGTGTCCATATGATGCGCAGGGCTCGGGCGGTGATCCTGGTAGCTGCGATAAGAGTTTAGACGGACTCAACGGATGCGCAGCCCACGGGATGACGAACTACTTTCAGGGCGTCGTCATCAAGCCGCAAGAGGTCTCCGGGAAGCTCAACAATACTGGATTCTCAGGCCTCTTCAAGAAAAGCTATACCTCGACATCTACGCCATTCAAAACCGTCTATGGCAAGCCGATCCCGATTGTTTATGGCGCGGGCCGCCAGATTGTTGAGGCAGAAATCTTTGAGACGCGCGATGAATCGGAGTTCTTTGTAGCCAGCAGCATTCTATCCGAGGGCCCGGTTGTAGAAGTTGGGCAAGTTCTTTTGGACGGAATGACGCAGCACTTCGGCTTTAATCCGGTCGTAGCGCTTGGCGCATTGGGGCAGGACGTTGGAACGATCATCGACCCGGATTTCAGAAGCTCCAGGACAGCGTTCGTCAGCATCCGCCGCACCGATCTCGTTGGCCTGCAGAGTTCAACTGAACCCCATCAGATTCTCGTCGAGGTTCTGAACGGCGCGAAGGTGCTGGCTTTCTGGTGGTGGACTGGACCCTTTACCAACTTTGGGGAGTTTGTCAGTTCCAACCCGATTCAGATTGCAGTCGATATTGCGCTCCGTGCCGCTGGGTTGCGCTTTCCTCCTTATTACCTGACGTCAGATTGGATCAAGGATAACTTCCTAGATCTCAACACCTACCTGGATGCCGTAAACTACTGCTCCGTAGCAGTTCCGGTATTAGTAGGCACTGGAACGGAACCGCGCTTCGAGTTTCGCGGCACGATCCGCGAACCCAAGCCGGCAATCGATCATATCCGGGACGTGCTGGCGCAGGCGGCTTGCGATCTAGTCTTCAGCTTCGGGCAGATATCGCCGAAGGTACGTAGGGATGATATTACGACTCCACGGCCCTGGCGGCTCACCTTCGAACAGAATCAAAATATTGTCGACGGTAGTTTCCGCAGTCAGCGTCTCGTTCCGAGCTTCAATCACCTGACGCTGGTTTACAGCGATATCGATTACGACTTTGCCGAGCGCGACATTAGTCTGTATGACGAAGAGGCTCAGTTGCGCGCCGGCATGTTTGATATCTATGGCGCGCTGACGACCAATAAGCACCAGCCGCTCGTATTAAAGCAGCAACGCACATTGAGCGGCGGATTCAAGGCATCTCAAGTCATACGCCTTGGCACACAACTACTCGCCGAAGAATTGGGTGGAGAAATTGGGAATGCCGATGAACAGCGCAAGGCTAGAACGGTAAGCCTTACGGCGCCGCTGATTGGCCTTGGCGTCGAGATTGGAGATGTTTCAAGCGTCATCCATGACGAATTGCCAGACGGTCAGGCCTATGTACGCTGGCAGTCCTGGCGCTATTCCAGTGACCTGACCGTTGAATTGAAGGGGCGTACCGTCACCGCCTCTATGTATGCTTCGCCGAGTCCGCAGGCATATTCACCGACGACAGGTGATCCTGTTCTAGGTATTCCAGGCGGCTCGCAGGGAACGGATGGCACCGAGAACGCGCCGGAGGCGCTAGAGCCTCCCGTTCTGACGCAACTCAGCATCAACCACAGAACGGCGCAGGTAGGAGCGAGTTGCCAACTCTTTCACCCGCTAGATCCTCCGGTAGCCCCTGCTCCTAGCGATCCACCGGTGACACCTACACCGATTGATCCGATTCAGCCGTTGCCGCCGCCACCACCTCCACCTCCTCCGGTTCCGCCAGCGCCGCCTGCTCCTAGCGGGCCGCCTCCTGTTCCACCGGTAGTTGTAGGGGGAACGACTTATTTTGCTTCATTGGCTTCGGGTGCTTCAGACGCAAACACTGGAACTCAGCTCTTCCCGTTCCGGACGGTCCAGAAGCTAATGTCTGTGCTAAGGCCCGGTGACTTGGGCTATTTGCGTGGCGGTGCCTGGGGCGAGCGCATCCGGAATGACCGCTATGCAATCCCGTCCGGCACGTCCTGGTCAAGTCCTATCACAGTTGCCGGATTCAACTCTGAGACGGTCACCATACGTAACATTGGCCTTACGAGCAGCTCGATTCAGTATCTGATCTTCCAGGACATGACCGCGGATGGAAACGACAGTGAACAAGAATCGATCTATCTGCACCTAGCACACCATTGCCGATTCCTGCGGGTGAAGGTTACGCGGGCGTGGTCGCATGGGATCTTGATCCCGCATGGAAGCGATCACCACCACGAGTTTCTGCAATGTGAGATTTTGAACAACGGCCTCTTTAGACCTCCAGACGATCCGCGCCGTACCTATGGTTGCTACATATCTGGCTCAGACATCCTTTTCGATGGCTGCTCGATTCACGACAACGATGCGCATGGCTATCACGGCTTCAACGGATATGGAGGAACGGACAAAGCCAACCGCCAAATAATTCGATACTGCCGTTTCTATCGAAACGGGATCACGCGCGCCGCAAATCTAGCCTATGCTGGCCTACTCATCGGTAGTGGTGATGGAACTGTGGCCCACCACAACTTGATTTATGACAATCGTGGAGGCCTGTGGATCGGGTTCCAGAACCCAACCAACTGTGCGGCCTACTTCAACACGATCTTTAGAAATGGTGGGGCGGTCGGTCTCGATGTCGGAAATGGATCGGTTGGCGCCATCGTGCGCAACAACATCAGCTATGGGAACACTGGGGCACAATCAAATATGGGAGGCTCTGGAACTATTCAAGATCACAATTTAATCGGAATAAACCCGTTCTTTGTTTCGACTGGCAGCACTCCGGATCTACATCTACAGGCAGGCTCGCCAGCCTTGAATGCAGGCGTGGCTGTATCTGGCCTGACTCTTGATTTCGACGGAGTAACACGGGGAAATCCTCCAGAAATTGGAGCGTACGAAAAGATTTGAAATGCCCTGTCCTCCAGAGCTAGTCAATTACCTCATCGTTCAAATCGCCAACGACGATACCTTTGCAGTCGTTGACGAAAGAATCTTTCCGGCAGCGCTCACGGATTTTCCCGTCGATGGTACAGCTGGCACAAGCCGCTGGGTGCGCTCTAAGTGGCGGCGGACGACTGACCCGCTCGAAGAAAGCGGCTGGTCGAATGTATTGCAGCTCGATTTCCCAAGGATACAGGCATACGAAATTGAATCGCTGCCTGACCCTGCCGGACTCTCTTACCCGCTTGTACCAGTCATCAGTTGCGTACTGGGCTGGAGCGAGTTCATTGAGTTGGTTCTCATCGCGAATCAAGCAGGCGAGGGCTGCGTCGTTGGCTACGGAGTTGGACTAGCTGCGACTGGACGCTCCTGGATCGACATTACAAACACGTCGACCGATCCTGCGGTCCGCATTGTCGATGCTGCCCTCATCATCGGAGAGCCTGGCGCAATCGTAGATTGTCACGGCGATAAGACAATTGCAGCTGGCTGGCATCCTGGCGATGACTTTCTCGCGGCCAGTTCGATGCCATCGCCCGTATCGAATTACGCACCTTACTTGGCAACGCCTCCGGTGGCCGATATCTCCGGTCCAAGTGGGGTGATCAAATACTACGGCACCCCTGTCACTCCACCTGCAGGCGTGGTATTTGGGAATCCCGATTTCTTCTGCCTGTCGCAGCGCTGCCCCGAGGCTGGCGATCCTGGCTGGAACTCAGCGTATCGGTGTATCAATGTCTTTGACGTTGCGCGCACGCCAGCGGGTTTCGATCTACCGGGAGGCGGGAACTATTTCGTCAAGGTAGATGCAGGGATTTGTCGAGCCTTCGGAATCTATCTAAGTGCTGGTCACACGATCTTCCCTCCATTCATGGGAGTATCGATCGGGACCGGGCACTACGCCGGCTTCACTCAGGTTGGCTTTGTCTACGTCAGGTTTTCCACGGGGTTCTCCATCTTCCAGCCTGCCGTGGATATGGGGCCTCAGCTCGGTGGGATCCAACTCCTGCCGGCGACGACTCCACCGAATCTGCAACTGGATGATTTCTTTGTTTTTGCTTCGGAGACTCCCTTTGCGGCGGATTTAGGCGGGAGCCTCGGGCGCTGGGAGAACGCAGTAATCGAGAACTCGTTGCCAGCGGGCGTGAGCCTGGTAATGGTCTCGCGCTCGACAAATCATCTGGTCTCGAATCTTTCACAAGTCGCGCTCGATCCGGACGTCACCTATTACTTCCGTGTCGGCGCAAGACGCTTTCAAAACCTCGCGCAAACCCAGTTCCTCTATTCCGCAACACTCTCTGAGCAGGCCTTTGGGAAGCTTGGAAGCGCCCTGGCCTTGAATCGGGCCGTGGGTTCGGGTACGGCTGAAGGTATTGCTGCATCAGCCCACTGGAAAGCTCCTGTAGCGACTGTAGCCGATTTGCCAACGCCGGCCACGGTTGGTGACACTCGGTTAGTTCTGGATGAGCGGCTGATTTATAGCTTCGTCAATGGGCTATGGCGGCGTCCTGGCCTGCCAATTCTGCGAGTAGTGGGCGAGATCGTCTTTGGCGTTCAAACCATAGCCCTCGGCTCAAGCCGAGCCTATCGGCCCACGGTGCCCAAGGACATGCTCAATGGCGTCCTGACGGGCTGGTGCTTGCAGTGCGACACAGCAGGAAACGGCGATACCATATTCGACATCCACAAGAACGGCGTGACGATCTTCACGAATCAGGCAAACCGGCCAAAGCTGGTGAACGCGCAAACGAAGGCGACCATGACAACCGCCGGGACAACGATTGACGTGACCTCGGTCGCGAGCGAAGACGATTTGACACTGGATATTGATGCAGTACCATCGACGGTGCCAGTGAAGGTGACGGCTATTCTCTATTTCCGGCAGGACGTGAGGGAGATTTAGGCGGATCCGGTGGACTTGGCTTTTGCATTCTTGCGCGGCCTCCCAGGCTTGCGTTCTTTGACTTTCTTGAGATCAGATTCCTTGATAGTCCATACGGGGCCGAAGCGAGATGCAGGAAGCCTGCCAGCTTCTATCAGAGCAACGACTCGGCGCTGAGTAACCCCGAGGCGTGCAGCGGCGTCGGCAGTTGTAAGATTGCGTCCCATCGCGCGGGCGGCTTCGGATAGTTTGGTCATTAGAGGATCTCAGTCATCTTTCCAAGAAACTTTTGCTTTCGTTCGCACTCGTGCTCTAAGTCCACAATGACAAGATAGCCGCTCTTATAGACAGAGCTGTTACGTGCCATCTCTGCAACACTGCCTCCAGATTCTTGATCGGAGAAGCCAAGATGGATCTCCTCACAATCAATTGGCCACAGCCATTTTCTCCATCGAACTTCATATCGATCCAAAGATTTAATTGGGTGGAGTAAAAGCCAGTCCTTTACTCTCCGATAAAAATCTTGATCGCATGGAATAGGAAGCAGCCGTTCGACCTGAGCTATTATCATTGTCGCTAGTTGTAGTTCCAATTTGAGGTATTCAGCGTGCTCCTTCATAGATTGGTGAGCCGATTCCCAATCAGAGATACGCGCCTCAAGCCGGACAATTTGACCAACAAGGTCGGTGTATTCCATGTCTCACGCCTCCTCACAGCGATTTGCTTAATCCCAATACGGTTCAGCAATCTTTGAAGGAACGCGCCCGTTGGCGCGCTCGATGTATTCTCGACGATAGGCACTGGAGGCGGCAATGCTCACGCCCTGCTGATGGACAGATTCTAGACCGAGCAAACTAGCAAGCTCGGTTCTATCCTGCTCACTCATGTAACCGTATTCACTGGCCTTTCGTGAGGTTGGGGAATCAATCTTGATCCATCCCCAAGAGGTTCCTTTGCCGCCCCTAACGCTCCACGTCTTTCCTGATCTCTGTTTCAGGGCTGACTTAATCTCTGCGATTGCTTCGTTTCTGTCTGTTCCGTCGGTCATTGTTGTTTCTCCTTGTTGAGATTTGATCGCGTCGGCTTTCGCTGCGCTGCCACCGAAGAGGCAACCGGACCCGTTAGCAGTTAGCTCGTTGTCTCGTTTCCTATCGGTGGCCCGCTGTGCTTTGCCGTCGTTCATCATGGGAATACTATACTTTCGTCGGAATAGATTGTCAACAGAAATCGACGCTAGGAACGAATTATTTTTGCTTCCGTCTAACCTATTGATTCTTTAGGAGCAACATGGCGCGAGTAGGAGACTGGGGATTCGAGGGCGGGCATGACTTGATGTTTTCCTCAATGGCCGGTATCTCGGTCACAACCCTTGGGGCGATCACCGGTCAATATGGAGTCCAAGGCAATCTCGGTCCGGGTGGTGCTGCCGCTGTGCTGCCGTTTCCGGCTGCTTTGTCTGAGTTCTTTATCGGGCTAAACTTACGGTCTACGAGCTACAGCACTACTGGGGCGCTGTTTGGATGGCGCAAGACGGGTACGATACTTGGCAGCATCCGGCAGACCGCTGGCAGGCAATTAACGCTCTACGTTGGCGCTTCTCTGGTCGCGACGGGAACGAAGGTCTTAGTAGACAATCAGACTTACAATTTCCAACTCGGCATCAAGATCCACGATTCCACCGGCTACGTTACCCTAAAGGTCGATGGCGTCACCGATATCAATTACACGGCGTCGGACACGAAGCCCGGAGCCGATGCAGATGTCAACGAGTGGCAGTTAGGGAACGCGGGCATCGCAGCCGGAGGCGGAATCGGGAACTATGACGACCTAATCCTGAACGACACGACCGGCGGCGTTAATAAT
>Ga0137321_1000258_pt1 | contig 12668 bp, 7 predicted proteins | sample EasRivERMZT399_2_FD_104758 | JGI IMG/M metagenome (GOLD analysis project Ga0137321, IMG submission 104758) | Soil microbial communities from meander-bound floodplain in the East River, Colorado, USA - East River MetaG ERMZT399_2 | ecosystem: Environmental > Terrestrial > Soil > Floodplain ... | reverse complement strand
CGTATATAGACAGCGACCGTGTTTGTTCACTCATAGCGTACGGGGCAATTGTGCTCGTCGTACCGTTGAGGTATGCAGTCCCGAGACGTGGAGTGCTTCCAGGGGGAAGTTAGACCGTTTCTTGCCATTTGAGGGGGAGGTAACATGAAGAACAGGAAGGGCTTTCCTGGCGTCGTGGCCCTGGGGATTGTGGTCCTCCTCGTCGCCCTGTCGCCTGTGCTCGCGACCGAGAGCGAATCGACGAGGAACCCGGACGGCTTCCAGGCCATGAAGAAGGCCGGCAATAATTCGGGTCTGGCGTCCCTCGCCGAGACCGAAGGCGGTGCCGCGACCAAGGGACGAATCACGAACATGTTCCTGGTTGACGGCGCGAACGGCGGGACGATCTACGAGTACAACTACGAAATGCGGCAGATCATCCGCACCTGCCCCACGCCGGTACCGGCGAACGGTGTCGATGCGGACGGATTGGCCTACGCGGGGCCGCGGGCCGGTTCCCCGGCGCGGCTGTTCTACAGCAACGCGAACTACGGGAATAATGTCATCTACGAGCTCGACATCGACACCTGTGCGGTCGTGCGGATCATCGACGCGTTCACGGCGACGACCGGGCTCACGAACATCATGGACCTGGCCTGGGGCGAGTCTGGGGGTTCGTTCGGGGCCAACCCCGGCGGCGCGGCCGTGCTCTGGGTCTCCTCACCGCTTGGGTCGACCGCGGGGAACCCAGCCGCCATACTGCCGAACGGCCGGTTCCGCGCCTTCGATGTGGACAATCCGGTCACCTGGGTCGACAGCTGGAACGCTGGGCCAGTGCTAAACGCCGGCACGGTCGGCTCCGACTTCGATCACAACACCACGGACCAGAGCTCGATTATGTTCTTCCAGGACACCTACCCCGACATCGACGCGATTGACATGGGGTCCGCCGCGACCTTCGTGGACTTCTATGATACGACCGAGAACATTCCGGCGGCCGGCCTCGATTACGTCTGGCGCCGCACCGATGCCAACAACCCATTGTGTTCGACCGATCCGGGCAGCACGGCCTGCCAGATTCGCGAGTACCACTCGACGATCGCGCCGGACGACACGATCTACGAGTACAGCGGGGCGATCATGGACTTCACCGCCATCGGTCGTGTGCCGCTCAGTTCGGCCGTCGATCCGACGCCTGGGCCCGCGGTCACCGACATCGCGGTCGGTGATCTGGACGCCGACTACGACGGCATCGCGGACATCGTCGACAACTGCAAGGGCGTGCGCACCACCGACCTGAGCGACACCGACGTGGACGCGGTCGGCGACGCCTGCGACAACTGCCCGAACGCCTCGAACCAGAACCAGGCGGATGGCGACCATGACGGCGTGGGGGATGTCTGCGACCTGATCGTGGATCCCGTGGTCCTGCCGGCACGTACCGTGTTCCTGACCGACGCCTTCGAGGGCGGCACGATCTACGAGTACAACCCCGACACGGGGCAGATCGTGAATTCCTTCGCCACCCCGGAGTTGAACATCGGCACCTGCCAGGGGCTGGCGTACTCGCAGCGGCTCGGCAAGCTCTACTACATCAACGGCAGCGCGGCGACGCCGATCTTCTGGGAGCTGGATGCCAGGAACGGCACGGTGCTCAGCTCCCGCCTGGCCAGCTCGGTGTACGCGGCTACCTCCGTCTGCGGTCTTGGCGTCGGGCAGCTCGGCCTGGATAGCAGTACTGGAATAGACCACGGGGGCATCAGCGTCCTGTACAGCGTCGGCCGCACGAGCCCTACCGCTCAGGTCGAGTACATCCACGACATCAGCAACTTCGACGTCATGACCAGTGACCGCGCCCTTGGTGGGCAGGTGGCCGGTCAAGGTGCGGTGACGGCGGACGAGGACAACAGCGGCGAGGTCGCCTGGGGTGGGGAGATCGTCGACGGCGGCGCCTATTTCACCCGTAACGGCGCCGACAACGCCAACCAGAACCGCCTCGACTTCTTCGCCAACACTCCGCGCGCAATCTGGTGCCGTCGACAGCCGACGGTCGTCGCAGGAGCCGGGAAGGACATGATCGGGCTCGGTTCGGACGGCGAGCGCCTCTACATGAGCCGCGGGAGCACGGACGGTCTGTACGTCTACAACCTGTCGGACTACTGCACGGATCCCGGTGCGGAATTTGGAACCACGATCGGATTGAGCTGCCTCGGCTCGGCGACGGTGCCGGACGGGACGCCCTGCAATGGATCGGGCTCGTGCTCCGGGGGCACCGCGGCTGGCGCGAGTTGCGGGATTGACGCTCGATGTACGGGCGCGTGTTTGGGTGGCGATAACGATGGCACGGTCTGCGCGACCGATGCGATCTGTACCGGTGGTGGAACGTGCCAGAACAAAGGCGTTTGCGTGAACCTGGGAACGTGCGCGGGGACTGGCCTGTGCGTCGATGCGTCGGTCGCGCCGCAGCCGGATGCGACCTTCGTCGCCAATCCGACCCCGGGCGGTCCGATCACCGGCGTCGCGGCCGGGCTCGGGGACGCCGACTTCGACGGCGACCCGAACACCACCGACAACTGCCCGACGATCGCGAACCCCGGTCAGGAAGACTTCGACAACGACGGTTTCGGTGATATCTGCGACAACTGCCCGGAGACCGCGAACGCCGATCAGCTCGAGACCGAGCTGCTCGACAAGTTCGACGGCGTGGGCGACGTCTGCGACAACTGCTTCGAGCTGTTCAACCCGTTCCAGGAAGACACCGACCTCGACGGGCTCGGCGACGTCTGCGACTTCGCCCCCGGGTACGTCGACGACTCCGATGGCGATGACAACACCTTCGGGCCGGACACGCCGGCCGTCCCGCGGTTCATGGACCTGTCCCTGGCCACGACGCGGGTCGACATCTGCGACTTCACCTGCATCGGCGGCGCCGATGTCTGCTGCGGTCTGCCGTTCGGATCCGGCGCGCCGGCTCTGATCGTGGAGCTCAGCATGCTCGGGAACACCGAGTCGCCGAGGGTCACGAGCGGCACGTACGAGGTTAACCTCGACTTCGGCGAGCCGGAATCGGTCGCCGGGACCTTCCTCTCGATCAAGAACGCACCGGTGGAGCCGGGGGTTGCCGGCCACAACACCCAGGACGTCACCGTCAGCGCGAAGCTCGGCCAGGGGACCGGGGGCCGGTCCGGTGGACGCTACGTGTCCAGCGCGGAGATCAACGGTCTCGCCGGCGTCGAGCAGCTCTCCACGGTCAATCAGCTCGACGGGACGATCTCGTTCGTCCTGCCGATCAGCTCCTTGATCCAGACAGCCAACCCGGCCGAGGAAGCGGCTTCCGGTCTGGATCAGAGCCCGCTGGGCACGGTCGAGTTCGCGCTCTGGTTCGTGGCGCGCGGCCTCGGCAACGAGATCGACCGGGCGCCGAACACCGACAACAACCTGAACCCGACGATCACGGAAGAGGTCACGATCTTCCAGGCCTTCTTCCGCCAGTTCGACGTCGCTCCGACCACGGTGGACTTCCGTGGCGACAACACGTGCGGTGGTGGTGACGGCGACCTCGTGGTGCTCGGCTCCGGCACCGCGACGTCGTCCATCACGATCTCGAACCCCTCGTTCGATCCGCTGAACGTCACCGGGATCAGCTTCACCGATCCGCAGTTCACCGCGCCGGTCAGCTTCCCGATCACCTTGGACGAGCTGGGTGGCGCACAGGCCATCTCGCTCGAGTACACGCCCACTTCAATCGGCGTGCACACGGCGACGGGGACGGTGCTCGGTGACGACCCGACGCCGACGACCTTCACGATCATCGGCCAGGGGTTGCCGAATGACGCGCCGGTGGTGAGCAACTGCACCGTCGTTCCGACAACGGTTCTCCTTGGGCAGGCTCCGACGGTTTCTGCCGACGTGAGCGACACGGCGTCGCTCGCGAACGTGGATATGTGTCGCGCCAACGGCAAGCGGATCGCCGGTGGGACGCTGCGCTTCGTCAACCTCAACCTGGTTGACGACGCCAGCACCGTCGGGGACGTGGCGTGTGACGGTCGCTACACCCGCAACCAGGCGACCGGGGGTCTGTTCGGCCGCGGCACCTGGGAGTTCACGCTCGAGTGCACCGACCGCCAGGGTAACGTGTCGAGCGCGCTGGTTTGCGCGGACACGCTCCTGGTCCAGTAACGGCAACCGCCCGGATTCGGGCGGAGTGGTAATCGGCGGCGGCCCGGAGCACCGGGCCGCCGCACTTGTTGTACGGGGTTCGTTTTTCGGTTGACAGCCCTCTGGTACGGTCGTATATATCTAATGACACCAACGTTTTATGCTCGATCGACAAGTTGTGGCGACAAGCGGCGCGCACCCGGGCGGCGCGCGACGAGGGGGTGGAATGCTGGGCACGACCAGCCGCCTGCGGGCGGTGCTCGTCGGGATGGTGCTCGTCGCAGGCGTTCGTCCCGCGGCCGCGGCGCGAACGCTCTACGTTGACGTCACGAACGTGAGCGGGATCGAGGATGGCAGCCCCAACCATCCGTTCAACACCATCCAGGAGGCGCTGAACTTCTCCGTCGACACGGACGAGATCTCCGTCGCCCCCGGAACCTACTTCGAGCGGATCATCATCCCGCTCGGTCGTCGCGTGGTGGGTGCCAACCCGACGACGACGATCATCGACGGACAGGCTCTCGGCCCGGCCGTCACCCTTCCAGGCCCCTCGACGGCCACGACCACGCTCACGTCGCTTGCGAACTTCACGGTCCGCAACGGTCTCTCCCAGCAAGGCGCCGGGATCTTCATCCAGCAGGGACAGCCGACGATCACCCGCAACATCGTCACCGCGAACCTGGCGAACATCAGCGGCGGCGCCGGCGGGTTCGGCGGCGGCATCGAGGTCTATCGCAGCCGCGCGACGGTCACGAACAACGTCATCTTCGCGAACCGCGCCGAGTTCGTCGGCGGCGGCATCGATGTCTACCGCTCCTCCCTCTCCTCCATCGCGAACAACACCATCGTCGGCAATTTCGCGCAGCGGGTCGCCGGCGGTGGATCGGCATACGGCGGAGGGATGGCCATCACGGCTAGCGGTGCGATCGTCTCCACGAACAACATCATCACCTCGAACCTCGCACAGACCCGCGGGGGGGGTGTCGACGTCGTCTCGAGTTCCGCCTCGTTGCGCAACTTCGACGTGTGGAGCAACACGCCGCAGAACTACGGCGGGATCGCCGACCAGACGGGGATCAACAGCAACATCTCCTCGAATCCTCTCTACGTGAACGCCGCGGCCAACAACTACAGCCTGCAACCGGCTTCCCCGTGCGTCGACACCGGGACCGCCACCAAGGCGCCGCCGGACGATTTCAACGGGGAGATCCGCCCGCTCGACGGGAACGGCAGCGCCACGGCCGAGTACGACCGCGGAGCGTTCGAGTATCGTCCGTTCACCGACACCGATGGGGACGGCATCGACAACCTCTTCGACAACTGCCCCACGGTCTCGAACGCCTCGCAGGCGGATGGCGATTCGGATGGCAGCGGGGACGCCTGTGACAACTGCCCGGCGCTCTCCAATCAGCTCCAGGGGGATTCCGATTCCGACTTCGTCGGCGATGCCTGCGACAACTGCATCACTACCTACAACCCCACCCAGCTCGACAACGACGGCGACGGTTACGGGAATTCCTGCGATCCGGCTCCGGACGACGCCAGCATCCCGGGGCTGGAGATCCCGACCGTCAGCGAGGTGGGCGCCGCAATCCTGACCCTGTCGCTGCTGGCCGCGATGCTGGCAGTGTATCGCCGCCGCCGCGCTCCCATTGCCTCGCCGAGGAGTCAGGGCTAGAATCCGGCCCCGCCGCCCGACGCGGCGATCCGGAGGTGCGCGGTGTCCGTGGTCCTAGAAACCCGTCTTCCCGGGATAGATCTGGTCCGGCGCGGCAAGGTTCGCGACGTCTACCGGGTGGCCGATCAGCTCCTGATCGTCGCCACGGATCGCCTCTCCGCGTTCGACTACGTCCTGCCCAGCGGCATTCCGGGGAAGGGGAGTGTGCTTACCCGGATCTCGCGATTCTGGTTCGAGCGCACGCGGCATCTGGTCCCGAACCACCTCGTGGCCTCCGACCCTGCACACTATCCGGACCTGCTCGCGAGGCATGCCGATCTCCTTCGGGGCCGCTCGATGCTCGTCCGCGCGCTGGCGATGTTCCCCGTCGAGTGCGTCGTGCGCGGGTTCCTGGCGGGGTCGGGGTGGAAGGAGTATCAGCAGACCGGCGCCGTCTCGGGCGCGAAGCTCCCCGCGGGACTACGCTCGGGCGATCGTCTGCCGGAGCCGATCTTCACTCCTTCGACCAAGGCCGAGACCGGGCACGACGAGAACATCCCCTTCAACGCCATGGCCGGGATGGTGGGACGCGAGACCGCCGAGCAGCTTCGCGCGCTCAGCCTCGCCGTCTACCAGTTCGGTTGCGCCCTCGCGGAGCGGCAGGGGATCTTGATCGCAGACACGAAGTTCGAGTTCGGACGAGGGCAGGACGGGGAGATCGTGCTGGGTGACGAGGTCCTGACCCCCGACTCCTCGCGCTTCTGGCCGCTCAGCGACCATAGGCCCGGCCGCGAGCAGCCGTCGTTCGACAAGCAGTTCGTGCGCGACTACCTCGAGCGGATCGGCTGGAACAAGCAGCCGCCGATCCCGGAGCTGCCCGCCGACATCGTCGCAGGCACGGCGGCGCGGTATCGCGAGCTCTGTGAGCGGCTGACCGGGTCGAACGGCTTCAAGAACTAGCCCCCCGCGCCAAACCGGCGCCGCAGCTCCTTGCCGGCGTCTTGCCCGGCCGCGGGATCGTGGTCCCGTTCCGGAAGCGTGGCGCGAAGGGCGCGGACCCTGCGCACCGCCTCCCGGACCCGCGCCTCGGCGAGTGCCCCGCTCGCGAGCCTCGCGACCAGGTGATCGCGGAAGGCGATCATGCGCGCGCGCGACTTGCAGATGAGCACCATGTCGCACCCGGCCCGGATCGCCTGCTCGCCGGCGGCGAGCCACCCCGCCCCCTGGTCGAGCGCCCCCATCTCCAGATCGTCGGCAATCGCGACGCCAGTGAACCCGATCTCCTGGCGCAGGATCCCTTCGAGCACCCGCCGAGATCCCGAGGCGGGGATCGGCTCGCGGTCGAGAAACGGGCAGTGCACATGCGCGACCATCACTGCCGGCGCGAGGTCGAGGGTGCCGCGGAAGGGACGCAGGTCGTTCGCCCGGAACGATGACTCCGCGGAACTGAGCCGCGGCAGCTCGAGGTGAGAGTCGACCCCGGTCGGGCCGAGTCCGGGGAAGTGCTTCGTCACGCCTGCCACCCCGGCGCCTGCCAGCCCCTCGAGGTAGGCGCGTCCCAGGCGGGTGACGACCTCCGGGTCGTTTCCGAAGGCGCGGTCGCCAATCCCGTTCGCCGCCCCTGGCTCGGAGAGGTCCAGAACGGGCGCGAAGTTCGTGTTGAACCCAAGCCCCCGCAGCGCCATGCCGACCAGGCCGGCGTACTCCTTCACCTCTCCTTCACCTCGTTGGGCCAGGGTGAGCGCGGGGAGCAGGGGTCCGAGGATCGGGCGCAGGCGATCGACCCGCCCGCCCTCCTGATCGACGCTGACCAGGCGTTGGCCGGCCTGGGTGCGGACGACGCTGGCGATCAAGCGGCCGACCTGCGGCGCCGACTCGAGGTTGCGGGCGAAAAGGATGACACCCCCGGGGCGGAGATCGTCCAGAAACTGGGCCAGCCCGGAGGTCGGCTCCACCTCGTCCAGGCCGAGGAAGAGCAGCTCCCCGACCTCGTCGCGCCAGCGTTTGAGCGCCTCATGCGGGATCATCTCGCACCCTCCGGGACGACGATTGTCGTCGATCCCGACACGGTGGACAAGGAGACGACGCTCCGTGCGGCAATCGGCGTTGCCTGCCCACGGGCTGCGGCATATGTTCTGGCGTGACCGGAGCCGCGAACCTGTCCAGGTTCCGGTCACGGTCGCATCCGGGGGGGTGCGGTGAGGGAGTCAAACCGACCCGGCCTGTAAACCCTCGGAGCGACCGTGCCTTCTACCCTCGTGGTATCCCAAGGGCTTCAGTCGCACGCTCGGCATCCTGCCGCTCCCGGGGCCTCCGGCCGTCTCAAAGCGTCCATTTTTCGTTGACACTTTTTTCGGGGGTGTGCTAGCATCCCCGCGCTGACTCAACGCGATCTGGCCCGCACGGAGAGCGATCGTGGCGCACAAGTTCTACACCATCATGATCATCCCGCACGCGAAGGCGCGCTTCCGGAATATCCGGTTGTCGCGCGACGTGGTGGTCGTCGCCGCGGGGGTGCTCCTGTTCCTGGTCCTCTCCGCCGTGCTGCTCCCGCGCTACCTCGTGATGTCGACCCTCCAGGCCAGCTCGCTCGAGCGTCTCGAGGCGGAGAACCGGACGCTCCGAACCACGAATGAGCAGTATGACCAGGATCTGAATGCCCTCCGCACCCGGCTCGCTGATTTCGAGCAGAAGGCCACGAAGCTGGCCTTGATCGCCGGCGTCGAGAACCTCCCGAGCGGTGAACTCCCCGCCGGCTCCCCGGGCGACCTGCCGGAGGGGTACGACCCGAACTCGCTCCGTCCCGATTATCTCGAGGAGGAGATCTCGATCCTGATGGGCCGCGCCGAGGTGCTCGATCGCAGCTTTGACGTCCTCGACCAGGCGTACGCCGAGGTGGCGGTCCGCCTCGCCACCACCCCCTCTATCTCCCCGACGCGCGGCATCGTGGGAAGCGGATTCGCCTACCGCCGCGACCCGTTCACCGGCGAGCGCGAGTTCCACACCGGCGTGGACATCGTGGCGAACGCCGGCACGCCGGTGCTGGCGACCGCGGATGGCGTGGTGGTGGAGGCGGGACGCCTCTCGAGCTACGGCAAGGCGGTCTTCCTGGCGCACGGGAACGGGCTCGCGAGCCGCTATGGCCATCTCTCGGAGGTCCTGGTGCGCCCCGGGCAGCGTGTGCACCGTGGCGATCGGATCGGCAGCGTGGGGGCGACCGGCCGTGCCACCGGCTTCCACCTGCACTACGAGGTGCTGCGGAACGACCGCAAGGTCGACCCCGTCCTCTACATCCTCGACCACGACCCGGCGTACTAGGGTCGCCCGCTCGTGGGGCGGCCGTCGTTCGGTTGACGGCCCTCGCGGGCGTAATGTAAACTCTTCCCCTTCATTATTTTCCGGTGTGCGGGCGCGCCCATGCGCCTGCCGAGGGGCTAGGTCAACCCGTGGCGGGAGTCCTCAACACCCTCCTTACCAAGGTCATTGGGTCGAAGAACGACCGCGAACTCCGCCGTCTGATCCCGCGCGTCCCGGAGATCGGCGCGTTCGAGGCGAAGGTCTCCGTGCTGTCCGACGAGGATCTCCGCGGCCGCACCGCGCAGCTCCGCACCCGGCTGGAGCAGGGGGAGTCGCTCGACTCGCTGCTCCCCGAGGCGTTCGCGGTCGTCCGCGAGGCGGGCCGGCGCGTCCTGCAGATGCGCCATTTCGACGTCCAGCTCATCGGTGGGATGGTGCTCCACGAAGGGAAGATCGCCGAGATGAAGACCGGCGAGGGGAAGACCCTCGTCGCCACGCTGCCGGTCTACCTCAATGCGCTGGGTGGACGCGGCGTGCACGTGGTAACCGTCAACGACTACCTCGCGCGCCGCGACAGCGAGTGGATGGGCCAGCTGTACCGCTTCCTGGGGATGTCGGTCGGGCTGATCCAGCACGATCTCGGCGAGGTCGAACGCCAGCGCGCCTACCGCTGCGACGTCACCTACGGGACGAACAACGAGTTCGGGTTCGACTACCTGCGCGACAACATGAAGTACAGCCTGGCCACCATGGTCCAGAGGGACTATCCCTTCGCCATCGTCGACGAGGTCGACTCGATCCTGATCGACGAGGCCCGCACTCCGCTCATCATCTCGGGCCCCGCGGAGGAGTCGACCGACGCCTACGCGCGGGTCAACCAGATCATCCCGCGCCTGAAGCCCGCGGCGGTCGTCAAGGAGGGGAAGCTCCACGAGATCGAGGAGCAGGCCGGGGGCGACTTCATCGTCGACGAGAAGGCGCGCACTGCCACCCTCACGGAGGAAGGGGTGGCGCACTGCGAGCAGCTCCTGGGGATCGGCAACCTCTACGAGCCCGCGAACATGCCGATCCTGCATCACGTGAACCAGGCGCTGCGCGCGCACGCCCTGTTCGAGCGGGACGTGGACTACGTGGTCAAGGACGGCCAGGTGGTCATCGTCGACGAGTTCACCGGCCGCTTGATGCCGGGGCGACGCTGGAGCGATGGCCTGCACCAGGCGGTCGAGGCGAAGGAAGGGGTGAAGATCGAGCGCGAGAACCAGACCCTCGCGACCATCACCTTCCAGAATTTCTTCCGGATGTACGACAAGCTGGCCGGCATGACCGGGACCGCCGACACGGAGGCGGTCGAGTTCCACAAGATCTACAACCTCGACGTCGTCGTCATCCCGACGAACCGGGCGCTCATCCGCACCGAGTTCGGGGATGTCGTCTACCGCACCGAGCGCGAGAAGTTCGACGCCGCCGTCCAGGAGATCGCCGAGCTGTACGAGAGCGGGCGGCCGGTCCTGGTCGGCACGATCTCGATCGAGAAGTCCGAGGCGCTCTCGGTCCTGCTGAAGAAGCGCGGCGTGCCGCACGTCGTCCTGAATGCGAAGTACCACGAGCGCGAGGCCGAGATCGTCTCCCAGGCGGGCCGGCTCGGCGCGGTCACCATCGCCACGAACATGGCCGGCCGCGGCACGGACATCCTCCTGGGCGGCAATCCCGAGGGGCTCGTCGCGCAGATCCTCGGGCAGCTGGGGATCGACCCCGCCGAGGCGACGCCGGAGCAGCGCGCCGCGGCGCTCGAGAAGGCCCGCGAGCTGACGCTGACCGAGAAGCAGAAGGTCATCGACCTGGGCGGCCTGCACATCCTCGGCACGGAACGGCACGAGTCCCGGCGCATCGACCACCAGCTCCGAGGCCGCGCCGGGCGGCAGGGGGATCCCGGATCCTCGCGCTTCTACGTCTCGCTCCAGGACGACCTGATGCGCCTGTTCGGCGGGGATCGCCTGCAGGGGCTGATGCTCCGCCTCGGAATGGAGGAGGGGATCCCGATCGAGCACGGCATGGTGACGCGCTCGATCGAGCGGGCGCAGAAGCAGGTCGAGGCGCGCAACTTCGACACCCGCAAGCACCTGCTCGAGTACGACGACGTGATGAACAAGCAGCGCAAGGAGATCTACGGTCTGCGCCGCGACATCCTGGACGGGCGCGACACGCGCGAATACGTCCTCGAGAAGGCCGCCGACATCGTCGAGACGCTGGTTGACGCACACGCCGGCCCGGCGATCGATCCGGGGGACTGGCAGCTCGAGGAGCTGAAGCTGCAGACCCAGGCGCTGCTTGGCGTGCACCTCGATGCCGCCGGGATCGACTTGCAGGCGGTCGGGAGCGCCGAGCTCCTGGCGGCGCTGCAGGAGCGGGTCGTCGCCCGCTATCGCGCCAAGGAAGAGGCGATCGGCGCCGACCGGATGCGCTTCCACGAGCGCGTCATCCTCCTGAACGTCATCGACCAGCAGTGGAAGGACCACCTCCTGTCGATGGACCACCTGAAGGAGGGAATCGGCCTGCGCGGCTACGGACAGCGCGATCCGCTCACGGAGTACAAACGCGAGTCGTTCGAGCTCTTTCGCGGCATGACCGAGCGCATCGAGGACGAGAGCGTCAGGTACCTGTTCCTGCTCGAGCCGGTCTCGCCGGAACAGGAACAGGAGCAGGAGCGGAAGAAGCAGGAAGTACGGCAGCGGCAGATGATCTTCAGCGCGCCGTCGGTGGAGCCGGCGCGGAAGGCCGCGGCCGCGCCCCCCGAGAAGGTGGGGCGCAACGAGGCGTGTCCCTGCGGCAGCGGCCGCAAGTACAAGCGTTGCCACGGAGCCTGACCATGAGCCAGTACCAATCGGAGAAGAACTTCCTGGAGCGTCTCGCGGACCGGATCCCGGGGCTGGCGGGGTACCGCGAGCGCGAAGCGAGGCGCGACACCGACAAGCGGCTGCGCGAGCATCTGGCCCGGCGGCTGGACCTGGCGCGCGCCCGGGTCGACGACGCCCGCCGCGAGGCGACCGGCCGCGGCGACCTGGACCGCCTCGGACGCCTTGGGGAGATCGACGCGCGCGTGCGCCGCGCAACGGATACCCTGCGGCATGCGACCTACGGGTACGCCGGACTGTTCGACCAGGTGAAGATGCGGGAGGCGGAGCTCGAGCGGATCTACCGCTTCGACCTCGAGCTCGTCGACGACGTCGAGGCGGCCGAGAAGGCACTGGGCGCTCTGCCGGGAGGCGACCCGGCGGCGGCCCTGGCCGCGGCGGATCGCCTGCTGCGCCGGATCGCCGAGCGTCGCGAGATCTTCGAGACACCCGAGCAGGGCGGGGGGGCCTAGACCATGGCGATCGAGGTGCTGCAGTGGTTCGACCACACCGGGAAGGAGATGGTCCAGCGCTTCACCCCGGGAGGGGAGCTGAAGCTCGGGGCCCAGCTCGTGGTGCAGGAGAGCCAGTCGGCGGTCTTCTTCCGCGACGGCAAGGCGCTCGACCTGTTCGGACCGGGGCGCCACACCCTCACGACCGCGAACCTGCCATTGCTGGGGCGGTTG
>Ga0137321_1000256_pt1 | contig 12820 bp, 8 predicted proteins | sample EasRivERMZT399_2_FD_104758 | JGI IMG/M metagenome (GOLD analysis project Ga0137321, IMG submission 104758) | Soil microbial communities from meander-bound floodplain in the East River, Colorado, USA - East River MetaG ERMZT399_2 | ecosystem: Environmental > Terrestrial > Soil > Floodplain ... | reverse complement strand
CAGGTTCAGAACGGAAGAGGAGGCGATCATCGGCTGGCGTCAGGACTATACGCAGCTCCAGGCACGGCTCACGTACACCCATCCCACCACCGGCCAGACGAAGACGCTGGTGATCCCGAACCTGACGTTCGTCACGGCGACCGCGCCGACGGCGGGCCCCGGGCCGCGCGTGCTCACGACCGAGGCGTCGATTACGCGCGGGGGCTCGACGACGACCAGCGTGCAGATCGCCATTGCGAGTAATGTGGTGACGATCACTGGAGGGACGTTTCCGGTGGTGGCGCCTGGTGCCCAGGTGACCATTAGTGGCGCGGCCACACCGGGCAACAATGGCACGTTCGAGGCGACCGCCTGGACGCCGACGTCGATCACCCTGACGACGCCGCCGGTGCTGACGGATGAGGTGGCTGGCGCGAGCATCACGGTGAGCAGCGCCAATCCGGTCGTCTATCTCCTGGAGACTTAGTGCCATGCCGTCTGGCGATCTGCGCGGCCTGGCGCTCGGGCTCGGCCTCTTTCGCTGGGGCCGCGGTACCTACGTGCCACCGGCCTACGTGCCGACGCTGGCGATCGGCACGCAGACGCTGGCGGGCTTCGCGCACGAATCGGCCACGGACGGCGCGCAGTGGCCGGCGGCTTCTCCGGCGCTCATGCGCCAGATCTGGCCGATCCTCAGTGCCGACTTTGACGCCGGGGTGCAGCAGACTCCCGTCGTTACCCGGGCGCGCGCGCTCGGGCCACAGGCGCTTGACGTGGTGGCGCGCGCACCGAGCGTGCGTATCGCCTTTCGCTGGCGCTATCAGGGGCTGGAGGCCCTGCTGGCGTGTGCCATGGGGTACATGCCAGCAGGGCTGCCGACGTCGCTCGGTGGTGGCGCGTACCGGCACCTGTACGAACTCAGTACGGACCTGGCGTCGGAGCCCTGGCCGGAACTCGACGCGCAGCCGCAGGCGACCCGGCTGGTGCGGCGGGGCACGTTTGCCGCCTGGCGGCAGGTGAGCGTGTGGGAGCTGAAGAGCGGTATGGTGCAGTCGCTGGCGCTCGTGAGCGATGGCCTGACGGTGAGCGGCGAGGTGGTCCTGGTCGGGGACTCGCTGTCTCGGAGCTCCGCCGTCAATACGGTGCATGTCATGCAGGCCCTGCCACCATACGGCTGGCCGCTCGTGAGCGTGCGCCATGGGCGCTTGCGGCTCGGGCCGCGCAGTGCGTCGGCACCGCTGTCAGCGGCGCATGACGTGTGCTACCGCACGCTGGAGGTGCGGCTGGAGAACAATCTGGCAGCCACGTCTGGCCCACGCACCGGCCTGGCGCCGGAAGAATATACGCGCACGGCGCCGCCGACACTCACGCTGGCGTTCGAGCTGCCGCGCTACGCGAGCGACGTGTGGCTGAAGACCTGGGACGACGGCGAGCCGCTCATGGGTACACTGGCGTTCACCGGGCCGGCGATCGGCGGCAGTGGGCAGACCTATCACCTGACCTGGTCACTGCCGGCGCTGCGCCTGACGGCTGTGCGGCCCAGCCCGGTACAGGTGGGATTGCCGAGCGTGCAGCATGTCCTTCAGGCAGAGGTGCCGGACGCGCCGGCGGCGGGGATGCCAGCCACGATGCTCGGGGGGCCGGTGGGCGTCGAGATGGTGTGTGGCGTGGCGAACAATCCACTACTGACGTAGGAGAGCGGGTATGGCAGAGGGAACAAACGGACAGGCAACACCAGAGACGCCGCTGAAAAAACCCGTCTTTCTCATCACGGACAAAGAACGGCTGAGCTTCACGTTTGAAGAGAGTACCTTCTGGTATCGACGTTTACCGCCTTCAAAGCGGCATGAACTCCTCACGACGCATGCCCAACGCGGCACCTTTGATATGCAAGGCGTCGCAGGCCTGCAACTGGCGATTGCGACCTATTGTATCCGGGGCTGGGAGAACGTCCTCGATGCGCAGATGCAACCCGTGCCCTTTCTCGAAGAGATTATCCCGTATCTGCCCTGGGCCGTGATCCAGCGCATCGATGAGCTGGCCATGGAGACGTCTCCTGAGCAACTGCGCGAGAGGTATACCGATTTTTTGATGCACGCTTCGCCCTCGTCTCCCCCAGCACTGGCAAGTCCATTACCTGCTGGGACTGCAGAGCGCAACTAGGGGAAGAGGGCGAGGAGATTCCCTGCGACCGTGGCGGGCTCAAGGCGTGTCATTACTGGCGCACGCACGGGTACAGTCCTGGCATGCCGGTGCATGCCGACGACCTGCAAGCCTGGGAACTCTTCTGGCAAGCGCAGAAAATTGGCTGGGACGCGGTACGTATCTTCCGCAAGCTGGATGACCTGGATGCGTACGCCGCCGACTGGCTGCTGACGCGACTCGTCATTCTCGCGGAGTACGTGCAGGCCCAACAACAGGCCATCCAGGACCAACGCTAGGAGGAGACGCTTGTGCCACCAGTGGTGTTAGAAATACTTGTCGATGCTGACAAAGGTATCGTCGAGCTGCGCCAGTTCGATAAGGCTCTGCAAGACACCACCAAAGCCACGCAGCAGCAGACCCAGGCACAGCACCAGGGGACCCAGAGCAGCACCTCCTTTGCGTCCAGCCTGGCGCAGAGCACCAAAGCGGCCGCGGGCCTGGCGGCGGGCTTCGCCGGCGTGGCCGGCATCGCCACGACGCTTGGCGCGGCGACCACCGCGGCGACCGGGTTTGAGGCCGCGCTCAATGCCATCAACGCACTCGGTACGGTCAGTACCGGACAGCTCAGCAAATTGCGTGAGCAACTCTTAGCCCTCCCACCAGCCCTGGGTTCGTCCACCGAACTCGCCAAAGGACTCTACGACATTCTCGGCGCGAACGTCCCCGCCGACAACGCCATCACCGTCCTGACCCGCTCGGCTGAACTGGCGAAGGGTGGACTCGGGAACCTCGATACCGCCATCAACGCGGTGACCAAATCGGCGGCCGCGTTCGGTATCCCGCTGGAGCAGGCGCAGTACGTTACCGACGTCTTTACCCAGACGGTCGTGCGTGGGCAGGGGCGCTTAGAGGAGTTCGCGCAGGCCTTTCCCCAGGTCGCGGCCACGGCCGCCGCCACAGGTGCCAGTTTTATCGACACCAATGCGGCCATCGCCGTCCTGACCCAGACGTTCAAGAATGCGGATACGGCTGCCACGGGTCTCAATTCCTTCTTTCAGCAACTCATCCAGAACAGCGCGAAATTCGCCGCTGAGGGTATTAACGTCAAGCAGGTCCTTGCGGAAGAAGGTTTGACGGGCATCTTTCGGCGCTTGAACGAGGTCACCGGCGGGAGCGCCGAACGCCTCAAGGAACTGATTAACGATTCCGAGGGCTTTCGTGCCGCGCTGACGCTGACCGGCACACAGTTCGAGACGTTTAACGAGACGGTCGGGTCGTATGCGGGTGTCACCGGGCTGGCCCAGCAAGCCGCCAGCAAGAATCTGGCGGGGGCCGGGGCGGCCTGGCAGACGTTCATCAACACCCTGGATCGCCTGGTACAGGAAGTCGCCCCACCGCTCCTCAGCGCGTTTACCAGCATCACCGGTGCAGCCGCGACCCTGGCGGCTGATGTGACGAAGCTCTGGCGCGCCTTCGCGCAGAGCGAGACGCTGCGCGCGCTGACGGCGGATTTTCAGCAGTTTTTTCAGCTCATCGGACAATCCGACGCCTTCCAGACGCTCAATGCCAATCTCCTCACAACGACCGGCAATGCGACGGACACGTACAACGCCTTCGTGGTCTTTGATGCGCTCCTCACGGGGAATGTCCGGCCTGCTATCGACTTTGTGACGGCGGGCTGGGATCTGCTCAATGCGGCGTTTACGTACACCACCGCTGGGGTGATCAAGCTTGGGCAATACCTCGTCGATGGCCTGGTCACGCCACTGGCGCAGGTCTTTGCCGCGCTGGAGAAAGGGGCCAGCGCGCTCGGGCTCTCGGATGGGCGCTTCAGCCAGCTTGCCGCCACGAGTCAGCAACTCAGCCGGGATCTCGCCAGCGCCAGCGCGACGTTTACGAGCATGGCCGATGACTTTGTGCTGGGCACCAACCGTCTCGGTACCGCACAGGACGGCGCCAGGAAGGCCGTGGCCGCGACAACGAGCGCTGCCCAGGCGCAGAGCACAGCGCTGGCGCAGCAGGGAAAGGCGGCGACGGACGCGCGCACGAGTACGCAGCACCTCAGCGAGGCGCAGCAGGCCCTCCAGCAAGACTTTGAGAAAGCCAATACCGCCGCGAGTGGCCTCAAGGCGACGCTCGAAAAACTGAAGGTGGGCGACGTCATCAAGGCGATTCCGATCGAGGAGCTTGAGCGCGCTGTCGCAACCGTCATCACGCAACTCAAGACGATGGAAGAGCGCGGCACGTTTTCCGCACGCCAGATCTCTCAAGCCTACGAGGACGCCGCTGCGGTCTTGCGTGAGCGCTTTGGGGCCTTGCCCGCAGACTTTCAAAAAGCGTTTGACGGTATGCGCGCCAAGGCGAGCACGACCGCGGACGGCATTGCGGCCGCGTTTGAGCGCATGGGCCTGGAAACCCGTGCAGCCTTGCAGCGCACGGCCACCGAAGCCCTGGCCGATTTCAAGACGATCCTCGACGCTGGCACGGCCACGCCGGAGCAGTTGCTCGATACCTGGCTTGAGGTGGTCGAGCAGATCGACAAGGCGGGATTTCAGACGCTCCCCAAGGATTTTCAGACCGTCAATAATCGCATGCTCGACATTGCGCGGAAAGCCGGCATCGATCTCCCCAAGCCCTATGTCGACGCGTTTGGTGAGATTGCCCTGTCTGGAGAACGCGCTGGTGAGAGACTGAAACAGGCCGCGCACACGATAGATACCTCCTGGCTCCAAACGAGGGGAGCCTTAGAGCGAGCCAAGGGCGCGGTCGACTCGCTGGAAGGTTCGACGCAGGGCCTCAGCGCGACAGCCATCATGCTCGGCCATACGCTCAATGCAGCGGGCAAAGAAGTCAACGCGTATGGCAACGCCATTGCCGAACTGACCAAGGCGACCAAAGATCTGATGGCTGCGCGCATCGTCGTCGATACGCCCTTCGCCAGTGACGAAGAGGGCATTCGTCAGCAGATTGCGGAGACCACGAAGCTCATCAGTGACATTACGGGCGGGACCGGGGTGTATACTGGAACGACCCTGAAAGACCGCGAAGCGCTGCTCAAGCGTTACAATGACATCTTAGAGAAGCAAACCGCGGTGCTCAATACGATTCTCGCCGCCAAGAAAAACGCCTCGACTGCCACCGCCACCGGCACCGGCACCGGCACCGGCACCGGCACGGGCACCGGCACCACGCCCACCGGGACCACCACCGGCACCACCACCGGCACGCGGCCGACGGGGGGCGGCAGCAGCTTTGCCCCGACCGCGCCCATGGCACCCACCGGCCCCTCCGGCGGCTCCCTGGTGATCGGCGGTGGAACGACGCGGCCGGGCAGTGGAATCCCGGAGACGACGACGCAGCGCACCGCGACGTATAACCTGGTCATTCAGACGCAGGCACAGGACGCCGCCACGCTGGCGCGGGATCTCGTGCCGTATCTCAGGCAGGCCGATCTGACCAGACGGCCGTTGACAGGATAGGGTATGGCATATCCCCAGTTCGTCAAAGCGGGCGTCCCGACCGTCACGCTGACGCGCGGCCAGACGTGGCCGGCACAGACGTCCATCGAAACCGGGCAGGTCGTCGCGCTGACGGATGGCATGCTGGCGCTGGCGCTGAAATTCGCGCCGACGCGGCCGCGCTATACCGTGCAGCTTGGCGGTCTGTCGCAGAGCGATTTTGACGCCCTGTGGGCGTTCCTGTGGCACCCGCTCATCGACGGCAGCCAGCAGCCCTTTACCTGGGTCGACGAGCGCGGGGTGAGCCGTACGGTGCGCTGGCTCCTCGACACGGCCTTTACGTGGGAAGAAACATCGTCCGGGCGTCTGAGCGTGACGCTGGTGCTGCGGGAGGAGGGCTAAGCATGCGCGCGGTCTCGGACGCCTGGGCGCCGCTCGTGGCCATATACCGGCAAGGGCTGGGGGTGGAAGACTTCCTCGCCGTCCTCCTGCCCAGCCGCAACCTGGCGCTCACGGCCCGGCCCTGGCCCGATGGGTGGCTCCCTGCCGGGATGCTCGTCTACCCGTACCTCGCGCCCATGGGCCAGGGGGTGGGCGCCATCAGTATCGAGCTGGCCGACGATCGCTCCTCCCGGCTGGGCACGGTACAGTGCCAGGTGCGCGTGCAGGCCGGGCAGGTCGGAGCGCCCCTGGACGCCGTACAACGCCTCCTGCTCACCCTCAGTGAACAGCCAGCGGTGGTGTGGGGGGGGTTTCTGGGCGGCGCGGCGCATACGGACAGCCAGATCCTCACGCTCTTTAGCGGCCGGGTGCAGGCGCCGCGCCTGACGCGTGGCCTGCTCACGTTCACGATTGTCGATGGCAGCGCGCAAGATCACCGCGACATCGAAGTGCCGCTCGGCACCAGCGTCTTTCCCGGGGCACCGCTCGAGGCCCATGGACTGACCATTCCCCTCATTATCGGGACCGCGCTCGGGGTGTCGCCAACGCTGGTCTCGTCGGTCGCCACCGGCACGCTCGCGACCCCGCTGCCGGCCGCGGCCGTGGAGGCCATCAACCTGGAGGAAACGGGCGCGAACTTCCCGGCAGCCGGGGCGATCGTGGTGGGTGGCGAGACGATCACCTACAGCGGCCGACGGGTCGGGCTGCTCCTCGATGGCGCCTCCGCGCTGCAACTGCTGGCGCCCGTGCGCAGCGCGCCAGCGGCCCATCTGGCTGGCGCGGCGGTGACGCTGGCGCCGCCGATCATCTACCGCTACCTCATTGGGCTGGGTCTCACGCCGCTGGAGCTGCTGGCGGTGCGCGATCAGGACGGGGTGATCGACACCTCTACGTTCGTGACCGACCCGCCGGGGCTCCCGGCCGGGACCGCGGTGCTCGAACTGCCCACGGCGCACGAGGGCGTGCAGGTGGATGTGCAGGTGATCCCGGTCCCGCCCCTCCCCCCCCTCCTCAACGGAGGCTTTGAGATGGGCACGCTGGCGCCCTGGACACCGCTCCCAGGGACGACCGCAGCCGTGGTGCTCCAGGCGGTCCAGGCCGGGTCCTACAAGCTGCAGCTCCAGGAGGTGGGAACCGTACTGGTGGGTGTCACGCAAGACGTCGCAGTCGAGGTGGGCGAGCGGTATGTGGTGCTGGTCAACTGGCGCACGCCAGTGCAGGTGGAAGCGACTGACGGTGGCGCTGAAGGCGGGAATCTCCTGGAGAATGGGGATTTCACCGATCCTCCGGACCCGCCAGAGCCTCCCGAATTTCCGGAGCCGACCGCGGCGGTCTGGGAGATCGAGACGGAGGGCATGGCGCACGCGACGCCCAGCTATGAGCCCCCGCCCCCGGACCCGGAGCCCCCACCAGAGCCCCCACCAGAGCCCCCACCGCCCAGCACGGTCAACGAGCACGGCAGCCAGGTCTTTACCTTGCCCGTCAAGCCCTTGTACGAAGACGATCCGGACCCCACCTCGTCGTTTGGGTACCGGGCCGCGGGCTATGCCTCCTACCGGGCGACCATGGAGCAACCACTGACGCTCGCGCCCGGGCAGACGGTGGCACTGGATGTGCGCGTGTCCGCCTTTCTGTGGGCTGGGCGCACGGACGTGGTCTACGCCGCCGCGGGGGGCGCCCTGGGCGTCACGCTCGGCAGCCTCCCGCCGCTCAGTGAAGTCACGGTCGAGGTCCAGCTGTGGCCGGTGCCTGGGGGCGGGCGGCCGGAGTATCAACGCTATCTGCAACCCGACCAGCCGGCGGGCCCGTCTGGGAGGCAGGCCGAGTTTCGCTTGCAGAGCACCGTCACGCCGGTGGGCGGGGAGTACCGCTTCGTCATCGCGATCAGTGGGCGCTATATTGGCCAGATTCCCCCGATTGAGGTCACCACCGCCGTGGTCTCGGTCGCCCCGTAGGAGCAGCACGTGGCAGAGGACAGTCGGCAAGGGAGCGGCATCATCTACCTCGGCACCCCAGCGAACCCGACGCTGTACACCGCCCGCGTGCTGCGCGGACCATCTGAGTGGCAGCGACTCGCCGTGGCCTTCGTCGCGACGGCGCCGACGGTGCGCATCTCCCTGCTTGGTCAGGCGTCGAGTGCCGGGAAGACGGTCGAGTATGACGGTATCCGGTTCCTGCCGCCCGGCCGCAATCCCGTGCTCCTCATGGCCGCCATCTTTGCCCGCTTCCTGCCCCATCTCACGCTCGATCCGGTCAGTGTGCAGGTCGCGGCCGATCGCCGCAACGAGTGGCTCTTTAGTGGCTATATCCCCGATCCAGGGCGGACCGATGCGCTGCTCACCCGCATGTCGCAGGAATGCTTCTGTACCGTCTTCAAGGACCTGGACGGTGTCTACAAGATCACGGCCGATGATCCGGACCACCTGGCCGTGCTGCATCTCGACAGCCAGCACGACATTGTCCAGGAGACGCTGGAGGTGCAGGGGCTGCCCATGGACCAGGTCTACACGGATTTTTACCTGTGGTATCAGCGCGTTACGACGCAGGTCACCACCAGCCAGGCCGGGCAGTATGCGGCAGTCATCTACGTCACCCCGGACGACTCGATCAGCCAGTACGCCGAACTCCAGACCTTGTGCAGCCAGGCGGCCTCGACCCTCCAGACGCGCGCGCGCTTTGACTTCTACAGTGATTTCATTGCCGATCCGGCCACCGCCGATTTGCTGCTGTCCCGGTTCGTGCGCCAACTCAGTGTGCTCAGGCGGGAGGTCGCGCTCCAGGCGGCGCTGCCGGCGCTGCCCCTGAGTCTCACCGACCACGTCGCCGTGCGTGCGCCGCTCATGGGGCAACAACCCTTTGTCGGCGAGATGCGCCGGTACGCGTTGGCCTTCACGGCGCAGGCCCCCGGGCTCGGGCTGGGACTCACGCTGCGGGAATCCGGGTTGGTGCGTGGCGTGTGGGAGACGTGGGACGTGGGCGGGTTGACGCCGAGCGGCGACCCCGCGGACCCAGGCGGCCCAACGGACCCAGGCGGCCCCAGGGGCCCCATGGGCCCCCCCGGCGCGGCGCGGGTGCGCGAGCGCTGGGACGCGGACGATGGGCCGGGGCCAGGGGACGATCCCTGGCACCACCAGGCGACGTTGCCCATTCCGCTGCTGGCTGCACTCATGCGCCTGGTCGATACCGAGGCCGGGGTCACCGACTTGCTCGGGGCGGGAGGCCTGCCCGGTTCGGCGCAGGCCCCGGTCTGGCGCTCCTCCGACGTGGGCGGCGCGTCCCGCACGGACTGGACGCCGGCCCTGACACCGGTCGGGGGTGGCGACGGCACGGCGCTCGGCATCTTCAGTGATGAGGTCAGTGATCCTACCCAGACGTTGCGTCCAGTCTATGCGCCCATCCACCCCACGAGCAGTCCTGGGGCGTCGGAGGTCTGGCGGCTGGATGCGGCATTTTTTGCCACGCCAACGCTGGCCTGTCCGCTGCCAGGGGGCACGGTCGTGACGGCCATGCTGGAGAATGCGGGCAGCCTGTTTCTGGGCACCAGCGCGGGCGACGTCTATCGCTGGACGCCGCCCGCGACCCCGTCTCTGGTGCTCAGTACGACGGGCGACGCCGTGCGCAGCCTGTCCATCATGCGTCTCAATCTCTTTCCAGACCCGATGGCGCTGGTCGCCTTCATCGAAGCGTCAAGCGGGCTGCTGACGTATTACACCATGCGCAACGATGAGCTGGCACCCGACGTCTGGGCGCCGTATACGTTCGAGGGGCTGACCGGCACGCGCTGTTCCAATGCCCAGGAAATCCGCAACCGGATCAGTGCGGCCAACTATAGTATGATTGCCACCGGTACTGAGGCAGGCGACCGGGTGGACATGTGGGAGCTGGGGACGACGGCGGCGACGCTCGTGCGCAGCTTTACCGAACGGGGCAATCAGCGCCCAGGCGTCATCGAGGCTCTCTATATGCAGGAGGAGGACGCGTGGCCGTGGGTCTTTGTCGGGCGGCATTCCCTGAGCACCACGCCCCTGCTCAGTCTCTGGGTCTATCATCCGGGCGCGATGGCGGGTGCGCAGTGGCGGCAGTCGGCCAATTTCGCAACCAGCACCGATGGGAGTGGCGTGACGGATACGAATACGTCGATCACCGCTCTGGCGCAACTCACGCTGCACGGCAAGGTGTATGCGGCGACAGGCACGCCGCACGCAGGACCGCAGCCTGGCGCGCGGGTGTACGTGTATCCGACGCCGGATTAGGAGACGCGGTGGCCTTCGCAGAGTGGGAATTTTTCTATGCGCGTGTCACGCAGCAGGCCTACCTGGATGTTGCAACACCCGTCGTCGGCAGCGGTTCGCTGCGCCTGGTCGGGTCCGCCGACGGTCCTGGCGCCATCCAGGGCCGCTGGGCGCAGGCGAGCAACCGGGGCTTTCGCCAGGGACGCGTGAGCACGCTGGTGCAACCCGTGGCGGGCGAGACAGGCCAGGACATGTACGGCGTCTACGGCGCGACGTCGCAGGACGATCTCACGGGCACAACGGGTACTGCCTACGCCGCACTGCTGGTGGTCGGCTCGACGCCCGAGACGTGGGAGGTGCGCCTGGTGAAAGTCACGGCGGGCTTTGGCAGTCCCCTCACGGTCATGCAAACGACGCCGGTCACCATGGCCTTTGGGCAGACGCTGGCGCTGCAACTGCAGTGGCTCTCCGAGTCGTCCTTTGGGACCGCGCTGCGTGTCGCCATCGGGCGGGCGCTGGATTACAGCGATCTGGTGGCGTGTCCCATCGTGCAGGAGCCCGGCGTGCTGCTCACCAGCTCCCAGGGCGAGGGACCACTTGCCGTGCTCACTGCGAGTGGCGATTGCAAATTCGACCAGTCCCAGAACGAGGAAATTTGACATGTCCCTCACTATCACCCGTCCTGCCATTCCCGTCCCGCTGCCCCTCGCGCGCGGTGGCACGGAAGCGACCACGCCCAGCGGCGCGCGCACGGCGCTCGAACTCGGCGATCTCGCCCTGCTCACCGCGCCCGGCGGCACGAGCACGTTCCTGCGCGCCGATAAGACGTGGGCCGTGCCCGCCGGGGGTGGGGGAGGCGCGCCCACGGATGCCGAGTATATTACGAGTACCGTCAACGCCACTCTCAGTGCCGAACGCGTCCTGACCGACACCGCCACGATTACCTGGGACCGCACAACGTCTGGCCAGATCAAGGCCAATGCGATTGGCGGTGGGGGCTACACCGATGAGCAGGCCCAGGATGCCGTGGGTGCCATGCTCCTCGATACGGCCACCATCGCGCTCGCGTACGCCGATGCCACCCACGCGCTCAGTGCCAGTGTGATCGACGCCAGCATTACGGAAGCCAAGCTGGGCTTCAGTGATGTCGCTACGAAAGATGCCTCAACGACGGCGCATGGGCTGCTCAGGAAACTCTCCGGCACGGCGACGGAGTATCTCAATGGGGCGGGGGCGTGGACGACGCCAGCGAGCGGAGGGACGAACTACTGGAGTCGCACGGCCATTGCGGCGACGACGCTGGCGACAGGCTTGCTGGCGTACTGGGATCTGGAGGAAGCGACCGGCAACCGTCTAGATGCGGTCGGCACGAATCATCTGGTCCCGACCGGGACGACCGCGCAGGTCAGTAGTGCAGCTGGCAAAATTGGCAGCGCCCTCGCCATGAACGGCACGGCAGGCACGTATCTTAGCGTGGCCGATAACGCGACGCTCTCAGCCGGAGCGAATACGAGCTTTACCCTGGCCTGCTGGGTGTATCTTGCGAGCACCGCGAGTCCCATGGGGCTTGTCGGCAAAGGCTCGGCGGCGGTCAGCACGAACAACGTTGAATACCTGTTGTGGTTCTATAATGACGCGTGGAACTTTGCGGTTGGCAGTGGCGCGAGCTTTGTCTTGCTCGCCTCCCCCACGCCGCCTGTGGCGGGGGCCTGGACGCTCCTGATTGGTTGGTACGATCATGTAGCGGATATCCAGTATCTCCAGGTCAATAATGGCACGCCGGCGCAGGTCGCCAACACGGCGGGGTCCTATGACTCGACCCTGCCCTTTGAGGTGGGGCGCACGGTCGGATTTGCCACGCAGTCGCTGAATGGCCGGATCGATATGCCGTGCTTCTGGAAGCGCGTGCTGACCGCGCAGGAACGCGCCGATCTCTGGAACAATGGCAACGGCATAGCTTATCCATTTGCGCAACCTGCGCAACTCACCACGGCCACGGCGGGGGATCAACTCTTGCTGTCCACCAGTGCGCTGACACAAGAGCGCCTGGAAGTCAGTAGCGGCATCAAGCTCGGCACCACGGCGGGACTGACCGATGGGATTATCCGCTGGACCGGCACCGACTTCGAGGGCCGCAAAGGGGGCGCCTGGGTCTCCATGACCGGTGGGGGCGGCGGGCAACCGCTCGACGCCACGTTGACCGCGCTCGCCGGACTGGCCACGGGCGCGGACCAGCTCCCCTACGCCACCGGCGCGGATACGTTCGCCCAGACGCCGCTGACGCCCTTGGCACGCACGCTCCTGGACGATACGACGCAAGCCGCCATGCAGACGACGCTGGCGCTGGTGCCTGGCACGCATGTGCAGGCGCAGGACGCCGAACTCCAGGCCCTGGCGGGGCTCACGAGCGCGGCGGATCGCCTCCCCTACTTTACCGGGCTGGGCACGGCGGCGCTCACGGCGTTCACGGCGGCGGGGCGCTCGCTCGCGGGGGCGGCAGATGCGGCGGCGCAACGCACGGCGCTGGCGCTGGGCACGATGGCGACGCAGGACGCGAGCGCGGTG
>Ga0137321_1000255_pt1 | contig 12835 bp, 24 predicted proteins | sample EasRivERMZT399_2_FD_104758 | JGI IMG/M metagenome (GOLD analysis project Ga0137321, IMG submission 104758) | Soil microbial communities from meander-bound floodplain in the East River, Colorado, USA - East River MetaG ERMZT399_2 | ecosystem: Environmental > Terrestrial > Soil > Floodplain ... | reverse complement strand
GTTTGCGGCGGCCGTTACCTGTCAACATTTAGCCCCCCCCCATCGCGGAATCATTGGCATTCTTGCATGTTTGGTTTTGAGCCCTACAGGAATCGGCAGGTATTGGCATGGTTACGCGCCGCGGTTTGTTTTCGCAACGTGGCACGCGGGACAGAGCGCCTGTACGTTCGAACGGTCGTAGAACCGCTGGGGGTCTTCGCCATGTTTGACGATGTGGTCCACCTCGAGCTGGCGTGCGACCTGGCCGCACTGGGCGCACTGGTACGCGGCCTCGACCAGCACCCGTGCCCGGAGATGGCGCCAGCGGGCCCGGCAGTACCAGCCCTTGACGTTGTGCCTGGCACAGCGACCCCGGCGGACGAGGACGGAACAGCCAGGTTGCCCGCAGTACTGCATGACCTACCCTGTCATACCGCCGTGTTAATGGCGTTTTCTGATCGTGCCTTCGCGGGTTAATCGCTCGACGATACCGGCGCGTAGTTCGACGTCGGTATCTGGCATGGACATGACAGTGTGATACGCCACGCCGAACGCGACACCGAGTGCCTTGTAGTGTTCGAGATCGTCATCGGCCGTCTCAGCAAACCGATGGCCGATTTCGTCCAGACAGCGCAGCACATCGGCCTTCGTCATATACGGCGGCATCACACCTCCTCGGCGGTTTACGTTATCCCCGTTATCAGACCTTCGGCGGTTCTTTCGCCTCTGGGAAACAGCCGCACGGCCACTCAGGGCAGGTGTCATCCATCGGCAGATCGTCCCATTCCGCGCACCAGTGGCAGAACCTGCCCGTGAGGAGTCGGCCCCGCCACTCTCGACAGTCATCGATCCAGTGTGAGCTTGGCGCTTCGTCGGTCATGGTGTCCCCGTGGTCAGCCCGCCGCCGCGCCGGGCAGCTGCTTGGCGAGTCGGTGCAGCCCGGCTTTTGAGTAGCCGTCATGCTGCCAGCCCGCACACTTGAAACAGTAGCCGGGGTTCCGACTCCGCACCTTCCGGGCATCGATGTAGGTATACGCCCGGTGCGGTCCCCACAACGTCACAGCAGCTGCTTCGGCCTCTAGGATGATCTCGGAACTGCGCCGGTCGGACTCGTTCCGGAACAGCGTGCAGTTGTAGCCGTCCTGATGGTCGTCGCGGTATTGCGGATCAGGCCACAGCCAGACGAACGCCACCAGCCCAGACGTATCGCGGAGTATGAGCTTGCGGCCGCTCGGGGCGAACTGCGCCGCGCCGACGCGCCCGCGCGAGTAGTGCCGATCCGCCAGCCGCGCACACTCTGGATCGGCGGCCCAGGTGCGAACAAGCAGATCGGTGAACGGTAAGAGCATGGGCGAAGATCCGGCTAAGGTCTGATAAGGCGGCTTATGTCGCCTTCTCGTCTGACGTCGGCGGCCGTCGCCGGTCGTCGTCCGAACACGCGCACCGCCAGTGCTCCGAACCGGGCAGCTGCACGAACACCGCCCAGCCCTGCAGCGCCATCAAGACGGCCGCTTCCTCGTCGTCGGGATGCCGGATCGCGCCGCGCGCCCGCAGCGCCGTCCACATCACCGCCTCGTCGGCCCGGCGTCGACGCCGATGCAGCCAGGCCCGCCACCACGGACACGACTCATGGGCGGGCATACCGCGCCGCAAGCTGCTGATATTCCGCCCAGAGTTCCGGAAACGCGGCCTTGAGCCGGTGCTGGTTCTCGACGTCGGCGCGCTGGAAGCACACCGCCAGCGCCTGCACGAAGCTGCCGCCATACGTCCGCATCGCCTCGACGACATCCCAGTCGTTCATCCGACCGCAATCCCGGCCGGATACGGGTAGTTGTTCGGCTGCGTCCGCCACAAGGTCACGTTCTGAAACACGGCATCCGGCGCGTAGACGTCCAGCGTCGGCTGCCCGCTCGCCGTGTCGTCGCCATGGATGCCGTACAGCCCTTCGTTCGCGTCCGTGTCGCTGACGGCCAGGCCGACGATCGGCCGCTGCGGGTTGTTGAACCCGAGCCACTTGCCGTTGTTCGGGCTCCAGAAGTTGCAGTGCGTGAACGTCAGCCCCTCGGCCCCGTTGCCCATCTGCACGCCGGTGCCGTCGCGAAATTCAAACCGGCAGTGGTCGAACGCGATGCGCTTCATGGTGCCGGACGGGTGCGTATCGTCGACGCCGAGCACCTGGATCACGCTGATCGTGTCGCGCGTCACGCACTTGGAAAACGTCACGTCCTCGACGCAGGCCCACGGGTTGCCGCCGTCCTGGTTCCGCACGGTCAGCACGATACAGAAACCCGTCTGCCCGTCGACCCAGCTCTGGGCGAAGTTGCAATCGAGCACCTGCACGCGCTTGGCATTCTTGATTTCAAAACAGTTCTTGACGGTGGCGCCCGACGGCTTGCTCTGCCAGTACGTCGGCTTGGTGAGCGTGCAGCGGCGGATGACGATGTCCTGCGGCTGGCGATCTTCGCTCTGCGCGTCGGCGCCGCCGAAGATGATGTTTTCGCCGGACGCCTCGCCAAAGCAATCCTCGATCAGCAGGTCGCGGGTATTGTCCCAGCCGGCGATGCATTGCGCGTCCTGCGCATGATGCAGGTCGCGGAAGCGTGACTTCGTGATGACGACGCCGGGTGAGTTGACGGCGATCCCGCGCCGGCCGCCGTAGGTGTAGTTGCCCAGGAAGTCGCAGTCGTGGACCTGCGTCCGCTCGCCGGTCGTCAACAGCGTATGTTGCGGGTCGGCCGACTTGAAGCGGACGCGCTCGAACGTGACGTCGGGCGCGAAGACTTCGACGGGGCTTTGCAGCTCGACGTCGTGGATGTGTTCGCCGCCGGTTTCACACTTGACCATAATTCCCTCTCACACTGCGGGCACTCACCCACCGTCCACGTAATCGGCACGCCATGCACGCAGGTCATTTCCGCGTCACGGCAAACAGAATCGCCACGAACCATAACCCGATAATCATCAGCGATTGCACCAGGTCGACGGTCTCTTTAGACCACACCGCCGGTCTCGTCCGGATCCTCCCGGCGCCGCAGGTAGATCAACAGGAACTTCTGCAGCGATTCCTCGACCTGCGTCTTGATGCTGTCGATCGTGTCGAGGATGCGCTGGGTGTTGGCGTCGTCGCGCGCCAGAATCGCGGCGGTGTCGTTCGCCTGCTGGATCTGCATCGTCTCGAGGATCTCGAACAGTTCGTCGTCGGTCTCGGGCGGGTCGGGATCGACAGGTGCCGGCGACAGTTGCGCGAGTTCGGCGGTCGGCTGGCGCCAGCGCGGAATATACGAGGCGTCGGGCGGATGTTCGGAACCGTTGACCGGGAAGGCGTTGACGCCGTCGTCCGACGTGACATCCCAGCCGACGCCGTCGACCGACCGGAGGATCCAGTCGACGGAATAGCCCATCGAGTTGTTGCCTTCGGTCTTTTCCATCAGGCCATGTGACGGGTCGCGCTCGACGTTCACGTAGTACGCGGCCCGGCGACAGATTAAGCCCTTGTCGTTCTCGACGGCGGCCTGATCCGAGCGCGGGCCGATCAGCCCTTCGGCTTGGAGTTCGCTATGGGCGCGCGTGACCAGGTCGTAGTGTGGATAGCTCATCAGCGACTCCTTCCGTGAACATGTTGACTGAATCGTGCGTATTGTGTAGTATGCAGAACAGTCAATACGCGTGTAAGGAGACCGCTACCATGATTGCCCTCGCCCGTCCGCCGCGCTGGCTCCGTGAACGGTTGTTCGCTCGGTCCAAGGGCTACTGCGAACACTGCCAACAACCCATCACGTTCGAGACCATGCATGTGGCTCACCTGTTCGCCCGCGTGCATGGCGGGCCCCTGATCGAAGAGAACGTCGCCGCGTGGTGTGCGCCCTGCAATCTCCGGAACGGCCCGCGCGATGTGGCGGACCATCGTGTCGCCGCCCGCGCCTGGCAAGTGGAGGCCCTCGATCAGATCGTCCAGCGATTGATGAACACCGGCGCGGCCACCGTCTCCGCCGCGCCTGGGGCTGGCAAGACGTTGTTCGCCGGGTTCGTCTTCGAACGGTTGCATGAACTGGACGTCGTCGATCGCATGGTCGTCCTCGTCCCACGGCGCACGCTGGTGAAACAGTGGGCCGCCGCTCTGGCGAAGGATCGGTATCTCGAGCTGCGGCCTGATACCGCCTATGAGCGCGCCGGGTCCCATCAAATCGGCATCGTGGCGACCTACCAATCGCTGCTCAACAGCGAACAGCGCCAGAACCATCGCGATCAGATCGCGCATGGACGCACCTTGCTCGTCCTCGATGAAGTCCACCATGTCGGTGAATCGGTCGGACCCGGTCGGCAGCCGCAGGCCTGGGCGAAGTACGTCAGGGATCTCGCCGGGACCGTCGAGCCGCTCGATCTCCATGCCACCGCGGTCTTGAATCTCTCGGGCACCCTGTGGCGGTCGGCGGAAGGCGAACGGATCTCGACGGTCCGCTACTCGAAGGAAGCGACCGGCCAACTCCTGTCTGAGGTCGATTTCGAGATCACCGTCGAGACCCTCATCGCGCGGAAGGAACTCCGGTCCGTGGATCTGTTCCGACTCGGCGCCCGGGTGGAAATGAACGACTACGCGAATCTGAAGATTATTGATTCGCGCATTGCTGACCTCGATGAAAAACCGGCCCGGGCCGCGATCGCCGGCCTGGGCAACGATGCCGCGTGGCGCATGGCATTCATCGGCGCCGTGCTCGATCGTCTCAAGGCCGCCTATCAATCCTTGAAAGGCCATCCGGTCAAAGCGCTCATCGTCGCTGCCACCCAGCAGCAAGCGCGCGCGATGCAACAGACGGCGGACGCGTTGATGCTGGCCCGTGGCTTGCGACCGATGTCCGCACTGGCGATCTCCGATGAAGCTGAATCGAGCGTTGTGCTCGAGGACTTCCGGAAGGCGAAGACGCCGGGCGTCTTGTGTACCGTCGACATGGCCGGCGAGGGCTATGACTGTCCCGATATCGCCGTCGTCGGCTTTGCCTCGAATAAGTTGACGCCGCTCTATATCCGCCAGGTCATTGCCCGAGCGCAACGCGTGACCGCTCACGAACGGGAAGACCAACCGATTCCCGCCACCGTCGTGATTCCCGATACCAAAGAAATGGTCGAACTGATGGTCAGCATTCTGCAACCGATGCGCCACCAGGTGGATCCACCAGAAGAGAAGAACCCCCGCGCGACCGGCCCCCGTGGCGACGCCTTGCCGGCGTATACCGTCAATGGCGTGCAAGTGGACCAGGACTTCCGCGTCAATGTCATCGGCGTCGAAGATGGCGAAATCCACGGCGCGCTCGTGCTCGCGGTCGAAGAAGCGTTCGTGGCCGCGCATCTCCGATCTACGGATGCCTCGCGGGCGATCGTGGCCATGCGGGACGTGGTCCGGAAACGCCGGTCGTCGCAGCCGTTCGATCCACTGAGCGACATCGAGTCGGACTTTGAGACGGCGATGGCCCAGGCGCCACCCGAGACCCCACCGGCACGCGATCGGCCGATGCCCGATGAGACGAGCGCTCGGTCGCTCCAGTGTCAATTGCAGCGGGCGGCCGGCTGGTGGATGAAGAAAACATCGTTGCCCGTCGAGCCGTTCGTCGCCGACGTCAATCGCGCGGGCGCAATTCCTACGGGCGGCCGGCGTCAGGCGTCGATTACGCAGCTCGAACGCGCCTTCGCCCACGCTGAACGGCTGGTCTTTGCGTATTGCGATGAGCATCAATTACCCCGGCCCAATACCGCCCTCTGGCGCTACCGCGGAAAGGACTAGGTTTACGTCAATGAGAGAACAGTACGTGCCCAGCGATGGCCTCGACGAGGCCGGCGAATGGGTTTGGCATTTCCAACTCGAAGCGCGCAACCTCTCGAAAGTCTCGTTACTGCACAAGTTAGTCATAGAAGCTTTCGAGAAGGGCTATTGGCGTAATTACAAGTTCGGGACGGGTCGCGAAACATGGCGCGAATGTGAATTCGACTACTTCCTGATCGCCAGCGATATTGCCTATCGCGATGCATCGGCAGTCTTCACCTGGAAGGATCGCGGCCGAGCCTTGGCGGCGGCGACGATGAGTGACGATCCGAAGAAACGACGCTCGCTCGAACAGGCGTCCGCTGCCTGGCACTCGCCGACGCCGGAAACTCTTGAGCAGCGCGCGACGCGTTTGGGTTGGACGTCGCCGACCGGCGTCCGATCCGCAGCGCCTCCACGTGCGCGTGCATTTGTGAGACACGGGGTTACGCTGGAAAAGCATGCACGACAGCAGCGACAGCGACAGCTCAAGGATCGCCGGGTTGAACTCGATCGCGTTGTCGATACGCTCGTGGAGCGGTTCACCGATGAAGCAGCGCTTCGGTATGTCGTCGAGCGCCTGCGTGAACGGCTCGCGAAGGTGCGAAAGGTCGGTCGGCCGCCAAGTAATCGCCAGCAATGGGCGCGCGATAACGCTACCTTCAAGGGCGATGTTAAAGCTCTCGCTTCGCATTGGGGTATCTCACGACAAGCAGTCGAGAAGCGCCAAAAGCAACTTAATCCGCGGATTAAGTTGCATCGGAAGGCGTCATGAAATATCAAGACGTCTCCCCCGCTGATCGAAAAGCGCTCGAAGAAGCAGCCGGCGTGGAACGCGCAGCGCGCCAACAGTGGGATGCCGCCCTGCGCCGGCTCGCACGGTATATCAAACAGGCTTCGCGTCATGGTGCGAGCTTGCGCGCCATCGCGACCACGATCGGTCGGTCGCACGGGCGCGTCCGTGATCTTCTCCAGGCCGACGAATAACGTCATAGCAGCCGCCGACGTGAACCCACGGATCGGATCGCCTTCGCGACGTCGTCACTCGTGTACGGAATCCGATGTTTCGCGCAGGCGGTCTTGACCGCATCCGTCAGGTCGGCAATCGAATCGAAGACCCCGTTGTTCAGAACGTCGTACACCAGCGCCTCGTAGACCGTGTGTCGGGTCGGTCGAGGTTTCGCGGATGGCCACGTGTCCATAGGTGCCTGCACTACTCTTTCGAATTACCAAACAAGCCGCGGATTAAAGATCCGGATCCGGAGGTCGCGTCTCGTTAGGCTTGCCGTTGCCCCCTTGAAGCCCCCGGCGTGCCCGCTGCCGTTGCGCCCGGCGGTGCGTCTCGAGCAGCACTTCGTCGAGCGTTTCGTTGTGCCAGCCGTCGTCCTGTTTGGTGAACTTTTGCATCACCGCTTTGCGCACTTTGGGCCACCGTGTAGCGTCCCCTGAAGCCTTCGCGAGTGTCCGTTCGTTGCCCGGAAGTGCACCCCCTCGAAGCGCCGCTTCGTCCAGTAAATTGCGGTACGCCGCCTGCTCTTCCAGGCTCATATCCATGTACGCGGTCGACCGTCGCCACCTGTCGATCCACCAAAACAACCCACGAACTCGCATGCGACCTCACGACGGTTCCGGCTCATACGCGCCGGGGGGAATTTTCAACAGCGGCAACTGCCGTTCGGCCCGGCGCCGGTTCGCCATCTCCATGCAGGCCTGGCAGACCTTGCGCGTCTCGCCCAGGGCCGAGACGGTCGGCACCTTGATCGCATGGCCGAAGAACAGCCGACCGCACAGGCCGCACTCGTACTTGAGGTAGACGGACGCGATCGTCATGGCACGTCCCAGCCGGGCGTCTCGCGCCCGCAGTGCAGGCACCGGAGCCAGCAGCGGCCCGGCGTCATGTAGAGCGCGTACAGGTGCCCCTGCCAGACGCCGCAGACGAGCTGCCGCCACGTCATCGCCGCTTCCTGGCCCGGCGCCGCGTCGCCGCCTGTTCCAGCGTCAGCAGCCGATTCGATGCTTCCCAGCTGGTCCGCGCGACGTCCAGGATCGCGTTCGCCTTCAGTCTTAGGTCGTCCGCCATCTCGCGAAGGTGGAACGCGGACTCGCGCAGCTCCTGAACGAGACGTGGCGCGAGTTCCTCGCCTGGCTGGCGCCGCTTCCGGCGGCTGACCTTGGCTGCCCGCACGGACATCACCGCCGCCTTCCCCGCCAGCGGTTGCCGGCTTCAATCGACCAGACGGCCCGGCGCTGCCGGGGCGTCACGGCCTGCGTTCGCAGGACGGTCGCCTGGATGCCGCGCAGGGTTTCCACAGCCCAGGTGTACTGGCCGCTCGACAGCAGGATTTCGATGGCCTCGACGAACCGCGAGGCGGTCGCGCCGCGGGCGTCGCCCAGGTCCGCCTCCGGCCGCTCGAGCCGCTCGCGGTCAATCCGTCCCGGCGTCATAGAACGTGACCTTGTTCAGGTACGCCTCGCCCTTGCGGCCCTGCTTCATGGTGATCTCCGCGTCGCCGGCCTTGATGGGCAGGCCGCGCGCGTCGGCCTTGGCCAGGAGCTTGCCGACGCCCTCGAGCTTCGTCGAGACCTTCAGCGACCCGCCGTCCGCCGCCCAGCCGACCAGCAGCGCCTCGTGCCACGGGCTGTTGAACGTGTAGCCGCTGACGTAGTAGAAGCCGGGCGGCGGGATGGGCGCGTCCTCGGCCGGCAGTTCCTCGCCCGTGTCGGTATCGACGACGGTCGTGGGCGGGGCCGGTCCCGTGGCGACCGCCGGCAGCGTCGCAACTTCGGACTCGTCCAGCATCCCCAGCCCGACAATGGCCAGGGTGACGCGCCGCTTCGCCTTCGTCTCGGCCTTCATGATCGCGTTCGCCCGCGCCTCGCCTTTCAGCCCGGCGACCGCGACGGCCCCGACCGATTCGTCCGTGCGCCCGTTCGGCAGCGTCGCCCGCGCCCGGACGAGATAGCAGTCTTCCAGCCATTCGCCGGCCGTGAGCTGGATGCTGACGTTGTGGATGGCCCGGAGCTGGTCGGTCGCGGCGCGCAGCGCGTAGAGGACCAGCTTCCCGTTGAGCGTGATGAACTCGAACGGCTTCGTCAGCGGGTTCAGGCCGACCGAGTCACACACGGTGCCGTAGTAGCTGACCCGCTGCGGCGACGTCAGCGGCGACAGGTCGCCGTGCAAGAGCACCTGCTCGACGATCGCCGGATCGATCGTCTTCGGCACCACACTCAGGGTCGTACTCGCCATGTTCCCGCCTCCTGTTTACCGACGCTTTAGCGGGTTTCGTTCCGCGCGTTGCAGAAACAGATTCCCTGTCCCATCCGGCTTATCGCCGCCGTCGTAGTCGCACTTCACTTGCACCCGCTTGCGACAAAAGATCAGGATGTCGGTGCCCTGCCGCTGCACCTCCTCGCGATCGTCCTCAAGGGCGTTCACCCAGAAGGGAAAGCGACCGCGTTGCATGGCGCCGATCACGCACATCACCGCCAGTTCGCCTTTCCGACTCGTGGAGAGATCGCGCCGGAATTGCGTCCAGCCCTCCCACGACACGAACTTGATGCGACGCAGATCCCCGATCGCCTCGGCGGCCACGCACCACCCGTCAGCCGTGATCCCGTTGACGCCTGGTTGGGATGCGTTGCGGAGTGGCCACGCGCCAGACTGAATGGCGCGGATGCCCTCATGGGTTTGGAAAACGTAGATCGTGCGGTTCACGACGGACACGTGCGCGCGGATGTCGCTGCGTTCGGTCGTGATGCCGTACTCGAACAGTCCGTCACCCGGCGCGGGCTGAGGCTGCGGCAGCATTTACGCCCCCACCGCCATCGGCGCTTCATGGCCGAATGCATCCCAGCCGTCCGCACGTCGCCGGGCGAACAACTCCAACCGTTTACCGTGCGGATACAACGTGTCGATGATGGTGCGGAACTGTTCCGGCTTCGTGCTGTGCTCCGTGCGATCGACGGCTTGCACGGAATCGAAGAGACGGACGACGTCCGGCGTGCAGCTCCCGCGCGTGCAGAGCAGGAGGAATTCATGGCGCACCGAGTTGTAGTGCCCCATGTTGTGCTTCACCTTGTCCCACACGAACGACGCTTTGTAGGTGAACCCCCACGCCTTGATAACCGGCGCGGCTTCAAACAACAGCGGCGACGTCACCCAGAGAAACAGGACGGCGTGATCCTCGGCAAGCGGCTGGATCGGCAGCGCGCAGAGTTCGGGGATCGTCAGCGACGGGTAGTGAATGCCGGTGCCGCCGTGCTGCACCGATCCAGCGTCGGCCTTGTCGTTGTAGGACCAGGGCGGATCGGCGTACAGGACCCGGTACTTGGCGTCTGGCAGGCTGATAGCTTTCCGAACCTCGACGGCCTTGCGTTCACGGCGCGTCTTCGCGAGCGTTGTTTCCCGTTGCGCGATCGCCTCGCGCGTCGCAGACGGCAGCGCCGCCAACTGCTGCGCCACCGACGCGACCTTCTTGGTCAGGCCCAGATCCGCGAGCGTGGCCGCAGAGTCCAAGACCGGTTTCCCTTTGGTACCTGTCTTGCCTGGAACGGCCCCTTGGTTCTTCGCGAGCCCCTTCAGCAACTCCCCGAGTCGTGCGAGCGCCCGCGTCTTGATGGTGTGCGCGTAGCCGATCACGTCCTCGCCCAGCTTCTGCCGCTTGGCGAAGACCTCTTGTGCGGCCGAGACGTCCATCACGAGCTTGACTTGTTCGATCCCGACCGCTTGGCTGAGGGCGTGTTCCGCTTGGCTGAGACGCTGAATCACGCGGTCTTTCGCTACGTGCGCGGGCAGTGTCGAGGCGCGGAGAGTGATCGCGGCGCGGCTCATGCGACCACCCGCACGCGGATCACGGTGTCGACTTCCACGCCCGCGAGCTCCGCGAGCGCCACGACGAGCGGGCCGCGCAGTTCCTCGACCGCGAACAGCGCATCGAACTGCGCCCGCTCAGCCCCACTGCACCAGCGCGCGACCTGGGCCTGATCCCGGTCCACCTTAGCGGCGGCTTCCTTCTGCGTCAGCCCGGCGAGGGCGAAGCACCGCTGTATCGCCCGCCCGATCTGCGTCCGCCATGACGGCTCAACTTTCTTGAGATCCGCTTTCGCCATGGCGGGCCGCAGGTTCTCAAGTGTGTCGAGATGACCGGCGACAGCCGCGGACGCTACTGTTTTCAGCGCCATGACTCACCGCGCCGGCCTTCGGGTATACTGTGCGGACTTCCCTCGCCGCCGCCCTCCCCTGCTTGGCACTCAGGCAAGTCGTACTGGATCCTGTAGTGTATGTTATGTAAACCTGTGGCCATCGCTGTTGTCGCTTTGTCTACACGCGTTTACCGCGTGGCGGCGTCGGCGTCGCGCCGTCTGTGTCCAGCGCGCTGGACATCCAGGCTTCGACCGGGATGCCCGTTTTGCGCTCAATCGCGATCGCATTCGTCAGCCCTGGCAGGCGACGCCCGTTGACCAGCTTCGAGACGAACGTGAGATCCCAGCCGAAATATTCAGCGGCTTCTGTGGCCGTGAAGCCCCGACGCCTCATCCAGTCCAGCAATTGCCCGGCCCCCGACTTCATCGGCGCATTACAGCATGTGACTGGACACTGTGTCAAGTCGCCACCGCGGATCTCTTTACGGTTTATCGGACGTTCTGCCAAGCACCGCCGTGGCAACATCCTATTGCGCCGTGAAAGCCAATCGACTGATCAAGGCAAACATCGACGCCCTGCTGCAGGCGCGGCGGCAAACGCGGAAGGACTTGGCACAGTGGTGCCACAAATCAGAAAGCTGGATCAGTAAGATTTTCAAAGAGGAGCGGCGGGAGTTCGCGACGTCCGATCTCGACCGCATTGCCGATTTCTTCGGCCTGGCCACCTACCAACTCTTCCAGCCGGGGATCTCGCCGCTGACCGAACGTCGCGCGCCGGGCGATCGGCGCACCCATCGTGAGCGCCGAGTCGGCCACGCGCACCGCCTGATGTTACGCTTGGGGAGTGCGATCGACCCGTATCGAAGCCGCACCACGCCAACCGCCCCAGGCGAGGCGCACCAACTCTCACCAGACGTCGCCGCGGAACTCCTCCGGCTCACGAAAGAACATGAGCAGAAAGTCGCGGCGGTACTGGCGGCCGGCGCTCCGGAACAAATTGCAACGCCTCGCAAGAAACTCCCCAAGCCACCTCTGGGCCGTTGAACTACTGGTGGATCTGATGCTCCGACGGATGGCTTATCCGTTCACAGGGATTTCCGCGGCGGCGCCGGCGGTACCTGCCCGTCGTCGTCCGGCTGCATCGGCACGCGCTCGAACAGCAGTTCCGCCTGGCCGCCGGTCAGCCACGCCTGCATGATGGCGGTGACGGGCCCGGCGGTCTCGACAATCATCCCCGGCTGCAAGACGCCCTGGACGGGTTGCGTAATCCGAATGCGCGGCATCAGATCAGAATCGACAGCATGTAGAACGCCAGCCCCGCCGGCAGCAGGCCGATGCGCGACGGCACGCCGAACGCCGCGACGACGAAGCAGACGAGCGCCGCGACGATCAGCACGAGGTCAATCGTGATCATGTGTCCTCCGGCAGCGGCGCCCCGCCCGGCCCAAACCGTTCCGCGAACTCCGCGGCCGAAATGACCTCGACGGCCACGCCGGTGTAGCGGTTCGAGATGACCCAGTCGGTCGGCTGCACGACCACCCAGCCGCCCGGCAGCGCCACGCGCGGCTGGCCGTCGGTGTAGATCGGCGGGTCGCCCGGGTCGATGACGACGCCGACCGGCAGCGGCCCGCCCGCGACGTACTGTTCCCCGAACACCCGGAGCGGCCGTTCGGTGTATTGCGCTTGGTTCCCCTGGGGCGGCAGTGGTGGCGGCATAGGCGTTAGTCGGTGATGTAGACGCCGGCAAAGCTCACGTTGGCGCCGCTCAGTTCGGCATTCGTGCGCGCGGCCATCGATGCCGCGTTGAGCACGAGGATCGCGTCGGCGCCCTGGGTGATATGCAGCACGTTCGGCGGCCCGTAAATGATGTACATGCCGCCGGGCTTGAACAACGTATTCAGCCACGGCAAGCCCCCGAAT
>Ga0137321_1000254_pt1 | contig 12873 bp, 9 predicted proteins | sample EasRivERMZT399_2_FD_104758 | JGI IMG/M metagenome (GOLD analysis project Ga0137321, IMG submission 104758) | Soil microbial communities from meander-bound floodplain in the East River, Colorado, USA - East River MetaG ERMZT399_2 | ecosystem: Environmental > Terrestrial > Soil > Floodplain ... | reverse complement strand
GCTGGGGCGGGGGTACGCCCCCGCGGCGGGGGGCGGGGGGGGGGCGGGGTGGGACGGCAACGGGGGGGTGGGCGGGGGAGGAGGAGGCGGCGGCAACGTTGACTGCGACTCGTACGGCTCTTCCGGTGGCGGCGGAGGCGCCGGTGGTTGCGCCGGGACGGGCGCACTTGCCGGCGGAGGAGGCGGGGGATCGTTTGCCGTCTACCTGCACGTCTCGACGGTCTCGATCTCGAACAGCACGCTGACGAGCGCGGCTGGCGGAAGCGGCGGCGCAGGCGGTCTGGGAGGGAATGGCGGCAATGGTGGCAACGCCGGCCCCGGTGGGCCGTACGGCGGCAGCGGCGAACAGGATGACGGCGGTAACGGCGGCGCGGGGGGTGCGGGCGGCGCGGGCGGGCGCGGCGGGCACGGCGGGGGCGGAGGGGGCGGACCGACGATTGCGATCGAATGCGCCGGCGGATCGACAGCGACGCTGGGATCCGGGAATGTGCTGACGCCGGGAGCGGGTGGCGCCGGAGGTGCTTCGTCCGGCAATCCCGGGTCCTCGGGGCTGGCGGTGGCGCAGCACGGTTGTTGACCCACGGCGGGTGAACGACTCAGTTCGTCGAGGTACGCTCCCGTCCACCTAGTCCCGCGGCGCGGCCCGTCGACCACGCCCACGCAAAGTTGTGGCCGCCGATCGGGCCGAACGCGTCGAGGATCTCGCCGCACAGGTGCAGGCCCGGCTGCCTGCGGCTCTCGAGCGTCCGCGCGTCCACCTCCTCGAGCGCCACGCCACCACCGGTCACCTCCGCGACCCGGTACCCTTCGTCGCCGGTCCACGGGAGGAGATAGCGCGCCAGCACCTCGACCAGGCGCGCACGTTCCTCGCGCCTGAGCTGCGCCACGCTACGCGCCGGGTCGAGCCCCGCCTCCCCCAGCAACGCCTCGCCCAGCCGCGCCGGCAGCCGGCGACGCAGCAGTGCCCCAACTGGACCTCGTCCCGCCCGCAGCGCCGCGTCCCAGCCGGTGGCGTCGAGCCCGGTCCATTGCACGAAGATCGCCTGAGGCGCCCCACCATCCAGGCGTGACCGGACCGCCAGATGCGACAGGTCGAGAATGGCCGGACCGCTGTATCCGCGGTGGGTGAAGAGGAAGCCACCATTCACGACGATCTCGCGGCGCCCCACGGGGGCGCTGAGCGTCACCGGGAGAGACACCCCCGCAAGGTGGGCGAACCGGTGCGGCTGTGCCACGAGCGGCGTCAGCGCCGGGTACGGCGGGTGGATGGTGTGGCCAAGCCGTCGCGCGATCGCGAGGCCCGCGCCGTCGCTGCCGGTCTTCGGCACCGACAGCCCGCCGGTCGCGAGGACAACCGCACTCGCCTCGATCCCGTCGCCACCTGCCAGGCGCAGGGTCCAGCCGCTCCCCTGCCGCGGCACGAGATCGACGACGCGGCTCCCCCCGCGGAACTCGACCCCGAGACGCGCCGCCTCCCGGCGCAAGGCGTCGCGCACGTCGCGGGCTCGGTTCGAGGCGGGGAAGAGCTTGCCGCTCTCGCGCTCGAGCGCCAGCGGAATGCCGAGATCGGTCTCGAAGAAGCGCCGCTGCTCGGCGAGCGGCCAGGCGAGGAGCAGCCGCTGCAGCAGGCGCGGCGAGGAGTCGGTGACGAACCGGGACGGGTCGATTGCCTCCGGCAGGATGTTGCAGCGGCCGCCGCCGCTGATCACGATCTTCCGCCCGCCGTCCGCGGTCGACTCGAGCAGGACGACGCGGCGGCTCCCGCCCGCCGCGAAGATCGCGGCGACGAGCCCGGCGGCCCCGGCGCCGACGACCGCGATGGACGGCGCGCTCATCGCGCCGCGACCGCCGACACCCCGCCGCGCTTCATCGCTCGGGGAGGTAGGCGTCCGCCTCGATCTCGACCAGCATCTCGGGCGCGATCAACCGGCTCACCTCGACCATCGACGTCGCCGGCCGGATGTCGCGAAAGACCTCGCCATGCGCCCGTCCCACCGCCTCCCACTGGCCGATGTCGGTGACGTAGATCCGGGTGCGCACGACGTCCTTCACGGAGGCGCCCGCGCGGGTGAGCGCCGCGTCGATGTTGCGCAGCACCTGGACCGCCTGCGCGTACGGGTCGCCCACTCCCACGATCTTCCCATCCGGCCCGGTGGCCGTCGTCCCCGAGACGTGGACGTGGCGCCCGATCCGGACGGCGCGCGAGTAGCCGACGAGCGGCTCCCACGGCGTGCCGGTGGCGAAGTTCTCGCGCTCGCTCATCTCACTCCTCCCATGTTCGCGCGGGGTCACTATACCGGCCGCATCGCCGGAGCGGCAAGACGCTCGCGCCTTGAACCTGCCGCTCCTGCGCGGATACCATCCCCTGCATGGACTCGCTCCCGCCAGCCATCCCCCCGCTTGCTCCCCGCGAGCGTCCAACCGCGGCGTGGCTGCTCGCGGCGCTCCGCGAGGCGCGGGTGCGGACACTCTCGCTCATCGCCGACCTCGACGACTCCCAGCTCATGGGGCCGAGGCTTTCGATCGTGAACCCGCTCCTCTGGGAGATCGGCCACCTCGCCTGGTTCCAGGAGCACTGGACGCTGCGGGTGCTGCGCGGCGAGCCGCCGCGCCTCCCCCACGGCGACGCGCTCTACGACTCCGCGGCGGTGCCGCACGATGACCGCTGGGAGTTGCCGCTTCCTGGACGCGAGGGGACGCTTGCCTTCATGGAGGCGGTCCTCGACACGGTCGCCGCGCGGCTGACGAGGGAAGGAAGCACCGACCTTCGCAACGACGAGATCTACTATCACCTGCTGGCGCTGAACCACGAGGACATGCACGCGGAGGCGTTCCTCTACACCCGGCAGACGCTCGGGTACCCGCCGCCGTCACTCGCGAGCGGCCCGCGGCCTGTGCCGCCTTCGTCCGACTCGAGCGCGGGCGGCGACGTCGAGATCCCCGGAGGTCACGTCCTCCTCGGCGCGCCGCCTGGGCCGGGGTTCGTGTTCGACAACGAGAAATGGGAGCATCCGGTGCGCCTCCTCCCCTTCGCGATCGCTCGCCGCGCGGTGACGCAGGGGGAGTTCGCGCAGTTCGTGGACGCCGCAGGGTATCGACGCCGCGAGTGGTGGACCGACGCCGGGTGGTCGTGGCGAACCGCGAGCGCCGCGTCTCATCCCGTCTACTGGCAGCGCGAGGACGGCTGGCAGCATCGCCGCTTCGATCGGATCGTGCCGCTCGAGCCCGACCTCCCGATCCTGCACGTCAATGCATACGAGGCCGACGCGTACTGCCGCTGGGCCGGGCGCCGGCTCCCCACCGAGGCGGAATGGGAGCTGGCGGCCGCCGGCGCCGGCAACGCCGGCGCGCCGCGCGCGAAGCGGACCTATCCGTGGGGGGAATCCCCCCCCGACCCCGCGCGCGCCAACCTCGACGCGGCTCATGGCGGGACCCTGCCCGTCGGCGCGCTGCCGTCGGGTGACAGCGCCTGGGGGTGCCGCCAGATGATCGGCAACGTCTGGGAGTGGACCGCGAGCCGTTTCCTGCCTTACCCCGGCTTCGTCATCGACCCGTACCGCGAGTACTCGCGGCCCTGGTTCAGCACCCATCGGGTGCTGCGCGGCGGCTGCTGGGCGACTCGCGCCCGCCTGATCCGGAACAGCTGGCGGAACTTCTACACCCCCGATCGGAACGATGTCTGGTGCGGCTTCCGCACCTGCGCGCCGCGGCTCACGCACGGCAGGGAGACACCCCGATCCGGATTGTGATCGTGACCCCGGCGCCGCGCGGCTCGACGCACGGCAACCGCACGACGGCAGTGCGCTGGGGCGCGATCCTGCGCTCCCTGGGGGCCCGGGTCGCGATCCGCGAGCGCTGGGACGGGGAGCGCTGCGACCTGCTGGTGGCGCTGCATGCCCGGCGCAGCGCGGCGTCCGTGGCCCGCTTCCGGCACGCCCACGCCGATCGGCCGATCGTGGTGGGGCTTGCGGGGACCGACGTCTATCCCAACCTGCGTCGCTCCGCGACCGCGCTGCGCGCCGTCGCCGCGGCCGATCGGATCGTGGTGCTGCAATCGCTCGCGCTGAGGCAGATCCCCGCCGCGCACCGGCCGCGCGCCCGCGTCATCCACCAGTCGGTCGCGCCGATCCGCCGCCGTCCGCGTCGCGAGAACACCTTCGACGTCTGCGTCCTCGCGCACCTGCGCGCGGTCAAGGACCCGTTCCGCGCCGCGCTCGCGGCCCGGCAGCTCCCCGCGACGTCGCGAATCCGGGTGCTGCATGCCGGTCGAGCTCTCACTCCGGAGATGGCGGCGCGCGCCGCGACCGAGGTCGCGCGCAACCCGCGCTACCGGTTCGTGGGCGAGGTGCCCCGCGGCAGGGCACTGCGCATTCTCGCCAGCGCGCGGCTCCTGGTGATCTCGTCCCGCCACGAGGGGGGAGCGAACGTGGTGTCGGAGGCGCTCGCGGCGGGGGTGCCAATCCTGGCCTCCCGGATCCCGGGAAATATCGGCCTCCTCGGAGCGAGCTACCCGGGCCTCTTCCGCGTGGGCGATACCCGGGCGCTGGCGCGGTTGCTGGCGCGTGCCGAGAACGATCCCGGCTTCCTGACTCGACTCACTCGGGCCTGCCGCGCGCGGGCCGCGCTCACCTCACCTGCCCGCGAGAGGCGCGCGTGGCGGTCGCTGCTGAGCGAGCTTTCCAACCTCCACCGTCAGGACTAGAATTCCGCCCATGCCATGGTTCGAGCGGAAGTTCCGGCTCACGAGGTGCGCAACGACGGGCGGGTGAGCGGCGAAGGTCGGTCCGGAGGACCTGGCCAAGATGGTCGCGCCGCTGCAAGCAATCGTCGGGAAGGACGCTCGGGTCCTCGTCGGGCCCGAGACGTCCGATGACGCGGGAGTGTTCCTGCTCGACGGCCGTGGGCTCGTGGCGACCGCGGACTTCATCACGCCGGTCTGCGACGACCCGGAGCGCTTCGGGCGGGTGGCCGCGGCGAACTCGCTCTCCGACGTCTACGCGATGGGGGGCGCGCCGCTCTTCGCGCTCAACCTCTGCTGCTTCCCCGCCGCCGGCGTCCCGACCGAGGCGTTCACGGCCGTGCTCGCCGGCGCCGCGCGGGCGCTCGTCGAGGCGAACGCGGCTCTCCTGGGTGGCCACTCGGTGCGCGATCCGGAGCTGAAGTTCGGCCTCGCGGTCATCGGCGTGGTCGATCCATCAAGGATCCTCACGAACGCGAAGGCAATGGCGGGGGATCGGCTGGTGCTGACCAAGCCGCTCGGGACCGGCGTACTCATCAATGCCTACAAGGCGGACAAGCTGGACGCCGACGGCCTCGAGCCGGCGCTGGTCGAGATGGAGCGGTTGAACAACGTGGCCTGCACGCTGGGGCTCGAGCATGGCGCGCGCGCCGCGACCGATATCACCGGCTTCGGCTTCGCGGGACATGCTCTCGAGATTGCCCGCGCCTCCGGAGTCGGGCTGCGGGTCGGCTTCGGCCGCCTGCCGGTGCACGAGGGGTTCTACCGGCTGGCCGAGCAAGGGGTCACGACCGGCTGCACCGGGTCGAACCAGCATCACGCCGCCCCCTTCTTCCGGGATTGGGTCGGGTTATCGCCCGGCCAGCTGGAGCTGCTGCACGACCCGCAGACGTCGGGTGGGTTGCTCCTCTCCGTCCCGGCCGAGCGCGCGAACCTGCTCGTCGCCGCACTGGTCGCGGCCGGGCACCGCGCGGCCGAGGTCGGCGAGGTGGTCGCCGGGCCGCCACGGCTCGAGATCGTCGCGTGATCGCGCGGCTGCGCCCGACCTTTCTGCGCGGGGCCTGGCTGGTCGGAGTGTGGGCCTTCGCGGCGGCCGCCACAGCGTCCGTCGATCCTCCACCGAGCCTCGAGCTGGAAGGGGTTCCGGCGATCTCCCCCGAGCTGGCGCGCGGCGTCACTCGCTACCAGAACTTCCGGTCGGCAGCGTTCGCCGGCTGGCACCCGACGCGGCGCGAGATGCTGATCGGCACGCGCTTTGCCGACACCGTCCAGGTGCACCAGGTCACGACGCCGCTGGGGGCGCGCCGTCAGCTCACCTTCTTCCCGGATCGCTGCACGGCGATCGGCTTCGACCCGCGGCCCGGGAGCGAGAGCCTCCTGCTGTCGATGGACGAAGGGGGATCCGAGAACTTCCAGCTCTACCGGTTCGATCTGGCGAGCGGCGGCACGACGCTGCTGACCGATGGCAAGTCGCGGAACACCGCCGCTGCGATCCATCCACGCACCGGGATGGTCGCCTACTCCACGACGCGGCGGAACGGGCGCGACTGGGACATCCACGTGATCGATCCCCGGGACCCGGCCTCCGACCGCACGCTGTACGAAGCGACCGGCGCCTTCTCGGTCTCCGACTGGTCGCCCGACGGCAAGAGCCTGCTAGTGGTCGAGTCGGTCTCGATCGCGGAGTCGCACCTGTATCTCCTGGAGGTCGCCTCGGGGCGGATCGAACCGCTGACCCCGGGCGATGCCGAACCCGCCTTCTTCGGGAGCGCGCGGTTCACCCAGGACGGCGGCGGCTTGTTCCTGGTAAGCGACCGGGAGCACGAGTTCCGGACGCTCTTCCGGATGGACCTCGGGACGCGCCGGATGACGCCGCTCACCCCGTCGCTCCCCTGGGACGTCGGCGATCTCGCTCTGAGCCACGACGGCCGGACGCTCGCCTTCGTCGCGAACGAGGACGGCTCAGGCGTCCTGCACCTGTTCGACACCGCCTCCGGCACGGAGCGTACGCGACCGCAGACCCCGCCGGGGCAGGTGAGCGGCCTTGGCTTCCATCCTTCCCGCGCGGAGCTGGCGTTCCGGGTCGAATCGGCCCGCTCCCCCGGCGACGTCTACTCCCTCGACGTCGTGGCCGGGACGCTCACGCGCTGGACCGCCAGCGAGGTCGGTCCGATCGATGCCGCGCGGATCCCGGAACCGCGGCAGGTGCGGGTCCCCACCTTCGACCAGGCCGGCGGGAAGCCGCGCGAGATAGCAGCGCTCCTGAGCTTGCCGGGTGAGCCGTACCGGCCGCCTTTCCCCGTCGTGATCGAGATCCACGGCGGCCCCGAGGGGCAGGCGCGGTCCGGCTTCGAGGGGCGCGACAATTATCTTGTCATGGAGATGGGGATCGCCCAGCTGCGCCCGAACGTGCGCGGCTCGACCGGGTACGGCAAGACGTTTGCCGCGCTCGACAACGGGAGGCTGCGCGAGGACTCGGTCAAGGACATCGGCGCGCTGCTCGACTGGATCGCGACCCGGCCCGAGCTCGATGCGAAGCGGGTCTGCGTGATGGGGGGCTCGTACGGCGGCTACATGTCGCTCGCCTCGATGGTGCACTTCAGCGCTCGCCTGCGCTGCGGGATCGACGTCGTCGGGATCAGCGACTTCGTGACCTTCCTGGAGAGCACCAGCGAGTACCGGCGCGCGCTGCGGCGCGTCGAGTACGGCGACGAGCGCGATCCGGAGATGCGCACCTTCCTGAAGTCGATCTCACCCCTCTCCCAGGTCGAGCGGATCGCGGTGCCGATGCTGGTCGTGCAGGGGGCGAACGACCCGCGGGTGCCGCGCACCGAGGCGGAGCAGGTGGTCCGTAGCGTGCGCGAGCGCGGCAAGACGGTCTGGTACGTGCTCGGCAAGGACGAAGGGCACGGCTTCGCGAAGAAGGCGAACGCCGACTACCTGCAACTCGCCACCCTGCGCTTCCTCGAGGAGTTCCTGCTCAAGTGAAGGGCACCCACGCCTCGGACGAAGCTACTCCTCCACGGCGGCGACGCCGTTCCCCTCTGCTGCCAGCCACCCGGCATACGCCCAAAGGGCGTCGAGGTCCTCGGGGGGCAGGTTCTTGTAGGTCGGCATCTGGAGCTTCTGCCGCTGGGTGAAGAACGACGCGACCGGATGGCGCGCGAGGCGTGGAATCTCGCCGTCCCGGATCCAGGCATCGAACTCCCGGCGATCGCGGACGAGGTCGGTGAAATCCGCGCCGTACCAGCCCGGGATGAACCCGGCGAACGAGCCCGGGTTCGACACGCCTCCGGCCGCGGCAGGACCGTGGCAGGAGAGGCAGCGCCACCGCTGCGCCACCGCGAGGCCGCGGGCCGCGTCCGTGCCCTCGGCGGGACGCGTCATCCCGGAGAGCGCCTGGAACGCGGCGACCAGGTCCTCGAGGTCGCGGCCGCGCAGTCGATCGCGATACGCCGGCATCCAGATCTCCGCACGGGCGCGCTCCTCGCGCGCCGAGGCGCTCGCGGCGCGCTTGCGGCTCACGCCGTCGAGGATCGTCTCGCGGATCTCCTCCGCGTCGGAGACGTACATCATCCAGACCATTCCGCCCCAGGCCGGGACCGTGCCCTCCCCGAGGCCTGGGTCCGGGACCCCCGCCGCCCCTCCCTGCCCGTGACAGCCGAAGCAGCCGAGCTCCGAGGCGCGCGCCAGGCCGCGGCGCACGGGGTTCGAGGCGCGCGCCGACCATCCCGCGCGCACCAGCGCCGGGCCGAACAGCACCATGCAGATCAAGAGGAGTAGCGTCCCCGCAAACGCAACGAGCAGCCTGCGGCGACGCATGGGAGGGAGAGAAGAGGCGGGGGGAGTGAATCGCCTCCCCCCGCAGCTACCCTAGAGCGCCTTCACGCCGTGGACGGTGATGGCGTTGATCCCGTCCTTGGCCGCGACCGCGCCCGTGATCTCGACGTTCTTGCCGGCGAGGTCCTTCGCCTTGGTGAACGCCGACGAATCGCCGTGGTCGGCGAGCAGCACGTACACCTTGCCGTCGGTCCCCTTCAGTCCCATCGGCTGGCCGCCCTCCTTCACGCACTTGACGGCGCAGCCGGCGTGGTCAGCCCCCTGCCCGTCGTGCGTCAGGTAGCACCCCATGTCGAGGATCTCGCCCTTGATCGTGGCGTCCGCCACCTTGTCGGCCGCGGCCGCCTGGAGCGGCAGCAGCGCGAATGCGGCCACCGCCAACAGCATCCCTACGTTGCGCATCTTCATCTGTATCCCTCCTGGGAGCCGCCGGGATGTCCCGGCGTCTGTTTGAATCCTGGACCAACGGCGACCCAAACTCCACCCTACCACCTTCGTCCACCTCCGTCATTCCCGCGCAAGCGGGAATCCAGAGCGGCGATCACATCCTCAGCTGCCCTGGACGCCGGCCTTCACCGGGGTGACGGAAGGGGGGAACGCCGGCACCACCGTCCCCCCCCTCATCACGAAACGCCACTTCCAGATCTCGTAGATCGGCGGGTAGACCAGGAGCTCCAGGATGAAGCTGGTGACGAGCCCCCCCACCATCGGCGCGACGACGCGCTTCATCATGTCGGCGCCCGTCCCGAGAGACCACATGATCGGCATCAACCCCATGAAGGCCGCGGCCACGGTCATCATCTTCGGCCGGATACGTTTCACCGCGCCGTGGATGATCGCCTCGCGCAGGTCCTCCTTGGTGCGCATCTTCCCCGCGCGCACCGCGTCGTCGTACGAAAGATCGAGGAACAGCAGCATGAAGACCCCGGTCTCGGCGTCGAGACCCATCAGCGCAATCATGCCGACCCAGACCGCGATCGAGACGTTGTAGCCGAGGAAGTAGAGGAGCCACACCGCGCCGATCAAGGAGAAGGGGACGGCGAGCATGACGATCGACGCCTTCACGGCCGACTTGGTGTTCATGTAGAGCAGGATGAAGATCAGGAAGATCGTGATGGGAACCACGATCTTGAGCCTCTCCCGGACCCGCAGCATGTTCTCGTACTGGCCGCTCCAGTACTTCGTGTAGCCCGTCGGGAATTTCACGCTCGCGTCAACCACACGCTTCGCCTGCTCGACGTACCCTCCGATGTCGGACCCCATGATGTCCACGTAGACGTACCCGGCGAGCATCCCGTTCTCGTCCCGGATCATGGAGGACCCCGTCGCCATCCGGATGTCGGCGAGCTGCGCGAGCGGCACCTGGGCACCGGACATCGTCGGCACCAGCACTCGCTGCAGGCTCTCGAGGTTGTCCCGCATCTCTCGGGCGTAGCGGACGCTCACCGTGTAGCGCTCGCGCCCCTCCACGGTCCGCGTGATCGGCTCGCCGCCGATGGCCGACATGATGACCATCTGGGCCTCGCCCACCGACAGGCCGTAGCGGGCGAGCTGATCCCGGCGCAGATCGAAGTCGAGGAAGTACCCTCCCGCGGTCCGTTCGGCGTAGATGCTGCGGGTGCGGGGGAGCCCGCGGAGGGCCGTCTCGACCTCCGCGCCGAGCCGCTCGATCTCGGCCAGGTCCGGTCCGAAGATCTTGATGCCGACCGGCGTCCGAACCCCGGTGGTCAGCATGTCAATGCGCCCCTTGATCGGCATCGTCCAGGCGTTGACCACCCCCGGGAACTGGAGCTTCTGATCCAGCTCCGCGACCAGATCCTCCTCGGCGATCCGGTCCGACCAGACGTGGCGGAAGGGGGACCGCAGGAACTCCGGCCAGTCCGCGTAGAAGCGCCGGACGCTTCGCCACTCGGAGTGGGGCTTCAGGACGATGGTCGTCTCCAGCATGGAGAAGGGCGCCGGATCCGTGGCGCTATCGACCCGGCCGGCCTTGCCGAAGACGCTCACCACCTCGGGCACGTCGGCGATCAACCCGTCCATCGTCTGCATGATCTGCTGGGCGCCGGTGACGGAGAGTCCCGGCGGAGTGGTCGGCATGTAGAGGAGCGTCCCCTCGTCGAGCGGCGGGAAGAACTCGGATCCGAGGCCGAGATAAACAGGCACGGTGGACGCAACGATGAGGATCGCGACGAGGATCGTCGTCTTGGGGAACCTCAGGACCATGCGACAGGCCGGCTCGTAGACCGCGAACAGCACGCGGCTGATCGGGTGCTTCTCCTCCGGGTAGTACGTTCCCACCACCGCCTGGTGGGTCATCCAGGAGAGCCAGCGCGGCCGGAACTCCATCCGGTCCATGCGCGTGAACATCATCCGCAGCGCCGGATCCAGGGTGATCGCGAGCAGGGCGGCGATCGCCATCGCCAGGTTCTTGGTGTAGGCGAGCGGTTTGAAGAGCCGCCCCTCCTGATCCACGAGCGTGAAGATCGGCATGAAGGCGACCGCGATCACCAGCAGGGAGAAGAAGACCGACGGGCCGACCTCCTTGAGCGCCTTCAGGCGGATCTCGTGGTAGTCGCCGACCCGGCCGCCCGCCTCCCACAGTTGCAGCTTCTTGTAGGCGTTCTCGACCTCGACGATCGCGCCGTCCACCAGCACGCCGATGCTCATGGCGATCCCCGCGAGCGACATGATGTTCGAGGTCACGCCCATGAGGTACATCGGGATGAAGGCCAGGAGCACGGACACCGGAATCGTCACGATCGGGATCAGGGCCGAGGGGATGTGCCAGAGGAAGATCAGGATCACGAGGCTGACGATGACCATCTCGAGGATCAGCTCATTCTTGAGATTGTCGATCGACCGTTCGATCAGCTCCGAGCGGTCGTAGGTCGGCACCAGCTCGACCCCCTCGGGAAGCGACGGCCGGACGGCCTCGATCTTCTCCTTGACCCGCTCGATGACGTTCAGCGCGTTCTCGCCGTGGCGCATGATGACGACGCCGCCCACCGTGTCGCCGATGCCGTCGAGGTCGGCTACGCCACGGCGGATCTCGGGCCCGGTGACCACCCTTGCCACGTCGCGAACGAGGACGGGCGTCCCCTTGCCGTTGTCCCCCACGACGATCTGCTCGAGGTCGGAGATCGACTTGGCGTAGCCGCGGCCGCGGACCATGTACTCGGCGCCGGCGAACTCGACCAGCCGTCCGCCGACGTCGTTGTTCCCCTGGCGGATCGCGTCGATCACCTTCCCCAGGGGGATGTTCAAGGCGAGCAGGGAGTTTTGGTCCACGTTCACCTGGTATTGCTTCTGGACCCCCCCGATGGAAGCGACCTCCGCCACACCGGGGACGCTCTGGAGCCAGTAGCGCAGGTACCAGTCCTGGAAGGAACGGATCTCCGCCAGGTCGTGGCGACCGGAGCGGTCCACCAGGGCGTACTGGTAGACCCAGCCGACGCCCGTCGCGTCCGGACCGAGCTCCGTTCGCACCCCGTCCGGCAGGCGCGGCAGGATCTTGCTCAGGTACTCGAGGGTCCGGCTGCGGGCCCAGTAGATGTCCGTCCCGTCCTGGAAGATCAGGTAGACATAGGAGAAGCCGAAGTCGGAGAAGCCGCGGATCGCCTTCACCCGCGGCGCCCCCAGCAGCGAGGTGATGATCGGGTAGGTGACCTGGTCCTCCATGATGTCGGGGCTCCGGTCCCAGCGGGAGTACACGATCACCTGGGTGTCGGAGAGGTCGGGGATGGCGTCCAGCGGCACGCTGCGCATCGCCTGGACCGCCATCACGACGGCGACGGCGGTCAGGATCAGGACGAGCATCCGGTTGCGCGCCGAGAACTCGATGACCCGTTCGATCATGGCGGGGCTCCTAGTGGACGTGCGCCGGCGCGGGGGTCCCGTCGGCCATCGCCGCCAGCGCCGCCTTGAGCTTCGATTCGGAGTCCACGAAGAAGTTGCCCGAGGTGAGGACTCTCTCCCCCTCCTGGAGGCCGCTCAGGACCTCGTAGGTCTCCGCCAGGCGCAGGCCGACGCCAATCTCTCGCGGCTCGAATACGCCGTCGTCACGATCGACGAACACGACCGCGCGCGTGCCGGTCTCGATCACCGCGCTGGCGGGGACGCTCAGGCGCTCCCCGAGATCCGCCTGCAGCTCCACCTCGGCGTACATGTCGGGCCGCATCTCCATCGCGGGGTTGGCGAACTCGAGCCGGACCTGCACGGTGCGCGTCGCGGGGTCGAGCAGCGGATAGACGAGGGAGACGCGCCCCTCGAACGTCTTGCCCGGCACGTAGGAGAGT
>Ga0137321_1000251_pt1 | contig 13134 bp, 5 predicted proteins | sample EasRivERMZT399_2_FD_104758 | JGI IMG/M metagenome (GOLD analysis project Ga0137321, IMG submission 104758) | Soil microbial communities from meander-bound floodplain in the East River, Colorado, USA - East River MetaG ERMZT399_2 | ecosystem: Environmental > Terrestrial > Soil > Floodplain ... | reverse complement strand
GTTCATCCTCGCAACCCGTTGCTCCGTATCGATCTTACGGATCCGTCCCCACCAACTACGGTAGCCGTCCGTGGTCACGGCAAACCGCACCCGCTCGTCTGACATCCTGACGGAGAGCCAACTTCCCGCCGCAGGTTTTTCTCCGCCAGTAAACCAGAACGGGATCGCTCGCCGGAACGGCGCCTGGAGGCGCCCGTGGCGCGCGGGGTGGCGAAGGGTGAGCTGGTCCACCGACTTTTCGTCGGGTCGAACCAGTCGATCTGGATGGTGGAACACGTGATCGCGGGCGAGCGGCAAGCGTCTTCGTCGCGTGATCGGGATGAGTTGCCGATCGCGAAGGCCCGGCTGAGCGCATTCGCACGGACGTCGACCCCGTGGAACGACGCGGAGATCGTGGCTAGGTTTACGCCGCGCGGCGCAGCGAGACGATCGGCAAATGCCGGCGCCCGCCGAGGAAGCTCACCTCGAGGCTGGCGCCAAGAGGACCGTCGCGGTCCGTCGGAGCCTGCGGCGAAGCGCACTTCGACTCGGCCGGCCATCGAGATCGCAGTTCGAGACGAGGCTTTTCGCACGCCGGCGCGAGGCCGCGGTAGACCTCATCCGGCGTCCTCACGCCGAGCGCCCCGTGTGGGCGGTGGTTGTTGTACCACGCGACGTAGAACGCGAGCTCGCGTCGTGTCCGCTCGCGACGCAGCGGCACCACGAGTCGACGAGTACACTCGTGCTTCATGCTGCGGATGAACCGCTCGACGATCGCGATGCTTCCGTGCTTGGCGACCGCGCCGTAGCGCAACCGGATCCCCCGCCTTCGACACCACGCTCGGAACCCGTCGCTCGTGAACATCGACTCCTTGTCGCTAATCAGGTGGCGCGGCGCCGTCCCGGCGGCGCGGACGATCCGGCCCAAGATCACGCACAGCGCTCGGGCATCGGGCTTCCGCTCGAGGACCTGAAAGCCTTGGACCCGGCGCGAGAAGTGATCGATGACGACGACGACCCACCAGCAGAACGGCCATTCCTGCGGCAAAGCGCCCGGCCGCCATGGTACCCAGAAGCCCAACCGCGTTGGAACCGCCGTCAGGTCGATGTGCCAGATCTGGTTCGAGTGGTCGGCACGGACGATGTGAGCGGCCGGCAGAGCAGCAGCGATCGGCTCGCGGCACGTCGGATCCTCGCGGAGCATCCGCCCCACCGTCGTGGGAGCCAGATGGAGGCCGGCCCGGCAGAGCATGTTGGCGAGCTTGGCCTTGCCCAGGCGAGGGCACACCACCTTCAGACGTCGGACGATGTAGCGGACCAGGTCCGGGAACTTGTTGACGGGCTCCTGCAGTCGCAGAAGGGCATTCGGCCCCTCTTCATTGATCCTCGACATCCAGGCTCCCACCGTCGTCAGGGTGAGGAGGAACCGATCAGCGGTTTGCCGCGCCGACCAACCCCGAGCGGCTCGCAGCTCCAGGATCGCCATCCGCTCAAACGGTATGTAGAAGGGTCGTCGGTGCGGGTGGAGTCGCGCCATCCGGGCGTCCTTGATGCGGAGCTCCTCTCGCAGGAGCGCCAACTCCTGCTGCAGCCGGTCGACCTCGCCCTGCAAGCGGGTCCGGCGATCCCGGGCGACGGCGGCCCGAGCGAGGAACGCCGTGAAGCCGTAATGGCCGAGGGCCAGGATTTGGAGGGCTGCGGACTTGACGCGACGGTTCCAGCGGCGAGGCAGGGGGATCTTGCGCTGCACGGTGGCCTCCGGTAGCGTGGCTGTCAGGAGAATCCTAACCTACTCGGAGGAAGCAACTTGTGTCCAGCGTCGCGGGGCTGAAAAGTCGCTGGACCAGTACACCTCCCTTCTTCAAAGATAATCGGAGGCTAGCACGAGATCGCGGAGCCGACCAGCTTTACTCCGCCGCGTTCAAGCTCGTCAGGTAGTCGACGTACCAGGTCGCGAACGGGACGTTCGTGGCGGGGAAGTTGACCGGCGGATCGCCGACGTGGTCCTCGTCGTCGAAGTCCCAGAGCCGCACTGCTTTCCCCTCGGCGCGCCCCTGGGCGGCCCAGGTCGTCTCGCCTGTCGGGGCGGCGAAGAACTGGGGGTTGTCGCCGAGCAGCTCCGATCCGTCGTCCTTCTGGTACTCCACGAAGGCGAGCTGCTCGTAGCGGATTCGGCCAGGAGACACGAGATCGGTGGCATACAACAAGGTGTCGCTGCCGAACCCGGCGTCCGAGCCCGTGAAGACCGAGACGTTGCGCCCGCCGACGTTGATGTGCGCGCGATCGTGCAAGGGCAGGCCGGTCGGCTCGGCGTCGGTCCAGTCGACGGTCGGATCCAGCGGGTCGCTCAGGTCCAGAGTGCCGTGCGACAGGCAGTTCGTCCCGCCGCAGCGATGGATCTCGGTCATCTCGACGTTCGATCCGTCGTCGAACCGGATCGTGGGCCCGCTCCCGTTGCCGAACTGGTGGCTCGGGGACCAGCGGATGTCGTTCTCGATGGTCAGGAAGCCGACGTGGTACCAGAGGCCGTCGTTGTCCTCCGACTGGTGGACCTCGATCAAGGTGCCGTCGTCCAGGAGCGCGACCGACGGTGTGATGCCGGTGTCGTATTGCCCGTGCCGGTGCCAGGTGATGGTCCCGTCCTTGCGGAGCTGCCCCGTCCAGTACCAGAGCTCGCCGTCACCGGAGTCATGCACCTCGACCACCCGGCCGCAGCGGTCCATCGTCACGCCAGGGTGATGGCCCGGGTCGTGGAGATAGAGAAGACGGTTCCCCTTGTTCCCCGAGACGACGACGATGACGCGCCCGCGGAGCTCGTCGATCGTCGGCCAGACAGCGCCGAGCTGGTCCGGCCGGAACAGCCGGGTGCCGAAGACCGCCAGCAGCCTGTCGTTCATGGCGGCCATGTTTCCGTGCGCGGCGTCGTTCTGGTCCGTCAGGTCGTCCTTCACGTCCAGGGCCAGCGTGATCGGGGCGTGCTGCGGATGGTTCCTGGACCACCTCTGGATGACCCCGAGCCAGTCGATGAGGTAGTCGGTGTCGGGGTTGCCGTTGCCGTGCGCGACGCCGTCCCCCGGCTCGTCGTGCCCGACCCGATAGTCCCCCTGTCCCGCGAAGTCGTTGTCGTGGAAGTCGAGCTCGAGGAAGCGGACTCCCGCGTCCAGCTGTTCGACGATCGTCCTGCGGCTTCCGCCTTCGTACGAGTTGTGGGTGGCGCGGAAGCTCGAGTCGACGAACGGACGGGGATCGAGCGCCACGATGGGAGCCGCATTCGCGGCGGCGGCGCCGGCTCCGGGGGTGGTCAGCACCGCGAGAATCTGGCTGGCTGCGGCGAGGAGCTCGTTCCCCTGGCTCACGGTGATGTTCTTCTTCCCCATCTGGGCTTTGACGTGGCTGATGAAGTCCTGAAGCCTCGATGCGGCCGTCGCGGCATCCCCGGCGGCCAGCACGTCGAGCGCGGCCTGCAATTTCACGACCAGGCCGTTCTCGACGGCGCTCTTGAGGTGGAAGCTCCGGACCAGGGCGATGAGGTCGGTCGTCTGCTCGGCCGCGCCCTCGACGTGGACGGTGAAGTCGCAGTACTCCACATCTCCCAGGGGCACCGTCGCCGTGCAGGTGACGATCGTCGATCCGATGGAGAACAGGGAGCCCGAAGGCGGATCGCACGCCACCGACTCGACCGAGCAGGCGCTCGCCGCCGTCGGGGGCGGATACGACGCGACCGCCCCCGCTCCGGTCGCGGCGGGCAAGGACTGATCCGGAGGGCAGGCGATCGAGACGATCTCGGACGCCCCGGCCCCGCTCCAGATGCATAGGACGATCAAGAGGATGAGCGGAGCCGACGTCTTGAGCCTGGTCGACATGGGGTTTCTCCTTGGAGAGCACGCGAATTTACGGAATTGTGGCTCGGGACACCGCGGTTTGCAACTGATTTCCGCAGCGTCCACGCAACAAGCGAGCCATTCCTGGACATGACCGCCTCCTCGACGGGTGATGTACCGCCATGGGGCGCCTCGGCACCGAGTTGACTGCCGATTGCCGGTTGTGCGGCGCTTGCCCCTCTACTAGAAGGATCCCGAACCGGGGACAAAACCCGACATGCGCACCTGTCTTTCCGTGCGAGTTGGCGAGGCTTGGGGGGGCCAGGAGGGGTGTTCTAGGCCACCGACTTTTCGTTCCGGCGGAAGCCGTTGCTCTGGAGGGTGGATCACGTGATCGTGGACGGGCCGCGCCGATGTACGTCGCGTGATCGGGACGATGTGACGACCGCGAAGGGCCGGCTGGACACTGTGAATGCGCGTCGGCCCACCCGCACGAGGTCGACAACCTGACCCTGGTTACGCGGCGCGGCGGAGCGAGACGATCGGCAAATGCCGGCGCCCGCCAAGGAACGCGATCTCGAGTCGGGCGTCGTGAGGACCGTCGCGGTCTATCGGTGCTTGCGGCGACGCGCATCTCGACTGCGCCGGCCATCGAGCTCGCAGCTCGAGACGGGGCTTCTCGCACGCAGGCGGGAGGCCGCGGTAGACCTCATCCGGAGTCCGAACGGCGAGGGCGCAGTGGGGACGGTGGGCGTTGTACCACTCGACGTAGAACGCGAGCTCGCGTCGTGTCCGCTCGCGACGCAGCGGCATTACGAGTCGACGAGTACATTCGTGCTTCATACTGCGGATGAACCGCTCGACGATCGCGATGCTTCCGTGCTTGCCGACCGCGCCGTAGCGCAACCGGATCCCCCGCCATCGGCACCACGCTCGGAACCCGTCGCTCGTGAACATCGATTCCTGATCGCTGATGAGGTGGCGCGGCGCGGCTACCACCTTCTTGATCGTCCGCCCGAGGAAGGCGCACAGCGTTCGGCCGTCGGGCTTCTGCTCGAACACCTGGAAGCCCTGGACGCGACGCGAGAAGTGATCGAGCACGACGACGACCCACCAGCAGAAGGGCCACTCCTGAGGCAGGGCGGCCGGTCGCCACGGCACCCAGAAGCCGAGCCGCGTCGGAACGGCGGTGAGGTCGATGTGCCAGACGTGGTTCGGTCGATCGGAGCGAACGATGGGACCGATCGCCACGGAGGCCGCGATCGGCTCGCAATCGAGTGGATCCTCGCGGAGCATCCGGCCTACCGTCGTTGGAGCCAGGTGGAGCCCCACCCGGCAGAGCATTTCGGCGATCTTGGTTTTGCCCAGTCGGGGGCAAGTCAGCTTGAGGCGCTGGACGATGTAACGGACGAGGTCCGGGAACTTGTTGACCGGCTCCTGCAGTCGCAGCAGGGCGTTCGGCCCCTCTTCATTGATCCTCGCCATCCAGGCTCCTACGGTGGTGAGCGCCAGGACGAAGCGATCCGCGGTCTGCCGCGCCGACCAACCCCGAGCGGCTCGCAGCTCGAGGATCGCCATCCGTTCAAACGGTGTGTAGAAGGGTCGTCGGTGCGGGTGGAGTCGCGCCATCCTGGCGTCCTTGATTCGGATCTCCTCGCGCAGAAGGGCGAGCTCCTGTTGCAGCCGGTCGATCTCGGCCTGCAGCCGGGCTTGGCGCTTCGGATCGTGGGAGGCCCGCGCGACCAAGGTGGTGAAGGTGTAGTGGCTGAGCGCGAGGATCTGGAGCACCGCGGCCTTGGCTCGGCGATTCCAGCTTCGGGGCAGCGGAATCTTGCGGCGCATGGGGGCCTCCGAGAGTGCGCTGGCTGGGGCTGCTCGCGGAGATGGTAACCCATTGAAAGAACTATGACTTGGTAGGGACCGTGAAGCAGGAAAGGTCGGTGGACCAATACACCCCTTGGACTCGCGCAACGGAGCTAGCTCCAACCGGCCGGCTAGGTCGTCCTGGTGGGCTCGCGGCTTCGGCGGAGGATTAGGGCGGTCGCGGACATCAGCAGCAGGATGACCGACGCGGCGATCCCCCAACCCTCGAGCGTTGGGATCGCAGCCGATTCCCCGGTCAGATCGACCTTGGTGATGGTCGGGTTGTAGCTGCACCCGCCCGCCGTCACGTGACAGCTCGTGGGGCTGCCGGGAGGACCCACGTACAGCTCGGGTACCGGCGGCAGAGCACAGACGCCCCCCACGCCACAATCGGCGTCCAAGAGACAGGCCGCACCCGGGGTCACCCCCCCGGCGCAACTTGCTGCTCGCGTGACGGTGAAGCAGGAGGGCGGCGTCGTGACCGAGGCGCTCACCTTCGCGATCTGGACATCCGGGTCCGCGTTGATGCTGGCGACGAAGGCTGCCGCGAGGAGCGGCCCATTCTGCCCCGCGGGGACGGTGTTGGTCACCGAGGTCTCGACCGGCTCGCCGGAATTGATGATCGAGTTCAGGTTGAGGTCGAGGAACCAGGCATAGGCCGCGCCGGTCGAGAGCCCAGCGATGCAATAGGAGGACCCCTGAGTGATCGTCGGGCCGGAGCAGACGGTTCCGACGACGGCGCTCGTCGTCACAGCGGAGGAACTCAAGTTGGTGCCCGGATCGGCAGAGGTTACACCGGTGACGGTAGTATTCGTGACCGTGGCGCTGGTGGACGCTGCTGAAGCGCTCGTGTTTCCGAACGGGCAGGACGGATTGATCTCGCCGTTCTGGTCGACCTTGAGGAGGTACGCGTCGCTTTGCCCGGCCGAATAGGTGGCCGTACCTCCTCCGAGAACAGCGGCACCGCTCCCGATCACGTGGACGGCCAGGCCGGTATCCGACATGGAGCCGTAGTTCTTCTGCCATACGACGGTCCCCGACGGACCGAGCTTGAGGCCCCAGAAGCTGAACAGAAAGCCGATCTCGGTCGTCCCCGCCACGACGTAGCCCCCACCCGGGACCTCCATGACGTCGTACCCTCCGTCCGTCATCGTGCCGTCGTATCGGTTCTCCCACTGGATAGCTCCTGTGGCGTCGAGCTTGAGAACCCACAGATCACCAGCCACCGCCCCGAAGGACTCCGTGTATCCCGCCAGGACGAAGCCGCCATCGGAAGCCTGCTGCGCGGACATCCTGGATTTGTTCACGGGGGTGGCATCATCGCGCCCGGTTCCACCGTACGTCTTCTGCCAGATGATGTTCCCCGCGGAATCGAGATTCAGGGCCCAGAAGTCCGTGTCGCCCGCCCCAAAAGAGCGAGTTGTCCCCACTACCACGAAGCCCGCGCCGCCCGATTTCTCCTGGGCGAAGTAACCGCGGTCGTCGCCGGCGCCGCCGTACGTCTTCTGCCACAGCACGTTGCACGCGGCGTCGAAGACAAGGACCCAGATATCGTAGGGGGTGGAACCGTAGGAGCTCGTGTACCCCGCGACGACAAAACCGCCGCTGGATGTCGGTTGGACCGACAGCGCCGACTCGTTTCCAAGGAGACCGTAGGTTTTTTCATACAGGATCGCGCCACTCGGGTCCAGCATGACGATCCAGAGATCGTTATCGATAGTCGGCGCCTGCCGATACCCTGCCACCACGAAGTTGCCGCCCTGGATCTCGGCGACCGAATAGGCGGAGTCGGTGTTGGGTCCGGCGAATCTCTTTTCCCACAGGACGGTTCCGAAGGCGTCGAGCTTCAGGACCCAGGCGTCGTCACTACTCGCCCCGAAGGAGCGAGTCTCACCAGCCACGATGAAGCCACCGGTGGTCGTCTCCCAGACAGCGTTGGCCTGCTCGTGATTGCTCTGGCCGTACGTCCGCGCCCAGCCCTGTGCGTAGAGCCCGTCCGACGAACCACCGAGGGTGCCGGTCAGCATCGACAGTAGGAGTAGGAATCGCCTCATCGCGACCTCCCATGCGGCGGACGAGGGTGCAGTCCACGTCTGCCAGTCTGCGTCCACCTTCGACGTTCATGGAACTATCCGGGAAACTCCACCTCGATAGCTCCGGTTCCGCGCTGCGCAACGAGTCCTTGGGCGCACAAAACCCCAAGCTGCTTTGCCGGCTATTCTAACCGGTATGAAAGCTCTGTGCACTGCGCTGTCCATGACCTCTGCTACCTGTACTGGGCCACCGACTTTTCTGAAGGGCCGAAGCCGCCGATCGGGCCGTTGATCCTCTCGACGATTGCCTCTTGGGGTCCGCGCTTGCCGCTCGATGATCCGGGTAGGCGCCTCGACGAGCGAAGCGCCAATGTCGGCATCCACACCACGGACCAATCGCGCCCAGGCGCCGTGCCGACTGTGGTTGACAGATTACTTCGTTATGGGACGCAGCCCGACTGCCTCCGCCGCTGCGGATCTCGCGACCAATTCGCGCGGGCCGTCTAGCGGCACGAAGCGATGGCCTGGTACTCGAATGGTCTCACCCGATCAAGGGAGACTCGACGCCCGCCTTCCAAGGCCCCAGCTCTCGCGCCTCCCTCGCATGGGTGGCCGGAGACGTGGACCCGCAGGCCATGCTCGCCGCTGACCTCTTTGACTCAGCCGTCGATTTTCCTTGACAGGCCGGGGCACTCGCGCGTAGAAAGAGCCGAATCCTGCAGTCAGCAGTTTCGTGCGACACGGAAAGCCGTCGTTGTCTCCCTGCCCAGGGGCGGCCGAGGGTCACAGCCAGATGGGTGTAGAAACGCCGCAGGCAAGCAGCTTATTGCGGGGGGGGGGGTAAGCCATGACACAGCTTGTGACGGCGCATATGACCGGACCACTCACGACATGGCACCAAGTTCAAGCTGGTCGTCTTCTTGCGCGGCAGTCGAGCGAGCGACTGCATCCTCTCCAACGAGACAATCCCGGTCGCCTTTGCCGCTTCGAGCAGGTGCGTCCCAGGCGTAGATCGCGGTCCAACGAAGTCTCGAGTGAGAAGGAGGGGCGTGCCTGTCGAGCCGCTCCTCGGCGGCCGTGCGTCAACCACTCCTCCAGGAACCCCGTGTGGTGCCACCGCGTAGGGTTGAGAAGGGAATTCCTATGAGAAGTAAGAAAGCTGGGACTCAACGACGACTGGCTGCTGCGAGGTGTCTCGCCTTCACCCTGTTGTTCTTCTTGGGCACCTCCGGTCGCGCTCTGGCCGTTGATGGCGTTGTCGAGATCAATCAGGCGAAGGCCTCAGCCGGAGGCGTCACCGTCGGTGACGCCGCTGGGCTCCCCGTGACGATCAGCGAACCGGGGAGCTACCGGCTCACGGGAAACCTGACGATCCCCGATATCAGCACCGAGGGGATCGTCATCACGGTAGAAGGCGTCACGCTCGACCTCAACGGATTCGCGATCAGCGGCCCGGTCACCTGTAGCGGTAGCGGCTCGTCCGTGGTTTGCAGCCCTTCAGGTTTCCGGCACGGGATCGACGCGAACGGCATTTCCCGAGTCGTTGTTCGCAATGGAACTGTCCGCGGGTTTGCCGGTATCGGTGTGTTCGTCGGCACTCACGGTTGGCTCGAGCACCTCCTTGTCACGTCGAATAAGCAGTATGGAATCTTCGCGGGAGACCACAGCGTCATCAACGATGTCACGGCAACCGTGAACGGGGCGGAAGGTCTGTACCTCGGCAATCTCGTGAAGGTCACAGACAGCGTGGTCACGCAGAATCTGCTGCGCGGCTTGCTATGCGGTGACGGATGCATGATCCGCGAAACCACATCAAAGCAAAACGGCTTGGACGGCCTCTACATCGGGAACTACGGCACGGCAAGCAGCAACATCGCCGAGAACAACGAGGGGAACGGAATCAGGGTTGGAAATAGCGGCGTCGTCAGCTTCAACTCCTCAAACCTCAATGGTGCTTCGGGAGGATCACAGATCGTCGCCGGACAGGGGTGCCTCGTCACGGGCAACGCCGTGAGGAATGCAACTGGCAGCGCGTGGGGGTTATCGTTGCACGCGGCAACCGGTTACTCGAACAACGTGATCTTTGGGCCCGGCAACAAGGAAGTCCTGAACGGGATCAACCTCGGTCACAACCAGTGTACGACGATCCCGTGCCCATGAGCGGTCGGCGCGCATTTACAACGCACTGCACCGCAGCGGCTGTCGCGAGAACTGTCGTGCCGAATCGACGAAAGTAACCGTCGGTGAACGTAATGACGCGAAGACGCGGGTGACACAAGTGGGAGAGCAGACCAACGGTAGCGTGTTCAGCAACCGTCCCTCCGCGCTTCCGGGCGTCGTGGTCGGGGAGGACTCGTCGAGAGATCCAGCCCGTGGACCAGGGCACGCGATCGTTGGCAGCGAGCACCTATCATCCGCGGAGAATGTCATGTGGCTCAGTCCCCCGCGCGTGCTATGCCTCCATCTTCTGGTCCTGGCGACGACCGTCGCGGCCTCACTGATGTGTGTTCCTGCTCAAGCCGCAACCACACTTCAATCCGTTCGCTACTCGTCTGATGTATCGGTCCTGTTCGCAGGGCAACATGCAGACGACGAGTACGTGCTGCAGGATGATCTAGCAGGACTTCTCGCCCCAGTTGCTTTGGGGCTGCTTCCTGCCGCCTGCGACCTGGATGCGTACCACGCGTTGCCCTCAGGGGATCAACTGTTCTCTCTCGATATCAGCGCTGACTTGCCAGGAGGATTGACGGCCGAACCAGCCGACGTAGTCAGATACGATGGTTCGACCTACACATTGGGGTTCGATGCCAGCTCGGTCGGGTTGCAAGATGTGAATGTTGACGCGGTCTCCGTCGATGGAAACGGCCACCTGGTGTTGTCTTTCGATGTCACAGTGGACCTCGGCGGCTTGATTGCGGACGACGAGGATCTTCTTGTATTCGATGGCAGCGCATTCGGTCTGTTCTTCGACGGATCCGCTGCGGGGCTGGACTCGGCGCTCGATCTGGATGCTGCCCACTATTCGGCGAGCAGCGGCAGCGTCTTTCTATCATTGGACGGCAGCGGCTCGGTCGGCGGCGTGTCATTTGATGACGAGGACGTCCTTGAGTACGATCCAAACCTGATGTCCTGGGAGATCGCATACGATGGTTCAGCGCAGCACGCTGGGTGGCTTCAGGCCGACCTCGATGCTCTCTACGTGAGCATCCAGTCCTGCCCGCCTGCTCCCTCGACCCCTGTACCCGCGAATGGCGTCGCTATCTGTGCGGCTCCCGCGCGCCTCTCGTGGCAGGCGGTGGTCGGTGCGGACTACCACACCATCGAGCTTGACGGTCCAGCCGGTTTTGCCTGCGAGGATTCTCCCCTGAATGGCTCGTGCGATCTCGTGCCGGGCGAAACCCTGGGTGTAGGAGCCCATACCTGGCAAGTGACCGCTCATACCGGTACATACCCTACGAGCGATTGCTCGACTCCGGGGCCTTCTTGGACATTCACAGTCGACCCCGCTGCTCCCCCTGAAACCGAAGTCTGCGACGGTCTCGACAACGATTGCAACGGATTGATCGATGATAACCTGGGATCGACCACCTGCGGGTTGGGACAGTGTCGAAGAGTCATTGACAACTGTGCCTACGGCATGCTCCAGAGTTGTGTTCCCGGCTCAGCGACGCCGGAGGTGTGTGACCAGCTTGACAACGATTGTGACGGCACGATTGACAACGACTGCACCCCTGTCCTCACCCTTACTCGGAACAACTCCCTCACATCGCTAGAGGGGGCAAACCTCTCCGAGTTGTTCGATCCCGACACGGGTGATCTCCTCGGGACCGTGATGACGGAATACTATCCGTATACGCTGCATCGAGAGGAACTAAACAACTCCAGCGATGGACCGCTGGTTCTCTTTGAGTTGAACGACCCCGGACAGACTCTCATGCTTACGCGGCAGGGAGACAGTCTTCTCTTTGCATCTTACTCCGGTAACTGTACCGTCGTCGACGCCGCAGAGACGGCGACTGCAATTGCGTCGCTTCCGGCCTTGAGCAACGAATATCATCGTGCCGCGCTTCGGGAGGGGATCGACCAGTACTCCGGAGCGATCGTGTGCACGGACGAGAGTGGAATCGTCAGCGTCGGGACTGAGTTGGTCTCGCTCGCCAGTGACAGATTTGTCGGGCTGTCATATCGCCGAGATCCTGCCGTTGTCAACAGTGCATTCACGATCGTCGTGACAACGAGCCACTACGACTTCTTTAACGTGGATGGTGGCATTCGCTTCGATATCACGGATGCGCTCAATCCCGTTTTCGTGCGACTTGATGCCGACGGTGTTCCTGTTCGGATTACGGCTTCGTTCGGAATCAACGCAACCACATGCGAACAGGCCAATGATGCCTATTTGCAGTGCCTCATCGAGGATCAGTTTTGGGATCAGTATGCAGATGAGAGCGCTGATAAGGCCTTCAAGCTGCCCTGGATTCCTCCGAGTCCGGATGATTATCTTGGTTGGGCATGCCAGACGGACAAGCTGTGGTCCAACTACATACTAAGCGGCAATCCGGTCAGCACAACCATCTGCAGTTTTCGGCAAGGCGTGCTTTTCGCAGATACGATCGTCGCGAGCTGGCAGGCGTTGGCGCACTCATGTGATCTCAAGATACCGCTTGGGGCCACATGTCCGCCACCCCCATCGGCGGATTGCCCATCTGTCGGCACGTGCGTCAGCAACGGTCAGGAAACAATAGCCTCCTGTGTTTACCCTGACGGAGGATCCTGCCTATCGAATACCTGCGGTGGAGCCGGTCTCTGCGACGAGCAAGGAAAGTGTCATGGAGCGCCCGAGGCGGAGGTTTGCGATGAATGGGACAACAACTGCTTCGGCGGGGCGGACGAACCGTTCGACGTGGGTGATGCCTGTGATGGTGTCGGACGATGCGGGGCGGGAGTGAACGAGTGCGACGATTCTAGTGGCGTCCGATGCTCCACAGATCCCGGGGGCTCCCAGGACGAATCAACCCCCGAAGTATGCGATGGTTTGGATAACGACTGTGATGGGGCTAATGATAATGGGGGCGCCGGGGGGGGAGAGCAGTGCGGAGTATCGGACGTAGGCGAGTGCGCGTTCGGCGTAACGCATTGTAGCGGCGGCGCCATAGTGTGCAGTGGAAACATTGATCCAGCTCCGGAGATCTGTGACGGTCTCGACAACGATTGCAATGGACTCGCTGACGACAATGTGGCGAATTGCGCCTCCGTGACGGTCACGTATCCGAGCGGCGGCGAAACGTTGTTGAAGGGGACGAACTACACGATCACGTGGACGAGCCAGAACGTCAGCGGGAACGTGCAGATCGACCTGTACAAGGGTGGCTCGTTCTTCACGCAACTCGCGGCGTCTGATCCGAACGACGGGTCGTATCCGTTCAACCCGCTGGCGG
>Ga0137321_1000247_pt1 | contig 13269 bp, 15 predicted proteins | sample EasRivERMZT399_2_FD_104758 | JGI IMG/M metagenome (GOLD analysis project Ga0137321, IMG submission 104758) | Soil microbial communities from meander-bound floodplain in the East River, Colorado, USA - East River MetaG ERMZT399_2 | ecosystem: Environmental > Terrestrial > Soil > Floodplain ... | reverse complement strand
ACGTACTGGTCGAGCGAGTAGGGCTCGGTGGGCCAGCCGTTTCGGTCGATCCGATCAACCGGCGGGTGGCCGCGGCGCTCGATGCGCTCGAAGCCCTCGGGCAGGTTCAAGACCTTGTGAGCGACGATCCCTTGGTCGGCCATCCACAGAGTGAAAGGCATGTCCTGATGCCAGTACTTGCGGATAGGCAGCCATTCTTCGAGGTTGCGCTTGCAAGCCGCGGTGATGTCGTCGCCTGGGTTGACGCCGTACAGCCGACGCCAGTTGAAGAGCTGCATGGTCACGTGGCACGTGGGCAGCGTCTGGTAGTGGTCGCCGTTCGAGTAGTACGACGTCACGCGGCCATACTTCGACTGGTGCTGCTGATAGAACTCCTTGCGAATCGGCCATAGGTCGGCGTCTGCCGGCATCGCCCAGTCTTCTTCGGGCAGGTTGAGGCAACCGACCAGCTCGCGGCATTGCTGCGCCGTACGCCCAGTCTCGAGTCCGGCCATGGGCTCGACGTACTTGACGGCCAGATCGTGGTCCGCGATCGCTTTCAGTACTGCGTGGCCTCGATTGACCGAGACATTGCCGAGCTTTGGATCGAGCCAGTTGCCCACGATCATGATGATAGGGTTAAAGCCGATCCGATCGCGCCAGATCAGCGCGGTCAATGGCGCTAGGAACTGGTAATCGGGGATCTCGTTGGCCCCGATCGTAACGTGAGTGGTCATCGTTCGCACCTCCGGATCAGCTCGCGCTCGGGGAAATCGATCGAGTCATAGAACTCGAACGCCGCTACCGGATCGGTGCAGCCCCCAATGATCGGGCACAGCTTGTCTGCTTCGTCCATCTGCTCGGGCGTAATGTACGGCAGCCACATCGAGATACCGACCTTGTCCCGCACCTCAACCGGACCCATGTCGTTCACTCGGTGATGCAGCTCGTGGACGAGCGTCTCTTGGGCGTAGAGCGGCAAGAGGCGGTTCAGCAAGTGCTGGTCGGCGCCTTGCTTCGTCCAGTCGAGGTCTCTTCCGTGTCGCAAGAATCGCTCCATCGTCGCCGCTTCGACCAGCTGCTGGAAACGATGCGAGCGCACGGTGGTCGTGCCGCCCATGACCCCCGAGTGGGCCGAAGCGTCGTGAATGCAGTGGACAGTCTTGTCGGTACGCAGCCACTCTTCAACCGCGGCACGATCACGCGGCATTGGCACCGAGTCGACGTCACGGCAAGCGACGATTTTGTTCTGGCCCTGGAAAGCAGGGATCATCCGCCAGAGCATCGACTTGCAGAGCTCTTCGGCGGGCCCACAGTGAACGACGGAAAGCAGGTTCGGGATAAAATGCGGCCGATCAGGCCACGACTCGATCTGTACTCTCGAGTAACGCTCGATCATCGGCCACGAAGGAAGAGTCTTGACGTGGTCGTCCACGTGCAAGCGCATCTCCCATCCACGCCAGATCACGTGGTGCGCACGGACCAGCATCTTGATGAACTGCTCGAACTGAAGAGAGGCATCGCCCTTGAGCTTCTCGTACTGCGACGTCGGCGAACGGAAGTAGGCGTAAGAGACGATCTTCAGGGTCATCGACGCACCATGATGATGTTCTCGGCGTTCAGCTCGACCGTGCGGTAGCCGATCGAGTTGCCCCACGCTGCGACTTCGACAGCGCGGTTGTCGTGCTCGACGCAGATAGCGCGCACGATCCACGAACCGAAGGGGAACTTCGTCAGCACGTCGAACGAGCGTCCCTCGATGTCGATGGTGATGACGTCGGGTCCCTTTGGCAAGATGTCGATGACCTGGCTGGGCGTGATCTTGGGCACCCAGTAGTCGTGGATGAACTTCTCTTTGTTGACGGTCTCGAGCAGCGAGCTCACCAGGCCCATTTCGCTCGACTTGTGGAGCTGGGCCATGCCGCCTTCGGTATCGACTGCGGCCTGCACGAGGCGGATGTTCTTGTTGTCGCGATACAGCGCGGCGAGCTTGCTGAAGGCCTCGTAGTCGGGCTCGATCATGCACCCATGCCAGCCGCGCTCGATCAGCGCTCGGCTGTTGGACAGCGTCTGGCCATCGTTCGCTCCGATGTCCAGCACGTACCCTTCCTTGATGAAGTACGTGGCGTTGGCTAGGACTTCTTCTTCCTTGTTCTGGCTGTACACGCTCACCTCACATTCCGACTGTTGGTTCCTCGTTCGAGCGCCCTCTCCACCAATAGAGAGGGTCGCCGCCGAGGACTACTTCCTGCCCGATATGCGGCCAACACTGACGTGCCCACTTGAAGTCTTCACCGAAGTTTTCGTCCGGGAACGTTCCCTTGCGGGCCACTGAAGTCCGCCACACCATAAGCATGTGCGGCGGGCGGTAGATCACTGGCGGCTCGTATTCTTGAAGCGGCGCCCACAGGTCAGTGGGAATGTACTGTTTCGAGGATCGGACGATGCCTTCCTTCTTGCCGTCGATGGTGACTTTGACTGGGAACGTGACCAGGTCAATGTTGAAGGGATATTGGTTAGCATCGAGCGTGTGCAAGATCTGCTCGACGTAATCGACAGAGACCTTGTCATCGTCGTCGACGAAGCTGATGAACTCCCCACGTGCAATGTCGAGCAACGACTGACGCTTGAGTCCCACTGATCTCGCCTTGTTGTCGCCGAGCACGAGGATCTCGACCCGGCCGATGGCAGCGGAGCACCGGTGTAGCTGATCCTCTAGCGAGTCGTAGAGAACCTGCATCCGGTCACGGCGATTAGGCACCGTGCAGATCAAGATCGACCACTTTTTAGCAGACGACATCATAGGTCTTTCGGAAGAACGATCTTGCCGACATGCTCCGGCAAGAAGAGCTTGCTTCGAGCGCCGTACTCTGGGAAGCCGAGCGACTTGCGTTCGTAGTAGAGCGACCGATCGCGGTCGGTGTAGCTTTCTTTGTTCGTCTTGGCCTGCCAGTCGGGCTTGACGTCGTGGCGTCGATGCTGGTGGATCGCATCGGTTTCGTAGTAGACCCGTTCCTTGTTGGCGACGTCATGGAGTTCGCGGCCGCCGTAGTACTGGAAGTACATGTGGTGGAAAGGGCCTTGACCGTTGTAGAATTCCTTCCAGAAGTTCCGACCGATCCAGGGCGACCAGCAGTTGCCCGCGGACCCATCGAATTGATCCCACACGGGCTGCATGACGCCGACGCCATTTGGGAATTTGGTCGCGAACAAGGCCCCGCCCGCAGTGGCGTTGATGTTTGGGTCGGGGAAGATCGAGTCGCTCGCGCACACGACGACATCGGCGCGAGCTTCCTCGAAGAGGATCTTGCAGAGCAAGTTCGCTTCGCGGAAGTAGCCTTCGTAGGTTTCCTTCTTGATCGCGCCGCAGCCCTCTGGGAACTTCGCGCCCGGCACGTTGTTCACCATGATGAGGGGCATGAAGCCGGCAGACTTCCACCGCTCGATCGCCTCAGCGGCTTGCTTCAGCCTCACTGTCGGGAAGCACACTGCCATCCTCATGCCGGCCTCGCTTCGTTCGAGATCAGGAAGTCGGCCTCAGCGAACCCGGTGAGCTTGCTGCTCTCGAAGAGCTGCTTATCGAGATCCCAGCTTTTCTGGTTGCGCTCGTGGTAGGCCTGCTTCGGCAGGTGGTTCCACGACCAGTGGAAATGATACTGGGTCACGTCCTTGCGCATCCACAAGGCGTCGTGCTGCTGCGCGACGATCTTGAGCTCCTCATCAGCGTAGAAAGCGGTGTACTTCGGATTGACGGGCCCACGTCCACCGTACGCCAGGCGAACCCAGTCGCGACCGACCCACGGAGAGCCGCAGATGCGCCCGGCGTTCGGCATGCCGTCGATGAGGTCGCCTTGCGGATCACCACACGGCTGCATGACGCCGAGGCCGGTGGGGAAATGGGCAAGGTATTCGGTCGCAAGCTCCTGTGCGGATTTGACCGGATCGGGGTGCATGTCGTCGCCCGCGAGGATGCACACGTCGGCGCCGGTAGCCATGACCGACTTGGCGAGGGCATTCCAGGCGCGCCAGACGCCGGGGTAGTGGCCCATCATGAGCAGGCTGATCGGCATGTCTGGAAGAACTGGGCCAACGTCGACCCACAGAGCAACGCGATAACCCTTAGCCGACCACTGGTCGAGCACGCCAGGGACGTGCTTCTTCTGGGCAGTTGGAATGCAGACCCAAACGTCGTGCATGATCACCTCGTAGATTTGAACCACTCATACGTCTTACGGATACCTTCAAGCAAGGGAGTCGATGAACACCACTTGAGCTTCGCCCGAGCTCTAGAGGTGTCTAGGCATCGACGCGGCTGACCGTTGGGACGAGATGTATCCCAGGAGATCGCACCGTAGTAGCCCACGACCTCGCGGATGACGTGAGCAATCGTGCTGATCGGAACTTCCTCTCCTGAGCCAACATTGATCGGCTCATTGTAGTCTGGACAGCTTAAGGCCGCAACAAAAGCTTGAGCACAATCGGAAACATAGAGGAAGTCCCTGGTGGGTGATCCGTCACCCCACAGCACGACTTCGTTTTTGTTGTCTTCGATGGCGTCGTGAAATTTGCGGATCATGGCCGGGATCACGTGGCTGCTGGCGAGGTCGAAGTTGTCGCCAGGTCCGTACATGTTCGTAGGAATGAGCAAGGTCGACTTCAGTCCGTACTGGCGACGATACGCCTTAGCGCCTTCGATCAAGGCCAGCTTGGCGATGCCGTATGGAGCGTTGGTCTCTTCAGGGTATCCGCCGTGCAGTCGCTCTTCGATGAACGGCGTGGGCGTGTTCTTCGGATAGCTGCACGTCGTCCCAGCCAAGACGAGCCGTTTGACTTCGGCCAGTCGGCATGCCTCGATGACGTTGATGCCCATCTCCAGGTTGTCGCGCCAGAAGTCCGCGGGCCTCGATTGATTCGCCCCGATACCACCGACAAGCGCAGCGAGATGAATGACTGCGTCTGGCTTCTCGGCGAGGAAATAGTCAACGACTTCGTGGTCGATGGTCAGGTCCACGATGTCGCTGGGCGCTGAGACCACCGTATGGCCAGCTCGAATGACTGCCAAGACGACGTGTTTGCCGACGAAGCCATTGGCGCCGGTAACGAGAACTTTCATGGCCAGAACTCCATTTCAACAGGGTCCTTGCGGGTGATGATCTCGTGCTTGATCCCAGTTCGACTGACGAAGACTTCTCGCTTCACTCGACGCGGGCGACGCTTTTTCTTGGGTTTCTTCATGGCTTCCTCAGCTTCGCTTCACGAGAGGCCTGGTAGTGACAGATGATTGGATCGATTTGCGGATAGATCTGTCGGTGAATGTCGAAGATGAAGCAGTACGTCACTGGCAAGAAGGTGATGCGCAGCCCGTCGTCAGCGAATCGATTCAGCGCTCGACGCAAGCAACGCTGATCCCAGTCGTCTGGCTTGGCGGCGCACTCTTCGACCCAGGCGTCCACTAGTCGGTGGCACTTGACATTGTTGGCGAAGTACAGCGTGCCCGACAGCAGCTCAGTCTTGTCGATGTTCGGGTGTTTCCACTCGACAGCGGCGAAGTCGGTGTCGCCGCGGAAAAACTGCACTGGACGATGAAGAATCTCAGCGTCGGCATCGACCCACACCAGCGGACGACCAACGCCTTTCGACCGATCGAAGTTCTCGGTGAGCATGTCCCACATGAACTTTGCCTTGTATTGACTATCCTTCTGCCACGAGCCCTTCTCCTCGATCGCTCGAACGTCGAACTCCAAGTCAAGTTTCCTCATCGAGCGCATGAGGCCTTTAGCCTTTTCCTTGTAGTCGGGCGTGTAGTACGAAACGAACAGCGGCTTTGTAGTCATCAGACCGCTTCCTTCCAGAAGGAAATCATTTCATCGGTTACGGTCGACGGACGTTCAGCCGCGGTGCACACTTCGTCTACGTCGAACGGCCACCCACACTGTGGATGACGGACATAGGTGAACTGTCCCTCGTTCGGAAATTGAATCAAGATGCCATTTTCTTTGGCGATCCTTGTATACCAGGACAGCTGCGTGCCGAAGAACACCGACTTCGGAAGTCGATCGAGCCAGTACTTCCCCCACATGGCTGACCCGTCGTGGAAAGGCACTGGCCTAAGCGTTTGCCTTATCCAGCGCTCGGTGGTTTCGGGTTTCCAGACCATGAACCGGGGGCCGGGCAGCACGACCATCGTACCAACAGCGTACCCACTAGCGTCAATGTTCTCGTCGGCCATTCGCTTCGCTTGATCTTCGAGGCGGGTTCGACCGTGCCAGTCATCGTCGTCCCACGTGCAGATGAATTTCCCTCTGACGTGCGCGAAGGCATGCCGATATTTAGCGATCACCAGCTCTCGTTCGCTCAAGCAGATATGCTTGATGTTGGGAGCGACGAACCGCTCTGGGCGGGGGCTGTCGTCGACGATGATCAGCTCTCGCTTGTTTGCGGGCAGAGACTGACTATTGAAAAGTTCGACCGCCTTGCGGAGGAACTTCGGCCGGTTATAGGTAGGACAGATAGCGCTGACTAGCATCTGTGTATTGGTTCCAGAACTCGACCATGCTGTCGGGGATCCAAGCCGGACGCTCGATGGGGTCAGTGAGCGCAGACCAGTCGTCACGCCACTCGACGTCTGGGTGGCGGACGTAACAGAAGAAACCCTCATTGTCGATATGCATGAACTTGGCGCCAGCTCGATGCATGCGCTCAAACATATGCATGGTGATGCCGAACGGCTCACCCAGCCGGGACTTCGACCGACGCCAGACCAGGCTATTGTCGGAACACGGCATCCAGCTTCCGCGCTTGTCATTGTGCCAGAAGTCGATGGTCTTCTGGCTCCACTTCGCGAATCGAAGCCGCGGGATCAGAGCGAGGATCGGTGTCGTCCCCACCGCATCGACGCCGTTCGACTCGAGCTGCTCGATCGAGCGCTTCAGTCTTTCCGGGCCGCTCCAGTCGTCGTCGTCCCAGATACCCATGTACTCGCCGTCAGCCATGGTCATGCCCAAGCGGTACTTCTCGCCCACGGTCATCTTCTCACCAAGGACGACGTGAATGACTCGCGGGTCGTCAGGCCACTTCACGCCTGGGGTGCCGGAGTCGATGATGATGAGCTCTTTGTCTTCGTAGGTCTGCGCAAGGAAGAGCTCGATCGACTTGGCGATGAACCGAGGTCGATTGGCGGTCGGGCAGATGCAGGAGATTTTCTTCACTTCAGTAGCTCCTCCATCATCTCGCTGTGGCTGATCTTCTTGAAGCAGTTCAGCGCACTCGGCCCGCACACGACGACCTTGCCCTTGACGGAGGGTGCGTGCTTCGTGAACTCCTTGACCCACCGATGGAAGACTTCTTGTTGGGAAAGAGTCGGTAGCGTCCACGACGACGGATAGTGCTTGTGATGGTGAGTCTCACCTCTTGGTCCGAAACCGCAGTCGAAACCAACGAGATAGATAGGCGAGGCGCCGAGAACATCGGCAAGCGATAGCGCGGTGATCCCGACGCATGATCCATACGTAAGGCCTGCTTCAAGAGATGAAGCCCAAGCAAACGGAGTTGCTGAACTATGGCAGCTTTCGGCTTGGAAGATGAAGTCGTTGGCATCGATGTTCTCCCGGTCGGGGTGACCCTTGAAATATACAGGCCACGAGCCGTTTTGGTACCACTCCTTACGATCCTTGAGTGGGGTGATGCCAGGCGACCCATCACCCTTAAACAGACGCTCATCTGACACCAGCGAAATCGTTGGCCTCCACGTGAACTCCATGTTGCAACCGATGGTCAGTTCGTTATGGAGATTGGCTCTATCGAAGGTTTTGATCGAGGGCCCCGATCCGACGACGAAGGCTCGTCGACCTTTCCAGTCGCCAGTCTTGAAGACTTCAGTGATGGGGCGCAGACTTCACCTCTTTGAAGAAACCGACGTGACACAGTCGATTGCAAAAACCGCCACGCAGGAGCACCCCAACCGCTTCGCCCAGCGGCTCGAGTGTATACCTGCCGACGTGATCGCGATAGACCTTCGGCATCGTGCCCGCAGGCCTTTCTGCCGCACCTCGGACATCGACATTGTGCTCGTACCGGTCGAGCGGCTCACCACCCATCGAAAAGGTGATCTTGTCGCCGAGCTTCTGACCAAGCAGTTGATCGGCAACGTCCTTGTAGACGTTGGTCATCCGGTCACCTTCTTGTCCATCTCATCGAGCTCGGAACCCTCTTCGAGTTCGTCGAGATCGGGCAGCTTGGATTCCTTCTCGACGATGCGAGCGAAGATGCCGTCCGGTCCGATTCCCTGGCACGACTCCATGAGCTCACGACGTTCGAGCTGGGAAGCTGGCCGACGGTCCTTGGTGCCCTGGATGATCTCGACGATGGCGTGCTTGATGCCCAAGACCGCGTCTCTCGTCAGCTCGAGAGAGATGATGTCCTCGGGCTTGCCGCCTTCGAAGTCCTTGGCTAGGAGAGTGCCGCCGGCCTTGAACTTCACTTCCGCGACGTCGAACAGCTCAGACGCCGCAGCCGCCAGCCACCGCTGAGAAGCTTTGTGAGATGGATTGACTACCTCGCACTTGATGTAGAGATTCCGCCAACGAAGGCGCGCCAACGCGCACTTGTACTTGATCTTCTTGTCTTCTTGCGTGCTCAAGATTTCACCTCTCGATTAAAAAAATGGAAACCAAAAGTAACTGCTTCGCCCAGCTGTTACGTCAGGTCAGGATCGTCCACCTGCACGGACTTGTTCTTGCCGTCCACCTTCTTGACGACGGTCTTCTGCGGCATGGGCTCGACGGCAGCCTTGACCGCTTCCTTGGCCTGCTCCTTGGCGGCGCGGTCCGCACTCCACTTGGCGAACCATGCCTTGGGGGTGATGCGGCTGTCCGGCACCGCCGGCTCGAGCTCCACGGGCGGCTCGTCGTCGGACATCACCGCCGGCCGAGCAAGGGAGTCCTTGCAGTAGGCCCCGCTGTCGGGGTGGATCACCACCGCGTTCAGCAGGACCTGAGCGCAGGCCTTGCTGTGCTTGTGGCCCGGCGTCTGGTCGGCGCAGACCGGCCACACGGCCGTCAGAGCATCGTCGCTCTCGCCACCCTGAATGCCCACGTAGACAGCGCCCGGGGCTTCGCTGCTGGGCTCGTCCCAGCGGATCGCCTTGTATTTCATCTCGTCCTCCTCACGTCAAAGTAACCGACTGAATCGCGCCCGCGTTATTATAGTAGAGCTTGGTAGTGCCACCGCCCGTGTCGCGCCAGAGGCACCATTCGCCGGCCGCGAGGTCCGACGTGGTGGGGGCGGCCCCGCCCGAGCGGGCCTTGAAGAGGCAGCCGCTGCTGAAGAGGCCGTACCGCATCACGTCCGTAACGCCGTTGATCGTATTCGCACTGCAGGCAACCATGTCGCCGTTATTCGCCTGATTTCGAATAGTGAACCCGTTGTCGTACTCGGACCGGAACGCGCCCGTCGCGGCCGGATTGGTGCCGGCGGCAACCCCCGTACCAGCATAGATGACGCGCCACCGAACGCCCGAGGTGCCCAAGTCGTAGGTATTGTCAGCTTCGCCGCGGAGCCCGGTGAACAGCGATGCCGCGCCCGTGGTCCCGAAGTGGACGGTCGTGGTCCCCGAGTTGACGTCGAAGTAAGTGTCGGTTCCGTCGGTCCAAATGTATGTATACTTCGGTCCGGTGGTAGTGCCGTAGACCCGGAACTCCTGAGCATTCGTAGTGTTCTTCTGCTCGAGGATATTCGTGCCCGCAACCAGCAACGTAAACGTATTGCCGCCGGGGCCGTCAAGGAATCCCAAAGTGGGGCTGGACGACCGACAAACAGCCGTCACGTTCTGCTGGACCTCGAACGCACCTACGCCGAGGACAGCGAAGGTAACCGTGCCCAAGCGGGTGTACATCCCAGTGTTGGTTTCGTTGGTGAACGAATGCGACGGGGCGCTAACACTGCCATTCGGACCGAAGGCCTGGGTTCCCCAGTAGATCGACCGGGGGCTAGTGGCGCCCGAAGCACCGATGTCATAGACATTGTTACTGTTGGCGGTGAGGTGGCCGGTCGTTCCTCCCACGATCCAGCGACTGGATCCGCCCGTGACCAGATGCAGGCTTCCGCCACCGTTATTGGTCCCGATCGAGGCGGACGAACCGGTGTGAGCCAAGGCCACGTAGACCGGGCCGGTCGTCGACCCGTAGACGCGGAACTCCTGAGGGTTGGTGCTACGAGCCTGTCCAATAACTCCTGAGGAGACGCGCCCCATAACGCAGTCGTCTGTGTTGTCTCCGAAATAGACGACGCCGCCGGTCAGCCCAGTATAGTCGTAGCTGAACCCCGCAACAAAGCCTCTCGCTGAACTCGGATAGAAGTCGAACGAATTCAACGCTACGCACTCGACCGAATCGGCCAAGAAAAAGAAGCCGGTGGGATTTGCCCCCGTGCTGCGGCTGATCGACGGGGCGAGCGCACTGCCGTCTGCAATGAACACATGCTTCCAGCCGAGCGTGTCTCCGCCAAGATCGTAGGTGTTGTCGGCGTTGGGATAGAATCCGGTCGAGTCGACGTTGCAGACTTGGGTAGCATGAATCGTGAATTGCAGGTACTGGTTCGACGGGCTGACGCCGATCTCACCGTAGTCGGGCCCGTTGTGCAGCATCCAGATAAGAGAAGGCGTCGTGGAATTTCCGTAGACGTAGAACGACTGCGGGTTGGCCCCATTCATGAGACGGAGAATACCCGCGTCTTCACGCTCAAGGATAACGTCTGGCGCGGCGGTGGCATTGTCGCCAGAGGTCCACCCGATATATTGGCCATTTCGCTGGGTGATGCCCAGCGAACTAATGGCCGTCAGGTTGACACTGGACCCGACCAGGGCCATGAAATTCGTAGTGATATACCGGAAACCAAAGTCCGTCTGCGATGCGAAGGCATAGGACGGAGTTGCGAGGACTCCGTCCGAAGCGCGGAACGCCGTACCAACGTAGATCGACCGCGGACGATTCGCTCCACTCGCCCCGACATCGTAGGTGTTGTCGGCGTTGGCAAAGAAGTGGCCAGTGGTCTGAATGAGCCACGGGACCGTGGCGCTCGGGCCGAGGCCAAGTCGGCCGGAGCTCGTGATGCAGTAGGCATCCGTACCGTCGTGGGAAACACTGATATACTTCGCATTCGCAGCATGGCCGTAGACTCTGAATTCCTGCGCGTTGGCGCCGTTGCCCTGCACCAGAATGCCCGCGCCACCGCGTGAGAGGAGCAGATCCTGTCCGGCGAAGAGAGCGCCAGAGCTCCATGCGAGCGTAGCGGTATTGATCAGTTCGATGGACGAGCCACGCGCCGCAAACACACCACCATTGAAGCTGAAGATGATGCCGTTGGCCGCATCCGTGTAGAGGCCCCACGTCGGCTGTGATGCGAACGAGTAGGCAGGCGCTCCCGCTGTGCCGTTCGGGCCGAGCGCTTGAGTGCCCCAGTAGATCGAGCGGAAGCGATTGCTTGCGCCACCAACGTCGAAGCCATTGTCCGTGTACGAGTCGAGACTTGAAACAAAACGAATCACCGCCGCGTTGCCGCCCAGCAGAATGACCGATGTGATGTCGGAAACAACGTCTAGTTGAACGCTCGATCCGTCGTGCGCGATGAAGAAATATCGAGGACCGGTCGTAGTTCCATACACACGGAAGGTCTGGGCCGCAGTGCTGTTCTTTTGCGCAAGGATATTCGCCCCGTCGCTAACGAGCGTGACCTCGCCGCTGAGGTTGAACGTACCGTAGACCGTGATGCTTGCGTTGGATGAAGAGCCGTCGCCGTTGCGGAACGTCGCACTTCCGAGGTCGAAGAAGTACGAGGTGCCGGCAGATCCTGTTCGCATGGCGGTGCCGTTGGGAACCACCAGCGAAGCACCGGAGAAGCTTCCGGTAATCGCTACGTGCGTGCCGACGTAAACGGACCGGAACTCGAAAGAAGAAGATCCGAGGTCGTAGGTGTTGTCGGCCTGGGGCAAGATGTGCCCGGTCACGGTCAGACTGCCCGGCGTCGTGATCGCACTGGGCAGGGACACGGTGATGGTGCCGTCACCATCGTTGGCCACCGTGACCTGATTCGACGTCCCCGCTACCCAGGCAGTCAAGTCCGCGACACTGGCGAGGATTTTGCTACCGTCAGTAGCGACCAGCCGACTGGGAGTAAGACCAGTCACCTGGAGTGAAGCAACGACTTCAGCTTCACCGTTGTCGACGACTGGAGGACCTGGGATTGAAGTGTCCATGCGGACTTAATCCCTCACGTCGAACACTTTCGCAACTCCACCGACTTTGATCGCCATCCGTGCGGCGGTGTCTTGCTGGCCGGTGACCTTCCAGTAGTAACCGGCGGGGACCTTGAGGCTGACCCCGTACGTGCTAGTATACGTACCGTAGTCGCCGATTTCAACCGAATCGACGTGGGTATACGTCGAGCCGTCTGCGGAGATGTACAGACGGAAGATCGTTCCTTCGGCGCCCTTCTTGACCGCAGCCTTCAGGTCGATGAGGTGGTGCTGGTCGTTGGCCGCGACTTGCACGGGGCTGATGAGCGTGACCTCACCTGTGCTTCCCGCATGAGTTCCGAACTTCTGGATCGTGCCACGCGGGTCTTGAAGTCCACAAGTAATGGCGCTCATAAGTCATCCTCATCTGCCTCCATCATGGAGGCCATAATCGAAGCTTGCCGATTCATCCGAGCTTGTCGAATACGCTCGAGAATGTTGAATGATACACCGCCGCCCCCGCCAGTATCTGAAATCACCGGATCACCAATGTAGTGATCATAGGTGTCGGCGCCTTCGATGATGTAGATACCTGGATCAGCCGACGATATATGTGCATGCGACTCGATAACGCCCTCGGCCGCAGCTCCAGTCAGATCGTAGTCGCCAGGCTCAGCGACGACCTCGAAGTGGTCTTTGGTCGGAGCCCCGCTGATCGAGTAGCTACCGGGCTCTGCGATCGAGTTGGTGTTGACTGGAGCTATTTCAATCGTGCCTTCAGCTTCGGCACCTGAGATCGTGTAAACACCGGGGCCGGCAGACGATGGGATCGCTACGACCGCTACGGCCGCAGCTCCGCTAATGGAGTACGCCCCGGGCTCGGCGTTGGACAGTTTGGCTACAGGCGCGGTCGATGGAGCTCCGTTGATACTGTACGCGCCCGGCTCCGCATTCGAGTCCGTGTTGACAGAGCCCGATTCGTAAGTACCAGTTGCGTCGACGCCAGTGATCGAGTAGGCCCCCGGTTCGGCGTTCGAGGGAATAGCAACGAAAGCTGATGT
>Ga0137321_1000245_pt1 | contig 13391 bp, 26 predicted proteins | sample EasRivERMZT399_2_FD_104758 | JGI IMG/M metagenome (GOLD analysis project Ga0137321, IMG submission 104758) | Soil microbial communities from meander-bound floodplain in the East River, Colorado, USA - East River MetaG ERMZT399_2 | ecosystem: Environmental > Terrestrial > Soil > Floodplain ... | reverse complement strand
CTGAAGTTAAAGGTATTGAAATAGTTCTTCAGTTTCTCAGAGGCTACAAGACCAGAGGTAAGTAAGCCATAGGAAGGAGAGTAGTCATCCAGCAACTCCTTGTACTTATCAATGCACTGGATCATGAAGTCAGTATCAGGATAGTGTTCGTCTTTATAAACCTCCTTCTTTACTTTAGCTGGCCTGTCCTCTTCACTATATCCAAAGTAAGGATTGGATTTCTTAGGTGAGCATACCAGTTCCACATATTTGAATAACTGCCTTGCCCTTGAATGACCTTCACTCTTATCAGCTTCCCAAATGGAAGAGAAGGGTTCTATCATCAGAGCATGTTCACTGACTATGAGCACTCCATTAACTATTTCCCAAAGCATCCTGTAGTCTGTTTAATTGTGTTATCTAATCCATCTGTATAAGGTACAGTAGTGTTAGGTTGGGCTGGTGGCAGCATCTTATTCTCAAGCAAATCCACATCATCTGCCAATAACTCTTCATGAGTGGCTTCCTTGAACTTCTGTTCTTCATGATACTTTTCAATAGTGAGAAGACCATCTGTATCACCATAATCAACATAGAGCTTCTGCATTTTCATCTCACTGATTGTATCAGCCATAAGCATATATCCCTTGTACTCCTCTTTTATAAGTGAACCAAGTAAGGGCTGGTTATTAATAATGCTTCCATCAGCCTGTAACCATCCTATGATCTGTGGGTTCTCAAAGTTAGCAGAGTAGACAGGAGTAGGAATGTAAGCAAACTCCTCAACTAAGTTGTTCTTCCTGATAAAGAAGTTAGTCTCCATCACTTTGGCCTGCAGAGTTTCCAGCTCAGGTTCCTTGGTAGTGGTAGTGAGGGTGTTAATGGGAGCTGCTGCCCTGAACAAAGACTTAATGATCCTGAGTATTTTCATGTGTATATGTTTATCTTCCTACCCTTGCTGTGAACTTCAGTTCCTCTGTCACTGTTGTTCCATCCTGAGAAGTGTACTGGATAGTGACAGTCTTATTAGCCTTGTACCAGCCCTGAACCATTAACTGCTTGGGTACAGAGTTGGGCTTGTAAGTGATAACAATTTCATGACTGGCTGTATCATTGTAAACAGTGGCACAATCACAGGTGCTCTTTACATCAAGGATTTCACCCATGTAGTCATAGGGAAATTTCACATGGATAGTCTGCCCTGCTCTTACATGGCCAAGATCAATAGAATTTCTCAGTAACATGCACCTTAGATTTATCGTTTAATAATTTAGGTTTTCCAAACTGCTGATATTCCTGCTCCCAACACTGTTCATTGATGCACACCACTGACTGATTGACACTGAATCTTCTCCACTGGTCAGCATTCATCATAGGAGGATAACAGGGTTTATCACAGGATTTGTTTGCCATCTGTAAAGCTGTGGTAGCACAGCCACATAACTTACAGGAACCTTCAGAATAGCAATCAACATCCATCCATCTTATCCTGTACTGTATCTGCTCATGTATGTGATTTCTCATCATCCACCTGAGTTTATTATTATAGAATATCCAGTATCTATAGTAACCAAGGAAGTAATGCCAGATGTCAACCAGATTCCTGCTCTTCGTTAATCTCTTTTTTGTCATACTCATCAAGGTGTTTCATGTACCTGCGTAAATAATCAATAGTATCTATGTAAGCCTGTCTTATTTCCGGAGTATCCTTATTGAGTGCTACCCTTTTTGTATATATGTATATGATCCTTTTAAGCCTTGTCCTGTAAGTCCTTATCTTACCAAGGTACTTGACATGAATGATAGGAATATTATCCTGTCTTATGCAGTGTTTAATAAACTCTGAAGGAGTTCTGCAAATGTCAGAGAAGGTGAGAAAGTCCATGTCAGGGTACTGATCTTTTACTGATTCATAGTACTGTTCAATAGCCTGATCCTGTGTTAAGATGGGCATATTACCTGTATTTTTTGGTGAGGATTTCCATAGCCTTATTGAAATCAGCTTCTATCTTATCCAATCCCTCAACAAAAGCAGCCTCTTTATGGAGGCCGGCATTAAACTCAGCTTCAGTAATAACTGGTTGTCCTTCCTGTCTTACATGCAGGTTATAATATTCATGAGGCTTCATGGGTCTTGGATGAGTGATGTCTACGGGATTATGCTGTGTGTCATTTAACTGTGTCTTACTCATGGTTATTATTGTTTTGTGAGACAGTGATAGTACTGAGATTCACTAATTTAAACAGATATTTCTGTTCATCTACATTAGGAATAAGCAAGGGGTATATTTTTATCATATCCCCTTGCCTTTCCAACACTCCTTTGTCAAATAAGAACTTCATAAAGTTAGATAATCCTGCCGGAGAAAGATGAAGTTTAGCCATTACAATTTTCCTGGCTGAAGGCCCAAACCTGTAAGTGGCTATGTCTCCTTCCAGAGCCATGAAAGCAGCAATGACCTCTATCTCCCTTGGGGTCATCTTAATGGGGAGAATACAATTAATAAGATTGAGATGAATCTCATAGTATTTGTCAGTAGAGAGTCTTAATGTTTTTCTAATGTATTGATCCATTGGTAGTATATGATTGGTCTAGGATAAGGTGAGGGGAATGAGTGCCTTGAGATGTTTCTCTATCCTGTTGATTAGCTGGTGCTGTGGCATAATACTGATGAACTTCTTACCACTGCTGTATATCTCCCCATAGTCCCTGTTCCCATCATTGATGTCAACGAATATTCCCACTGCATCTATCTGGTAGAACATCAGCTCCCTGACATCACACATCTGTAAAGAGTATCCCTCATGGTTGGCAGTCATGGACATAGTAATCTCATTATCATGGAAGATGGGAATATTCAATCCTTTTGGCATCATGGCATTACTGGCTTATTGTCTAGTGGTAAGAAGACCTTATGAAAAAATCTGAATTCATGTTTGGATAAGGACAGGTCAAGGTCAATGGTGAATTCAATAGCTGATCCATCCTTTAGAAAACAAAAGCAGGACTGGTTATCGAAGACCATCCTGCTAATTCCAATCCTATTGGTTATTTCTACTGCTTGCTCCCCTGTAAGTTCTGTCTCAATAGGCATAATGTGTGTTACTTTAATGTCGAGAGGGGAAGAGTTTGGGGGAATATCAGCACTTAAGCACTTGTAACTTCTTTGCTTAGTCTCATTGCTAAGTGCTGAAACTCACCTCATCCAACTTAAACATACTCATAGTTTTAATTTTAGTATGTAAAAATCTTACTTAAGTCTGATGCAAAATTACATACTAAAATGTAATTTCCAAATAAATTTATGTATTGTCAGATTTATAATAGGAATCCCTGATAATGACTCTTTATCAGGGATTATTAGGAGATGGGTACAAAAGAAAAAGTTACTATGCCTAAGTCTTGAAGTTCACCCCTGTATTCACTCCCATGATATGAAGCAGGTATAATATCCCTATAATGATCAACAGGATATTGATTGCTATTCTTGGGATTCCGGGGGTTACATAAGTATTATTGGCCCAGAACAAAACAGCGAATAATACCACAATCAGAAACAATAGGATTATACTCATGTTGGTTTCATTTGATGACGTTTCTTAAGTGAAAAGGATGGTACTGTGAAGAAATCAATTTATGTACCATAAAAAAACCCTATTAGGAATAACAGGGTTTTCATTTCAATCAAAGACAAAGCCGTAATACAAAAAACAAAAAAAATATGCAAAAGTTTCTACAACCTGGGGTACACACTACCCAAGTGCATATTAAAGATAGCTCATTAGGTCTTTACAACCAAAACATCAATATCCTGCCACGCTACTCCATTCCAGAATTTCATCTTAGCTGGTGGACTGGAGTAATCCTGAAGATTCATGGCTTCAAGCAAAACAATAGTGTATGAACCTGTACCTGATTGGGTAGTGGTTAAGGCGAGGGCTTCATTAATGGAAGCAATGATAGCAGACTGGGAGGATATCAGATCTGAGAGTGTAAGAGCTTCAATGATAGTACTGAGAAATGACATAGAAGAAGAAGGACTATCACTAAGAGTAAGAGCTTCTGCAAGAGGAGCTAAGTAAGTCATCCTGCTGGTTTGCTGAGTAGCAAGGGTCATAGTCTCAGCTATCACCATCAGGTAAGCAGAAGAAGAGAGATAGCTATCATTGAGAGTCAGAGGTTCAGTGATATTGACTAAGTAAACATTAGTGGAAATGATAGTATCAGTGAGACCCATCAGCTCTGATATAATGGCTGAGAATGCTCCTGAAGCTGATGGAGCATCTGATAGGGAGAGAGCTTCATTGATAGCTCTGTTACTAATGAGAGAACTGAAGGGAGCATCTGCCAGAGCAAGTGCTTCTGTAATTGAGGCTGAAGTGATAAGAGATGAGCTGAGAAGATCAGCCAGAGTCATGGTCTCATCTATTATGGCAGGTACACTTCCAGTGAGTCCAACTATTTCATCAATGAGGGCCATAGCCTCAAGAACAGATGAAGACATTACCTGTGTAGGAGTAATAGCATCAGTCAGGGAGAGAGCTTCAGTAATTGAAACAGTGGCAATAGTGATGGTAACAGAAGGAGTATCACTAAGAGCCATAGCTTCACTAACAGATACAGTGACAAAAATGATAGTGGCAGAAGGAGAATCAGCAAGAGACAGAACTTCAGACACAGATACATTATATGTACTGCCACCAACAGGGGCAGCAGGAGCATCAGTAAGCGCAATGGTTTCTGTAATGACATTGGTAATGATAGTGATGGTGACTGAAGAGATATCAGTAAGAGCTAATGCTTCAGTGATAGTGAGAGTAGCAATGATAATAGTAGTGGAAGGAGAATCACTGAGGGCAAGAGCTTCAGTAATGGCTTCATTATAAGTAGTGCCACCAGCAACAGGAGGAATATTACCGAAGAATATCTTGAAGGTTGCTGGCATTTATGATTATGTTGTAGTAGGAATGCTAAGAACAAAATCAGCCCATTCTTTGGGAGAGGTCTGGTCTATAGCTACCACTGTAATTACATCACCATTCATTTCAGAGGCAGATAAGGTGAGCAGGACTAATATGGAAGCTGCAGGTGATACTGTAGGCAGGGTAGCAAGATCAGTAAGAGCACCACCATCTATAGAGACCTTGAAATCACCAGCAGCAATAGTAGGACTGGATTTAAAGTCTCCTGCACTAGCATAGTCTTCCAGCGAAATCCTGATCAGGAAATCTTCATTCTTTTTTGGTGGATTATAAGGGGCCGCCATAGTAAGTGGAGGGGGGTTTAATTAAATTCCTAATTGCAATCTTGCTCTTGGTTTAGTTATGTCCACTGATATCCTGTATTCATCAGCATTTGCATCTATTGAAAGTATGATGGGATTAGGCTTAATGTACAATCTTGGAACAGTATATATCCCTGTAAGGTTATATTGCTGGTTTGTCATAAGAGTCTCAGCTCCCCAGGTTGTTCCTGCATCTGTTGAAATCTTATAATACATATTCATTGATGTAGGCCATGTCTCAGAGCCATCAGATTTACCAGCATAGAAGACATACCAGTAGTTAGTGACAAGGTCAAGGGTGATAGCACATAATCCCTGATCATCCACTGAGTTGTTGACAACATTAGTGAGGGCAGTGATAGCTGTTTCAGTAATTATCCATGCCTGTAAGTCAGCATTGAGAGTATCAACCCCATTCCATGCTGTTAGAATAATACGGGAATTGGTAAGGTCTGGTACTGCTGAAAAGTTAGAGAAGGCTATGGATGCAGGACTATCAGCCATTGAAGCAGAAATTAAAGTTTCAGCCCAAGTGTTAGCTGAGTCATCATAAAGCTGTCTGCTAACTTCATTAGTCGAGATATCCCAGAATATGCCGATAATGTCATTGTTATCAGTGGCAAAACCCGGCATAAGAATCATCATATCTGTGGTTGCAGCAGCTTCATTGATTGTTCTGGTATCCCATACACCATTTGGGACATTGGCATTAGTAAGCCTGAAGAAACCTCCTTCAGTGCCATTATCTATTTGAGTCCTGCAATATACATTTCCTCCCCTGCTACGGGTAATGCTCATGAAGCTTCCTGCCAGTACTGCTGAAGCTCCTGCAAAGATAACAGTAGAAGTAGTTGAGAGAGTATCTGAAGAGTCAGTGTCTATAGTGCGATAAAGACAATCATGCCCTACTGTTTCCACGAAAGAACAATGAATAAGACCAGAGGACAGTCCTGACCACTTATCATACCAGACAGACAGGTTAAAAGCTGTACCTGTATAAACAACTGTACCCACTGACCATGTAAATCCTCCATCCAGTGACTTTTTAAAGCTTATATCCGCAGCAGCATCAATGTAGACATAGTACAGTACACCAGTAGGAGTCTGGATAAGATAATAAGTGCATGCTCCCTGATTTCTTCCGGTAGCTGCTCCATTCTGTGATATAACCATCTCTAATCTTCTGGGCATGGCAGGAGGAGGGGGGTTTAAGCTGAAACTGTATAGGCTACATTAAGAGTATCTGTGTTCACCACTGGCCTGTCACCACCAGTAAAGAGACCAGAACTGAAGAGAACTCCAGCAGTGTTGTCAATGGTAGAGACTGCACCTGTTCCAAGGACAATAAAAGCTCCTTTTACAGTGCCGGCACCAGTAATGGCAAAAGACAGGGCTGCAGTTGTGGTTTTTGAGCCTGCTGAGGCTGCATTAAAGACTACAGTTTTGCGTGGGGCTGTGTAAGTTGGGGCATTAGCCAGTCCAGCTTCAGTCCAACCAGCATGTGAAGCCATTGTATCACCTGCAACTATAGCAGAATAGCCAACTGAGGAGACCAAACCCATGAAAGGGCCTGTTACAGTGTATGCTGCACCTGCCATGATTGTATCAAGGGTGAGATTCTTTCCAACATTGACAACGAGGTTATCAATAGTGTCCTCCCATTTGAGATTTCCATGACAATCAAAGCACTGGAAGTGATATTTTCCCTTAAGATCAAGGTGATCAATGGGGAGAGTGGGAGATTTGATGGTATTAGCGTTGAAGCTGTCATTGATATTAAGTTTTTCTGAGTTCATGAGAGATTATTTAAGTATTAGTAGATGAGTGGTAATTGTAACTAAGCCACTTCAGGGTAAACCTGAGTAGGGGTGAGGAGGAGGTGAGACTTAAGAGGTATCAATCCAGATATCTCCGGGTTCAGGGCTGGAGGGAGGAGAGGAAGACATGGTAATTTTCTTAACTCCGTCACCTAAGATGTAGTAAAGAGGGCTGGCTGCTGCCTGAATGTTATCATTGGTCAAGGGAGGGGTGAGGTTAGAGCCTATGATCTGGTTGGAGTCAGGATTTTTGATGAACTGATCCCACATCCTGTAGACCATTGTATTAATCGTGTTCCAATTTCTGAAATCATCAGGCATAGTAGATGAAATAAGGTTAAAGATAGTCAAAAAGGAAACCCCCTGTAGAAACAGAGGGTGAACCAATTTTAAAAAAAACATATACTACGAAAAATGAAAACTTTATCACCAACCAGATGATAAGAGAGACAAAGGTAAGGTCAATGAGACACTTAAAATTTTTTTTGGTATTAAGATGAGTATAAAAAAATTTTAGAGTAGGAGTGTGAAGGTGATCCACCCTACACGAGCAGCCCCCATTAATCCTTGGACAAAGACTCCCCCGCCATCATAGGCAGAGGCACTTTTCCGTGGCTGCTAATATATCATGAGTGTTCCTGTGGCTACACACACCTAGTGTAGTGATAGCTCATGACAGGTAGGGTGCAGAACATCCTACCAGCACCCACTAATCTTAGATCAATCATTCATCACTGTGTGGTACAGACTGAACAGTTGTACAATGTATGTACATCTTAACTGTATACACACAATACCCTATCAGCCCCCATTAATTCTTGGTATTACATATTTCCTTCACAATTTAAATGTCATTATTATGAACATTTCTCAGATCAAACTCGCTATTGGTATCCCAGTTCTTAACATTTCACGTCAGGTTGATGAGCAGAATCTGCCTCAACCTTGGGTGTCTCATTGGGACGATACCAATAGGGTCAGGGTCACCATGCATGATGATGTGTATAACATCATTGTGGCTGACAAGTCCTTCGATAAGCTGGCTTACAAAACATCTACGGTTACTCCTACAGATGCTAGTAAGCTGCCTTACACCAGGATTGTGATCATCACGCCTAAGGAACTTTTGGGTACACTCTAAGAGTGGCCCTTCACGAAGGGGGGAATTTCTCCCCTTCGTTTTTTAATCTTTTCTGCTTCTGGTTTCATATCCGAGCAACCCCCACTAATTCTTGGCTGCAACAGCAGTCCTTTTTTTTAAATTAGTTTGATGGTGAAAGGTTGAAGCACATGAACAATGTAGCAGATACACCTGTACCTGTCAAGCTATTTTTTTAAATTAGTCATAGATAGAACCAGACCATTTAGTTGGTGCAGTCCCTATCAGGCTACAGTTTACTGTAGTAACAAGTATCTTGGTAAAACTCAGACAGCAATGATTTGAGGCAATGCAGTTTACTGTCCTTATGGGATGAGTAGGCTATCAAGATACTTTCACTTTTAATTTCACCATTCTTTAATTCTATAAATTAGTCTTTTATGCAATTACAATTTCTTCCTATGTCAAGCTGGACTCCTGAGATGTATGCCTTCTCTGATTACCTGTCTACTCTAGATGCATTTAGCACTCCTGTTATTCCTGCTACTCTTGAACATTATCCATTCATTGTAAGATGGGAAGAGTGTGATTGCAGGAATGGAGAGTGGGTAGTGACATTCTTCATGCCTATCACAGCAGCAGGTCATACCCAACTGATTTCAGATAAGCTGAAGAATCTCACTGAGCAGGTCATCAAGGCAGTTGGTAAGAGGAATAGGAATACTCCTCCTACTCCTTGGGATGAATTCCTTGGGAAATGAGTTAAGAATGGTACACCTATAAGAGGTGTATCCTTCTTTTTTTATTGCCTTCATAGAAAAGGGAGATAGGTTATTGTGAATAAATATATTTGGAAATGTCAGAAAAATACCATAACTTACAGTCATTCACCCTCTCCCTCACCACTTATACCCTCTCCCCACCACACAACAAATCATCTTCCTAATCATCTTCCCCTATTCTATATAAAAAAAGGGGGTGCAGGGGGGAAATCGTTTTCCGCAAAGTTAATAGATTGATAATCAAAGGATTAATGAAAAAAGTTGCACCGTATTTTTACTATTTTGGCATGGAAAAATACGGTAAAAAGTGAGTATTTGTACTTGATGGCTTACAAATGTTAGTAAGTAGGAGAGAGAGTGGAGGTCAAGAAGATTAGAGAGACTGGAGTTATTGTTAATGAAATGTTAAAGTATATTGGGTAGGAATAAGGTTAAATTGGGTATATAATTCCATACCCTAACAACCCCCACTAATCTCCGATGCCATTACCAGAATGCTATGTTAATGCTAACTATTAGGTTAAACTCGGAGCACTTTGAGGCTTAAAAGCATAGCTAACTTGCTCAGTACCTGGTGATTAGTTATTTGTGCATCTAAAAAACATGCAAATCTTGCCTTAACTATAATTTTAATAGCCTTTAATTATGAAAGATGGACTCTATCAGGTAACTAATACCTATCTGTGTGCAGGATTTGTTATCCAAAATGGTATTATCACCCATTGTGCACCTATACTACGCAGAAAGATTGGCTATTGGATGACAGTTGCCAAGTTTATCTCATAGTTTCTCAATCACCTATAATTTTAATCAAATGACAAAGCTAAAACAGCTCTATTCCAGCAACACACTCAATCCTGTCCTCTATCACATCACAAACTGGGTAAATTCCCATCATGATGAGACTCAGGAACCCATTCTTTCTGATTACATTGACTATGAAGAGATGATTGTCAAACCAGCTCATTATCTAATGAAGTTCAATGAGGAAGACTGGCAGTGGGAAGTCCTATTTTTTGATACCTATGAAACTATTGAAGAATTACCATTTTAATCATACTCTAAACCCAACTCATTACTCATGAAAAAGACATCTAAATCATCAAACCCAGAAGCAAGCTATACAATTCATACTATCTTGTTCTGCTTAGCTTTAGCAGTACTCATCTCCTTAGTTTCCTGTGATTCTAAATCTGGTCACATGAAACCTAAAGCCAAATTAAGGATTGCAGCATTTGCTCAACCTCCAACTGGCCACATCTGCAAAGATCTAAATCACATCAAATGTGATGGTGAATGTACATGTGATGGAATGGAGTGTCCAAGCCCTATGCCACAGATTGTCATCAAGCAGATCAATGTAACTCCTGGTGGTTATATCTCTTGCAGATACATTTCTACAGATGGAGAAGAATATGCTTATGATCACATGACATCAGAGCAATTTCACAATATCTTTGGTTTCTTAGTCTCTACAGAGGAATAAAATATTAAAATACTGCTGTGGTACACACACTTAAGTGCACAAGGTGTAGTGAATAATCCTACTGTCACTGGATGACAGCATTAGAAACACCCTAAAAAAGGCAGGGGCCATGCAGTATTTTAAACTTCTTTAAACATAGTGTCCAAATCCCAAAAGAAGGTGGTGAGAGAAACATGATAAGAAGTAATCATGGAGTATCAAAAACTGGACTGTAATCCTGAGTAGAATTAAAATAAATTCCAAAAGGAGAAAAAGTGGGAGAACCAGCACTATATTTAATTTCATTTCATTTAAGAACAAAACCGAGGGATAAAATAAAGCAGTCTTGTTGTATGATTGCTGGAAAATAAACCCTCCATTCAGGTAAGTGGGCCAATACTGCCTGAGTGTACATACAACTTTCACCTGTGGGGTGGCCCTCATGGGATACAGCAATAAGACAGGAGTTCTGGTGTAATAAAGCACCGTAGCCTGTCTTTCTTTTTAAATTATTGCTCTGACAAAACAGGGCATCCTTGTTTATGACCATTTACCGTTATTACTGGGAAGAGACTCATTCATGTGTCATCCATCCCTTAACAAGCTGGCATACCACCAAAGAAGGTGCTTATGCAGACCTGCTTAAAGGCCATCCTGAGGCCACTGACCCTGATGAGTGGGAGATGAATCTTGAGCAAGCCACTCTTATTCAGGATTGATTTTTCAAGGTGCTATAAAGTGCTATATGTTCAGAGTTGACAGCAATGCAACACTAATACATGGATCAGCAGCCTTGTTTTCATTTTCATTTTCATTAATTTGATTATAACCCATAAGGGTTCATATATTAATAAACCAAAAGGGCTGAATGTAAGGAACTGGAAGATATACCCAGTACCGGAATATAGGCTCTTATTCAATGGCAGGCAGTGAGTGTCCTTGGACAGACACTACTGGTGTAACCATTGGATTATTTAATAACAATCTTATAGTATCCAAGTACTATTGTATATCAAAAGCCCTGCATTCAGGCCACAGGCCAGGAGAGTGCAGGCTATATTTTTAAATCACCAAAACACCAGATATATGGAGCATCAAATCAGTTATGATATGCTATTTCCAACAGTCAACACACTCAACAATGATTTTCCTGATGTTGATATTCAGAGAAGATTAGTAAATGAAGAAGTGTGCTATTTCATGATCATACCTGACCAGTACACATCACAGCAATTAATAATGCTGGGAATGCTGTTGGGTAAGGCTTACATGAAATTATGGACTATTGAGCAAATTCAGGAACTCCCTTGCTGATATAAACTAGCGCAACTTGTAGGTAGTAGGGATAAACCTTCACATAGCTCCGGCATTATCTCCAGTAATACTTATAACTAAGTATGAAAAAGGATAATGTCCGGGGTTACTTTTATTATTTAAATCATCAATCAAATCAAAGTACAAATGAAAAAGTTAAGTATGGTTGCAGGATTCCTAATCCTGTTTGTAATAGTCAGCAGGGCACAGGAACCCAAAGTCATCTACACTAAACATGTAACCATTGGTTACTGGAGTGAGGTGACAAATCAATATGAATATGATAATCGCGAAGAAGAAAGGATGAAGATTATTATGGAACCCGGAAGGCTTTATATTCTAAATGAAGCCCAGTCCTCATTCAGGTATATCAAAAAACTTGAGCTGCCAAAAAGCAAGACTGAACAGGTCAATGAGTATGTATGCAGGGATAAAGATGGAAAATCCTGCCAAGTAAGGCTTGTTCTTGATTACACTGATAAAAGTTTTTGGATTTTTGTCAAGTATGATAACTACGCAGTATGCTATGAAATGGAAGATTAACTACTAATAAAAATTAAATAATTATTAATCCCTACCTACCATGACCACACACAGATTCAAGGTGTTCCACCCAAGAGGTGGACACCTCAACTACCAGTGCAAACCCAATTTCTATGAGTATGAAGAGATTTGTGAAATTGATGTCCCTGATCTCCATGATGTATTCAGAATGACCCAGAATGATTTAAATCCCACCTATGCATTAGGTGGACACAGATCAACTTCTGTTGGAGATATCATTGTGGACATCAGTGATGGAGATACTTACCTCATTGAGGGCTTTGGCTTCAGGCAAATTGATCAGAGCTGGTTAATGTTCAGGAAGAACTCTTACATTACATACTCTTATTTAAAAATCTTTGGCAAACATGGAATTTAAATTATTTCCCACCGTCCCAAATACCCAGCTTACTCTACAAAAAAAGAGTGAGCTGGATCAGTATTTGAAGCAGCTAATCAATACCATCATTCATGACCTGAGAGCAAGAGGTGGTAACACCACTGACATGATTGATTTACTGGATTTGGCTCATTTTAAAATGACTCATCATTCCTTTTACAGAAGCCTGATTACAGAGGAGATTAATGATAAGCATTATACAGTGACAGTCATTGGAAGATTAACTGCTTATGTGGATATGTTTCATTTCTTTATGACACATGATCTTCCTCCAGTAAGGACTAAACCCAGACCTAAAATTTATTAAAATAAACTCATGATCCGTAAACTCCCGCTTTTACTTGCTATACTATTAATTAGTATAGCCAGCTTTGCCAAAGACCCATGCAAAGGCACAACAACTAAAGGTCAGCCCTGTAAATCAACCATGACATTAGCAGATGGATTTTGCAAACATCATTCACCACTAACTCCCCGGTGTGGTGTAATGACTTCAAAGAAGATCCCCTGTAAAATGACAGTGAAGGTAGCCGGTGATAAATGTCAGCATCACCTGCCAAAACCATCACATAGACTAATTTTCTAAGAGTGAGTGAAGATGAGAACAGAGTGGAGAGATAAAATCTCTTCACTCTTTCTTTTTAAATCAATTTTATTATCAAATCAATCAATTTTAATTAATGAAAAAGTTATTAATCGGCTTAATT